>Ga0210384_10001314_pt1 | contig 34301 bp, 19 predicted proteins | sample IncBWH2MmetaG_FD_160574 | JGI IMG/M metagenome (GOLD analysis project Ga0210384, IMG submission 160574) | Forest soil microbial communities from Barre Woods Harvard Forest LTER site, Petersham, Massachusetts, United States - Inc-BW-H-2-M | ecosystem: Environmental > Terrestrial > Soil >...
CACGGTTTGTGGAGAGTTCGAGGCATTGCTCGAGGTGATGGTGATGGTGCCCTTGTAGGTGCCAGCCGCGAGGCCAGAAGTGTTCGCGCTGACCTTCAAGGTGGCAGGAGTCGAGCCGCTCGCCGGGGTGACCGTGAGCCAAGACCCTCCAGATGCGGCAGCCGTGACGCTCAATGGGCTCCCGCTACTAGTGATCGACAGGCTTTGTGTTCCGGTTGCAGTACTGCCGGTTGGATACGTGAACGACACCGTCCCGGGAGAAACGTTGAGCGAGGCGTTTCCAGTAGAACCGGAAGACACCGTCAACGTGACGGAAACCTTCTGCGGTGAGTTCGAGGCTCCCGAGGCGGTCACCGTAACTGACCCCGTGTAGGTGCCAGCTGCGAGACTGGCTGGATTCACTCCGATGCTGAGACTGCCCGGAGTGCTTCCGCTGGCGGGCGTGACCGTTAGCCATGTAGCTGAAGCTGCGGCCGAGTAGGTTAACGTGCTTGACCCTGTGACGTTGACCATTTGAGCCGCTGGGGTGGTTCCGCCGGTCTGGAAAGCAAACGAAAGGTTTGCAGGGCTAACCGTCACGGTGGGCTGAGTTGCCGCCGTCACATTCAATGTGACCGCTACGGTTTGTGGGCTGTTGGACGCGCCCGTGGCGGTAATCGTCACAGTGCCGGTGTAAGTGCCGGCTGAAAGCGACTGTGGACTCACGGAAACGCTGACGCCGGTCGGAGTCGTTCCGCTGGGAGTGGCCGTGAGCCAGCTCGCAGAAGTGGATGTGGTGTAACTCAAAGCCGCGCCACTGCTACTCGTCGAAATTGTCTGAGAAGCAGGTGTCGTGCCGCCGCTCTGGTAACTGAACGACAAGGTCGACGGGCTCACACCGAGAGTGGGCTTCGCAGCTGCAGCTGTCACGGTGATGGCTTGCTTCAGCGTGCCTGTACCGCCGCCGAAGCTATCGATGGCAGCCGCATATAACGTGGCCGTGGTTGTGGCCGTAACTGTCGGGGCCGTCCAGCTGAACGTCCAACTATGAGTGCTACTGGGTGAGCTATGTACGATCTCGCCATTAGACACCTTGGTTCCGGTGCCTGCCGCGAAAGTGCCGGCTGAAGCGGCGACATCCACGCCACCATTGCCCGCCGTGATCGTGCTTACCGCAATCGTGTAGGTAGTGGTCGACCCTGAGGCGACGGAAGTTGGTCCGGTGAGTGTTACGGTCGGAACGCTCGTGCTGTTGCTATGGCACGAGGTGCAGGTGGATCCGCTCATACCGGAAAAACCCGAGATGCCGTTACTGCTCGCATTGGCCGCGGCAGGCCAGCATATGGGTATCAGCAGCAAGAGAGCGATCCACAACCCGCGGACAGCGGCGAACTCACTCGACCTCTTGAGTTTGGATTTTTGAACGATCGCCACCCAGGTAGTGGCACAGCAGTTGGACAGGAATTTCCTAAGCTCCACTGTTGCTTCCTTTCTTCAGCCAGCGCATGGCGCATACGAGGGCCGAGGGGGGACGAAGGATGCAGTTTTGTCTGGTGCTCCTGCCACAGAGGCGAAGCACGCTTACAACTCAGTAATGGAATACATCCAATGAACGCGCTGGTGAAGTGGCCAAGGGTCTACGTGGAATTCGACATGCGTTGGGGAGACACTAACCGCAGATGGAAAGGCTGACAAGTGCACTGTAGTACATCGCAACACTATGTCCGGATATCGATCACGAGTAATGTCCAAATGAGTATCGATATACATCAATGTTACAACACGTGTACTGATTGAGATAGACGCTAACGCGACAGATTAAGTAATGGGGCCTAGTCCGTTGGATTGCGAGGGAATTTCAGGTAAGGCAGGCGAACTCCGTTGATCGTAACCTGGTCGGCGTGAATCGCGGCTGCTGCATCGAATCCCTGGGCTCCGGCGTTGGTCACGTAATCGTCCTGATCGACGCCGTCGCCACTCACTCCCAATCCGCCGACGAGAACGCCGTTCTTGTAGAGAGGTACGCTGCCGGGAAAAAACACGATGCCATTTTGATTTGGATTTGCGGATTGTGATCCCTGGGTGCAGGGATTGGCCCAATCCATCTCATACAGAGGAAAAAACGGGCCGGGGCTCGAGGCGTTGATGCCCGGTGGAAAAAGTGGCTGGGCGCCGAAGCCGATAGTGCGGTTGGTAACGGCCGTATTCGCCGGAACACCAGGCAGGTCAACCGCTCCGGCGGCAGTGCTGAAATAGATCACGTTTCTTGCCTTCGCCACGGCCACGTCGATGCTGAAGACCGTGGCGTCGGGCATCCGGCGCAAGCCTAGAACGGTTCCATCGATGTCGGTCACCGCGATGGTCATGCGGGTTCTTGAGCCAGAGGGAAGCCGGATGACGGCCCGCGTGATCTGTGCGGTCGCCACGGCTTGGTCGAGAATGGTGGTCACGTCGGCTTGCGTGAGACCGCCGGTTCCGGCATTCGGTCCAACGAGATCGCCGTCGGGTGGCAGACCTCCAGCGCTTGGTCCGATCACGTAGCTTCCTGTTGCCGAGCCAGCCACCATGCCTGCCGGTAAGCTGGTTTGATTCACGAAGGGCAGTGTCACGCCCCCTATGATGACCGCGCCCGGTGGAGGCAGTTGCGCGGCGGTGGGCAGAAATCCTGATTGGGATGCTGCAGAGAACGCTGCGAATTCGGCAAGGTCGCCTGCTGTGGTTACGACACCGACCCCGCCAACGGCGTGGCCATTCTTAAACAATGGCACGCCGCCAGGATTCGCCGCGGCCGGGTTGCCATCCATGAGGTCCTGCTTGCCCGTGATGACACCCAGACCCGGGTTTGCACCGTTGATGGAGCGGGATGGATTGATCGTTTTCCCCGGATTGAAGGTCGCATTCAGCGGACAGCCTCGGTTGGTGTTTTCGATTCCATAGAGGTCGGCATTGGGGGCGTTATCGACGCCGGGAGGAAAATGAATGCCGCTGAGAAAGCGCACGGTCCGACTCGAGAGCGGCGCCTGATCATTGCTGAAGAGCGCCGCGGTGCGCGCCAGAGCTACCGCGAGTTCCTGGCTGTCGACCGTGGCGCCAAAATTCCCGGTGGCCGTCGCCGGTGCGCCGGGCGCTTGGAAGATTGCGAGGATTGCACCGGTTCGATCGGCTACCGCGACGACGAGCGGAGCGTTGACGGAGAGAACCGCATTCTGAACCACCTGGTCGACATCGGAGGCGGATAGCGGAACCGGTGTCGAACTTGCCGGGGCAGGGGACGACCCGCTCGTCCCGTTGCACGAGACCAGAGACTGGCTCAGGCAAAGAAGCGACAGCACGCCGGCGAAAATCCGCAAGCGGTGGATGAATCTCGGGCTCATTTCATGATCCGCAGCGATGGCAACTTCCTTGATTGTCGCCGTAACCGAGCCGACGCACCGACTGTAATACGACGCGAGAGGCGAATCGACAGTGCAAGGACTTTCGTGTAACCACAGTGGTCACTCCCGTGGCTCAGTAACGTTGACTTTCCTAGCTACTCTGGCAAAAATCGGCTCAGCCTCACGTGTTCATAGAAATCAAGGGAGAACTCACTTGAAAACCTGCAAGCGACTGACTGCCGCGATCTTGTGTCTGCTGCTTTCACCACTGCCGGCAATCTGTCAGTCGGCCAGCGCCGATCATGCCGGACAGATCAAGGCGCTGATTCCCGCTGCCAATCGGAACGCAAAGCCTGCCAAGGTCAAGGATGACCTCGATTGGAATGACCTTCTCCAGACCCAGAAGTCCGGGAGACTGCGGGCGGGCTTGAAGGACGGGTCCATCCTGAGCCTGGGATCGAACAGCGAGCTACGCATCGTGCAGCACGACGCGTCTTCGCAGCAAACGTCTCTCGAAATGGATTTCGGCAAGGTCCGCAGCAAGGTGGTCAAGATCACCCAGCCGAACGGCAAATTCGAAATGAAGACGCCGAACGCAGTGATCGGCGTGGTTGGAACCGATTTCTACGTCGGTTACGAAGCCAGTCGCACGACTGTGATCTGTTACACAGGGCAAGTGACGGTGACGCCGCTCGGGAACGCGAAGGTACTCCACAATTCCGGACAGGCCAGCGGAAACTCCATCGCCGTGTCTGCGGGGCAAATGGTCATCATCAGCACAGAATTGCCTCCCGATGGATACCAATCGAATTCCACGCCGCCCGAGGTGTTGCAGGCGAGCATGGCCGATACTGACGTTCCGGATAATCCGCCACCGCCCGTGCACCCGCACCTGGTTCGTAACCTGATCATCGGCATTGGTGCTGCGGCGACGGGATGGGCGGTCGGCTACACCCAGCTGAATACGGGCGGCGGGACTCCAGTAGTCAACTGCAAACCCAATCCGGCCACCAAAGTCTGTGGCTAGACCCTGGTAGTTTTCAGAGTTGACCGAGCTCGCGGAAACTATCGAAACAAAGGGCGCGTGATGACGCCTAACTCCCAGCGCTTCATGGCGTGGATCAGCCGATGGTCAACACGCCAGATCGATATCGCCATCGCCGTGCTTGTGACCGCGGCGGGGCTTTTGCTGTTCGCGTTCGCCGGTATCGGGGCCAACCGCGGTGCCGGCTTCATGTTTCTGCAGAATATCGAGCAGCGCTTGCTCGATATGCGATTTGAAGTTCGGGGTGCCCGCACTCCCGACCCCCGCATTGTCATTGTGGGGATTGACGAGAAGACTCTGCAGCATGTGGGTTCGTTCCCCCTTCCACGGAAAACCTACGCGGTCCTGATCCAGCGGTTGAGTGCCGCTGGTGCTAAGGTTGTGGCGTTCGACGCGACCTTCCCGACTGCCGAGACCAACTCGGCGACGCAAGCTCTCGACCGGTTACAGAGTGAGCTAAGGCCGTCGGTTCCGTCCGGCTTAGTTGAGAAAATCGATCGTTTAAAGCTGCAGAGCGATCAGGATGGAATGTTTGCCGCCTCCCTGAAGCAGGCAGGCAACGTCGTGCTTGGGCACTTGTTTCTGGATGCAGAACGGGCCAGGAACGCAGACCCGAAACTGGAAGAAGAGTATTTCAATATTGTCTGGGCGAAGTCTTTTCCCCAGGTGCTGAAGGTGAAGTCCAAAGACGGGCACGATTTCGACCTCAATCGGGCCTGGATCGAGAACGGCGGGACCGTCGCAGTCGGAGCCGAGGCGAACATCACGAGGTTGGCTGAGGCGGCGCAATCATACGGGTTCATCGATATCAATCCCGACCCGGACGGGACCCTGCGCCACGCGCTACTCATCATCCGGTATCGTGACCAGGATTTCTTTCCGTCTCTAGCTCTGCAGACGCTGCGCGAATACGAACAGATTCCCGACCAGGACATTGCGGCCTACCTTGCAGAGAACGGACTGGAGCGGATTCAGTTTGGAAAACACGAACTGCACCCTTCACACGATGGCACCGCGGCCATCAACTATGTTGGACCCTACGGAACGTATCCGCACTACTCGATGTGGGATGTGATGAGCGGGACCACATCGGCTGAGGCCTTCAAGGACAAGATTGTCTTCGTGGGTGCAACGGCGAAGGCGGTCGGAGACTTGCGTAACACTCCGTTTCAGAGCGGCGAAGCCTATATGGGAGTCGAGGTGCATGCCAACATTCTCGACAACCTGCTCCACAGTGGCGAGGCAGAACGAACCTTCCTGATCCGCGGGCCAAAGGAAGAGATGGGCGATATCGCCTTCATCGTGCTGTTTGGGCTTGGACTGGGTTTGTGGTTCGCGCGCGCCAAACCATTGCTCTCCACCATCACTTTGATCGTCGCGCTTGCGACATTTGGCTGGTTTGTGTACTACGCCTTTGTTCATTGGGGGCGCTGGCTGAGCTTTACCATTCCTGCGTGAACCTTGATCGCCAGCTACGCTGCCATTACCAGCTTCCGCATGATTTTTGAGGAACAAGAGAAGCGCAAAATCCGCAAGACATTTTCGCAGTACCTGTCGCCAGGGGTGATCGCACTCATCGAGAGGGATCCCCAGAAATACATTCGGCCGGGAGGAGAGACGAAGGATCTGACGGTGATGTTCAGCGACATTCGCGACTTCACAACTTTGTCAGAGGGGCTGACCGCAGATCAATTGGTTCATTTGTTGAACGAATACCTGGGCGAGATGACCGACACGCTTTTCCGCAATCTCGGCACTCTCGACAAGTACATCGGCGACGCCATCATGGCGTTCTGGGGCTCGCCGTATCCGCAAAAGGATCACGCTACGCGAGCCTGCAGTTGCGCTTTGGAGATGATTCATGCCCTCAACAAGCTGAACCAGAGGTGGAGCGCCGAAGGACGTAATCCGATTTCCATTGGAATCGGCCTGAACACCGGCCCGGTGAATGTTGGGAACATGGGTTCGAGCAAGCGGCTAGCGTGGACCGTGATGGGCGATAACGTGAACCTGGCGTCGCGACTGGAAGGGATGACCAAGCAATACCGGGTGCGGATCGTTATCAGCGAGGGCACGTATCGCGAAGTCGCGAATCAATTCGTATGCCGCGACCTGGACCGGATTCGCGTGAAGGGCAAGCTGCAGCCGGTGACGATTTATGAGTTGCTGGATACAGCGGAAAAACGCGATCACTACGATTCGCTATTGGAGAGCTTCGCGGGCGCAATGAAGGCGTATCGCAGTCAGAACTGGGATGAAGCTGTCAACCGCTTCGCGGCGCTACTCGCTGCCTACCCCGACGACGGCCCAACCCAAATCTTTCTACAGCGGGCCCGCGAATTTCGAGAGCACGCCCCGGAACCCGGCTGGGACGGGGTGCATGTCATGAAATCGAAGTAGTGACGACTACTTCTCGAAGTTCCTCCAATGTCGGCCGTCGTGTTCCAGCAAAGCGTCAGCCTCCTTGGGACCCCAAGTGCCGGCAGCATAGTTCGGGAAGCTGCGCGGTGGCAGCGCCTTCCAGACATCAAGAATCGGGCTGACGACGCTCCAACCAGCCTCCACCATGTCCGCACGCTGGAACAGCGTGGCGTCGCCGACCATGCAATCATGGAGCAGACGTTCGTACCCGGTGGTGGTCTGTTTGCCGAAATAGTCCGCGTACTCAAAATCCATGTCAACCGTTCCCAGCCGCATGACCGGTCCCGGGGTCTTGGCGGCGAAGCGCAGCGAGATTCCTTCCTCGGGCTGGATATGAAGCACCAGTTGATTCGGCATGAGATTCTCTACAGTGGTTTCGCGGAACAGCACAAACGGCGCTTGCCGGAATTGGATCACGATGTGGGTATTGCGCGCTGGCATGCGCTTGCCGGTGCGCACGTAGAACGGAACTCCCGCCCACCGCCAGTTGTCGATCTGCAGTTTGATGGCGACGTACGTCTCGGTCCGCGAGTCGGGCGGAACACCTTGTTCCGCGCGGTAGCCGGGGACATGCTGTCCGCCGAGATCACCCTCGCCATATTGGCCGCGAACGGTGCGTGTGAGCACTTCCTCGGCGCTCAGAGGTTGGATCGCGTGCAGGATTTTGGCTTGCTCATCGCGGACCGCGTTGGCGTGGAACGAGATTGGAGGCTCCATGGCGGTGAGGCTGATGAGCTGCATGATATGGTTCGGCACCATGTCGCGCAGGGCGCCCGCGTGATCGTAATATCCACCCCGTTGTTCGACGCCGACCGTTTCGGCCACGGAAATCTGGATGTGATCGATGTAGCGGCGGTTCCAGATGGGTTCAAAGATCCCGTTGGCAAAACGGAACGCCATGATGTTTTGCACGGTCTCTTTTCCCAGATAGTGATCGATGCGGTAAATCTGCGATTCGTCAGCGACCTTCAAAAGTTGCTTGTTGAGGGCCTTCGCGGACTCCAGATCCCTGCCAAAGGGTTTCTCCACGATCACCCGCCGCCAATGATGATTGTCTTCGGCCATGAGGCCCGCCGAAGCCAGTTGCTCAACCACCGGGCCAAAGAAATCCGGGGCAATCGCCAGGTAATAGAAATAGTTCTGATGGGTATTCAGTTCCGTGTCCAGTTTCTGGAGCAGGTCTTTCAGCTTCTGAAAGGTGCCGGAATCGCCGAATTCGCCAGTCAGGTAATACATCCTCTGCTGAAACCAGGCCTGCAGGTCGGGCTCGATCTGCACGTCTCCGAATTGCTGCAGGTCCTGTTTAAGCTTGGCGCGGAAGTCATCGGTCGACATGGCGTCGCGCGCCACGCCGACGACCGCAAACTCGCTCGGAAGCAGGTGATTTTTCCCGAGGTTGTAGAGGGCGGGGATCAATTTCCGCCGGGTCAGGTCGCCAGAAGCACCGAAGATTACCATCACGCAAGGATCTCCCGGCCGGCCGACCCTCTCATTGCTCATCTCAGCATTTGCTTGTGCCATGACTTGATTTCCTTAGAAGACGCACGAAAGTTTAACAAGCAGTACGGATCCCATTGTTTCAAGTGTGGGTACCGTTGACCAACCGAACTCCTGTCACGGCGTTATCTTGTGCGCCGATTATGGCTGTGGTACCAAAAGAAACATCATTCTAATCGGACGGTGCAACGAGTGCTGACGGGCGGGTGTGCGTCCAGAAGGGATCTGGTGCGAAATGCTCGCCGGAAATCGCGATTTGCAGCGGCTATTCTGGTCCTGGTGAGCGGTCTTGTATTCGCACAGGAGAGTCTGCCGACAACCGATCGGCGGATTCCAGAACAGCACCCTTCCAGCGTCGCAAGTTTGCAGGGGCGAATTCGTGATCAGCAGGAACATGCTGTTCCCGGGGCGACCGTAACACTGCAATCGAAAATCAACCGGCGAGGTTACAGGGCGACCTCCGACGCCGAGGGAATCTTTCGTTTGCGGGATGTTCTCCTCGACACCTACGAACTTTGCGTAACACAAAGCGCTTTCGAGTCGCTTGTCATATCGAACGTGCAGGTCAATAAGTCCGGCCTGATCGTGTTCGACCTGAAGATGCGCGGAATTCGCGAGACCGTTTCCGTAAGCAAAGGCCCGTCGGGAATTGCGGAGTCGCGCCGAGTGAGTTCCGCCGCGAAGGTGCCATCCAGCCCGTACCCCGGGTTGCACGGGCCAGCGTCGGAGAGAGCGGCTACCGGGGCGGCGACCGAAGGGATTCCGCCCGCATCGGCAAACTTCGCGCCTGAACCGGATCGCTGGGACATCGCGATGCCCGACTGGCAGCGCTATGATCGCCAGGGCGGAGCTCCCTACGTGCAGAAGCATTGGTACGACCCTTTCAATCGCAATCGACTGAAAGGAGATTACCCGATCTTCGGGCAGCAGTGGTTTCTTAACCTGACTGCGGTCAGCCGGACGGGGCTGGAGGCTCGTCGCCTGCCAGTGCCGAGTGACCTCGATGCGGCGAACCCCGGCAGTAGCGGCTTCTTCGGCCGTGGCGAACAGGTTTTCGCTCAAGAGTCGCTGCGGTTCTCGTTGGATCTCTTCCGAGGTGATACCAGCTTTCGGCCTGCGGACTTTCGAATCCGATTTACGCCCGAAATCAATCTGAATTTCCTGCGGGCCCGCGAGCGCGGCATTGTCAACATCGATCCTCGGAAGGGAACGGATCGCTTCGATGCCCATGTGGGGGTACAGGAGGCCTTTGTCGAAGCGAAATTGCACGATCTCAGTCCGAACTACGACTTCGTTTCCATCCGCGCGGGAATTCAGCAGTTCACCAGTGATTTCCGTGGATTCCTGTTCTCTGAGGAGCAACCCGGGGTGCGGCTGTTCGGAAATCTGCACTCGAACCGTCTGGCATACAACCTGGCATGGTTTTACTTTCTGGAAAAGAACACCAACAGCGGCCTGAATACGTTTCAGAACCGTGGTCAACAGGTTTACCTGGCTAACGTCTATCTGCAGGACTTTCTCGCCAAGGGATACACGACTGAGTTCAGCTTTCACTACAACCAGGACAACGGCGGCATCCACTTCGACGACAACGGATTTCTGGTGCGGCCGGCTCCGGTTGGAGGCGTGGTGAATGGCGCCATTCGAAGTCACCATATTCAAGCCTATTACCTCGGATGGGCGAGCCATGGCCATATCGGACGACTCAATGTCAGCCACGCGTTTTACCAGGCGCTTGGCCATGATGATTTCAATGCCATTGCCGGGAGACGCGTTGACATTAACGCTCGAATGGGAGCGATTGAACTCTCGGTTGATCGTGATTGGGCGCGCTACCGCGCGTCGTTTTTCTATTCTTCAGGAGATTCGAGCAATCGCACTGGCGCCTCTCGCACCGACGGAACCGCGCATGGGTTTGATTCCATCGTCGATGACATGCATTTCGCCGGAGGCGATTTCAGTTTCTGGGATCGGGAAGGATTGCGCCTGACGGGTACAGGTATTGCGCTAGTGACGCCAGGCAGCCTCATTCCTAATTTGCGCGCTAACAAGGAAGAAGGACAAGCCAACTTCGTAAACCCGGGACTCATGTTGTTCAATCTGGGTGCCGACTTCGGCCTTACGCCGAAGCTGCGTGCCTTCGTCAACGGCAATTATCTTCGGTTCGATCGAACGGAGCCGCTCGAGTTACTGCTGTTCCAGCGCCCCATCGATCATAGTGTGGGAGAAGATCTCGGTGTGGGCGTCGAATACCGCCCGCCGCTGACCGAGAACATTGTCCTTCGGGGTGGTGCTGCGGCACTGCTGCCGGGAAATGGATTCAAACAAATTTACAACGGCGAAACCCGTTTTTCACTTTTTGGGAATGTGCGATTTCAGTTTTGACGAGGTCTTAGCGCGCCCATGAACCATCCGAGATCGGCGGTGATGTCATGGTTCATTGCGGCCAGCCTGACGGGCGCGGCGCTGAGACTGTATGCTCAATCACCTGCTCCGCAATCCGAAGATGTCCTGTTGCTGCAGTCGCAAGCCGAGGCCGAGCGAAAGTCCAGCGGATGCTTGACCTGTCACACCTCCACCGATAATCCGACAATGCACCCTTCCGCCACGGTGCGGCTGGGTTGCACGGATTGTCATGGAGGTCACAGTGAAGTTCAAATCAAGGAAGGAACGCAGCCGCAGTCGGCAGACTACCTGCAGGCGAAAAAGCAGGCTCATCCGCCATCGCGGGAAGGTCAATCTTCATCCAATCCAATCCGGGCCTACACCAATTCGCTGCGGGAGAACTGGGATTTTGTGCGGTTCGTGAATCCGGGCGACCTGCGGGTGGTGGAGAAGACGTGTGGTGTGTCGGGATGCCACGCTGCCGAAGTCCGAAAAGTCCAGACCAGCATGATGACCCACGGCGCCATGCTGTGGAGCGCAGCTCTCTATAACAACGGCGCTTTCCCGCTGAAGACGCCGCATTTTGGGGAAAGCTACGGGCCCGACGGACAACCGCAACGCTTGATCACATCTCCTCCACCGACCTTGGAGGAAATCAAGAAGAAAGGAATTCTGCCTTCGCTCGAACCCCTGCAGCGCTGGGAGGTTTCGCAGCCGGGAAATGTGCTCCGCGTATTTGAACGTGGCGGGCGAAAGAGACCGGAAATCGGAAATCCGGACCTGGACGACGACTCGGGCAAGCCCGAGATCAAGCTGAGCGAACGGGGATTCGGAACGGAGCTTCGCACAGATCCGGTCTTCCTGGGACTTCAGAAGACCCGCCTCCTCGATCCGCTGCTTTCGTTTCCCGGCACGAACGATCAGCCCGGCGATTACCGCGCCAGCGGCTGCAGCGCCTGCCACGTGATCTACGCCAATGATCGCTCTGAAGATCATTCGGCGAATTTTGCGGCTTACGGAAATCTGGGGCACAGCGCAAGTTCAGATCCCACGATTTCGCACGAACAGTCGGGCCACCCGATCCGCCATGAGTTCACCCGATCGATTCCATCAAGCCAGTGCATGGTCTGTCACATTCATCCAGGAACGAATATGGTGGCGACTTATTTCGGCTATACATGGTGGGACAACGAGATCGACGGCAGCCACATGTGGCCTGCCGCGCAGGCGCATCCGGACGCGGAGGAGCGTAGCCGCACAGAAGCACGAAATCCGGAAGGCTCGGCGGTTCGCGGGTTGTGGGCGAACCTGGACTTTCTGGAAAAAACCGGTACACCCGCGTTCAACCAGCAACTCGAGCGCACCCAGTTTGCTGACTTTCACAGTCACGGGTGGATCTTCCGCGCTGTCTTCAAACATGACCGTAAAGGTACGCTGCTCGATGCCCAGGATAAGCCCGTCGCCTTCGATGACCCGAGCCGATTCAGCAAGGCTGTTCACCTGAAAGACATCCATCTTGAAAAGGGCATGCACTGCATCGATTGCCACTTCGAACAGGACAATCACGGCAACGGCAAGCTGTACGGGGAAACGCGGAACGCGATTGAGATCGATTGTGTGGACTGTCACGGCACGATCCAGCATCGGTCCACGCTGTTGACTTCGGGGATTGCGGCTCCAGAAAACGGCACGAATCTGGCAGCCTTGCGTACGCCATGGAACGAACGGCGGTTTTATTGGAAAGACGGCCGCCTCTATCAACGTTCGATGTTAAAGCAAAGCACCGAGTGGCAAGTGGTTCAGGTGCTCGACACGATTACACCCGGGAACGAGCACTACAGTGAAAAATCAAGATTGGCGAAAACCATCGAGCATGATGGAAGAACTTGGGGTGACGCCAGCGTCGACGAATCGCAACTGGCTCACGCCAACGGACGCATGACCTGTTATGCGTGCCATTCTTCGTGGGCTCCCACCTGCTACGGGTGTCATCTGTCGATGACCGCCAATCAGCGCACGCCCATGCTGCACAACGAGGGGATTACGACCCGTAACTGGACGTCGTACAACTTTCAGGTTCTGCGAGACGACATCTATGCCCTTGGCATCGATGGAACGGTTACCGGCAACCGCGTCTCTCCAGTTCGCTCTGCGTGCGCGGTCGTTGTCAGTTCCCAGAACAGCGATCGTGATTGGCTCTACTATCAACAGCAGACGATTTCGGCGGAAGGCTTCAGCGGCCAGGCTTTCTCGACGTTCGTCCCGCACACGGTTCGCGCGAAAGAAACGAAGACCTGCACCGACTGCCATGTTTCCCAGAATAACGACAACAATGCCTGGATGGCACAACTGCTCCTGCAGGGAACGAACTTCATGAACTTGATGGGCCGCTACGTTTATGTAGCGAACGGCAAGAGCGGCTTTGCCGCCGTGGCCGTGTCGGAACACGATGAGCCCCCGGCCGTACTAGGAAGCGATTTTCAAAAGATCGCTTACCCGGACAACTACAAGGCTCACGTCGATGCTCAACGTGAGCTGAAAGAAGCCTATCGTCACTCCGGATCTGAGCTTCTCGATGTGCAGGCACGCGGCGAATACCTGTACGCTGCCATGGGAAAGAATGGCCTCCGAATCTTCGACGTGGCGAATATCGATGACAAAGATATTTCGCAGCGCGTCGTCACCGCGCCGGTTTCTCCCCTCGGCCAGCGCTTCTATCTCCCCACGAAATATGCGATGGCGGTTGCCACTCCGACAACGCTAGGCGTAGATCCGTTGCGCTCCCATAGACCGGAGAACGAAGAGCAACGGATTCACCTGATGTACGGCTTTCTTTATGTGGCAGACAAATACGAAGGCCTGGTCATCGTGGGAGATCCGAACCTCAAGAGCAAAAGCCCGGGGGTGGGCACCCTGCTGGATGGTGATCCTGCGAATAATTTCCTGCAGCGTGCTCTTGCGTTCAACCCAGGTGGTATCTTAAACGGAGCGCACCGCATCGCATTCGCTGGCACCTACGCCTACGTTCTCTGCGATCGCGGCGTCGTCGTGGTGAACCTCGACAATCCCCTTCAGCCTCAGGTTGTGGCAGAACTCGGGGCGCCGACAATCGTCGAGCCTCGTGGGATCGCGATTCAATTTCGGTACGCCTTCATCGTCGATCGGGAAGGACTGAAGGTGCTCGACGTTACGCGCCAGAACGAACCCAAGATCGTAAGTGGTGCGTTCGTGCCCCTCGAGGATGCACGGAATCTTTACGTCGCCAGGACGTATGCGTACGTTGCTGCGGGTCGTCAGGGTATCGCCATCGTTGATGTTGAGCGTCCCGAATCTCCGAAGCTCGACCAGGTTTTCAATGCGGAGGGACGTCTCAACGACACCAACGACGTTAAGCTCGGCATGACGAGTTCGAGCCTGTTTGCCTATGTGGCTGACGGCAAGAATGGCCTTCAGGTTGTGCAACTCTTCTCGCCGGTTGAGAATCCCGCCTTCAGCGGCTTCAGCCCGAAACCCACGCCAAAATGGATTGCGCAATATCGTACCCACGGACCGGCGTTGGCAGTTTCCAAGGGAATTGATCGGGATCGCGCCGTGGACGAGAGCGGCAACCAGCTTGCGGTGTTTGGAAGGCGCGGCGCCCGCCCGTTCAATCGTCAGGAAATGGAAAGAATGTTCCTGCGAGATGGGCAGATATTCTCTGTAACGGACGATCCGCCCACGCCCCCAACGCGGCCGGCAAACGAAGCGACCGCAGAGAATCACTAGAAATTCCTACTGGATTGGCGATTCCTTCGGGACCACGAGCTTCGCCGTCCCGCGCAACTCCGGAATCGTAAACTGCCGGTTTGTCCGACGCTCGTTGCTCCAATCGTGATATTGGTGGCACTCAAAACACCGGCCCTCGGCACTGTCCTTCGAAGAACTCTGCTCGCGATGACACTGTCGGCAGGTCGCAATACCGGGCAGCAAAATGTCGGCAGTATTGTGGCTTTCGACTGCGTGGGAGTGACATGAGGCGCAGGTCATCATGCGATGGGAGCGATGATCGAATTCTGCGTGTTCCAGCCAGCGTCCGGCGATGTTAGTCGCAGCGATTTGTGGAATGGAGCTGCCGTTTGGGACTAACACGTGGCACTGCTTGCATGTTTTCGCCCACAACAACCGCTCCGCGTCCTCGGTACGAAACTGAACCCATTCCGTCGCGTTGCGAGCCATCCGGGGAGTCGGCGCGTCCTCGGGAACTTGCCGGTTGATCAATACGACCTCGCGAATCGCTGATGGATGGCCTGCAATGTAATCCTCGAACTTCTTGATCAGGAAAGTGTGCACGACCTCCGGCTTATCGTGGGGGACCTGTTGATTGCCGAATCGCGTGTCGAACTGAAGGGTATGGCAACCGGCGCAATGTGTCGCGAAGCGAATTGGAACCATGTAGGCTCCGCGCCGACCGTACGGAGGAGTTGTGCCCGATGGAGTCGACGTGGGAAGGGCTTCCGCCGAATATGGCCAAGGGCGACTGTCGGGGGCCGGGCGATGGCAGTCGTCGCATGACATTTGCACGCGCCTTCCATCAGATGCCAGGAGGTTCGGCTGCAAGTGGAGAAAGTGATTCAGCTTGACCTGCGCCGGGTCCGATCTGCCCGGCGCGAGCGCCGAGAACTCAGGATGATTTCCATCAAAATTCGAGATCGTGCTGGAGTAATGGGCGTGCCCATCTTTCGTTACCAAGTGAGTGTGACACTGCGTGCAACTGGCATTCGTTGTGGCCGAGAGTCGCACGGCGCCACGGTGCTCCATGTGGCACGTTGAACACTTGGGAGCGAATGTCTGATTGGCCTGATGCTGCGGACCGTCGTGACAAGAGAGGCAAGCCTCGTCGCTGACTTCTTTGAAGAACGCTCCCGCGCGAGTGACGTGACAAAGGCTGCATTGTTCAGTGAAGACGGCGTGCGATTGCGAAAGAGGTCCACGCGAGTATGCGGCCTGACTGCCTTGCGCTCGCTGGATCAACAGCCAGCCTAGCGCGAGCAAGGGTACAGCCAGCGAAAGCCACAAGCGCCAGCGACGAAGCGGATGCGGACGCGTGAAGTATTGCAGGTCGATTCGCCGTGCAAGCTTCTTGGTTGTGCGCGTCCGTCGCAGCATGATTTTCTAGAATCTGATCGCCATTACCGCGTGCCACGCGCCGAGCAGAAGGAGCGCGTACGACAACGGAACATGGACAAGCAACCATCCGTGGAGGATCTTGTGAAGGCGACTCTGCTGGTCGAGCTGGCGTTTTTCCTCACAAATATTCTCGAGGTCGTCGACGTGCGAATGCAGATTGGGAGGCAACAGTACACGGAGATTGCTGAAGATAGATGCCGCTGTAGTTGCAACGCCCAGCCGTTGGCCGTGCCCGCCGGCCCTTTGCAGATAGGGAAGCATTTCGTCTTTCAGGAAGCGGCGTAGTTCGGTGCTGGCCTGCTCATCCAGCAATAGGCCCGTCGCAACCGTGACATCCCAGTTCGCACCGGCAGCTGCGGCCGTCGCCCTCTCCCTTTCTCCGGCATGGGAGACGCTGCCTTCCAGCGTTGCGCAACTTTCTTCGACGAGCCGACCGGCTTCCTGGGCGAGCTGAGCGCGTACATGCTCAATCTGTTCGTAAATGGTTTCCATCGGCAACTGCGTGGTGTGAAGCCTGGGCATGAAATGTTGCAGCGCGGCACCCAAAATTCCACTGACGAAGACGAGAACGAACATCCACATCAGCAGCCGGGTGAGCGAACCGCCAAAGTGGAATCCGCCATGCAGAAGGAGGAGAGGGAAGCTCAGAAACCCCAACCAAAGATGGCCGCGCATCCAGGTTTGTGCCCGCCCGATACGCCAAATCGGAAACTTCTTGCGCAGCCCCAGCAGTCCTGCAAACACCATGAACGCGAATCCGACGCTCCCATAAATTAGTCCGGGAACACTGCCGCCACGAGGGCCCTGTGGCGATTGCAAGGCATAGGGAAGGTAAGTTGCCACAGCCGCACCCAATACTGCCATGCTTCCGACGAACCAGTTCCGGTGGCTGCGGTCAATGAGCAAGAACTTAACCTTTCAGTGGACTGGATTGCTCGAGCAGCCCAGCAAAAAACTCAGGCGGATTGACCCGGTGAGCGGCGTCGTGCGGGCAAGCGTAGACACAACTTGGCTCGGCGTGGTCATGGCACAGATCGCAGGATGTCGCCTTCAAACGGGTGCTCGCGATTTTCCTCCCCGGATGCGAAGGATCGTCCAATTCGACCGGGAACGGGTGAAGGTTGATATTGCCGTAGGGGCAATTGTTCGCGCACAGTCCACAACCAATGCACCAGTCTTCGATGATGACTTCGAGGGAATTTCTGCGCCGGATTGACCCGACCGGGCAACCCACCATGCACAGCGGGTCACGGCATTGCCGGCAAGAAGTGGCGACAAGGTACTTGTCGAAACGAACTCCCTCGCGCACAAGGCGGCTCACGCCATCGTGGGCGTCGGCGCAAGCGCGAACGCATTGATCGCAGCGCGTACAGCGGTCCAGATCGAGGACCAGCAGGCTCTGCGCTTCCATCAGACCATTGGCGAGAAACTGTCCGACAGGCAAGGTCTGCAGTTGCGAGGCGCGCTTACGATTTTCCTGAACGCGCTCTTGCGCAATGGCCTCAAGCCGCGTCCGAACATCCGGAAAGCGATTTAACATCAACTCAAAATCTTCGCGAGCGATCCGGACGACCTCCACGTGGTCAAGCGCCGTGCAGGTTGCGGTGCGTGGACTTCCACTGAGTAAAGCGATTTCTCCGAAATATCCGCCGCGGGCAAGATAGGCGAGAATCAATTCGCCGCCGGGTCGTTCCTCCGATACCTTTACGAACCCGATCCGCACGAGATACAGGCTGTCGGCCATCTCGCCTTGACGGCAGATGACCTGTCCTGGGCTGAAACGAAGCAGCTCCACTCGATCGCGCAGATGGTCGATGAAGTCCTTGGTGAGTGAGGCGAAGATGGGCACGCTGCGCAAATGCGAGTCGAGGGCGCGACTTCGGTAGTTCCGCTCCAGTTGTGCACGGAAAGTCTTGTTTCGCTGCAAGATGTCGAGTACATTGCGCAGCATCTCCAGCATGACGCAGTCGGTCTTCGCGCGCACAGTCGCGGAGCGCGGGTAATAGCTCATGCAGGTCATCTCGCCGAACAGTTCACCGGCCCCCAGTTCCGCAATCGGGTTCCCGTAGGGAAGATCCACGGATGCATCGATCGGAATGAATGGGCGACTCGATTCCTCATTGCGGCGATGCTCATCCCGTGGGCTCAAAATGCTTTTCAGTCGGCGGAAGAAACCGTGACTGGTGCCATCGGTTTTCACGTGAGCCATCGGGCTCTCGAGAAACACCTCCGCTTGCCCGGAGAGTATGTAAAAGGCGGTTGAGCCGAATTCGCCTTCGCGGCAGATGATTTCTCCGGCGCGGTAGTGTCGCTTCACGACCGCTTTCTGATTCAATCCCAGGAAGGTACCAGAGACGTTCTCAAAGATCGGCAGGTGCAGCAGCTCTGCGGGATCGAGCACTTCACCCGAACCAAGTTCCGTTCCTACCACGCGCTTATTGGTCAGAGCTCCGGTCGGGCACGACACCATGCACTCGCCGCAGGAGACGCACGAGGACTCCGCCATCGCCAGGTTCGTATCGAAGGCAATGCCCGCCTGATATCCCTTTCCCCGTCGAGCCAGCACCCAGTTGTGCCGGATTTCGTCGCAGCCGCGGATGCAGCGGTCGCAGAGAATACAGGAATTGTGGTCTACGGCGATGACGGCAGAGGAGTCATCTTTTCCGCGAGGGCTTGAACGTCGCGGAAAACGCGGCTCCGCGATCCCAGCTGCGGCTGCCAGTCGCTCCAGTTCGCAGTCGCCAGAGTGAAGCTGGCGTGCACACGGAGACGGGTGGTCTGACATGAGGAGTTCAAGCAGTGTGTGCCGCGCGGCTTGCACCGGCTCGGAGCACGTTTTTACGTTCATGCCGGGCTCGGCCAGTCGGATGCACGACGCCGCGTAGACTCGCTGGCCAACATCGACGACACAAATGCGGCAAACGCCGACGGGAGTTTCGTTCTGCTGATGGCATAGCGTGGGAATTGGGATGCCGTTCAGTCGGGCGGCGTCGAAAAGCGTCGTTCCTGCCGGAACCGAGACCTTGGTCCCATCAATGATCAACTCGATCTGGGAGGCGGGCGTCGAACTCATGCCACGCCTCGCTTCGCGAAGCACACACCCGCCGAGCACCGGCGTTCGGAAATATGCTCTTCCACGACGTGGGGGAAATGCTTCATCACGGATGCAATCGGAACCGGAACCACTTGACCCAGTCCACAAATAGATGTCAATTTCATCGCGCTCGAAAGTTCAGCCATAACTTGCTGATCGGTGTCGGAGCAGCGCCCCTCGGTCCACCCCATCAGGATCTCAACCATTTTTTGCGAGCCCACGCGGCAGGGGACGCACTTCCCACAGGATTCGTTGCGGTAGAAGCGCACGGCATTCAGCGCCATATCCAGCATGCACCGGCCTTCTGCGCACACCACAATCGCGCCGGAGCCCACCATGGAGCCAGCAGCCGCCACCGCGTTCCAGTCGAGCGGCAGATCGACCATCGAGGCCGGCAAATAACCGGATGAAGGTCCGGAAGGTGCAAAGGCAAGCAGATTTCGTCCACCGCGGACTCCGCCAGCGTTCTTGTAGATCAGTTCGGAGTAGCTCGTGCCCATCGGCACTTCGAAAATTCCAGGCGCGTTGACGTCTCCCGAGACACCGACGAACTTCATCCCAGCAGCGCCATTCTTGCCCGCAGCCTTGAACCAGTCCGCACCACGCGCAAGAATCACCGTGGCAAAAGTGAAGGTCTCCACGTTGTTGATCACCGTTGGCTGATTCCACAGACCATTGGTCCCGGGGAACGGAGGCTTGTTGCGTGGCTCGGAACGTTTGCCCTCAATCGCCTCCAGCAGAGCGCTTTCTTCACCGCAAATGTAGCCGCCCGGGCTGACAAAGATCTCAAGATCGAAGGCAAGTTCGCTTCCCAGGATCTTCTTGCCAAGCAGGCCAGCCCGATAGCAGCGGTCAATCTCTTCCTGAAGGACTTCTTGCGGTTCTTCGTATTCGTGGCGGATGTAGATGATCCCTTGATTGGAGCCGGTGACCATGCCCGCAACAATCATGCCCTCGATTACCAGATGGGGGACCGATTCCATGATGAAGCGGTCCTTGATTGTTCCCGGTTCGCTCTCGTCGGCGTTGCAGATGATGTACTTGGCTTTTCCTGGCGCGTTGCGAACGATCTCCCACTTGTTACCCGTCGGAAAGCCGGCGCCACCCATGCCGCGGAGGCCACTCGCCTTCAGAGTTGCCAGAATTCCAGTCCAGTCGCGAGTCTCGACGAAGCGCCGCACCACCGAGTAGCTCGGTGAGCCGTCGTATGGATCTGAGATAACCCGGGTCTGTGGATTGTCGCGTGGTTCCGGCGGAAGCTGTCTGCCGGAAGCCGCGTCTCGAACCAACGACGCGGCTCCCGCTTCGTCGACGCCGCAATAAATCCGATTGTTCACGGAGAAAGCCGGTGCCTTATCACAGCGACCGAGGCACGACACATCGCGTATCGAAACGTCCTGGCCTTGAAACATCTGTGCCAGGCCGGCCTTTAACTCCGGAGCGCCGCGCAGATGACAGCTCATATCGGCGCAGATTTTGACCTCGGCTCGCGGCGGCGCCGTCAGGTGAAAATGGGGATAGAAGCTGGCGACCGCATGGATTTGGCTGACAGGAACGTTCATGCGAATGGCAAGTTGCTGCAGTTGATCTGCAGGCAAGTAGCCAAACTGCTGCTGGATCGCCCTGAGTTGATCGAACAAGGCGCTAGTGTCCCCGTAAACCCGGTTTGATGATGTCGAGGTTTGCAGAAATCTTAGCGTTAAAGATTCCAGCCGGGGAATGCCGATCTTGGGACACCGGCTTACCAGAGGACCTGTACGGCCGTGCTGCGCGCGTACCAAACTGTCAATTGATTCCAGCCCACGGAATAGGTATAAGCAAGACCAATCCGCCAATCACAAGCGGAATCCTGAACCGACGCCAGACGAGATGGGGAAAACGGTCAACCCGGCGCGGGATGCACTGGTGTGTCTGCTAGTAGTGGGTTCCTGCGCCTTCGCGCAGAACGTTCCCGCAGGGAAGTACAACGGGCCGGGAGGCTGTGCCAGCAGCAGCTGCCACGGCAGCATTCAACCCAAACAGGTAACCCGGGTCGCGCAAAACGAGTACACCATCTGGGCAGGGCAGGATAAGCACTCGCGAGCCTATCAAGTGCTTTCGAGCGCCGTTTCTATGCGAATCGGCACGATCCTCAAGATTGGGCGACCGGATCAAGCTCAGAAGTGTCTTGCATGTCACGCACTCTCAGTACCGAGTGACCAGAGAGCAGAAACCTTCGATCTGATCGACGGCGTCAGTTGCGAGAGCTGTCATGGCCCGGCTTCCGGGTGGCTCGGTCCGCACACGACGAAAAACTGGCCGCACGAGAAATCCGTCCAGTTAGGAATGTACGACACACGCGATCTGGTAAGACGCAGCGAACGCTGCTTGACCTGTCATTTGGGAACTCCCGAAAAACTCGTCGATCACGAGATGATCGCGGCTGGGCACCCCGACCTCACCTTCGAGCTGAATCTTTTCAGCGCAGTGATGCCGAAACACTGGAAAGAACCTCCCGAGGAGGGCTGGCGAGGAGTGCAGGTGTGGGGTGTGGGAGAAGCCGTGCAGCTGCAAAAGGGGCTGGAGCGACTGGCTCGTCGCGCAAGCAGCCCTGCTTGGCCCGAGTATGGGGAATTGGATTGCTTCGCCTGCCATCACAGTCTAACGAAGCCTGAGGACAGCTGGCGGCAGGAACTCGGATATGCGGGCCGTCAGCCCGGCGTTCCGGCCTGGAACGAATCGCGCTACGTGATCTTTCGGCACGTCGCGAGGAAAATGAATCCTGATGCGGCGACGCAATTGGATTCCGACATCAAGAAGCTGGCCGAGTTGCTGGGTGAACACAACGGAAATCCGCAGGAAATTTCTGCCACGGCAAACCGTGCGGCGGCAGTGGCCGGCCAGTTTGCCCAGCAATTGAACACGAAGACCTACGATGCCGCGTTCACCCTGGCTCTCATGCGTGCGATTGCGCAAGACGGCGATTCCATCTCTGCCCACGGACAGCGCGCGGCCGAACAAGCGGCGATGTCCCTGGATTCTCTTTTTAACGCCTATAAGCAAGGCACGAACGACTCCGGCGCCGAGCTGCATGAACTGATCAACGGGCTTTTCGAACAGGTTGACAACCCTTCTGCCTACAACGGCCCCAGATTCGCAGCGCAAATGCAAAAGGTGAGTTCCGCGCTTTCGCGCTCCAGCGGAGTGGTGAAGGCAAGCCAGTGATGAGCGCATCCTCCGGCAAACCACTAAGCAGGGAACAAGAGCGTCTGGCGGAGCCAAATTCCGGCTTTGTTCCTGCCTGGCGCAAATGGGGGCCGTATGTCAGCGAGCGTTCCTGGGGAAGCGTCCGCGAGGACTACAGTCCTGATGGTTGTGCCTGGGAGTTTCTGACACACGACATGGCCCGGAGCAAGGCTTATCGCTGGGGAGAGGATGGAATCGCCGGATTCTGCGACCGCTATCAGCTGCTGGTTTTTGCGCTAGCGCTTTGGAACGGCCACGACCCCATCCTGAAGGAGCGGATGTTCGGCCTTTCTGGAAACGAAGGGAATCACGGCGAGGACGTCAAAGAGTACTGGTTCTATCTCGACAATACGCCTACCCACAGTTATCAAAAGATGCTCTACAAGTATCCGCAGCGCGAATTTCCGTATGCGCTTCTGGTCGAGGAAAATCGCCGCCGCTGGGGGCAGGTGGGCGCTTCAGAATACGAACTTCTCGATACTGGAATCTTTGACGAGAACCGATACTTCGACGTGTTCGTCGAGTACGCGAAGGCGGATCCGGAAGATATTTGCATTCGCATCGAAGCGGTGAACCGGGGACCCGAGCCTGCTGTCCTGCATCTGTTGCCCCACTTATGGTTTCGCAATACCTGGGGATGGAATGAACCTCGGGCAACCGAGCCCATCATCCGTACCGCGTCTGCACCCGAGGGCCTTATTGCACTTGCGGTCGACGATTCAAGTTCTCCACCATTGCGCAATCTTCAGTTTCCCTATTCGCTGGGGCAGCGTTTCTTGTATGCGCCGGTGGATGGAGACGCCCTTTTCACCGACAACGAAAGTAACGCGGTCAAGCTTTATGGGTGCGCCTCCAATCCGAAGTCTTTCGTGAAGGACGCTTTCCACCGCTTTGTGATCTCGGGCGAAAATTGTGTCAACCCCGCGCGCAACGGAACGAAAGCGTGTGTCTGGTACCGGCGCACTGTCCCAGCGCAACAATCCTTCGTGCTGCGGCTGCGCTTGACTCCCCGAGCGCTTCCGGCACCTCTGGACGACGTCGACAAGATCGTCGCCACTCGAAAGGCAGAAGCGGACGAATTTTACGCTGTCATCCAACCTCGGTCGGCGACGGAAGAAGAGAAAGCAATCCAGCGGCAGGCGCTTTCCGGCATGCTGTGGAGCAAGCAAATCTATCTTTGGGACGTCAATTTGTGGCTGGAAGGCGACAATCCCAGCGTTCCGCCTCCGACGTCGCGCAAGCATCTGCGGAACGTTCACTGGCGTCATCTGAACTCCATGCGCGTCCTCTCCATGCCCGACAAGTGGGAGTTTCCCTGGTTTGCCGCGTGGGATCTTGCCTTTCAGTGCATCACGCTGGCGCTGGTGGATGCGGATTTCGCCAAAGAAAACCTCTGGATCCTGCTCTTCGAGCAATTCCAGCATCCCAACGGCCAGATTCCGGCCTACGAATGGGAATTCTCCGACATGAATCCCCCGGTGCACGCCTGGGCCTGCTGGCGCGTATATCAGCTCGAAAAGCAACGGACCGGGCAGGGCGATCTCGATTTTCTGGAGCGATGTCTTCACAAACTTCTCATCAACTTCGCCTGGTGGGTGAATCGCGTGGACAGTGCAGGGAACAACGTGTTCGAAGGAGGCTTCCTCGGACTCGACAACATCGCCGTGGTCGACCGCGGCGAGAAGTTCCCGGATGGCGCCGTTCTTGAGCAATCCGACGCGACCGGCTGGATGGGATTTTTCTGCCTTTACCTGATGAGAATCGCACTGGAACTAGCCAGGCAGAATCCCGTTTATGAAGGCGTCGCCACAAAGTTCTTCGAGCACTTCATCTATATCGGCGCCGCCATGAAGAAGATGGGCGGACGCAACTACCAGCTGTGGGATGAGTCGGACGGATTCTTCTACGATGTATTGCGGTATCCCAACGGCGAGTTCCACAAGTTTCGTTTGCGCTCGCTGGTGGGACTTATTCCGCTCTACGCGATCGAGGTTCTGGAGCATGACGAGCTCCAGGCACACCCCAACTTTCTGCGGGACGTCGAGTGGTTCATCAAGAATCGTCCCGATTTGGTTGGAGACGCATGCTACGCCGTCAGTAATGGCGACCGGCGTTACGTTTTGTCGATAGCCGATCCCAATCAGTTCAAGCGGCTTCTTCAGAGGATCTGGGACCCGGACGAATTTCTCTCGGCGCATGGGATTCGGAGCTTGTCCAAATACCACCGCGAGCATCCGTTTCGCTTTGGCGAACGATCGCTTGGTTACGAACCTGGGGAAGCCGAAGTGAAACTAAAAGGTGGGAACTCGAACTGGCGCGGCCCGGTGTGGTTCCCGACCTCCTATCTGCTGATTCATTCATTCTTACGGTTTGACGAAGCATTAGGGGACACTAGCGCTGTGGTGACGAGAGGCAGCAATGGCCGTCCCGTCACGCCAAGGGCGATGGCGGAAGACGCCGCCAATCGCATGATCGCGATCTTCAAGCGGGACGCGGCCGGCCGGCGGCCCTGCTTCGGACGCTACGAGCGCTTTCAAACCGATCCCCACTGGCGGGATTGCCTGCTGTTCAATGAGTACTATCACGGCGACTCCGGCATGGGGCTGGGGGCGAGCCATCAGACGGGCTGGAGCGGACTGGTCGCCAACCTGATCGACGAATGGCGGCGGTGACCCGATGGCCCTCCGCAATCGCCTGTTATTCGCACTCGGCCTGCTCCTCGGGCTGATTGTGTTCAGCGTGACGGGATACCGATTGCTTGGCGGAGAGTCGGTTACCTTCCTGCAAGCGCTCTACATGGCAGTGATCACAGTGGCTGGCGTGGGATACGGGGAAATTGTCGATACCAGTCACAACCCCGCGCTGCGTATTTTCAATATCGGTATCGTTCTCTTTGGCGTAGCGATCACGGTTTACGTATTTTCCGTCGTGGCAGCTTTCCTCGTGGAAGTGGAGGTCACGAATCCCTTCTGGAGGCGCAGCATGCAAAAACGAATCGATCAACTCAAGGATCACTTTATCGTCTGCGGCCTGGGGGACACGGGGCGGCACGCCGTTACCGAACTCCAAAAGACATCGACACCCTATGTGGTGATCGACACCTCGGAAGAAAATCTGAAGAAAGCGCGCGAACTTCACTCCGATACCCTTGGAGAGATGCTCTACGTAGTCGGAGATGCGACCGAGGAGGAAGTTCTGCAGAAAGCAGGCCTGGATCGGGCTCGCGGCCTGACTGCTGCACTACCCAACGACAAAGACAATCTCGTTATCACCGTGATCGTGCGCCAGCGCTTTCCGAAAATGCGAATCGTTTCCAGGTCGGCGGACCGAAAGTTTGCCGACCGGATGATGCGGGCGGGCGCAAGTTCTACCGTCTCTCCCAGCCAGATCGGCGGCTTGCGCATGGCCAGCGAGTTGCTTCGTCCGCACGTGGTTGGATTCCTCGACCAAATGCTCAAAGAGCAGGGAAGCACGTTGCGCGTAGAGGAAATCGAGGTGGGATCTGCTTCACGCTGGGTTGGAACCGCACTTCACGATTTAAATCTCAAAGGGCAATACAATCTGCTGGTGCTGGGGTTGAAGAATGTTTCGGCTGGCGCGGAACTGTTGATCAACCCTCCAGACAACGCTGTGGTCCCGAGCTCGGGAATCATCATCGCTATGGGAGACATGAAGGATATCCAGCGGGCCCGCCAGGATGCGCGAGCTTAGTTCGAGACTACACCTTAGAAAAAACAGGGGGAGCGAAAGCTCCCCCGCTACGAAACGATGTTCGAAAACTAGAGGGCCGCGCAGACCGCTTTCACTTCCGTGTAAAGCTCCAGCACGTCGTGCCCCATCTCGCGCCCCCAGCCAGACTGCTTGTATCCGCCAAACGGCAGGGCAGCATCGAAGATGTTGTAGCAGTTGATCCACACAGTACCCGCGCGCAGCTCTGCGGCCATACGATGCGCCTTCTGGATATCTCGTGTCCAGATGCCAGCCGCTAGCCCGTAAACGCTGTCGTTGGCTTTGGCGATCATCTCACTCGTGTCTTTGAAGGGAATCGCCGTCACCACTGGTCCGAAGATTTCCTCCTGCACGACTTTCATATCGTCGCGCGTATTCACGAGCACGGTAGGTTTCACAAAATACCCCTTGTCCCCATGCCGCTTCCCGCCGGCCACGGCCTTCGCGCCTTCCGAGAATCCGGATTCGAGATAACCGCATACCCGGTTGAGCTGTTCTTCTGAAACCAGCGGCCCCATATCAGTGGACTTGTCCATGCCCGGTCCCACGCGGATTTTGTCCGCCTTGGCGGAGACACCCTCGACCACTTTGTCGAAAATGGAGTTCTCCACATAGAGGCGGGAACCGGCGCAGCAGCACTGTCCGTGATTGAAGAAGATGGCGCTGGCCGAGCCTGCAATGGCGGCGTCGAGATCCACATCGCCGAACACGACATTCGGGGATTTCCCGCCAAGCTCGAGAGAAACCTTTTTCAGATTTCCAGCAGCCGCCTGCAGGATCAACCTCCCGACTTCGGTCGAGCCGGTGAATGCAACCTTATCAACATCCGGATGGGCAGCCAGCGCAGCCCCTGCGGTCTCGCCATATCCCGGAACAATGTTCACGACGCCATCGGGGATTCCAGCTTCCTGTACGAGTTCTCCTAACAGGAGGCAGGACAGTGGAGTTTGTTCGGCTGGTTTGATGACTACCGTGCACCCTGCGGCCAGAGCGGGTCCAAGCTTCCACGCCGCCATGAGCAAGGGGAAATTCCACGGAATAATCTGGCCAACAACACCGACCGGTTCGCGCAAAGTGTACGCGAGGTACTTCGCGCCGGGCGCATACGGAACGGATATCGGAATGGTGTTGCCTTCGATCTTCGTTGCCCAACCCGCCATGTAGCGGAACAGGTCAACGGCCAGGGGAACATCAGCAGCCTTCGCGACCTTCAACGGCTTGCCGTTGTCGAGAGTTTCGAGCTCGGCGAACTCCTGCAGATGTTGTTCCATGAGATCAGCCAGCTTCCAGATAACCCGGCCGCGTTCAGAAGAGGTGAGCCGGCGCCACGGTCCGCTGTCAAACGCCGCGCGCGCCGCTTTCACTGCCCGATCAATATCCTCGCGGTCGCCCTCCGCCACCTTGGCCAGCACTTCCCCCGTCGACGGGTCATACGTTGGGAAGGTTTTTCCCGACGCGGATTCGACCCACTTACCATTGATCAGCATCTTTCGCGGCTTGGAGATAAATTCAGAAACTTTGTCTTGCAGTTGCACATTCGGCAGAGCCGTTACCATGACTTTCCTCCTTCATTTACGGGTTGTGCAGGGCGTGAGTGTGTCGTCACGGAGACCTCAGAGACATTCGATTTAGCGGCGGATGGCGCCGCGACCGTCCGAGGGCGGAGAGATCGACGCTTGATTGGTTGCCATCCCTGAAAAGCGTGAATGATTTTAGCTCATTTTAGCGGCTCGTGGAGTCCTCGACAACCTCCGAAGCGATGCCCAGACATCAGTGCAAGAAAGGGTCTCCCCGACGATTCTTGTCACATGTAAGGCTTTATTTTCTACAATCCTGCTTGCCTGGCTGATGCATGAGTCAGGATGCCGCGGGATCTGAAACCTTAATTAGTGTGATGAACACTGAAGACAACGGCCGAAGTGGATCAGTAACCAAGGGACTGCTGCTGCCAGCGTTGTTGTTGTGGGTACTCAGTGCGGGTCTCAGCTTCCTCCGTTACAAGGGAGCCCCGTTGTCGTCCAGCCTCGTCCTGGCGGGGCACTGGATCGCCATCCTTTCGCTGTTTCCGTACGCCCTCTACAGGAAGTCCCTTACCGTCTGGATCTTCATCGCGATGGTTGCGGGTGTTGCGATCGGTCACGATTGGCCGCGGACCGCGATCCATTTGCAAGTCCTCGGCTTGATCTTCCTCCGTTTGATCAAAACAATCGTCGCCCCACTTATTTTTGCAACGCTGGTCAGCGGGATTGCGGGGCATTCCAGTCTCAAGAAGGTGGGGCGCCTCGGCATCAAAGCGATCCTCTACTTCGAGTTCGTAACCACCTTGGCTCTGATCATCGGATTGGCGGCGATCAACCTGAGCAAGGCAGGGGTTGGCGCAAACGTCTCGGCGCCGGGTGCAGAGTCGCTGCAAGTCCAGAAGCTTAGTGCGACCGAAACGATTCTTCACGTGTTTCCGGAAAACCTGGCCAAATCAATAGCCGAAGGCCAAATTCTGCAAGTTGTTGTGTTCAGCATTCTTTTCGGGATTGCGCTGGCGATGGTACGCGAGGATCGACGCCGGGTGATGTTGAACTTCACCGAAAGTCTTGCCGAGACCATGTTCAAGTTCACGAACCTGGTGATGTACTTTGCCCCCATCGGTGTGGGTGCTGCCGTCGCCTATACCGTCGGCAGCACTGGGCTAACCGTACTGCTGAATCTCGCAAGGTTGCTCGTGACGTTATATGTGGCCCTGCTCGTCTTTGTTCTCGGAGTCCTCTTGCCGATTGCGCTGGTGGCGCGAATTCCTCTGCGGCGCTTCGTCGCGGCAGTCGCTGAGCCCTTTACCATCGCTTTCGGAACTGCGAACTCGGAGGCGGCGCTGCCTCGCGCCATGGAGGCGATGGAGGAGATCGGAGTTCCTCGCGAGATCGTCGCGTTTGTCATGCCCACGGGCTACAGCTTCAATCTGGACGGAAGCACCCTTTACCTGTCGCTGGCCTCGGTCTTTATAGCGCAGGCTGCTGGCATTCATATGAGTGTTGGCCAGCAGGTTTTGATGCTGTTGACCCTCATGCTGACCAGTAAAGGGGTGGCTGGCGTGTCCCGCGCGGCGATCGTGATTCTGTTGGGAACGGTGGGATCGTTCGGCCTGCCGGTGGAACCAGTGTTTGTGCTGCTGGGAATTGATCAGCTCATGGATATGGCGCGCACTTCGGTGAACGTTCTCGGAAACTGTCTCGCCACCGTCGTGGTCGCACGGTGGGAAGGACAATACCCGGCTCAATCGAATGCCACGGTCTTACAGGATGCGAGCGTAGCCTCGGCAGTCAGCCCGACACCGTACGAATAAAAATCGTGAACGCGAGTTCGTCTCAAGTGCAATATCGTGGACGTCTGGCGCCTTCTCCGACCGGGCTTCTGCATCTAGGACACGCTCGGACTTTCGCGATCGCGGCACAGCGGGCTCGAGATCATGCCGGAACCCTGATTCTCCGCAACGAAGATCTCGATCCGCTCCGTTGCCGCCCAGAGTTTGTTAACGCTATGTACGAGGACTTGCGCTGGCTCGGTATCGTCTGGTCCGAAGGCCCTGATTGTGGCGGACCTTACGGCCCCTATGCCCAGAGCGAGCGGCGATCCGTTTACTTGAACGCCTGGCGCAAGCTGCGCGACGGCGGATACATTTATGCGTGCAGCTGTTCTCGCAAGGATCTCGCCGCAGCCGCGACGGCGCCGAACGATGCGGATGACGAACCGATCTATCCGGGGACGTGCCGTTCGAGAAACGATGCCACACAATTCGACGCGCCCGTTGGCAACAATTGGCGCTTCCGGGTTCCCGAACAAGAGCGCGTATCTTTCATGGACTTGAACTTCGGAGAACGGACCTTCGTTGCCGGGAAGGATTTCGGAGACTTCGTCGTTTGGCGCCGGGATGACGTCCCGTCTTACCAACTAGCGGTTGCGGTCGACGATGCGCTGATGCAGATCAGCGAGGTGGTTCGCGGCGCCGATCTATTGAAATCGACAGCGCGACAGATCCTGTTGTTTCGAGCCCTCGGCTTCTCTCCGCCTGCGTATTGCCACTGCGGCCTGGTTCGTGACGCCACTGGCACCCGCATGGCGAAGCGCCACGATGCTGCCAGCATTCGTCAACTTCGGGAAAATGGGCGAACCCCGGAACAGCTCCTCGAAACTGCCGACCTCCTCGTCAGATAGAGCGCCATCCTCGAAGTCTTGCTTAAATCAAAAGGCGCTCCGAAATGTGGAGCGCCGTCAAAGAATCACCTGACTCGCAATCAGAAAAGCGCCGTCGGACGCCGGCTCCAATCCTTGCCTTTCTCCTTCGCGGCCCCTTCCATGTCCTTCATATACGCGCCCGCTTGCGTAAGCACGTGATGAAGATCATTTCCAATGCTGATGAAAGTGAAACCCTTGTCGAGGAATTCGCCAACGCGGGAAGTTCCGAAGAGAAAGAGACCCAGAATCACGTTGTTTTTTCGCGCATGGTCAATGAGCTTCTGCGTGGCAGCGCCTAACTCCGGCGACGTGTACATATGGGGGAATTCGTATTTCTCGTAGAGGCCCATCGACATGCAAAGATCGTTCTGCCCCAAAAAGAGAATATCGACGCCCGGCACGGCGGCAATCTCAGCAATGTTGTCGATGCAAGATGCCGTCTCGACCTGCATAGCCACGATGCCATTGTTGTTAAAGTTTCCCGCATAGCCCAGCAGGCCGGCGCGGTTCATACTCCGTTGCGGAAAATACACCGAACGTGTCCCCGTCCGCGGGTACTTGGTGCAACTGACGGCCTGGCGCGCTTCCTCAGCAGTATTAATGTAGGGCACGAGGACGCCGTCAGCGCCCAGATCCAGCGCCTGTTGAATTCCGGGCCGGTCGTCGTAGCCGCCAACCCGCACGATCGACTTCGCGCCACCATTGGCGATTCCTGACAGCATGGCGGACAGCTTTTCATAACCCATCGGACCATGTTGCGTGTCGACCAGCAGCCAATCGTAGCCACTGTGCGCCAGTTGCTCGGCGACGGTTGGGCTGTGTGCGTTGAGGAACAGCCCCATCTTCGGCTTTCCTTCCCGCAACTGCTTCTTGAAATCGGCGCCACTCAGCGTGGCTTCGGGCATAGAGCATTCCTCCTGAAGTTGGTGAAAGTTTTCTAGTGTACCCCGGAAGTCGCGGGTCATGGTTGAGGCGTATGTAAATTCGCAGTTTCGACTGTCCCGCAGTCATGTTTTCGCGACTATAATTTTCGGCGCAAGATGTCCTGTGGCAGGAGATGAGTTATGCGTTGGACTCCAGGCGGAAGAAGTGATGACCTCGAAGACCGTCGTGATCAAGGTGGTTCTGGCATTGGCGGAGTGCACATCGGCATTGGTGGATTCCTGATACTCCTTGTTTTGAGTCTTGTGTTCAAACGGGACTTCTTCTCTCTGGTCGGAGGTCAGGGTGTCTCGACCGGCCCGGCAGTAAGTCAATCCGATCCCCAGCGCGACGCGCGTGAGGAACCTGCCGTGCAGTTTGTCTCCTTCGTGCTCGACGACACGCAAAAGACTTGGGCGCAGATCCTGCAGGCGAAGGGAATTCCGTACCAGCATGCCAAGCTTGTATTGTTTCGCGACGCGACCTACTCGGGTTGTGGCTCGGCGCAGTCCGCAACCGGACCGTTCTACTGTCCGGCGGATCAGAAGGTGTACATCGACCTCGGCTTTTACGATGAACTGCAGCGGCGCTTCGGAGCTCCAGGCCAATTTGCTCAAGCCTACGTTCTCGCGCATGAATTGGGACATCACGTGCAAAACCTGCTGGGAATCGAGCGCAAGGTCCGCGGCCTGCAAAGTCAAAACCCCGGTGCGGGGAACGCGCTCTCCGTTCGGCTGGAACTTCAAGCCGATTGTTTCGCAGGAGTCTGGGCCAAGTCGACACAACAACGCAATCTGCTCGAGAGCGGAGACGTGGAAAGCGCTCTCGGCGCTGCGGCCGCAGTTGGCGACGATCGACTGCAACGCATGTCACGCGGCCAAGTCAGCCCAGACTCATTTACCCACGGTTCTTCCGCGCAACGGGTCGAGTGGTTTCAACGGGGCATGACCGGAGGGACAATCGAGTCCTGCAATACATTCCAGTAATACGCTATGGAATCAATGTAAGCGACTGAAAATAATGTTGATGTGCAGTGCTGCGTCCTGCGGTTGGTTCCCCGTGCAAGGGTGCGTGATCTGACCTACCTCCCTGCTTTTTTCTTCTTCCTCTTATACTTAATTCTGCCTGGGTTGTGCCGTTGCTTTCCTCCCAGCTCTGAAATTCCACGGAGCAATTCTCCGGTAGAACCCATGCAAGCAAGTGAAAAATCACGAGCGCAGCTGCAGGAAATCTTAGGTAAACCTATTCGAGAGCTGGGGCTGAAACTCGAAGGGTCTCCGATTGAGCGTTTTGTTCACCAGTTGTACGACGAACTCGGCCGTAAGGGTCTCGTGAAATTTCGTCCCGCCTGTTATCTCACCGATGAGTGGGGTTGTCCTTCGGGTGAACCGGTAATCGGAATTCCTTTTTACCTGGCGAATCCTGACCTGGCTCTGCTCGAGAAAGACATGAACGATCTCGAAGACAAACGCGAGATCATGATGTACCTCAGACACGAAGCCGGGCATGCCTTCAACTACGCCTACAAGCTCTATCGAACTCCCGAGTGGAAAGAACTGTTTGGTCCGTTTCGCAGGCGCTACCTCGACAACTATCGGCCGGTTCCGTTTTCCCGCAATTTTGTCCGCCATCTTGCGGGTTGGTACGCGCAAAAGCATCCCGATGAGGATTTCGCGGAAACTTTCGCCGTCTGGCTGACTCCGCGCAGTGGTTGGCGGAAGCGTTATCGCGGATGGAGCGCCATGCCCAAGTTGCGCTACATGAATCGCATCGCCCGCGAACTTGGGCAGGTTGATCCCGTGCGGCGCCGTGGCTATCCCGACATCACCGTCGATGAAATGGAGTCGACGGTCGCGGACTTTTATCGCCAATCCGTTCCTGAAGCGACCCCGGTTGGGGACTTGGCGCTGGACGCTGATCTGTTCGATATTTTCAATGTATCGAAGCGTCAGAAGAAAACGGTCCGTCCGGCGCTGGATTTTGTTCACCAACACCGCAAAGCCTTGGTCGACAAGGTTACCTACTGGACTGGCGTGCAGCGTCCCATGGTGAAGCAACTGGTGGACCTGATCGAAAAACGAATCGGCGAACTAGGTTTGCGGGCCGACACGCGAAGGGAAGCGGAGCATCTCGCAGAACTAACCGTGTACACCACGACGCTCGCCACCAACTACATGACTCGCGGAAAATTCGTCCAGCCGTGATTTTCTGGCGATTGTGCGTTTATGATGAGTAGTACACACACAATTGCAGGACGGAATCGCCCATGAAAATTGCGGTGCTCTATGACGTGTGGGAAGAGGAAGGTGCGGTCGTTGAGCCGCCCGAGCCCAAAACTCCCGCGCGCAAGACAAAGTCCCGTAAAAAGAAGAAACGAGAAAAAGAAGATCGGGAAGAGATCTTCGAAGCGCTCGAGAAGCTGGGCCACGAACCTTCCTACCAGGTGCTAGATGGCAGCCCCCAGTGTCTGACGTCGCTGGCAAAGTGTGAGGCCGACCTGATCTTTAATCTGACCGAGTCCTTCGCCGGCGACGACACGAAAGAAATGCACGTCGCAGCCTATCTCGATCTACTTGGGCTGCGCTACACGGGCGCCGGTCCCCATGCCAGTTTTCTTGCGCAGGACAAAGGTATTGCCAAGAAGATGTTTGCGTTTCACGGCATTCGCACGCCGTATTTCGCTACCTCGTACCGCGGCACCATCGAGCACGCGCACGACATCGCGTTCCCCCTTATCGTCAAGCCGTTGGCGGAAGATGGTTCGATCGGCATCAATTCGAATGCGGTTGTCGACAGCGTGAAGGAACTCATGGAGCGCGTGCAGTACATCCAGGATGAATTCGATTCGCCCGCAATCATCGAGGAATACATCGAGGGCCGCGAAATCTACGCCGCGATTTTAGGCAGCTACGAATGCGCCCAGGCGCTTCCCTTGGTGGAGCTTGATTTCTCCAAGCTTCCCAAAGGTACTCCAAAAATTGCCAGCTACGACGTCAAGTTCGAAAAAGACGCTGAAGCGTACAAGCTCACCAAGTCGAATATCGCCGAAGATCTCGATGAAGAGACAATCGCGCGTCTCAACGAGACAGCGCTTGCGGCCCACCGTGCTGTGAAGTTGAGAGACTACGGGCGCATCGATATGCGTCTCTCTCCCAAGGGCGAGGTCTATGTTCTGGAGGCGAATCCGAATCCGTGGCTTTCGAGCAAACAGGAATTTGCTATGGCGGCTAAGGCCTCGGGC
>Ga0210384_10001315_pt1 | contig 34296 bp, 39 predicted proteins | sample IncBWH2MmetaG_FD_160574 | JGI IMG/M metagenome (GOLD analysis project Ga0210384, IMG submission 160574) | Forest soil microbial communities from Barre Woods Harvard Forest LTER site, Petersham, Massachusetts, United States - Inc-BW-H-2-M | ecosystem: Environmental > Terrestrial > Soil >...
ATGTCATCAGGCGTGATCCCGCCCGCTCGGGTCTGCTCTATGCCGGCACCGAGAGCGGCATCATGATCTCTTACGACGACGGCTCTCACTGGCAGAGCCTGCAATTGAACCTACCGGCGGTGCCCGTGCATGACCTCGTGGTGCATGGCGATGCCCTGGCCGTCGCCACACACGGCCGCGCCTTCTGGATGATCGACGATTTATCACCCGTGCGGCAGTGGGCACCCGCGATTCCGACCGAGACGGCGCATCTTTTCAAGCCGGCCGTCGCCAACCACACAGTCTTCGGCGGCGGCGGGCGACGCTATTTCGGCGCGGCGAACCCACCGGCCGGCGCGGTGATCAGCTACGCCTTGTCCTCGCAGATCGGCAAACCGCGACCGGCCAAGGATGAGGATAAGGATGCCGACAAGGACAAGGACAAGGACAAGGATAAAGATAAAGATAAAGATAAAGATAAAGCTGACCCGCTCGATCAGCGCATCAGCCTCGATATTCTCGATGCGAGTGGCAAGCTGATCCGTCACTTCCCGGAATCCGAAGATGCCAAGAGCCCGGGGGAGGACGATTCCAAGGCTGAGCCGGAGGAAGAGGAAGAGGGGGAACGGTCCTCCAAACCAATCAAGCCGCCACATTTCGCTGGCTTCAACACTTTCGCTTGGGACTTGCGAACAGACAAGGCGCGCGCTATCAAGAACGCGCCCTTGTGGGCGGGCAGCGTGGCTGGTCCCAAGGTGCTGCCGGGCCACTACCAGGTCAAGCTGACCGTCGATGGTACGAGCCAGACTCAGCCGCTCGAGATCGTACCGGATCCGCGCGTCACGGCGACTGTTGACGAACTGGCCAAGCAGTTCGCTCTGCATAGTGCGATCAACGCGCTGCTGACCGAGGTGCATGACGCCGTACTCGACATCCGCGCCACCCGCGTCAAGATCATGGCGGCAAAGAAGGCAGCCGCTGGACCGCACGCAGCCAAGGTCGCGGCCGCCGGCGATGCCCTCGACCGCAAGATGACCGAGGTTGAGGAGATCTTGATACAGCCGCGCTCGCACGCCTCGGAGGACGCGCTGAACTATCCGGTACGTCTAAACAACACGCTGGCGGCGCTGGGGTCGCTCGTGGGTTCCGGCGATGCGGCGCCGACCTCGCAGAACGAGGCCATGTTCGCCGAACTAAAGAGCAAGGCAGCCTCAGCCCTGGCTCGGTGGCGCGAGCTCAAGACCGGAGACGTTGCCGCATTCGAGAAGCTCAGTATGTGAGATCGAGATTGTGAAGTCGCCCGTGTCTGACTTGGCTACACGCTCGTGGTCGGCTTAGAGGCGGAGGGACGCCGCTAGCCGTGTTGCAACGCTGCTGTACTTGAACGATCGTTCAGCTGTAGGATATCCGTCCTATCCGGCGGAAACCGAGGGCGCGTCGGTTGATCGGCAGGGAGGACGTCAGATCATCTCTTGGAATCGTTGGATCGAAGAGGTCCAATCATGATTTGCCAAGTATCCTATACACGCCCCCAGCGCGAAAAAACCTAAGATCGCGGCAAGGGCGATGCCCATCTCGAGGTACATCGTGACTTCAGACGGCTGCGGCGACTCTTGCTGTGAGTCGCAGCTCTGCGTTTTATCTTGGTGTGGTTTTACGCCAATGATCATCTGTTTTGGTCTCCTGTTTGGATCGGCGGCCGCAACAGTACCTGCGCATGGCTGCCCCGCTTGTCATGCAATAGAATCGACGAGTGGCGTAGCCTTATTGCAATGCTTCAGGAAGTGGTCAACCTATTTGTCGGCAATCAGTGCCTTAACCGGAAACTGTATTACCATCAATGAGCTGGCGATTTACCTTATCTGACGAATGAGCCTGAATGAGCCGCACATTCCAGTTTGGTCCGTTCGAGGCACATACCGCTTCCGGAAAATTGCTGAAGCAAGGGCGGGAGGTCAAGCTACAAGATCAGCCCTTTCGTCTCCTCGTCGCGTTGTTGAAGCGGCCACGCCAGGTGGTGTCTCGCCAGGAATTGAAAGAGAGCCTCTGGCCTCACGGAACCTTGGTCGAATTCGACAAGAGTTTGGATGTGGCGATGGCCAAACTGCGCCACGCGCTTCAGGACGACTCCGACAGTCCCCGATTCATAGAAACGCTGCCAAAACGAGGTTATCAATTCATTGCGCCGGTGAGCGCGGCCAGTGATCCCGCGGATGATTCATCCAAGTCGACCTCGCTCCCCGGCACGCCGCCACCGCCAGAGCTCACTGCAGCGCCGCCGTCGCTTTCGGTGGGCGCGACGACGGAAACTACGGACTCACCCAAGAGCGTCTCGCGCGCTGCGCGATGGTCGGGACTTGTTGCTTCGGTGGGGGTGTTAGGGGTCACTTTTTGGTATTGGCAGGCACATCGCCCGATTCACCTGGCGGAACGAGCAGCGGTCATTGTCGGTGAGTTTTCGAATACGACCGGGGACAAGAGTTTCGATCGGTCGTTACGTACCGCTGCCATTATCGATCTTGCGCAATCGCCCTACCTGACGATCATGTCCGACGACAGGATCGGCGAGGCGCTGCAGGCATTGGGTCGTCCTCCGGACGATCCTCTGCAGCCGGCGGTGCTACGCCAGGTGTGCCAGCATGAGCACGCGGCAGCCGCAATCAACGGTTCAATAGAACGCGCCGCGGCCGAATATCTCCTGAATATTGTGGCCAGTCGATGCTCCGACGGCAGCATCTTGGCGACATCTCGGTTTACCGTCGCTGCCAAACAAAATGTTCTCGCATCTTTGGCCAAGGCGCTCGTCGGTCTGCGTCAACGGTTTGGTGAATCCAAAGAGTCGCTGAAGCAATATGATGTCGTCGCGCTGCAGGCCACGACGAATTCGCTCGAGGCATTGAAGGCCTACCAACTTGGTATGGATCTTCGCTCGCAAATCCGAAACATCGACGCGATCCCCGCCTTCAAGGCCAGCATCCGTCTGGACCCGTCCTTTGCGATCGCCTACGCCCAGTTGGGATCATCATATTCGAATATGGGGGAAACCGATCTGGCCGCGGAGTTCTTACAGAAGGCATTTGAACTTCGCGAGCATGCCACGGAACCCGAGCGGCTTTACATTGCCGCCCGATACTTCGATGTAGTCACCGTCGATATGGAAAAGGCGTCGAGCGTCTTCAAATCGTGGACGGATATCTATCCGAATGATTGGCGTGCGCACAATGGTCTGGCCAATGACGCCAACCTGCTCGGTCGCTTCGACCTTGCCGCCGGCGCAGCAGCGCGGGCAATCGAGCTGGAGCCGGGGCATGCCTTTGGCTATACCAATCGGGCCATTGCATTGCTCGGCCTGAACCGGCTGGCCGAGGCGATCGAGCTGTCTAGGGAGGCGGTGCGTCGAGGGCGTGACGGAGAAATCGTCCACGCGGTTGTTTTCGGCGCGGCGCTTATCAGCGGTGATGAATCCGAAATGACGGGCGAACGAGCCTGGGCAGTTCAACATCCGGATGAATTGGAAGTTTCATATATCGAAGCCGAGCTGGCCGAAGCCCGCGGACGAGTGAAAGAGAGTGCGCAATATTTTGAAAAGTTGGCCGGTCGTGCACGCACTCAGGGCGTGCCCGGGTATGCGGCGGCGGTCCTCGCCGGCGAAGCGGAATTCGACCTCGAAATGGGGCTTCCCGCCCAAGCGCTGGCGCATGCTCGCGCCGCGTCGGAGCTGAGCAGCGATGAAGAGCCTCTGGAGTCAATTGCCCTGGTCTACGCAAGAGTTGGAGATTCTGCGGCGGTCAAGTCGCTTACCGAGCAGATCGACAGGAAATATCCCTTCTCCACATTTAATGTGAGCGTGTTTGCGCCGACGATTCGCACAGCGCTGGCCATGGCCGGATCCGTATCGGCCGCGCAGGTGACAGAATCGATGCGGCCGGCAATACCCTACGAAGCGGGTCGACAGGCCGCCTTGACACCGATCTATGTTCGAGGCCTGGCGTACTTGAAAGCCGACGCCTGCGACGCGGCGGAGCGAGAATTTCGAAAGCTCATTGAGCACCGAGGCGCCGATCCGGCATCTCCGCTCTTTCCACTGGCATACCTTAAGCTTGCGGAATCACTGGCCGCACAAGGGCGCGCCGCGGAAGCCGCCAAGGCGTATGAGTTCGTCCTGGATTTTTGGAAGGATGCCGATCAGGATCTGCCTGTGCTGTTGCAGGCGAAGCGCGAGTATCGTCGGCTCAAAGGTGCTTGAGCGCATGGCCTTGGAATTTGCGCAATATGGCCTGCTGCCCGGTGAGCTAAGCCCACAGTAATGACAATAGCGCTCTGGCGGCACTCTGGTAGCTCGCAAGATCATCCCGGGAGAGACCGCGCTCTGGCCAAAAAAGGCAGGCATAAGCGAGCTACCGTACAGAAATTCTCGGGCTGAGCGGGTAGGCTGAAAAGGCCCAAGGCAAGATCGAAGCATCGATCAAACAGTCGGTTTTCGGAGTGCGGCGGCTCTTTTCCCGGCAAAGGGTGGCGGAGTCCCTTCCCACCGCCCTAGGGAATATCCCCGCCGCACTCATCTTTATCCAGTAGGAGTCCAACGGCACCCAAGGTGCAGATAAAACTTGGATCATGCGTCCCTGTGGAAGATAACGCATTTGAGCAATTTGCCGGTTTTGGCAATGTGAGGGGGATCCCAGACCGCTTTAGGTGCGCGTCTGGCTTCGAGTTCTCCGTCGACAACTGGGAACCGCGTCACTCAAAGCATCCGGTTTTTGCCGATACTGGACCTCGAAGCGCGTGAGGGGCGGCTGGCTATTACATGGACTCTCGAGACAAGGAGGATAGAGAATGCGACTTACGATCAGAATTGCTTCATTCGTTCTTTGCCTGGCGGCCCTGTCGGGTTGCATCTCAACGAAATCTTACGTTGACCCGCAATACCGTCATGCCAGTTACGGCGACCTTACGAGGCCGGCACCGCCGTATACGTTGAGCGTCAAGGTTGAATTTCAGCGCAATGGTGTGGCCAAACCCGCCGCCGACGCGCAAGTGCGGGCCGACATCGAGCGCTCCCTTCGTGCCAGCGGTGTGGCTGTCCCGTATGATGGCAAAACAACGGCGGAGGGCGAGTTGAGTTTCGTGCTCAACAACGTCGCCGACCTGGGCAGCGCGGCCGGCAAGGGATTTGGCACCGGGCTTACTTTCGGACTCGCGGGCTCACACGTCACGGATGGCTACGAGATGACCGTGCGCTTGACGCAGGGAACGACCGTCACGGAGCGCACGTACAGCCACGCGATTCACTCCACCATTGGCAACGCATCGGGGCCACCTGGGTTGACGCCGGTGTCGTTGGGGGCAGCGTTCAATCAGGTAATAGACGACTTAGTGCTCAATGCGCTCAAAGACCTGCAGGCCGCGGGAAAGCTGTCGCCCACGCGAGTTGCGGCGAAGTCGGCGGCGCCGATCAGCTGAGTTTGAGTTCGGGTTACTTTGATTGGATCCGCAGGGGCGCGGCTATCTCCAAGTTCCATTCCCAAGGATTCGCATTCCATGGACTGGTTGGATCTTGAATGAAGTGTTCATAGATGGCTCGAAAGCGCGGTCCGTTATTGTCAGTCTGTTGCAGCGACCAAAATTCGCGGCCGATGAGAAAATCGCTCTGCAGGTCTTGCCAGGAACTAAAGGTAAGCTGAAGGCGACGGGCTGCCGGCATGATGCGATCCCATGCGTCCGTGTCTGAGAAGTAGCCAGCGAGATTACCCCAGCGGCACAGCGCGATGTAGCGGACCAGATCCCAGGCTAGGATTCCCTTTCCGCCAAGGGGGCGATGATACCGGCGCGCAATGTTCAGTTTATTCACGGCTTCCGGGTTGCTGTCTGCAGCGATAACGATGCTCCGGAACTCACCATCGGATAGGAGATCTACTCTGGCCCCGAGTTCCTCAAACTCGGCACGATGCCCCTCGAATTGCAGCCAAGTCAGCGTGCGCAGAAGATCATCACGGTTGTTGACACCCCACCACTGCGATAGCACACGCTTGCCGATCTCCCGGCCATCTGGCGTTGCGGCAGTCCCGGATAGCAGGTCGTGGCGATGCCGATTCATTTCAAAAAGCAGGGCCGTTGTCGCCAGTGCCCAGGCGTGAGGGCTCTTGGGGGTCACGGGAATGCCGGACAGCATCAGCGGGTCGCCGATTGCAGGCGTACTAGAGGTGGGAGCTGTGCCGGCAGTATGTATACAGCCCGACGTTAGGAGCGCGGCCAAGATCAAGCGGCCGGCTGGACTCAAGAGTTTGAGCATGGACGTCCTTGTATTACGGCAAAGCTGGAGAGGCGCCTAGTTTGCGTTGACGATACGGTAGCGCTCTGGGCTTATCCCTAACGCTGACGCGCGCCCGTACAAAACCATGGATGCGCCGGCCTTGAATTTCGCCTTGTTCGGATCCGGCACGCATATCGCGCGGCGACCGAGCATGCCGAAGGGTATCCCGCGGAGCGTGGGTCGAGCGCATTGTCTGCCCGCGCGGCTCCAGTTGGCGTCCTGCCAACCGTCAATTTCGACGGTCATCGATTTGTCCGACCCCAGCACGCCATTCGCCATCCACGGCAATGCTGACGAAAACGAGGCCCATGCAAAACCAAAGTACACCAGTGCCATCAACGGGACTCGAACATACCACCTCGCGTTGGCGCCGCCTGTTTGCATGACGGCGGCCACCTTGGGATTGTTTATGTTCCACCCAAACTCTCGGATGCCGACAAAGAACAGGCCGTAGAAAACACCTGTACAGATTGCCAACCACCGGGCGCACGCAACCGTCAACGGGGAAGGAACAAAGTTACTACCAAAGAGACTGAGCATTCCCAGAATCGGGAATGCCAGCATCCCGACGGCCGCCGCGAGGTTGAGATAGCGAACGGTTCTCGACCTCCCAGTCCTCGCCCTATCGCTTCCGTTGACATCCAACGGCGACTGCACCCGTAGCACGACCAATCTGCGCATAGATATCGTCCAATTTCTTCGCTTTTGGGGATTGAGCATCTCAAACGTCCCGGTCGTAGACGCCGCATTTGAGCAATTTTTAGTGCAAAGTAACGTGCTGGGGATCTCAGATGCCCCGGACCCTTACGAGAGAGTAAGGGGTGGCGCGTGATCCAGGTCGCAATGGGGCCGGACTGTGTGAGGTTTTGGAGGCAAAAGAGCGGTCAGCGGCGGCTCGAGGGATAATCGCTTTCAAGCCGCGTGAATGGAAGCACGGAGAAGTTAGCATGGCTCTGAGGAAGTTATGGCTGGTCAACGCACCTTCTGTGCTTGCATTAGTACTCAATCTGTCAGGGTGCTCCGACTCGCCACCCGCCGTGGGAAGCCATTTGCCAGGTACCTTTGCGGTGGCGTCGGATGCCTTCGATCAGCGCATCAAAGATCGATATAAGGAAGTCTGCCTGTAAATGGCGAAGCTACTTCATCTGGCATTGGTGCTAGCTATTGCCGCTGGCGCTATGCGGCGCCATTTTGGCCTGAGCTCGTTGATACTCTATGAGTGGACCCGGCGCACGGTCGTTGATCGGAACTTTTACGTAGGTTTGGCTGGCGAAGCGCCGCCGGCGCTGTGCGACGCCGGCCCTTACCGTTATGTGCGGCGTCCTTTTTACTTTAGCTATATGGTGGCTTTTGGCGCTGTGCGGCGGACTATGAGGGCTATAAAATGCGAGTGGGGATGTTTTCGCCTCGAGTCACCCGCGCGTTCAGCGTTTAGCGCACCAACAATGCGTCCATGTCTTTCTGCATTCGGTGTTTTAGTTCATCTGACCATGCGGCACCTGGCTTTTGGCTGAGTTTGCTTTCAGGTCGAGGAGAACTTGCCACCGGGTTAGCCGTCTGCCGGCGAGCGCCCGGAGAAGAGTCCGGGCCGGTCAGCAGCGGAGCACGGATAGCGGAGCGTTGCGGACGCAACGAAGGCAAGCGCGCTGCGCTTGAAATCTCATGAGGCGAGGCGGGGATTGCTTCGCGCGGCGATTTACGCGTTCCGGGTTTGAGTTTAAGAATAGAACGAGACGAGGGGTTAGAGGGGTTCGATTGATGCATAGAAGGCTTGCCGGCTCCTTAAGTTTGGCTGTATCGGCATTGAATTGATCACCTGCAATACCAGTCAGTAGTCGCGATAGTTATACGACTTCGATTTTGGTTTGTCGATGAGCTTTGCTTCGCTATGTATGAGATGCGCTGCGGTGAGCTTCCGGTGAGAGAGCTTGGAGTAAGAGCGACGCCGGAAGCCGGGTCGCTGCCGGCCCAGCATTTTTTGCGCCGGCACTTGTTTTCCGTTCGGCATCCGCCTGCCGTTCAATGCTGCCCGTTAGTCACATCGGAGTTATCGATAGGGCCGAGAGCCAGTTCTAACAATCTTGCAGTGCGCGCGCAGTGAAGCAAGCAGCCCAGCAACACAACGCTCGCAATGCAGGTTGGAATCGGGAAGCGCCACAACAACTCAAGCATGGTGAGGGAAGATAGCGCAATGACTGCGCAAAGCGCTGCAAACTTGGATTTCTTCGACACAGTCATTTGGTTTCCATTGAAACGGTGAACAGCCGCCATCCGTCTCTCTGAACAAAAAGACTGCCGGTCTGTCTCATTTATTCCGCGTCGCCATTCGAGCGGCGTCGTTTGTGCGTCGAGGCCCTGATCAGGCTCGAGAAGAAAGTGCGGCCGAGGGCTGCGGCGCGGTGTTACGTCGCGACACGTCCACCATGTGGCCGGAGGATAAGTCGCGTGTTTCCAGAAAGTAGTATATTGAATATCAGAAGACGCTGGCGCCGCGCTTCAGGAGTTGGCCCCGGTAGCCGGTTGCATTCAATCAGCGTCTCGCTGCCGCAATAATCAAGTTTGAAGGGGAATAATCATGGCTGCACACAGCACGTCCTCGTCCCTCACCTCTACGCCAAGTCCTAGGTTCCGTGTCGCGGCTCTCGCCGCTTTGTGCACCGCCGCTATGCTCGGCGCGGCGGCTGCGGATGCGCACATCACGCAAATCCAGATCACGACGCATGAGTCACCGACCTTTGGCGGTTTTTCCTGGCCGGGTGTCGGTCAATACGAAAAGATCGCCGGCAAAGCGTTTGGCGAGGTGAATCCGAACGATCCGAAGAATTCGGTCATCGTCGATTTGGCCCTGGCGCCGCGCAATGCGCGCGGCAACGTCGAATACTCCTTCGACTTCTATATCTTGAAGCCCATCGACTTGAGCAAAGGGGCTCACAAGATGATGTACGAGCCACCCAATCGCGGCGGCAAGACCTGGGCCACCTTGGGCCGAGTGACGCTCGACGGTCCTACGAGCAACGGCAATGATCCGGGCTCAGCGATCACCAACCCCACCGTGTTGGCCAATGCGTTCTTCATGCCGCGTGGCTACACCATGGTGTGGAGCGGCTGGGACAAGGCCGCCGGTACGAACTCGGCCAACTTCAACACCACCATCAAGCTGCCGGTCGCCAAGAACCCGGATGGCTCGTCGATCACCGGTCCCGCCTTTGAATACATCGTGTTCGCATCGGCGACGGCTTCGTACACGCTCAACTACCCGGCAGCCAATGCCGCCGATACCGCAACAGCCAAGCTCACTCACCGCGTGCATCTGGATGACGCACCGGCGGCAGTGCCGCCCGCCGCGCCGGGAACCGCCGGCTGGCAGTACGCCGCCGGCGGTGGGGCCATTCAATTGCTCAACGCGTCGGGCGCCGTGACGAATTTCATCGCCAACGACATCTACGAGTTCTCCTATACGGCCAAGGATCCGACGGTGAACGGCGTGGGCTTTGCGGCGGTGCGCGACTGGAATGCATGGCTTCGCTTTGAGACTCAAGATGACTTGGGCAACCCAAATCCGCTCGCCGGGGACATCAAGCGCATCTACACCGAAGTGGTATCGCAACCGGCGCGGATGCTCAATGACTTCACGCACCTGGGATTCAACCAGTCGGAGAATGGCAACAAGGTGTTCGATGCGATGTTGCAGTGGATCGGTGCCGGGGATGGCATCAACATGAATTACCGCTGGTCGCAGCCCGGGCGCACCGAGCGCAACCGTCAGGATCATTTGTTTGCCGAGGGGGTGTTCCCGTTCGCCAACGTCCTGACGCATGATCAGATCTCGGGCAAGACCGATAGCCGCTACGCCAAATGCGAGATGACAGGCACCTGCCCCTTGGCGGCAGAGATTTACTCGGCGAATGAGTACTGGGTGAAAGCCGCCTCACTGCTGCATACCGACCCCACCGGCAGCGTCGATCTTCCCGAGTCGCCGTTCGCGCGCGATTACTTTATCTCGAGCCACCAGCACGGCACCGGCAGCGCTACCTCGAAAGGAGCCTGTCAGCAATTTCAGAACCCGTTGAATTCCGCGCCCATCCAGCGCGCACTGTTCTTGGGATTCGACACGTGGATCCAAGGCATTGCGCCGCCGCGCAGCGAGGTGCCTAGGCTTCACGATTCGACCATGGTGTTTCCGCTGCCGCAATCGCAAGTCGGATTCCCCAACATTCCGAACGTGACGTACACGGGTCTCAAGACCACGCGCTATCGCTTCAATTACGGGCCAGGATATTACGACAACGGACCCAACGGCGGCATCCCCACCATCAATCCGCCGCTGATCACCCCGCCCTATGAGAACAATCCCTTGAACGGGCCCATCTATCCGAGCTACGTGCCGATCACCGATAGCGACGGCAATGACATACCGGGCGTGAGGCTCCCCGACGTCGCGGTGCCGGTGGCGACCTACACTGGTTGGGCATTGCGGGCAGGTCCGCAGGCCAATGATGGCTGCGAGAGTTCGGGACAATTCATCCCGTTCCCGCAGACCGAGGCTGCCCGAGCCGCCGCAGGCGATCCGCGTCCGTCGGTGGCGGAGCGTTATCCGGCCTTTGATACCTATGACAAGAAGGTGATCGCAGCGATGAACCACCTGATTCAGCGCCGCTTGGAACTGTGCGAAGACGGACCCGCCGAGTTGCAGCGCCTGCGTGTGTTGGGTGTCGCGCAAGGGGTGCCCAATCCCCCGGCCGCGTTCACGCCGTTTTCCTTCCCGTTGGCGAACTCCAGCATCAAAGCCTCGCCCAGCAGCCTCTGGCCCGCGAACAACAGGCTGGTGCCGGTGTCGCTCTCGGTGCACGCGCCCACGACCTGCGAGTCGTCCTGCAAGGTAGTGCAGGTCAGCGGCAACAACGTGACCCCCGCGGACTTTCAGATCACCGGCCCGTTGAGTGTCAATCTCAGAGCCTCGGGCAGACGCGACCACGACCGGGACGCCCGGGTCTATTCTGTGCAACTGCAATGTACCGATTCGGCCGATAACTCCGCCACCAAGTCGGTGAGCGTAGCCGTCGGCCATGACGATGATGACGGCCGCCACGATGCAGGGAACGACTAGCCGCGGGCGACCGGACAGGGATGTGCGAGGCAGGGCCGCAGCGAGGTAGGGTGCTCGCGGGTGCCGGGCGAGGGTACGATACTCTGCGAGGTCTTTCGGTTTGGCCGAGGGCGGTGGGACTGGCCTATGTTCGGCGTCGCGAGTACGTGAGGGTTCGTATAACCTGATCGTCGGGATGGTATTCATTGCCATCCCAGGGGGAGCCGCATATATGCAGATGCGCGTACGGGGTACCGGCGAACATGACCAACGTTCCCGCGTCTCGCATGACGGTCGGTAGTCCGGCAGCCTTGGCATCAAAAGGCCACAGGATCATCCAGTGCGGTCCAATTGGGATCGCGGGGCTCGTCGTATCGAAGGGATCTGTGAAGCTGCGTTGGATCGCACCATTCAGCATATAGATGAGCCCGGGAGCGGTATTCGTTGGCTTGGGTTTCCTCGCCATGACATCCATCATCCACTGCATTCCCATCGGGTCGAGACACATATCGACCTGGCCGATAATGTTTTCATTTCCGGGCACACACACCCAGTGATTCGTGCCCTTTTGCAGCACGGTCATGCTGCCGTCTCGATGCAGTTCCGCTACCGTGGCATCGCGGGTGACTGCGGGTGGTCCAGAAAGACGGGCGCGTCGAATCTTCTCTTTGATGATCTCATCGGATTCGCTGTGGGATTCGGTCATAGGAGCCTCATTGTAAGGGCAAGATATCGAGTCCGCGGTATCGCGATCGGCGGCGCTCGATAAAGAAGTCGTGTTAAGCACTGCGAGTTGCGCCGCTCCCAGAGACACTCTCTGAATGAAGCGACGGCGTGAGATCGGACGAGCCTGCATGAGACAAATCCTTATGAATTCTGCGGCAGCGCGGCATCCGCATACGAGTGACCGCTCTTTACTATCCGCGGGCCATTGATATTAATGCTCCGGAAGTCCGAACTAACGCAAGCTTCCCTCGACCCTTCTATTTTTACCTGCTCGCTATTGCTGCGCAAATATACAAAGGCGTATCTAAGTGGCCCACACCACCAGCGCAATCGTAAGCAGTCCCATTGAGGTGAGTAAGACGTTGTGGGTCCAGCGGGCAACGAGTCCAAGCATGTTCGATCTCCAAAGATTGTGTCAGATGCTGCAAGCCAAGTGCGGGATGCGACTTCGTTGGACTGGTGTCGGAACGAACCGTTGCACGTTGACGTTCAGCGTCAATCCGAGACGCCCGGCGGAATTTCCCCAAAAACTCAGTCACTTCTGAGTCGAGTGAACAACTCTCGACTGAGGGTGAGAAGATCTCATGCTGAGGGCGATGCGGTGGACATGCGCAGGGACTGTGTCCACAAAGACACGGCGAAAAACGCGGCGATGGACAGGTTGGCGTTTCCGCCGACGAGAATCGCTCCTACGGGCGACGGCAGGTAAACGGCGCTCATCGACAGCAAAAGAAACATCGCGGGATTCGCAATTATTGTCCAACGCGGATAGACGGTTTTCCCGGTAACCACTAGGTATCCCAGCAACGTGGCGCCGAGATAACCGGGCGCGGCGCTCAAATCGTATGCGAGGTCCCAGTAGCTCGTCGTCAGCGCAAGCACATTTGGACAGGTGGCATGGGGGCCCGAACAGAATTTCATGGCGATGCCCTTGGCGACCCAAAGCGTATGAACCGCGCTTCCGGCAACCATCATCGCAAAGAATGCCGCCAGCATGACACGCCCGAGGATTTCCGCTTCCGATTTGACGTGGCGATACACATGCCAGAATCCTATGATGCACAGGCAGGCCGCTATCGGCCCAACGAGTCCTCCGGCAAATAAACGCGTCTCGGATGATTGTTGAACCGTGATAAGCGCGTCGCTTGCGAAAGTGGCGCCGGAACCGAGGTGGCCGTAGAAAAGCATATCGCCGGCAAAAAATAGCAGCGCGCCGGCAAGACCGCATATCCCCGCCCAGAAGCGGGCCTGCTCGGATAGCAAGGTTTTGCTCATGGAGTCACTATCCTGTGAGTGCAATCAGATGCACCATCATGCGCGCCGTACCGTAGTACGGTGTCAATAGGGTAGGGACATCCGGCTGGCTACAGCCGTCCGGTGCTCCTTGTGTTCTTTTGGTCAGCGCGGTTGATCCGCTGGAATATGGGACATCGGTCGGCGTCCGCCTTGGCTGCGCAGGTCGAAACGAAGGTCGAAAGCTCAGCTCGCTGCGAGGCGAGTCGGGTCATCTCTGTGTCGATGGCATCGATGCGCTTGCTGGCCGCGGCGCGAATTGAGGCGCAGAAATTGGGGGAACATTCCGCTCCGGCAAGCAACATTTTCATCTCACGAAGGCTCAGGCCCCAGTTCTGGGCTACCTTGACATACCGAACTCGCCACAGTGCCTCGTCGCCGTAGACTCGGGCGGCTCCTCGTCGGGCCGGCTGCTCCAATAGGCCTCTGCGTTCGTAGTAACGAATCGTTTCCACTCCGACGCCCGCCTCGAGGGCGAGTTTTCCGATGGTTCGCTTGCCCGTAATCATGTCGCCTCGCTCACGTGTCGGAACCTGGTTTATGCGGGCCGCCGGTATTCTCGCACCGCGGACTCACTTTGATGCTGCAGAAGGATCCTGAAAGCCAGCCAGTGCGTGACTAGCAGTAGCGGCACTACGAGCGTCGGGATGAAGTAAGTCGCACCCAACTGGCCCGCCGTGAGCCCGGCACTATTAGCCTGGTAGAACGCGTTCAATAAATCGGCCGAGCCCCAGATATTGAAGGCCCAGGCAATCACTACACCGGCTCCAACCCGCAGCGATGCCAGCGACAGCAACGCGAGTATTGCCGCAACGAGATCCCCGTAGGCGGCGGCGTGCGCGAAAGCGGCCGGCAGGTCGGGTGCCACAACGCCGGGGACCAGGAAGGCCAAACCCTCAAAGCGGAAACTGTGCAGAATGAGAATAGGCCGCAGCGCTTCATCGCGAGGCAGGAGGCTGAGTTTCGGCCAGACGTAGCGTTTCGCGACGATGCCCCAGGCGATAAAGCTGAAGGCTATGCTCGCGAAAAAGTAGAGTTGCGGCAACATGCGTCTCTCCTGTGGTTGGAATTCAAGCGATCGATCAAAATTGAAACCTTAGGCGCGCAGCGTGCGTAGCTCTGCGATCACTGCGTTTCGTTCGGCGCAAGCCATGGCGTGCTCGCACAGCCAGACCGTGGACTCAGGCGCAAACTGCGGCTTTGACGGCAACGGACGGCGCAATTCACGGTCATAGCGGTCGAGATTGAAGCTCGGGTTGAGCGGAGAGATCAGGAACTGCGCTAACTGGCGAACCCTATTGCCGAGCGTCCGCCGGTTGTAGGGCAGCGCCGCGTAGCGACGCGCGATCGTCTCAAAATCCTCTGCGGGCTGACCCGTGACATCGAGCACGTCGGTGGTTGGTGCTCCCAGCTCAAAGGCCCCGCGTTTGTGATCGTCGATGTAGTAGCGAACGCCGCTGACCACATCGATTGGGAGACCGCCCATCCGGGCGGTTTTCATAAACAGCCAGGTCGGGGTCGGCACGGCCCTAACTGATCGCCCAACGGCTCGGCCGATCGCCTGAGCCATGTCTTTCGCGCCAAGGAGTTTGGGCCCCGTGGGCCGGTAGCTCTTGCCGGCGTGCTGCGTTGGATCCTTGAGTGCCGCGACGGCGACTCGCGCGATATCCTCGCTGGAAGGTGGCGCGTTCCGGCTATCGCCATAGAGCCAAGGAAATAATCCCAGGTGAGCGGCAAAACCAGTCAGCAAGAGGTACGCATCGGCGAAGAAGCCCGGTCTCACGATAGTGTGCGCAACTCCAGGGGTCATTGAGAACAGCCGATCAACGAGCCAGTGCTGACGGGTCATGAGGGCCGGGTGCGAGGGGCTCGACAGCCATTGCGTGAGGCCTACTATTTGTTCAAGCCGGGATTCCCTGGCGGCGACGGCGAACGCGACCGCGCCCTGAATCATGTAGGGATCGAAAGGCGGACAATAGTAGGCGCGCTGAACATCCTTCAACGCATCGGCGACGCGCTCGACATCACTCATGTCGGCGACCGCAACCTCAGCCCCTTGCGCTTTGAGCCCTACGCTGCGGGCATCTTCTCTATGCACCATGGCGCGCACGGGATAGCCGGCCTTGAGCAGTTCGGCAACGACGAGGTTGCCGGTCTTTCCGCTGGCGCCCGTCACGAGAATTCTGGGCTTCCGCATAAATGTCTCCTAGCAAGTTGGTACCCTTCGGTACCAGTGTTTGCCAAGTGTGGTACTATGCGGTACCGATTGTCAAGGGGGGAGGATCATGACCACGGGAGCGTTAAACGAACCTCAGCAGGGGGGCGATGAAACTGCGGTTCGCGCGCGCATCCTCGATGCGGCCTTCGCGGCGTTCATGAAAAATGGCTACGCGGCGAGCAGCACGCTAGAGATCGCCACCCGCGCGCGCGTGTCGAAACGGGAACTGTACGCGCTCGTAGGCAACAAGCAGGCAATGCTCGTCGCATGCATCAGCGCGCGCGCCAGGCGCCTGCAGGTGCCCGCTGATTTTCCCGTGCCGCACGATCGCGAGACCTTTGGGCAGGTACTTGCTTCTTTTGGGACGCAGCTCATCCGTGAGATAACCGATCCAACGGTCATTGCGGTATTCCGACTGGCGATCGCCGAGGCGGTCCACGCGCCCGAGGTAGCGCAAGCGCTTGATTCGATAGGACGCGAGGCGAGTCGTGCCGCCTTGCGCCAAATCATGGCCCGGGCTCAAGCGTCCGGACTTCTCAACGGCCGCCCGGCCGAACTTGCCGAGCAGTTCGGCGGGCTGCTGTGGGGCAATTTGATGATCGGCCTGCTGCTCGGCGTCGCGAAGCGACCGAGTTTACGCGAGCTCACAACACGAGCCCGAGATGCGGCGGCTGCGTTTCTTCAACTTCATCCGCTGTCCACCAACGCTGCGGCGCCCGCCGACGCGTCTTAGTGAGGCAATCCAAATTGTCTAGACCACGCTACAGTCGCGACCGATACTCGGTCTGAACGGTCTTGATCTTCTGATCGGTACCGAAAAACGCATGCTTCGACATGTCCACGGAATACTTGCTGCCTTCCGGACGTCGCCCCAAGCTCTCGGCCAGAGCCCGAATGTGCTGAGGACCCGCACCACAGCAGACACCCAGGTACTTGATGCCCATAGCGTAGGCTTCGCGCCCAAAGTCAAATATCTCCTGGCGGGTGACGACGAATGGGTCGAGTCCAACCGGGAAGGCGCGCCGATCTGAGCAGCATGGATCAGTCAGTGACATGAATGATGGCTGTTCCTCCGTGGTGCGATAGGGAACGGGAAGTGCGGCCACATCGCATTTGACCGCCGCGCGGATCTCTTTCAGCAGCGGAAGCATCGTCCTTGGACCGCGATGGCAATTGAGCCCCACCACATCCGCGCCGGCGGCCTCGAGGCGCCGACAGGTCTCCGCGGCCGTCCAGCCTTCTCGTGTCACAAGCTCGCGATGGATGGAGAAGGTCACCACTGCCGGCACCTTGGAGTGCTTCTTGATCGCATCGAGCGCCATCAGAGCTTCCTGTCCCCATGAGAAAGTCTCTGCAACGATGTAGTCGACGCCGGCGTCCGCCGCCCAGCCGACCTGCTCCTCAAAGATCCGCGCCACTTGCTTGAGCGCCTTGCTTTCGTTGGGATCGTAAATGTTGGTGTTGCAAATGTCGCCGGCAAACAGTGTTTGGGTCTTGCGCGCGACTTTCTTTGCGATCTTGAGAGCGATGTGATTCATCGCCCCGAGATCCTTTTCGCGGCCGATCATCCGCAACTTTTCTCGATGCACGTAGTAGGTCAGGGCCTGTGTGACATCGGAGCCCGCATGCACGAAATCCATATGGAGCTGCTCCACGACCTCGGGGTGCTCCAGCAGAACGGTCGGTACGAAGGCGCCGGCCTGCAGATAGCCGCGCCGCTCCAGCTCGAACACGTATCCTTCCGCGCAGACCACAGCGCCCGTGGCAAGGCGCTTCATCAAGCCCGGCTCCTTATGCGTGGCCGATTGCCCAGTCCTGGGATTGGCCCGACTCGCCGCCGCGGCGCGGCTCTTGGTCCCTTTTACACGGGTCGATTTCTTCTTTGTAACCATTTTGTGCGCCCCTCAATGCCTGCACTTCTATCGCAAGACAGGGTAAACAGACACCCAGCCCCTTGCAACACCATTTCGACCGTTTGATTTGGTCTGATAAGCAATTGCGATGTACGCTCAGCGCTGACCGGATTAACGAGTATCACTATGAAGGGAAAAAAAACAGACGCTCCGACCCGACCACGAGAGAGTAGGTTTGCCTTGGTTGTAGACGCCTTCGCCGATGACCGGCAGGTTTGCCCTCCGGGGACCGGTAAAGGGTTCGGATCCGGCGCCCTCAAGGTAAACGGGAAGATATTCGCGATGATCTCATCGAAGGGCGAGTTCGTCGTCAAGCTGCCAGAGGAGCGCGTCAACGAACTCGTCGCCGCCGGCAAAGGTTCGCGCTTCGATCCTGGCCGCGGTCGGGTGATGAAAGCATGGCTGGTTGTGACCGCTGACCATGCATCGTGGCTACCGCTCGCGAAGGAGGCGCGGAAACTCCTTGGAAAGTAGTCGCCGGACCAAGAGTTCTATTTCTCAGGCCGTCCTGTGTAAGAAAATTTCTCGCCGGAGATATCGGCGGAGAACATGAGGCCGCCCTTGGCGATGGTAAACACTGCCATGCCACTCTGGTAATCGCCGTTGGTTGTGGCATTGTTTTTCCCACCACTCGCTCCCGACGAGGCGCGATCTGTGCCAACACTCGCAGAGGCTCCCGCCGTGATGGCTACGGCGCTGGCACCAGCCGCAAATTCGAATTTACCGGATTCGAATTCGTCCAAGTGTCGCTTGTCTTGGAAGAATATGATTTGGCTATACGCTTTGCCGCCCGCCTGAAGCCCGATGCTCAACTGCGTCATGACGGCGTCGCCGACCAGTCGATCATGCACATATACCTGACCCGCACCTCGAGCTCCGCCGACGATGAGGCCGCCGGCGCCGATGGTTGGGAATACCGCGTAAGCATAGCAATCGGTGAAAAAGACGGCACTTTCGCCAGCATGCTTGAATAGCTCAATTGTCGCATCGTATTCGTTTGCATAGGCCACACCAGACCCCAGCGACAAGGCCAGGGTCACACCAAAAAAACGAGGCAGGATATTCATATAAAGGTCTTTGGTAGTTGTAGGGTTGGCCACAGTATACAGCGGCGCCTTGCGGACCATGAGTCGTCGACAAATGGCAGCTTGACCGACGAACGGGTGGCATCCACGGGGGCGAAACAGTCTTCGAGAGGCATGGGACTACCACTCACTAAAGAGAGTTGTCTCGCGCCCCGCGGCGCCGGTGATCAGTCTATTCGTTTGCGATCGCGCTACCAACGATTGTTGATTCACTTCACATGCAGAAGACCAAGGCTTAAGTGGGAACCCTGAATTGACAGGTGCTCGGGGAATCTTTTTCTTCTCTTCCTGTCACAGGCGCGTCGCCGAGCGAAGCTCGGTATGCCCGAAGGGTGAGGCGCGACGCGCCGAATCATCCGGAGCGTTGCGGTTAGACTCACGCCTCTAACTCGCCGTGTCGGGCGAGGATAGGACCCGAACTGCCCGACCGACGCAGAAAAATGTCCGGTGCCGTGGCCCTCATACGTTTAAGTGTGGCTATTGCAAAACACAGGAGACTTTCCGATGAGTGAATTCACCTACTTGTTTCGTGGCCGAGAGATCTCTCCCTCGCCTGAGCAAATGCAAAAGACGATGCAAAAATGGGTGGCGTGGTTCAAGGACCTTGGAGCGAAAGGCCATCTCAAGGACCCGGGGCATCCGCTCGAGCACACAGGTAAGGTGGTGTCGGGCAAGCAGAAAGCCGTAAACGACGGACCATATGCTGAAGCCAAGGATGTGGTCGGTGGTTATATCGTTGTCGAGGCCTCGGACCTTAATCAAGCGGTCGAGCTCTCAAAGGGCTGCCCGATCCTTGAGGTTGGTGGCTCGGTCGAAGTGCGCCCAAATCAGAAGATAAACATGTGATCCCTGGAGATTTCGCCTGGAAAGTGTCTGGAACCTGGATTCTGAGACGTTTAGATTGCGCTCAGTCCCAAGGAGAGAAGGAACATGTTACCGACCCTGACAAAACCCGCAGTTCGAGTTTGCCTGGTGGTGTTGATATTCCACATGGCAATGAGTATGGCGGCTGGCGCACAAGAACCGCTGTCCAAGAGTCCTGTGCCTCGGCTCATCGACCGACAGACGGAGATGAATCTTGCCTTAAGCGCCTGTCCACCGGCGGTGGCGAAAGGGGCGGGCGTCTACGTTCTGACGCGCGGCGGCTATGAGAAGGCCCGCGACAGCCAGAATGGCTTTACGGCCATCGTCCAACATTCGGCGCCCACGGCCACGGAGCCACAGTGCATGGATGCGGAGGGATCCCGAACGATCCTGCAGCGCTACCTCAAGGTCGCTGCGTGGCGGGCCCAGGGGAAAACCCCGGAGGAGGTCCGCCAGCTAACGAAAGAGGCCTTGGCCAAGGGCGAGTTGCCAGCACCGGCGCGCCCCGGCGTTGATTACATGCTGTCCAACGCCAATACCGTGCCCAACGAGAAGGGCGAGCACGTGCCTTATGTGCCGCACGTGATGTTTTTCGGCACCCACCTCTCCAACGCCGACTTAGGCGTCGGCAAGGAACTGGGCCCGGACGGCCAGCCGATCGGCCCCGCCTATGTAGCCGGTGAAGGCACACCGTACGCGCTAGTTATAATCCCGGTGGGTGCACACGGCGGAACCGCTCATTCGGCCGCACATGAAGATCGATGATCATTTCTTTCGACACGAGTCCGGGCGCATTCTCACTGCGCTGACGCGAATATTCGGCGTCCACAACCTCGCCATGGCGGAAGATGTCGTTCAGGACGCCTTCTGTCGCGCGTTGGACGTGTGGAAGATGCGTGGCATACCGGAAAATCCCTCTGCGTGGCTCATGATGACCGCAAAGAATCGGGCCCTCGACCTGTTGCGTCGTGAACATACGGCACGTACCTTCGCACCCGAACTGGGTCGGCTGCTGCAAAGCGAGTGGACCGTGGCTCCCGTGGTTGATGAATTGTTTGCCGCAAATGCCATTAAGGATGACTTGCTGCGAATGATTTTCTCCTGTTGCAATCCGCGCCTGCCGGAGGAGGCGCAGATCGCGCTCATTCTCAATATTCTTTGCGGTTTCACGGTGGACGAGATTGCCGGCGCCTTTGTGAGCACGCACGCGGCCATCGAGAAGCGGATTACCCGGGCGAAGAAAGTTCTAGCAAACTCGAAACGGTTATTCGACGTGACCGCCGCCTCGGAATTTTCTGACCGTCTGCCTACTGTTCACCGCGCCTTGTACCTACTCTTTAGTGAGGGCTACCACGGCGCTTCCGCGCAGACCGCGATTCGCCAAGAACTGTGCCGAGAATCGATGCGCCTCATCGCGGTGCTGATAGAGCATCGCCACGGTGCGACGCCGGCAACGTTTGCGCTCGCCGCACTGACGAGTCTGCACGCAGCGCGCCTTCCCGGGAGAATCGACGCATTCGGCAATCTGCACTCCCTGATCGATCAGGATCGCTCCGTGTGGGATCGCACTTTAATCGCGGAAGGACTTAAATTCCTGGAACTGTCCGCCAGCGGCTCCGACATGTCGGAGTATCACATCGAAGCGGCGATCGCCTCGCATCATGCGTGCGCCAAGCTGTGGCAGGACACTGACTGGGAAGCGATTGTTTCCCTATATGACGCGCTGATGTCGGTGCGGCCCTCGCCGATTGTGGGCCTGAATCGCGCGATTGCGATTTCGCAAATTGCAGGACCCGCGAAGGGTATCGAGGAAGTGCTCGCGATTCCTGACCAGGAGCGGCTTGTTTCATATCCCTTTTACTTCGCCACCCTGGCCGAGTTGGCGCTGCGACAGAGAAGCTTGGAGGCGGCGCGAGCCCAATTTCGCCAGGCGCTTGCGTTGGCCCGGAACCCCATGGAGCGCCGGTTTCTCGAAGGACGCATCGCGGCATGCGAGAATCCGATCGGGCTTGAATAGACAAATTCATTAAATGCCCGTTCGGTGGAAGGTCTGAGGATCGGCGGGGCCGACGCGCTCTCCGGCCAAGGTGAGCTCGGAATTGGTCAACTGCAGTGTGAGAGCGTTGTGGTCGTGCATGACAAATGTGACGGGCGCTTGCGCCGAGGAGCGTGTCGCAAAGCTCCCGTTATTTTGTTTCAGAAGGCGCTCCGGTGTCTCACCGAGAGCTTGGATCATTAGGCGTCCATTTTCGTCGAAGACGCGGTAGGTTCGGCGGTACTGCGCGAATGAGTCGTGATAGCCACCTGCCACCACCTTCAGCACGTAGGTTCCTGTGAATTTGCTGCGCTCGTCGGCGGAGACGGGCTCGTCGGTCAGAATCGGTTGCTGCGCGCGCGCGGGTGGGGCTGGGTTAGGAGCGAGCGCAAGTACTTTTCGGGCGAGTGCGCTTCCGATGGATTTGGCGTTCTGGCCGGAGGTGTTGGTGAGAACGATGACGGTCAGATCATCTGCGGAGAAGTGGTACATGCTGCCGCTGTAGCCGAGGAGGGAACCGTTCTGGCCGACGTCGCGATGGTCGTCCTCGTGGCCGAGGATGAACGCCATGCCGTAGTGGGTTTTCGGATCGCTGGTCGTCATCTTGATCCCAGGGCCCTCAGCAGTCGTCATCACCTTGAGCGTCTCAGGTTTGAGCAGCTTGCCGAGTTGAACGGCGCGCCAGATGTGGAATAGATCGGAGACAGTGCTGCAGAAGCGAAGATCGTAGCTGACTGCACTGCTGTCTTCGGTCGCAGCTTCGTAGTGGTCACCGACACGTTGGTAGGCGTGGGCGAGTCCGTGGATGACAGAGGTATTGTCGCATGATGTCGTCGCAGCGGCACCGGCCGGCGCGAAGATGTTCTGCTGCATGTACTCGGCGAAGGACTGGCCGGTGACGCGCTCGAGAATCCCAGTGAGGAGTTGAAAATTGGAGACAGACCAGTCCCACTGGGTTCCAGGTTCGTGGACCCATTGGCCGTTGGCGAATAGTGCCATGACTTCATCCATGGCTTTGGGCTGGCGGTACGTGGATTCGAGCGGGTCGCCGCGGTAATGGTAGTCGACGATGCCGGAGGTGTTGCTGAGGAGCTGGCGGATGGTGACGTGATGTCCCTGAGCGGGAAACTCGGGGAGATACTTTGCGATGTCGTCGTCGAGGGAGAGTTTGCCGCGTTCGACCTGCTGCATGACGGCGACTCCGGTGAACGGGAGCATAGGGCCGACGACGTGATAGACGGAGTCTGCTTTAGAGGCTGCTTCGAGTCCTATGTCGGATACACCGTAACCCTTGAGCAGGAGGATGTGATCGCCTTTGGCAACCAGCACAGAGGCTCCTACTACCTGTGATTGCGCGACAGCCTGTCTGCCAATGGAGTCGAGATCCGACCGCGGGGTGTTGGCTAGAGACACGGCATTTGCGCCTAGCGCGAGAATTGCGGTTGCGAATAACGAGCAAGGGATGCGCATCGGCTGATTGTAGTCTAGGAACTCGCCGCTATCCGAATTTCCATGGGGTCAGGCCTCGGGTTGGTTGCAAACCACTTCGATGTTGTGCCCGTCCGGACCAATGACAAAAGCAGCATAGTACTTCGCGTGGTAGTGCGGACGCAGACCAGGCGCACCATTGTCTCTGCCACCCGCCGTCAGAGCAGTTCTACACCGTACGTCGGCGGCCCCTCCGTACGTCAGCTCGCCAACAGGCGGTCCAATTCATGAATCTTACGCTGCAGTCTGCGGGAACCCCCTACATTGAGTATCAACACTCCCGCAAACACCCCGACCATCGCGACCATCACGAGCGCGATGGGCCAGAAAGGAGCCCGGTTTCCCAGCATGTGCTTGAGCAACTGATTGATCCCGATTGTGAACACCCCAATACCTGGCACCCACGGTGCGAGATACCACAGCCACACGGTTCGCAGCGCAGACTGCTGGCGGCGAAGTTCTTCGCGGTACCTCGCAATGTAATCCATGAATGATTGATGCGACGGGATTGGATTCGCCGACGCACGGAAATGAATCCGCACGATCATGAATATGGCCGCGGCAATGATTAGGAGACTTCCCAGCCGCATGAGTGGGGTTGGAAAGATCCAGATGTACGCACCGAACACGGCGATGACAAATACCAGAGCGGCGTATTCGACCCGGTTGCGCCGGCGCACTGCTGACTGAAACTTATCGGCATCGGCTCGAATTCGTTCGACGGTGACGAGATTTGGTTCCACTGCTTGCGCTCCCCAGATTGCCTTGATGTCGTGTTTCTCAGACTTAGGTGTCATCAGGGCCTCCATTCTGAAACATTCGGGCCAGGATGGTCTTGATTCGGTGAATCCTGGTTGCCACGGCGCCGGGTGAAATACCGACTATTTCGGCGATTTCGTTCGCATCAATGTCCTCTAGGTAGAGGCACATCACTTGAGCATCCGGCGGCTTCAGTCGCTGAATCGTTTGATGCAGCCAGGCAACAGCTTGCTGCTCGCCGGCAATCACCTCCGGATTGCTGCGGTTTGGCGCATCCGCGAGTTCATCTAGACTTGCAGAACCCGCATAGTTCAGTCGCCGCCTACGCAATACGTGGGAGGCGTAGACGTTGTGCGCAACACGGTAGACCCAGGTTCGCAGGGAACATTTCTCCTCGAAAACCTCCAAACTCCGCCACAGTTCAAGGTGAATCTCCTGTAGCAGATCGCGACGCTGGTCCGCGTCAGCCTCAAAGCTTCGGACCAGTCGTTGCAATGCTGGGCCGAACGCTGCAACGGCGAGGGAATAGCGATCATCCTGACTCACACGCCTGCATCCGTGTGAGGCCCAGTGTGAGTTCACCGCGTGAAATCAGATATTTGGCGCGATTGGCAGGGTTGCCGCCAATTGCCCGGCAGTCCCACGGTTTTGCCGGTAATCACTGTTAAGTTTTACTTAAGAGGCGGTCAGGAACTCAGTTTGTTGTGCATCGGCGGGCGGCGCATTGTGTTGTCTGTTCGATCAGTCAACGAGTATGCACACATGAACAGCACAGATTTGATTACGCGGGTCGTACAGGGGTTTTTCGCCGCCGCCGCCGCGGGCGCTTCTTTCTTGATCCTGCAGTTCGCAATGCTGGCGTAACGGAAGCGGGAGGCCATTCAGCACCCTTTACCTCGCAGGTAGTTGAGGCGCCTCCGCGGCTCACGCATGATCACTCTCACAGTCAGAAGGAGCAAACACATGAGCAACGAATCCAAGATTTTGGTGCGGGTCGGGCAGGGGCTTCTGGCGATCGCGGCCACGGGCGCCACACTGCTGGCTTTGCAGATTGCGATGCTGGCGTAATTTGACTTGAACGTCCTTACAGTATGCGACGAAAGAATTTCGACCCGCGCATGTCGAATCCAGGCCGGCTCATTCGTCTTAAGTTTATAGATGTTAGAGATGCACATGATGTTTTCAGCGAATTCCGCGTCGATCTGGACCAACGCAACCTGGCGCGAGGCGAGCAGGGGTCTCGCGCTACGCAATTGGGGCGGCTACGCAGCAGCTGTCATTGCGCGATTTAAGGCTCTCGCACCGTACGCGCTGATGGAACTCGTTCTGCCAGGTGGTTCCGTGATGGCGCTGTTGTTGTGGCTGTATCGGCGGCGGAAAAGCGGGGTTGGCTTCGGTCGATTGCCGGTGAGATTATTGTCGTTCTTCCGATTGGCAGGTCCTTTGCGCTTCAACGCCGCCGCTCGGAGTGCAGTGGGTTCGATGACGGCTTCCAGCCCTTAGATTCTTTGAAGCAGGCGGATTTGCGTCTTGGTTCTGGACTGGGGCTTAGGTCGGCATCGGTTCCCAGAAGAAGATCGGTTTTGAGCGGTCATTGCCGGCGAGCAATGCTCCGGCGTTTTCCCTGCAAGATGCAAGCAGCTTTGCTTTGAGACCGGGATTGTCGGTTGTGTTGGCGACCGCGAGAGCGCCCACTATCAGCGCAGCGGTGGATAAGCTACGGCTCTCAGCGGATTTCGAACTCACGCTTGAATGACAAAGAAGCTTTTCGCTAATGGACGTAAACGCATCGGTAAAGGTTGCGCGGACCTCGGGGGTTTTGCTCGAGAGGTCAACTGCCAAGAATGCAAATGCCGGCGACTGTTTTGCGCTCGCCGGCTCGGCTGTTCCCAAGTATTCGCCCAGCACTGCGTCTACCGAATCGGCATGGACGAGCGCATCCCGGTAGAGTTGTCCCTTACTCGAAAAGTGAGCATAGAAGCCGCCGCGCGTTAGGCCGCATGCACGCATGATCTCGTCGATCGACGTGCCCTCGTAGCCCTTCGCGACGAATAGCCGGTTTGCTGCTTCCAGTATCCGTTGCCGGGTTCTCGCTTTATGCCTGATTGAATACGCCATGCGCACCGACTCCGACTAGGATCTTGACCGCTCTGCTGCTTAGTATCTACCGGGTGACGTATTAGTGACCAGCGAGGGCGCTCGGCGAGCTCATCGCCCTGCGTCGATAGTTTTCGAGCGTTATCTCCGAATCGATCGCCGTTCGCACCGTGGCCAAAGTTTCCCTGCGCAGACGCTCCTTAGTAGAGGCGTGCGAAGGAAGGTCTATTTTACCCAGGACGGCCGCGACGGCAGCGGCGGTTTCTTGCAGGTTCTCCGCTGCCACTACCCGATCGAGAAACCCCGCCGTCATGGCCTCCGAGGGCGCAAACATCTCGCCAGTGAGAGCGGTTCGTTGCAAGTAGGCTGGGAGCAGGCGATGGCGCGCCAATTCCAGGCCAAAGGTGGGGACCGGAATCCCAATCGCCACTTCGTTCAAGCCAATTCTGTAGGGCCCATCGGCACCGATTCGGATGTCCGAGGCGAGAAGCAAGAACGCGCCCATTGGATAAGCATGTCCAGGACAGACGGCCACGACGGGGCGAGGAAACGCTAAGACCCGCGCAGCCAGTTCCGCGCCAAGCCTGACCATTTCGAATACTTCTTGCGGGTCTTTTCTTCCTAAGATTTTCGTGTCGAATCCGGCGGAGAAGATCCCTCGCCGTGCCGACGTCAGGATGACGGTCACTCCGTCCTTTTCCGCTCTTTCAAACGCGGCCGCTAACTCGCGCAGCATGGCAACGGACATGACGTTCACCTTGCCGTCGTCCATGGAGACCTTTGCGATGCCGTCGGTTTTCTCGTAGCTCACCAGCACACTCCATAGCCTAGGCTGACTCAGAATATGATCAAGAACATATTCTGCGAAGATGTGTTGGGCATGCGCCATTTGGTTGCATCGACAATGTGCGGGGGATCCGAAGCCGGTCGCCCCCTTATGCGGCCTTAGGGTGCCTCGGACCCGGGCAACGATCCTGTGTAATGTCAGCCCTGTCTTTACGGAGAGTCGGTAGCCAGTCGGTCACTGACCTGAGTGACGATTACGCCGGCGATCACTATCAACAGTCCGATCGCTCGCAGCGTGGTCAGGGGTCGCAGGGTCGCTCCTGCCAATGCGAAGTGGTCAATCAGCGCCGATGTGATTAGCTGCGCCGTCACTGCGAACAGGATCGCATTGCCGACTCCAAAACGTGGTGCAAGAAACGTGATGCTCAAGATATAAAACCCGACAATCAAGCCACCCGCATATCGATGCGGCGCGATATGAAGCAATGTTTGGATGGTGGGGATAGGGGTTCTCGTCATTGCCGCGAGTACCAGTGAAGCGATCAGTCCTGTGGCGAATAAAAGACCGGTCGCCTGAATTATACCTCCCGATGCACGCGCGAGACCGGCATTCAAGATCCCCATGAGCGGAATCAGCGCGCCGGCGCCAAATGCCCAGATCGCATAGGTTATAGACATCCGTTGCCCCTTTCTTCAGATGGATCTGTGGATTGCTGGTGTATAACTCGTACAGAAGGAGTGACAGGATGCCAGCTCAGCTGAATCATACGATCGTCTGGTGCCGCGACAAGAAGCGATCCTCTGAATTTCTGGTCCGAATTCTCGGTTGCTCCCCCGCGGTGCGGTTTTACCATTTCATGGTAGTCCATCTGGCCAACAACGTTTCGCTCGATTTCATGGAGAAGGGCGGACCTATCTCGCGAAATCACGGCCTAACGAGATCAACCATAACGACGGCGGCCGCGGCGTATATTTCGACGATCCCGATGGCCACGTGCTCGAGGTCATCACGCGTCCCTATGGGGGCGGATGAGAATCTCGTAACAGACCGGCCAACGGAAAAGACGGCCATAGCCGATCCGCAAAATCTCCGCTAGTGTGGAGCGCCGATTTGGTCCGCTGCCAGGGAGAGCTCATGCTGTTGTCACGTCGACTCATTGCCGTAGTTCTAAGCCTCTGGTGTTTGTCGCCGCAAGCGGCTGACCTTGCACTTCCGCCCCAGAGTCCCCGGCTTGTTCGATTGTTGGCGGACCTCAATGGGAAGGATCCGTCCGCGCTTGAGTCATTTTGGAAGGAAATCGATGCGAACCACACGCCGTTGGTTGAAGATATCCCGGATCAACTGCACGACGCGCTCTATACATTCCTCGTTCACGCCGACCCCGCGGACGATGCGATGAATGTTCGTTTGGGCGCGGATTTCCCCATGCGCACGGCGGAGCACACGGATAAGTTTCAACGCCTGGGAACGAGCAATGTCTGGTACACGAGTTATGTCCTGCCGAAGGCGTCGCGAATCGTCTATCGGATTCGGGTGCCGCAAGGCTTGCAGCGATCGGCGCTGTCACCGGCGCGTTTTACGATTGACGGCGTACTCTACGAGCATTTTCTCGATCCCTTAAACCCCAGGAAATTTCCGGAAGGTGATCAGTTCCTGGATGCTCCAACATCGTATTACGTGGGGTCTGAAGCTCCCTCGAATCCCTATTTGCGCAGTCGCGTGGAGGTGCCGGCAGGATCACTGCAACAATTCGATATCGACAGTCATGTGGTGGGCGCCAAGCGCACCGTCACGATGTACACCCCGGCGGGATACACGAGCGACTCCAAGACGCTGCCGTTTGTTCTATTGTTCGACGCGGAGCCGTACATCACGGACGTCAAAGCGCCGAGGATGCTCGACAATTTGATTGCCAGCGGCGCAATTCCGCCGGTGATCGTGGCCATGGTCCACACCCAAGGGACGCGCAACGATGACCTTCAGCCGAATGCTAGGTACCAACAATTCTTGGGTGCCGAATTGATTCCCTGGGTTCGAAAGAGGTATCGAGTCAGCGAAAATCCGAAGCTGAATGTCGTCATGGGAAGTAGTTTCGGGGGGCTGGCCGCCGCCTACACGGCATTTGTCCATCCGGAAATCTTTGGGAAGGTCTTTTCGCAGTCCGGTTCCTTTTGGTGGTCTCCCAATTACCAGGTGGGGGTGCTGCCGAGCCCCGACGCGGGTTGGATGGTCAAGCAATTGGCCGAAGCGGCGCCTAAACCAATTGAATTCTTCATGGTGGTGGGGGTGTGGGAAGGAGCGGGCATGGTGTCAGCAAATCGAATACTGCATTCGGTGCTCTTGGGAAAGGGCAACAAGGTTTTCTACCGCGAAGATGTTGTGGGTCACAACTATGAGAACTTCCAGCAGACGTTCCCGGATGGACTGATTCGCTTGCTGGGCAAGACCCCTCATTAGGCGGCGACCCCGATGCGGCTGGTACTCGCGTCGCGGACACGAACGGCCCGGCCAGACGAAGAATAATCTATCATGAGCGTCTACAGAGGAGGCGAGGTCATGAAGTCGACTAGAGCGCTGATAGTCGGTTTTGCCTTGGTCATCAGCGGATTCTGCATGCCTGCGTTTGCAAGTGAGCCGTCGGTAATCGATGCGACGCAGGGTGTCTGGCAAAAGCACGAATATAGTTTTCAGTTCTTGGGTTTCACGTCGACTTATTCGTGTGACGGTCTCGCCAGCAAGCTCAAAGTGCTCTTGATCGCGGCGGGAGCGCGGGCGGATGCTAGGTCGACCTCGGACGCTTGCGCCCGTGGATACGGGATTCCGGACAAATTCGCGAGGGCCACCCTTACGTTCTATACGCTCGCGCCGCTGCAATCTGGCGAGCACGCGACTGCGCCGATCAACGGCGCGTGGCGATCGGTCGCTATTGCAGACCGTTCGCCGCGGGAGCTCGGGCTTGGAGACTGCGAATTGGTCGAGCAATTTCGGGATAAGGTGTTGCCGATGTTTGCAACGCGCAATGTCGAGAATCGGATGACCTGCGTTCCGAATCAGTTGTCGGGGTCGGTGATCAATCTGAAGTTTGAGGTTTTGGCCGGATTGCCGGCAGCGAAGAACAAGTGATTTGCGGCGGGCACGGATGGAAAACAGCATTTTATATACGTTCAGCACCATTGCCCAAGCTCTGGGCGGCGCGTTCGCACTGCTTTCCGCCTTTGTGCTGTTTCGGTTCCAGTCCTTGGATGCATCAATGCTCAATGCATCAAGAGGCTTGAGGTCGATTTGGAAGACGCCATCGGATCTGGAATCATACGATACTCTGCGCGGTCTTTCGGTTTGGCCATCGCTCAATAGGGCAATCGACGCGCAAATCGCGAGAATGACTGCGGCAAACGAAGAGCCGAGTTTTGAAGTAATGGCGACGAAGACACGCCTGCGCGCTGGACAGAGCCTTCATGGTTTTCTTACATGGACGTTCTGGTTGGCGGTTTCTCTGACTTTTTTGGTGATGACGGGTTCGGTGGCCGTTATTCCCTATGCACATGAAATCGCGGAGACGTATAGCCTCAAATTTATTCATGCGCTCAACCTTGCAGGAGTAGCGGCATTCGCGCTGTGCATGGTCTCGTATGTGTTTGTGATTTATGCCGCGCTAGTCAGCCGCTACGGCAAGAGCATTATTCAACCGCGAATCGACGCGTTGATAAAAGGCCCGTAGTCGTCAATCGGCTCTGAAGCTGGTGGCCTCGATGCCGCAGCATGGCGACAAACCCCGCAACTTTAAGAATTGAGACCCCCGTCATCGCAGCTTGCTGGGCACCTTTCTTATCCTGCCCGAGAATGGGGTTATGACCTGGCTAAGGCGATCTCACGGAGGAGCCATGATCTTCATTTGGGGCAAGAAGCTGGTCTACAGCAAGCTCGGCTACGTTGCCGACTTCTGTCCGATTTGCCGTTCGCCGCAGGCTTTCGAAGTGCAGAGCGTTGGCGTGGCGAGCCATGTCTACTATGTAAGTTTCGGCAAAGGGGCTCTGGCAGGCTATCAGCGAAAATGCCGTGAATGCGGGGTGGTTCTCGACGCCAAACCCACGAATTACGCCACGATCTCCGATCACCTGCGGCCGCTGCCGCAGCTCATCATGGGGACCTTCCCGAATCTCACCACGGCATATCAAGCGGTGCTGGCCCTCGAAGAGCGAGTGCGCACCTCGCCGTCGTCACTGACCGCCCAAGAACGTCGTGCGCTGATACGAAATCCCTTGGTATTGATGTCGCCCATGGTCGAAAAACGTTATGCATCCACGCATATCGACTTGCAAACCGTCATCACCTTCTTTGGAGTGCTGTTGGCACTCTTCGCTGAAAGCGCCATTGTCGAGCGCATTGCGCCGGGAAACGCGCCTCAGTCGATCGCGATCACCTGCGTGATCGGCATAATCCTCATCGGCTGGCAGATATCGCTGTCAAACCGGCGCTTCATTCGGCGCAGCATCATTCCGATCCTGGCCAGAACGCTCAAGCCTCTCGACCCCAGCGAAGAGGAAGTTGCGGCAGCCTTGGCGGAACTGACCAAGCTACGGCACAAGATTGGCCGGAAATTGAGCTCGCGGGATTTGATGACCGCGCTCGCCTGAATCGCCGTCACTCTCTGGCCGTCTCGTCTGATCTCGCAGCGCGGGCGCGACGCACTGCCCAGTGCTACGCGAGGTGGGTACAATGCCCTTTTTCCTTTGAGGAGTGGTGATGGCGAAGAAGAAACATCGGGTAATTCGTCCGTGGTCAGCGGAAGATGTGAAAAGCTTAAGGGCGCTGGCGAAAGCGAGGCTCTCGGGGCCTCAAGTGGCGAAGAAGCTGCGTCGAACGCGCGGCGCTGTCGCGCAGAAGGCTATGGCGCTGGGTGTGAGGTTCAGGTCGATCAATCGGAAGCGCAGCGTCTGATGGCAGCCCGAACCGCCCGGCGAGAGGAACAATGCTAAGTGAATCGGACTGCTACATATAGGGAGAAAACGATGAAGATTGAAACCAGCGCGGTGTTCCTGATCATTGCCTTGGCTAGCGGCTGCGCCACGAGTGGGGGATCGCATGATTCGGCGGCTAACGCGGCTCCGGCGGGCGCAGCGGCCGCAACCGATGCGGCGCCGTTGCCACCCCTGACCATGCCGTCGGCATCAGCTAAGCGGTTGGTTCTCAACATGACGGGACCGGCGACGGTGACTCAAGCGAAAGACTGGCCGGCATTCCAAGAAGAGTGGCGGGCGACCTTCGCTGATCACGCGAAGGCTGCCGGCGTGTCGTTCGATGTACAGAAGGGCGATGCTCATTCGAACCGTGAAGCCGGAACGTTGCTGCAAGTCTACGTGAATGACTACCGCATGGTCGGTATTGGCTCGCGCATTTTCTTTGGTGTGATGACTGGTAATGCCTATATCGATGCGAAGGCCAACTACTCCGACCTGAACGACGGTACCGCGTTCGGGGAGCGCGTGTACAACACAACTTCATCCGCGTGGGGAGGAGTTTTCGCAAAGATGACGCCGCAGCAAGTGGATGCCATTGCCTCAAAAGTATTTGCGGAGTTGGGAACAGCGACGCAACGCTAGGCAAACGGACCAGGTGCATCATCATAAAACCTCGCGAGTCCAAATCATTTGCATGACGTGGAGATTTCTCCTTTCGGCAGCGCTTGTTTCATCGGCAGGCCTCGCGTGGGGTCAGCAGATGGCGGTTACGTTTGACGATCTTCCGGTGCACGGAGCGATGCCGCCGGGGATGACGCGATTGGAGATTGCGCAGTCGATCCTTGATACGCTGAAGCGGGAAAAGTTACCGCCGGTGTATGGGTTCGTCAATGGCGGGCGAGGCGCAGACGATCCGAGCTCACTCACTGTCTTGCAGGCCTGGCGTGCGGCGGGGCAGCCGTTGGGAAATCATACCTGGGCGCATCTGGATATGAACGAGGAGACGGCGGATCAGTTCGGGGCGGAAGTGTCGAGGAACCAGCCATTGCTCGAGAGTCTGATGGGGAGGGCGGATTGGCGCTGGCTGCGGTACCCGTACTTGCATGAGGGTGACACGGTCGAGAAGCGGCGCGCAGCGCGGGCATGGCTGTTTGCGCACCGGTACAAGATCGCCGAAGTCAGCATGGATTTTGAGGATTATCTTTGGAATGCGCCGTATGCGCGCTGCGTTGCGAAACACGATAATGCATCCATTCAAAAATTGCATGACACCTATTTGGCGGTGGCGGATCAGTACTATGGTGTATCCAGAGAGCTCTCGCAGTTGCTCTATCGGCGGGACGTGAAATACGTGCTGCTGATGCACGTGGGGGCGTTCGATGCGCGAATGCTGCCGGAACTGCTGGCGCTGTACCGCGCGAAAGGCTTGAAATTCATCAGTCTGCCGGATGCGATGTCGGACCCTGCATATCAGGACGATCCGGACATCGGCGAGCCGAGCGGAGGGACGATTTTGGAACTGCTGATGCAAAAGAAGAAGATCACGTTTCCGCCGAATACCAAGCCGTATAAGGAGCTGGAGGCGATGTGCCGGTAAACCCTCGCACCGGATGAGGAAGGGCCATTGAAACGCGAGCTCAGAGAAGGGGGATTGATTTAGCGCCAGGACAAATCATTGGCTCCTGCTACGGCGCCGGAGCCGATCAAGCGCGAAGGGTCCCGAGCCGCCCAATACCAGCGCGGCCAAGCCCGCGAGATAGAGCAGGTCGGTCTCGTATCCCGGTTGTCCGAAATGAGCACCGGCCGCGGTCACGGACTGGATCTTGATCGAGCTGAAGCCATACGGCAGGTGTACGGTGAAGATGGCGACAAGCAGCACAAATGCCATCGGGATACTGGCTAGAGGGATAAACGCTCCGGCAATCACAGCCAGTCCCCCAAGCAATTCGACGAGAATCGTGGCCCACGACAACAACGTGGCTGCGGGCATTCCGAGTGCGTGCAGGATGTTGGCAAAGTCATCCGGGCCTCGCGCCAGCTTCGCGTAGCCGTGCTCCATGAAGCCGTAGCCGACGATCAGACGCAGCGGGATCGCATACCAAGCCGCTCGCAGAGACGGAAAAAGATGAGAGCTTCGGTCTGACAAATAGCTCATGCAGGACTCCTTGCTTGGTGACTACCGAAGGAGACCGAGCCGAGGCAATGGTTATTACAATCTTATCCAGCGTCCACGCCTACAACGCGGCTTGCGTTCAGGCTGATGTCGTGTAGGTCTTCTTGTTGATCACGGCATCGTTGTCGATGACGATCTGAACTCCATCAACGCGATGACCCCCGACCCCAACACGCTCATGGCAGTCAAAGCCAGTGATTGTACGAGTGACGCACTGCTCAACAACCAGGCGCTGCAAAGAAATAGCATGAGAGACGAGAGCGCCACGCTCACCGCACAGGCGACAGCCGTCCCGTCGTGCCTCAATACCCTCATCGCCTGTCATCTCCATGCGCGAAAACCCGGTGCTCATCGACAAGCGCCATCTCCCTCACGGGGTGATACTTATTAGGACAGTTTGAAACGTCGAGGCGTGGGCCGGACGCATCGAGTTCGTCCCTCACCCGTACGAAACTGTCCCTGGCGGCTAGCGCACCGAAGGGACGCATTTCTTGGTGGGCGAGGGGCCGCGGGTCGGTGCCTGCG
>Ga0210384_10001316_pt1 | contig 34283 bp, 25 predicted proteins | sample IncBWH2MmetaG_FD_160574 | JGI IMG/M metagenome (GOLD analysis project Ga0210384, IMG submission 160574) | Forest soil microbial communities from Barre Woods Harvard Forest LTER site, Petersham, Massachusetts, United States - Inc-BW-H-2-M | ecosystem: Environmental > Terrestrial > Soil >...
TGCTCAATCCAGTTCTCCCCAATCGCAGTTCCTCCTCGCCCGAGGAACTCTAAAGGGGACACTTCTAATGTGGTTTCAAGGGGACACTTTCAATGTGGTTCAACATTCTCGGCCTGCAGGCAGCAGAGAGGAAAGATCTTCTGACCGGGTGCGCTGTATGAAATTGCGAATTGACAAGAATGCCATAAAGGAAGGGGAAACGCAGCGCTTGGCGCCGCTCGGCCATAGCTTCACAGACGCCAAGTGGTCCACTTCGCGCGAAATCAAAAGATAGCAGCTCTAATGAGTGGTAAAATTTCGAACGGGTGCTCTCTTAATGACTTGGCAATGGGCTCTGAGCCCGAGAATCGCCGGTACAGCCTTTCACGGGCAGGGGACAAGAAGCTGTGGGAATCGGCGAAAACCGACACACTTTCTTACACAGTTTCACATTTGTCATTTGGGATGGCAACGAAGTAGAACGCGAAATTAGCCGTAGAATCAAGCACTTCCACGAAGAGCCGGGATGGCGGAACTGGCAGACGCAGCGGACTCAAAATCCGCCGGTACTTGGTACCTTGGGGGTTCGACTCCCCCTCCCGGCACCAAACTAATTTCTGTGTTTTGACGAATCTAGTTTTGCCTCGATTTCACCTGAGAAAGTAGGATGTGCTTATTGCTGCCAGCCCCCACCCAGAGCCTGGTAGAGCTGGACTAGTGCGATCAGCTCGTTGCCTTGAGCCTGAGCGAGTCCAAGTTCTGCCGTAAACGAATTGGTTTCGTTCGTGAGCACCTCCAGGTAGTCGGTGGTGCCTGCTTTGAATCGCACCTCGGAAAGCCGGGCAGCGTCCTGCGCTGAGTTCAACAATTGCTCCTGCTGAATTCGAAACTCGCGGTTCTTGCGGTAGGCGACCAGCGCGTTCGAGATGTCGCGGAACGCCCCTTGAATGGTTTGCTGGTAGGCAAGCAAAAACTGCTCCCTCTGTGCCTGGGTGAAGCGGACGTTGGACTTGATGCGCCCGCCCTCAAAGATAGGTTGGCTCAAAGACGCGCCAAAATTCCACAAGCCTGCGGGGCCAGTGAAAAGACCGGTCAGCGCCGGAGCTTCGAAGCCCGCCGAACCCGTAAGTGAGATCTGGGGAAAATATGCGGAGCGGGCCACCCCGATCTGTGCATTAGCAGCGATCAGGTTCTGCTCTGCTTCTCGAATGTCAGGACGACGCTCAAGCAACGACGAAGGCAAGCCCGCGGGAACTTCCGGCGCGTGAGGCTGTTGGGTCAATTTCAACCCTCGAGGAATGTCGCCAGGATTCCTTCCCAGAAGAATACTCAGGGCATTCTCTTGTTGCGCGATCTGTCTTTCGAAGTCAGGAACTTCCTCGGCAGCGGTATACACCAGTTGCTCCGACTGACGTACATCGAGCAAAGAGCTGAGTCCGTGCTGTTCAAGCGTTTGCGTCAGCTTCAACGATTCGCTTCGCGAACCAAACGTTCGCTTGGAAATTTCGAGCTCGAGATCGAGTTGCCGAAGTTGAAAATAGGACGCTGCAACATTCGCAACCAGAGTGGCCATAACTTGCTTTCGTGCCCACTCATTAGCGAGCAGATTCGCTCGCGCAGATTCCGTGGCGCGCCGATAGCGTCCCCAGAAATCCAGGTTCCACGCCGCCGACGCGGTGACCTGCCCAAGGCTTACCTCATAGGAGGGAATCGGTCCAATAGACGGGCTGCGCTGATCGGCGACAGAAGCACCCACCCCCAGCGAAGGATACTGATCCGCCCTGGTAATACCGAGTTGCGCCTGTGCTTCAAGGACGCGGGTCGCCGCGATACGAACGTCGTAGTTGTTCTTCAGGGCGATGCGAATCAGATTTCGTAGTTCCTCGTCCTGGAAGACGTTCCACCATTTCTCATCCCCGAGAGATGCCGCAGACTGCGGAGGCGCGGGCTGAGTGACAGTTTGTGCTGTGCTGCTCGCAGGCGCCTCAGTCGACGCCTCGCGATAAGTCACAGGCACGTCCACGGTGGGCCGCTTGTAATTCGGGCCCACGGCGCACCCGCTCCAAACAAGTACAGAAAGAATCACTGTTGATAGCGAACTGCTCATCCTTCGAGTCATATCAGTCTCCATTGCCCTCCTGCAACGCGTACGACGGTGCGGGCGTGGCGACCGGTTCGCGACTGGAGCGGAAGAACGAGAACCGGTCTAGCACCTTCTCCTGGAATTCTTCGAGATACAGATAGATTGCAGGAGTGACGAATAACGTGATGAACTGCGAAAGCACCAACCCGCCGACGACTACCAACCCAAGCGGCCGGCGCGAGGAGCCATCGGCGCCGTATCCCAGCGCAATCGGCATGGCACCCAGCAGCGCTGCGGCCGTGGTCATCATGATGGGGCGAAAGCGTTCCATGCTCGCATCGTGAATGGCCTGATCATCGGGAACTCCCTGCCGAACCCGCTGTTCGGCAAAATCGACGATCATGATTCCATTCTTCTTCACGATGCCCATCAGCATGAACATGCCGATGTAGGCGTACAGAGAAGCCTCTTCGCCGAAAATCCAAAGCGTCAGCAGTCCGCCAAGCAAAGCCACGGGCAAAGATGAAAGTACCGTGATCGGGTGCAGATAGCTCTCGTACAGAATCGCCAGAATCACATACATGACGAATACGGCCACGACCATCAAGATCGCAAGATCAGAAACCGTGTTCTGGAAAATGAGAGCTTCTCCCTGGAGTGCGCCCTGTACTCCCGACGGCAAAATCTGTTTCGCCGATGTTTCCACGAATTGAGTTGCCGGGCCGATCGCGTATCCCGGCTTCAGGTTGAAGAACATGGTCACGCTGGTGAATTGGTTGATGTGGTTCACCGCCTGGGGCCCGATCACCGGATGCCAACTCGTCACCGCGCTCAGCGGAATCATGCGCTGGCCGTCGTCGCTCTTGATGTAGAGCTTGCTCAGATCCTCCGGCGCAGAACGCTGATCGTCAGCGACCTCAAGGATCACCTGATATTGATCGGTCGCCTTCTTGATGAGGTAGCTGTAGTTCTGGGAATACGCGTCGTGGAGGAGCGTGAGGATTCGCGTCTCCGAGACACCGTAGAGTTTCGCCTGGTCCCGCAGAATGTCCACCTGAAGATTGGGCGTGTGATTGTACAGATCGGAATTCACGAACAGAAACCCCGGAAACTCGCGCATCTTCATCAGCATCTTGTTGGCCGTGGCATAGACTTCGTTCGCGTCTATGCCTGACATGGCGTATGCAAATTGCCCCTGCGCATTGGCCGTCGCTCCGGTGCTGATTTCGAGCGCAGGATTCGGCTGCAGGAAAGCAACGACGCCGGGAACCGAGGTCGCGATGCCGCCCATCAACTGTCCCGCAACTTGCGCAATCGGAGCACGCTCCGATGGATCTTTCAAAAATGCGATCAGGAAGGCCTGATTCGATCCCAGGAATTGCGCGTTTCCGCTCATCGTGAAAGTACTGCGGACGGCGGGATTTGCTTTCATTATCTTTTCCGCTTGCGTCTGATAAGCATGCATCTGGTCTGGCGACGATCCTTCTGGAGCCACCAGCACGCCGCGGATAAACGAACTGTCGCCTACCGGCAGGAATGCCTTCGGGACTACATAGAAGAAGTACACCGTGCCAACCAAGCAGATCGCCCACGCAACCGCTGAAATCCAGCGGTTTCGCAGGAAGAACCACAACTGGCGTCCATAGATGTCGAGCACGCGGCGTTCGATCGCACCGAACGCGCGCTCCATCCAGGTCTTCTTCGCGCCTTCCCCCCGGTTGCTCAACAGCCTCGAGGTCATCAAAGGGGTGAGCGTTAGCGAGACGATTCCGCTGGCGAGAATCGATATCACAATCGTGATCGAGAACTCGCGGAAAATGCGGCCCATCAGGCCGCTCATAAACACGAGCGGAATAAAGACCGCAGCCAACGACAACGTCATGGCCAAAATCGTGAAACTGATCTCTTTGGCCGATTCGACCGAAGCTTCGAACGCGCCACGTCCTGCCTCCATCAGGCGCACCGTGTTTTCGAGGAACACGATGGCGTCATCGACCAGAAACCCGATGGCCAGGGTCAGCGCCATGAGCGAGAGATTATCGAGACTGTAACCAAGGACCTTCATGGCGATGAAGGTCAACAGCAGCGAAAGAGGCAACGCAACGGCTGGGATCAGCGTGTCGGTGGCCCGTCCAAGGAAAATGAAGATGACGATTACGACCAGCACAAACGCGATATAGAGCGTCGTCTGCACGTCCTTGATTCCGGTCACGATCGTTCGCGAGCGGTCGTACGCAGGCACGATGAGAACTGAACTCGGCAGCTGCGACTGGATGTTGGGCAGGATGGACCGCACGGAATTTGCCACGTCCACGGCGTTCACTCCGGCGCGGCGAAACACAGCCACCACTACAGTCGCCCCGGGTTGCGGATATCCACGTACCCAGAAACGCATGTCGATGCGCTCATCCTGGACGCTGTCCCGGGGGGTTGCGACGTCCTTGAGGTAGACCGGAGCACCATTGCTCTGGCCGACGATCAGCTGCTGGTACTGGTCGGCCGTCATTAGTTGTCCCTGGGGCTGGAGCAAAAACGTACGATGCGGGCCGTCGACCTGCCCGGCTCCGGTATAAGCAGTTCCGTTCTTGATGGCGTTGGTCAGATCTTCCAGCGTGATATTGCGAATCGCCATTTTCGACGGATCTGCCTTGATCCGCACCGCGGACTGCGTCCCGTAGACCGAGACCTGGCTGACGCCGGGCAGAATGCTGATGCGCTCGCCGACCTGCGTATTGGCGTAGTCGTAGAGTTGCCCTTCGGTCGCGGTATCGCTGACCATGGCGATGTACATGATCGGCTGATCATTCGGATTGGTCTTGGTGAAGGTGGGAGGGCTGGGCAGATCGAGAGGAAGCTGGCCCGAAGCACGCGTAATCGCAGCCTGCACATCGGTCGCGGCGCCGTCGAGACTCTTGCTGAGATCGAATTGCAGCACGAAGCTGGAGTGTCCCTGCCCATTGTTTGAGGTCACCAGTTCCAGCCCCGGAATTTGCATGAACTGGCGTTCGAGCGGCGTCGCGACGTTATTCGCCATGGTTTCCGGAGTCGCGCCGGGATAGTTGACCTGAACCTGGATGACGGGATAGTCGATCGCGGGCAGATCGCTGACCGGCAAACGAAAATATGCAAACAGCCCAAACAGCAGCACCGAAACGGTCAGCGCAACGGTCATTACCGGACGTCGAATGAAAAGCTCCGAGAAATTCATGACTGCCCTCCCGCGGCTGGGGTGTTACCGCTCGCGTTCGAAGTCGCCGGCTGAGAGTTCTCAACTCGTACTTTGCCGCCCGGACGCACCAACATTTGCCCGGCAAGAACCACGCGCTCGTTCGGCGCGAGACCATCGGTCACGACAACCTGGTCTCCCTGCCGTTGTCCGAGCTTCACCGGGCGGAGTTCGGCTGTGTCATCGGACTTAACCACGTAGACGAAAGGTCCTCTCTGGCTGATCTCCGTGGCCTGGTTGGGAATCAGCACGGCGCCCTTTTCCGTGCTCAGAATCAGCTTCACATCCACAAATTGGCCGGGCCAGAAATGGCGGTCAGGATTGCTCATGGTTGCCCGCAGGTTCACCGTGCCCGAGCCGTTTTGCACCGCGTTATCGAGAAATTCAACGCGGCCGGTTCGGGCAATGTTTTCCGGATCAGAAGGTAAGCGGACAGTTGCTTTCAACATCCCGCTCGACATTTGTTTTTGCACCGCGGGCAGGTCGCCTTCGGTAATCGTGAAGATTGCGTAAATCGGATCCAGCCGTTGGATCGAAAGCAAGGAAGTGGTGTTCGCCGTGACGACGTTTCCCACATCCACCAGGCGAGCGCCCGCCCTCCCATCAATGGGAGAGTGGATGTAGCAGTACTCAAGATTCAGGTTTGCCGTTTCCAGAGCAGCGGCGGCGGCCTCCACCTGCGCCTGATCTACATCGACGGCATTCTTCTTAGTGTCGTAGTCCTGCTTCGAAATCGCGCGCTCTCCAATTACCTCCTGGTCGCGCGCGAACTGGATCTTTGCCAGGTCGAGTGCCGCCTTCGCCTGCGCCAAGGTCGCTTGAGCCGCGTCGACCTGCGCCTTGTAGGGTCGCGGATCGACCACGAACAGAAGTTGGCCCCGCTTGAGGTTCTCGCCGTCCTGGAAATGCCGTTCCACGATTCGGCCTCCGACCTGCGGTGTCACCGTGACCGATTCGAAGGCCGCGTTCCTGCCGATTTCATCGAGATATCTAGGAACATCCTGCGCCGTCGCCATTGCGACCGTAACCAGCGGGGCGGGCATGGCTGGCGCCGCCTGAACCTTGCTTCTGCTGCACGCCACCGTGGTCGAGAGAACTAGAGCCGCGACGGAAAGTGCGAAAAATTGCGAGGGAATAGTCCATTTCATCTTCATACGATCCTCAAGTTGATAGTGTCTGATTACGCCGAGGCGGCCAACTGCGAGAGGCCATCTAATCCAGAGGTTTCGCGCAGCTTTCCTGGGTGAACGCTATTTGTCGCGCCGCGGCGCTCGACTGATTGCACAATCTCTTGCACAGCTCGCATCCGCGCCGTATTCACCTCGTCGCGGCGGCATTCGAGGAGGATGGCGGACTCCTGGAGCGAATAGCCCTCCAACACCGAAAGCACGAAGGCGAAGCGATCGAACGCAGAAAGCTCAAGGATTGCAACAATCTCGGCCGGTTGGATCACGTCACGGTCCGCAACGTTCTCCGACGACATAAAGTCGGTTGGCCGGGGGCGAGTCATTTGAATCGCGTTCTGGACAATCATTCGCCGCGCCCAGGACTCCGCCCACTCCTTGAAAACCGGGTTGCTGTGTTTCGAATCGCTCAAGCCCTGAACAAAACACTTCTCGGCAGCGGCTTGGTTCCCGGTCAACAAAAGTGACAACAGATACAACCGGTTCATGTCCTTCTGGAAAATCCGGCAAAAATCTGCACTGGTCGCGTACCGGGTGGGTCTTGGGTTTGGAGTTTTCGCTATACCGAACATCTGCACCCCCGTCCTTCACTATTTAGTCGTTTGAACTTGCTCGAAATCGACAACCGAAGAGCTTCAGTCTTTACCTCCGCATCTTCGGGCCAGCCGCCTTAGGACATGTTTTGTGAGAACGTCGCCGCTCGAGAATCTCGCGCCATCTCTCATCATTCCGAGAAGGGTGTTTTCTCCGTCCGAACTGATCAAAGTCACGTTGGTGAGATCGATGATCAATTTCCGCCCTTGAAGTTCCTCCTGAGCAACTCTCCAAGTACGTTCCACCTCAGCAGTCCAGGGAGAAATCAGCTTGCCCTCCAAGACCAGCCTGCGATGCCCGCGTGTTTCAACGACCGAAATCCTGAACATTACTGGTTCCGTCCCACGCTTACGCTAAGGCACGGCCGTAACCAAAGAGAAAGAGCCTTGGTACTGCCCTTAAGTTGCTGAAGAATCGAGAGAAGAGAAAACACTCCGGAGAGCAGGTGTCGAAAAATGTCGAAAGACATTTCGACATGTGTCGAGGAGCGGTGACAGCCGAGCTGCTGGACGAAGCTCAGCGATGTTCTGCCACCCAACTCCGCTGGACTGGAAACATCAGGAAGCTTGCCGAGGATCGATGCCGAGCTTCTTCATGCGGGAGATAAGCGTAGTGCGCTTGATGCCCATGCGTGCTGCAGCGCCGTTTGGGCCGGCAACTCGGCCCTTCGTGTCCTTGAGAATGCGCAATATCTCGTGGCGCGCATCGCCATCTCGCGAGTTGGCTATCGGAACTGCCGTGCTGTTTCCGCCCAACTCGCCAATAGGCACCTGGAGCGCAGAGCCGTGCGTCAAAATCACCGAGCGTTCGATGAAATTTTCCAGCTCGCGAATATTGCCCGGCCAGTGCCAGGCGGTCAGTTTCTTCATAACAGCAGCCGGGATGGACTCGATCTGTTTCTCCATCCGCCTTCCATACTTCTGCGTGAAGTAGCGCACCAGCAGCGGAATGTCGTCAGGGCGTTCCCGCAACGGCGGAATGCGAATCGGAAAAACATTGAGTCGATAGTATAGGTCGCTGCGAAACTCGCGATCCTCGATCATCTTCTCGAGATTGCGGTTCGTGGCCGCTACCAATCGGACATCCACCTTCTTGGTACGCGTGCTGCCTAATCTTTCAAACTCCCGTTCTTGCAAGGCGCGCAGAAGCTTGGGTTGGATGTCGAGGGGAATGTCGCCCACCTCGTCGAGAAACAACGAGCCTTGATCGGCAAGCTCGAGCCGGCCGATCTTCTGCGAGATCGCACCCGTAAACGCGCCGCGCTCGTGCCCAAACAACTCACTTTCGAGCAACCCGGTGGGAATCGCCGCGCAGTTCAGCTTCACAAACGTGCGATCTTTGCGCCGGCTGCGATCGTGAATGGCGCGAGCGATCAATTCCTTCCCGGTTCCCGTTTCACCCAGCAACAGCACGGTCGAGTCGCTTGGGGCCACGGTTTCCACCAGATTCAAAACGTGGCGAAGGGCCGAACTCTGCCCCACAATTCCTTCGAAATCCATTTCGCCGCGGATCTCGTCTTCCAAATACAACTTCTCCTGCGCCAGCCGATCTTTCAGGCCGGCAATTTCCCGATACGACAGCGCATTCTCGACACCGATTGCCACCTGGTTGGCCGCCTGGATCAGAAAAGAGACCTCGTCGTCGTCGAATCCATTCTCTTCGCGCCTCGCGACCGCCAAGACTCCAAGCAAGCGGTCCTTGCTGATCAGCGGAATATCGCAGAACGAATTCAAACCTTCTGCCCTTGCCTTCTCTAGCATCTCGGGCGGCATTTCGCCTGGATCCAGACGGTTCACAATACTCGGTTTTCCACTTCTAAAGGTGTCGCCGGGCAAGGTGCCTTCGATCGGAACTAGCGCCCCTTCAGTGAAGACGCCTCGGCTCTCAGGAAAATCGAGCGCGTGCACGACCAGGTGGTTCTCATCTGCGTCCGCCAGCATCACGGCAGCCGCGTCACAACGCATGATCTGACGAACACTCGCAGAGGCGGCTCGAAGCAGATCGTGAAATTCCAGATTCGATACGACTTGATTCGTCAGGTCAAGAATCAGTTTCAGTTTGTCCTGTACCCGCTGCGAGATGTGGAAATTTACCGCAGCGTCGATCGCCAGCCCGATCTGACCCGCGACGATACCGAGGAACTGAACCTCCTCCATGTCGTATGCGTTTGGATAAAACCTGCCCAGGCTCAGCACGCCTAAACGGCGCGACCCCCTGATTAACGGCAGCGTGGAGGTCGAGGCAATGCCCAGTTCGGCGAGGAATGTACGGTACTTTTCGAATCGCGTCTCTCGACTCCAGTCGACAATTGTCAGCGCTTCGCCCGTCTCGTGTACCCAACGAAGCGGACAATCGTCCAACACAACATCGTCGCCCGCTTCGATTCTCTTGCCGTTCACCTCCAGCAGACTCCAGCACGGCGTGTTCGTGTCCTTATCAAACGCAACCAGATGAAGAAAATCGAACGGGGTGACTTCGTGCAGTTTTTCTATCAGGGTGCCGGAAGCGCTGTCGCAATCGCTGCACGTAGCAATCGCGTTCGTTGCTTGCAGTAGTGCCAGATAACGCTGCTCTTCAACTCTGGGGATAGGTGACAGTGCTGTGACCATAGAGTTCTACCGCTCTCAATGACGTCAGTCTGTGGCTATTACTTGAATGGTCTGCCGCTCGGCCCGCGACACTTATATGCCTCATGTGATGCGACGAACCTTTCAAACGCTTCGCAGAGTGTCGAAATAATCGACATCTGTCAAAACACGTGACGACACGTTCGACAAAGCACCAAACGTGGAATTTACCTGAGCCTCGAAATGCCATCCCATCAAACAGATCGAAAGGCTGCCAGTTGCCGCAACTTTGGCGCACACCGTGCCTTAAACAAGAAAAGCGAGCAGCATCGGTGCTCGAGCGCCGCCCCTCAACCGCTGCTCTAGGCCGCTGGTGCGACGGCGACTTAAGAGTTCAGGCCCGTCAGGTACTCGGAGAACGCGGATGTTGCTCTACCGTCCCGACAGTTTTTCTTGGGGAATTGGTGCTCAGACAGGGCCAGCAGAGGTCCTTCGCTCGATTCGGAAGTTATTGATGAGGGCGAATATTCTCATTAAATCTGGAAAAAACGGACCGCCAAAAAATAAACTCCCCCCCCCCCGGCACCACATTGTTTGACCATTCCTGCCTCCTAGTCGGCACGAAATTGAAACTCCTTCCCTCGAAGCGCAAACCAGTGCGCATCCTGGGCCTGCGGCTCATCTCCTGGCATCACGGGTAAGTCTCGCAGTTGCAATGCCTTATGGCTCGATTTCGGATTTGGAGCGGAGATTGCAAAGTACTGTAATCAAATAATGTCTATGGAATAAATTGACATTATGGAGATTTGATTGGATTCTGACTGGGAATCGGGCAGTCCGGGCAGGACTTAATTGGCAAGAGGTGGCGGACGGGGACAATTCTTCAGATTTCACGTGGGACCGTTCCATCGACGGGAGAAAGGGAAACACCGAAATGCTGACTTTCAATTCACGAAGTGCACATTTCTTGTCGTTCGCGGCGGCGCTTCTATTGCTGCTGCCGCCACGAGCAGGCGCACAAACGATCGCGAACTCTTCATCCAATAACTCGACTTCCTCGACCGATGGAAGTGTTTCCACGCAGGGATCCGATCTTCGTTCTGAAGTGGAGCGACTCGAGCAGTTGGTCCGGGAACAGCAGAAGCGGATTGAGGCGCTCGAGGCGGAGCGCGGAGGTGACAAGTCGGCAAAGGTGGAGACTTCTTGGCCTCCGCCCATTGCGGCCGGAACCGGAGATTCGTCTTCAGTGCCGCTTGAAGCGAAAATCGCGGCTCCACATGCGCCACTGCCTTCGGCTGCTCCGCCGCAGCAATCTCAAGCGATCGCGCAAAATGTTCAGGCCGGAAGCTCTGACGAACGCATCCGCAATCTTGAGCGGCAAATTAAGGGCCTCGGGCCGATTTCGTTCAGCGGCGACATCCGTCTTCGAGCCGAGCCCATCTTTGGCGGACCGACAGATCAGTCGCTCGATCGGATGCGTGGTCGGGTCCGCGCCCGTTTCAACGCCACTGCCGATCTCGGATCGCAATTTCGAACCGGCTTTTCTCTCGCGAGCGGCGATATTAACGATCCTACGTCCACAAATCAGACCCTGACCGGTTTTTACTCTCGCAAGGCGATTGCTCTCGACCAGGCCTTCGTCGAATTTACGCCCAAGCAGTTCAAGCCTCTGACGCTGACGGGCGGAAAGTTCCGTTACCCGTGGTACAACACCGAGCTCACCTGGGATAAAGACTTGAATCCGGAAGGCGCGGCCCAAACGCTGGGATTCAAACTGAATTCTCCTGTCTTGAAGCGGGTAGCTCTGGTGGGATTTGAGTTGCCTTTTGCGGAAGTTGCCGGGACAGTCGCCAATGACAAGAGAATCGCGCAGCAGATCACCTATGGTGGGCAGCTTCAGACTTCGTGGCAACTGGCGCCGCGAGTCACTTTGAGCGCGTACTCCGGGTTCTATGACTTCCGGGGTGCGGACGCCGTTGCCGTCGCTCTTGCACGCGCAAGCAGCAAGAACCCGCAGACTCCGTTTACCGGCGTGCTGCCGCTGGCTTCCGGAAATCCGGTGCAAGACTCAACCTACACGACCACGGCGACGACGGTGATCACGATTGGCGGAACCGCGTATCCGACGGGCGTAACGTCGATCAGCAATGCGCAGTTCGCTTCCAAGTTCGCGTTGTTCGATAACATTGCGCGCCTCGACCTCGACACGGGCAACGCGAAGTTTCCTCTCAGCTTCATTGGGGACTACGTTCAGAATACGGAGGCTTGCGGAAACCTGGCTAACATTCTCCCCGCCCCTTCGAAAACGTCGACACAAACGTTCAAACAGACGCTGAACGCACCCTGCAACTCGCGTCAACGGCGCGGTTATTGGGCTGAAGGCAGGATCGGTCGCCTGCAGGAGAAGGGTGACCTGCAATTTGGGTACACGCATATTTACATCGAACGGGAAGCGGTTCTCGGCAACTTCAACTACAGCGAACTCCGCCAAGGGACAAATGTGACGCAGCATCGATTCGATACGTTCTATCAATTCGATCGGAGCGTGCAGTTGGGCTTCACGGCTCTGGTTGGCCGTCCGCTGGCGACGAGTGAGCCCTGGTTGACGCGCTTGCAGTTCGACACGATTTATATCTTCTGACGCTGCGCGAGATCTTCTCGCGCGGCTCAGTGTCAGCAATCGGGATTCCTTGCAGGAATCCCGATTTTTGCTGCATGGCGTTACTTTCTCTTTCTGCTTCCCCTTGGAGGTGCTGCAGTAGTGCTTGCTTCATTGGGTGTGCCGAAGTAGCGGGCTGGTGTGGTACCCAGAGCCTTTTTGAACGTGGAGATAAAGGCGCTGGGCGAGCTGTAGCCGGCTTCCATTGCGGCGTGCGTTACTTTCATGCCCTCAGCCAGCAGTCGCACGGCTTGCATCAGACGAAGCTGTTGACGCCATCTTCCGAACGATATGCCCAATTCACGCTGAAAGATTCTTTCGACGGTGCGTTTGCCGGCGCCGCTGGCTTTACAGAGCTGCGCCAGGGTGCGAGCGTCGCTCGGATCTTCTTCCAGCATTTGTACGACTCGACGCGCTCGAACATCTGACACGTGCGGAAGCTGCAGTGGGACCATCTGGATTACTTCGAGTTGATCGACGATCACATCAATCAAATGACGTTGCCGAGGTGTGCTCCGTTTAAGGGATTTCGTCCTGCAAGCCTGGAGGATGAGTTCCCGGAGCAACGGGGACACGTTCACAACACAACACACTGGCCGTAGCGTTTCGACGAGTCCCGTCTGCAGATAAAGCGTGCGCATGGCTACCGTGCCAGATGCGGTGATGGTGTGTCGAGTGCGCGCGGGGATCCACACTGCGCGGTGGGTTGGCACGACCCAGGTCCCATCGTCGGTGCGAACCGTCATGACCCCACAAGACGCGTACACAAGCTGATCGCGGTCGTGAAAGTGCCATGCGATGAGGTGGCCGGCCGGATAGTCGTGGGTGAGAGTGGCGATCGCGGATTGACGATCGGGCAGGCGATCAAAAAACGCTGGTTGTCGCTTTCTCGACATTCATTGTCACAATAACGAAAGTACGCCGTGGCGGCAATCTTTAAACTCGTTGCAATGCAACCGGGGTGAGAGACCCATGAATCGCTTTCATCGGTGGTTTTGTCGTTCTGCACAATGGCGAAGGACCGTTGAGCAGCGGGTTCCATGGGTTGTTTCTGATGTTCCGTTGGGACATCGCGTGCTGGAACTCGGCCCCGGTCCTGGATTGACCACCGATTTTTTGCGGCAAAAGAGTGAGAAGGTCATCGCGTTGGAATTGGATCCTGGCCTGGCTTCGTCTCTCCGCACACGCTTGCTTGGGAGCAATGCTGACGTCGTCACGGGCGATGCCACGGCCATGCCTTTTCCGGACGAGACGTTTTCGGGAGTTGTTGCTTTCACCATGCTTCACCACGTGCCATCCCCAGAACTTCAGGACAAAGTTTTTCGCCAGGCTTGGCGGGTACTGGAGCCAGGAGGCGTCTTTGTGGGGAGCGACAGTCTGCAGAGCTGGCGGATGCGCCTCATCCATATCGGCGACACTCTCGTCCCAGTCGATCCAAAAACTCTGGGTGCGCGCCTGGAGGCCGCAGGGTTCTCCGTCGTGGCGGTGGAGAGAGGGCCCGACGCATTTCGCTTTCACGCTCGAAAAGTAGCCAGGACAGAAAACTGTGTCACCCCAACAACAGGGAAACCCGTGAGGAGGAAAAGTCATGAAGGGAATTGATGGTACTCATTCTTCAACTCGGGGCCGATGCTTGTTCGTCGTCGTTGCCCTGGTTCTGTATTTGAGTTCAGCGCGTGCTGCCGTGGGAGCGACGGGCCCATGCGCCGAGCGGCCCGAAACACGGCAACTTGATTACTGGCTGGGGCATTGGGCCACAGCAGGCGCTGATGGCGCCGCCGCGAACATCAGCAGTGTTTCCATGTCGCTCGAAAAGTGCTTATTCATCGAACGCTGGCAGAACAGCAAAGGGCACGAGTCAGAAAAAATGTTTGCTTACGATGCCGAAGCCAAGAATTGGACCGGGATGTTCGCTGACAACGAGGGGCGAGTGCACATATTTGTGGACGGGAAGGTGTCCTCAGGCACCGCTGAGTTTCATGGGCCAAGTCGTGGTCCAAACGGGGAAGAGGTGCTCAATCGGCTTCGGGTGGCACGCGTCACCGCAGACAAGATCGAGGAAACCTGGGAGAAGTCGACAGATAACGGGCGAACGTGGACGAGAGTCTATCGCGCGGAATACTCGCGAGCCACTCCTTGAGCAAGAACCCCCTCACTTATCAAGGAGTGTGAGTCATGTTGGGAAACTGGCGATATCTGTTGATCGGGCTGCTTTGCTGTGCAGCCGTTTGTTCAGTTGGCACGAAAGGTCAGTCGAGTTCGCCTCCTGTCGCAACGTCGCAGAGCGGCATGCTCGAGGGCAAGCGATTCGATTCGACGGGGACTACTGCAGCGTTCCTGGGAATTCCCTATGCGCTGCCTCCCGTGGGTGAACTGCGATGGCGGCCTCCGCAACCGATCGGAAAATGGAACGGAGTGCGCAAGGCAACAGAGTTCAGCGGTGCGTGCCCGCAACTTCCGGCACGTTGGTTTCCCACCATCGCCTGGGGTGAAAACTGCCTGTACTTGAACGTGTGGACGCCCGATCCTTCCGCCGGTAAGAAGTTCCCCGTGCTTGTGTTCTTCCATGGCGGAAGCAATACCCAGGGCTACGGACAAATGGTTCCCCTCGGTCCGACGTTCGTACAGCGCGGGCTGGTCGTAGTGAGCTTCAACTACAGGCTCGGACCGTTCGGGTTCATGGCACATCCGGCCCTGACGGCGGAGTCGGAACACCATTCCTCGGGCAACTACGGTCTTCTGGATCAGTTGCTGGCGCTCCGCTGGGTGCGCGACAACATCGCTGCGTTTGGCGGCGACCCCGATCGGGTCACAGCGATGGGACAGTCAGCGGGAGCAGTTGACATCTGCTTGCTAATGGCGTCTCCGATGGCGGCAAAGTTGTTTCGGGCCGCAATCCTGGAGAGTGGCGAATGTCAAAGCGTCTTCAACGAAGACATCCACATGCCGATCCCGTACAACTCCATCAACGGAACCGGAGAGCAGTCCGGCGAACGACTAGCGAAGGACCTGGGGGTTGCCAACGACAGCAACGTGTCCGCGAAGCTCAGGCTGCTTTCGGCCAACGAGATTCTTGAGGCCTGGAGTAAAGACAAGCGCGTCGGTTTTGGGGCCGTCGTCGATGGTTGGGTCATTCCGCAACAACCGGCGAAGATCTTTGCGGAAGGTCAGCAGTTGCATGTTCCGGTACTGGTTGGCAGCAATGCCGACGAAGCCACGGTGTTTGGTCACGGGGGTCCGAAAACCTTGAGCGAATTTCGGAAATATCTGTCGGAAGACAGCGGTGCGCACGCAGCAGAGGAATCTCGCCTTTATCCAACCACGGTGGATGCCGACGTCCCCCAACAATATCTTCGACTGCAGAGTGATGCTTTCGCCTACGGGGCCTACTCGATGGCAAAGGCGATGAGCCGCGTGGGCGCGAGAGCTTACCTGTACAACTTCACTTTCACCGAGACGGGCAAGCGTACCGACCTGGGCGCTTATCACGGCGAAGAACTCAACTTTTTGAGTAATACATTCCCCGAGACGTGGGGGCACAGCTCAGACGATGACAAGTTCGGGGAGACCTTGCGAAGTTACTGGACCCAGTTCATCAAGACCGGGGATCCGAACGCTGCTGGACTTCCAAAGTGGGCTGCCTACAATGAGCGATCGAACGAATGGCTGGAACTCGGACGAACGATTCGCGAGAGTCCGGTTGCGGCGCGGGTCCGAAGTGTCGAAGGAATCATGCTCGAGGTGCTGGGGGACACGGCGAAGGCAGTGAACAAGGGGCCAAGCATTTTGCCGATGGATTCGTCTTCGGTTGCCGGAACTCGTCGACCGGCACATTAAGCTGTGCGATGCGTTGCGCTGAGGTGTTGAAGCTGAAGTCCTTCCGCGTGGCGTTAAACTGGGGAATCTGGTTTCTGGCAAGCACCAGTTCACCGACTAACGTCATCAGACGATCGAGAATTCCTACGTCGACGCGGATGGTCGAATCTTCGGAGAGATTCTTGGATGGACTTGTTGTGTCGTCGGGCTGAGATGCGGACGGTGCCAGAGTTTTGTTTTCCAGGGGTGCCGGGGCCTCGCGGCGCAAGCCTGCTGAAACAAGAGCAACCTGTCCGATCTCATAAAAATGATTCAAATCCATTGCAGTGCTCTGTTATTTGACATGGACGGCGTTCTGATCGACTCGACACCCGCCGTTGCTCGCGTCTGGCAAAAGTGGGCCCTTCAGCACGGTTTCAATCCCGAGGAGGTGGTGGCGCGGGCGCACGGCCGGCCGAGCATCACGACCGTGCGCGAGTATCTCCCGCAGGCCGATCATGAGGCGGAGAATCGCATCGTCGAACGGAGCGAGATGGAAGATCTCGAAGGCGTCATCCCGCTTCCTGGAGCGCGAGACCTTCTGGCGAGCCTCCCCGGCGATCGGTGGACGATCGTTACCTCCTCTACCCGGCCACTTGCAGAAGTCCGTTTGCGGGCGGCCGGCTTATTGATTCCACGGAAGCTGGTAACGTCAAGCGACGTGACCAATGGGAAGCCGCATCCCGAGCCATACTTCAAAGCTGCGGCCGCGCTCGGTTATGCAGCGACGGAATGCGTAGTGGTCGAGGACGCTCCTGCGGGAATTCGAGCCGGAAAGGCGGCTGGCGCTAAAGTCATCGCGTTCCCCACCACCTGCGACGCGAATTCTCTGTGGGATGCCGGAGCCAACTGGGTGATCAAGAATTGCAGCCAAATCTCGCTGATTGAGAAAGAACCGAAGTTGCGGTTACAACTCATCGATAACAAATAGATCTTTGTCTCCCGCTTTGCGATTGCTGCCATGTAGCATGTTTCACGATCCCGCGTAGAGCTGAAATGGCGCCCAGTAGAACGGATTGCGGAAGGCTGTGTTCTTCAGCAAAAACATCTTCGCCGAGTGCAGGGCCACGTCTGGTGGCTCACCCTTCTTTAGTTCATCGTAGAAATGTTGCATCAGTTGTTCGGTGGACGCGTCCGTAGCCTCCCAGAGGGCAGCTACCACGTTGTGCGCACCAGCCCGGAGAAAGGCCCAGGACAACCCAACGAGCCCTTCGCCGGAATATGCCCTCTCACCAGCTCCATAACAGGCGGAGATTGTCACCAGATCCGCTCGAAGCGGATGCTGAATGATGTCGCGGCCGTAGAGCTTGAACGAATCGGGGTTCTTGCCCTCTCTAGAAAGAATGATCGCCGAATCCAACGGACTTGTGCGGCTGGCAGTTCCGTGCGCCACGAAATGTATGAACGAGAATCGCTCGAGATTGGTATTGAGATAGGCTGAGGGCGTGGCTTGCTCGCGTGTAATCACTTTTCGCGAGGCAGCAGAAAAGTGATTAGCCACGCTATTCACTTGGGCGCCCGCCTTGGACAGCTCCGGGTACTTGTCATTCGGAGCAATGCTATTGCCGATCAACAGCAAATTGCGATTACGAACTGGGGCGCTTCTTGAACTCGCCAGCAACCGGAGAGAACTTGCGCTCACGACCGTGGCATCCTCAACCCAGAAATGTGCCTGTGGTCCTGGGACCACGATCGTCTCGAAATTTAGATTCGCAAGAGACCCATCTGGCACGATGAAAACCCTTGACCCTTTCCCCAACAGCGACTCTGCCGGCGCGAGAAGGGTCTCATAAAGCCATCGAGAATCAGGGTTGGAAGAGGATAAACCCTCCTGAGGGCCACCCAACGATTTGCGATACCTTTCAGCAGCAGCATCGATCTCATTTCTCGCCGGAAGCGCGAAGCATCGAAGCTCCCTTGCAGTTGCTGCCCACAAGAACGAACGTTTTTCACCTAACCAGTAAAAAAGAATCGCTCCGTTCCCGTTTTTTGCAATTGCTTTTGGATTCAGCCTCGGCGGATCCACGGAAATCTTATTGCCAAGGCCCTGCGCCAGTGCCCGAGCGCGGCTGTGGTCGGCCCAGCGCAGGGCATCCTCGCTTTGCCCCCGCGCAATCAGGAACGTGATGTAGTCACCATAGATCTGATAGGCATTCTCAAAGAAAGGTAGTCTTGTTTCGTCGCGTCGGAGCGAGAAACGCGCGCTTTCAAAGGTCGCCACCGCCGCTCGATAGAACTGGTCGGCATCCTGATCTCGCTTCTCACTTTCGTAAAGACGAGCCAGGCCGTATTGCGAACGCCACCTCAGATTCGCAGTGGCGACGGGATCGTTCTCAACTTCCTTAAAAATCGCCTCAGCTTTCTGATAATCGTGTGTTTGTGCGGCGATCAAGGCCTGGACCAACAAGGGGTAGAGTTCATTGAGTCGATTCTTGTCTTTATGCGCCAAATCGATGGCTTCGCCGGAATACTTGCGAGCCTCTTCCAGTTCACCATCAGTGGCATATACGAGCGCCAACGCGCGCTCCGCATTGTAGATTCCTTCTTTGCTTTCCGTTCTTGCCGCGAGACCGAGTGCGCTCAAATATTCTTCTTTCGCGCGCGCCAGATTGCCCGTACTAGCGTAAACGTACCCAAGATTTGTGGTGGAATACAGATCCTGAACAACGTTTCCGACTTGACGGGACTGATTTTCGGCGGCGAGCGATAGTTCTAAAGATTTGTCGAAGTCGCCAAGCTTGTAGTATGCCCAACCTAGGTTTGCCGAGGCAATGGCGACTAAGTTGCCGAAGTTACCTAGTGTTGCGGCCTCATAAGAAGCTTCCGTCCAATCGATACTTTCATCAAAGTGTTCTTGCGCCAGTGAAGTTGCGCCCAAGTTAAGCAGGGCAGTGGCTTGTAAGAACGCATCGGTGTGAACTCGAGCGAATGCAAGCGCGTGCTCGTAGGAAGTTGTTGCGTGAGTGAATTCCCCTTGTTGAACGGCAAGCAGACCATCCGCCAACAGCAGGTCCCCACAGAAATTCTCGTGGGAGGACTGACACATCGTCGCGCCTTCAGCGATTGCTTCCCCAGCTTCAGGAAACCGGTGCAACCGAGCCAAAGCCGCGCCCCTTAGAGCAAAGATCTCAACCCGCAAGTTCTTGTTCTGCGGAAGGGATTCGCTCATCCCCAGCACTGAAACAGCTTCGCGGAACAAGCCGCGCCATACAAGGGACCTGGCCTCGAGAAGCCTGAATTTCCAGGCCCATTCCGGGTCGGAATCCCGCAGACGTTGATATTGGTGAGCGGCCTCGAGTTGAGCTTGTTCAAGGTTCCCGTGGAGAAAAGTGTTGTAGGTGTGCTCAAAAAGAATTTGCGGGCCCACCTGCTGATTGCAAGCGAGCCCGCCAAGAAACAACAAGATGATCAAAGAGCAAAAACCTACGGGCTGGTATTGCCGTTCGTTTTGGACTGCGCCGCCTTCACGGTGCCACTGCCCACGCAACCCAACTCCATGTTCAGCATCGTCACTTCGAAGTAATTGCTTGCCGATGACGCTTTGGGGTTGCCGTTGCTGGCCTCGGGGTTCGGACGCCGGAAATCGTTGGCTGGTGTCGCCGGTTCGACGCCCACCTCCACCTCCCCAAATGCCACCGCACCGAAGTCCCGAATCACCAGCACATTCTCGATTGGCTCCAGCCCGGGAATTTGCTTGCCGTGTTCGACCTTGATGCTTTTGACCAGGGAACACGTGATTTTGCTGCCTCCCTTCCCGTCGAGGAGTTGGCTAATTTCACGAAGTCTCTCATCGTACAGCTCCTTTACTCTTTCGGGAAGGAAACCGCAATTGGCAATCTTATGAACTCGCGTCTGCGTCTCGCGCAGGAAGTCCGTATTGGTCAGATAGGATCGATCATCTGCCGGTTTTTCCCCGCAAACCTCGAGATCGACCGTTATCGTGACTGGGAAGCCGCAAATCTTCACATTCGTGAACTGCGTGCCCAGAAACGATACACGGGGCACGTGGCCATGTTCCTGCGGATGCTCAGTCGACACCTGTGCAACCAGGCGGTCGGCGGTAAGGATTTCGAAAACATTCAATCCTTCCATGACCGATGTCGATAATGTTACCCAGGCTTTGTGCTTCAGGCTCTCGCCCCCGGACACTCGGCTGTGACCGGTTTTGAAGGATATGAGCCCTTCGATGCTGACATCTTCGAGAAAGCGCGTGAGATGGCCGCCTCGTTCGTTCTTCAGCGCGACCCGGGCATGTTTTTCGATCCTTTGCTCGATGGGGCTTCTCAGCTCTCCGGTCAGTACGTGAGATTCCGCGTGGAACTGGTGAGAATATTTCACTCTTCCGGTCCCGCTTTCGGCCGAGTTTGACGTTGCGAATGTTGTAGCCATGTTCTTTGCTCCGCTGTGTGAAGCTATCGCTGAATTTGCAAATCGAACGACGTGCGCCCGAGGTCCTTACTGTCGCCCGCTGGCGTCGTACCGCGCACTTTCAGGGTGTAAGTTCCAGCTTGCCAGTTCGATCCGGGAACCTGCAACGGCCATTGATCCTGGCCGGCATTTGCCGGAAACGCGAGCGACCATTCTAGCTTTCCCGCAGGGTTATACAAGTCCGCCGCATAGCTAAGGTAGGCGTTATCGGGTGGAATCCTCACGAACAACAAAAAGCCCTGTCCGGGCTTTGCCTCGATCACCGGGCCACCCGCCCCCCAGGTACCGACGTTTACTGAGGCCCACGGCATCACCTGTGGGCGATGAAGAGCTTGCTGCAACGCTGGGAACGTAACCAGGTTTTGATAACCAAGTACAACGAGCAACAAGGCGAGTGCCGGAATCGCGAAAGCCGGGCGCAGCCACGAGCTCCACGCAGAGCGTGTGGTTTTTTTCACCGGTACGGTGTCAGTGGAGGGGGCCAGCTGATTCTTAGCCTGCTCGAGGAACATGGCACCAGCGCGGATATCGACGGCGCATTCCGGGCAGTCGAAAAGATGTTCTTCGAACTGGTCGAGTTGGTCGGGCTCCAGTTCGTTGAGAAGATACCTTTCCGTTGCTTTCAGACGCACCGCATCGCTGTGGTCCATGTGTTACTACTCCCCCTCTGTTGATAAGTAGTGAAATCCAGGCGCAAGTCGTTTCACACTTTTTCGGCGCTTGCGAATCCGGGCGGTCGCCCTCTTATATGCTTTAGATACTGGGACTTGAATGATTGCTTGGCGCGATGGACGAGCACGCGCAGATAATCGCGGTCGACCCCAAACTCACGACAGACTTCGTCTTTGTCGCGTTCCTCCAGAAATACGCCGCGAAGAATGCGACGGTCGCGTTCCGGCATTTCCTCCAGAATCTGATGGACTTTTTCTTCCATCTGCTTGGCAGCCACCGCCCCAAAAATGTCGATCGCGGAAGCTGGCAAGTCCGACTCTGCCTCATCCTCCAATGAACCAGTACGCGCAGAATTGCGGTACTGCTCGAGTAAGACATTGTTGCAAATGGAGTTGACGAAAGCGCCCAGGCGCTCGGGCTGGCGAATTCCTCCGGGCATGCGCAACGCCGAAAAAACGCGCGCGAACGTCTCCTGGCGAACGTCTTCGATGGCCTGGGGGCTGCGCAGACGTGCGCGCAGTTTGAGCTGAATTAGTTCGCTGAAATAGGCAACAAAGTGCTCCTGGGTGCGGAAATCCCCGGCCCGAAGGCGTTCCACGTAATGTCCATCAAAGGCTTGGAATTGCAAGAGCTTACCTCGTGGACAGCAGGAGTGTCGAACATCTTACACGAAAACCGGGGAATCCCTGACCGTGCGGTCGGCCCAAGCCTTAGGAAAAAGGACATTCCTACGATGCCCAGGCGACGCTTTTAAATTCGTTTCCGAGGCCATCTCTCCGAAACGGAACGCTCCTTCGGTGCACCATTCCTGTGGGAGCGGACGACAACGATGATGCGCCGTCGCGAGGTCGCAGGAAAAGGTTCGGGCTCACCCTCAGTCAAACCAGGCGAAGGATCTTCCGAATCGTTTCAGGTGACCATGCTCCGTGCGCTGATGCTTCCCCCCAGATGCCGAGACGTCTTCGTCTTGAAACAGATTCACGGCTACACGCCGGCCGAGGTGGCTGCGGTTCTGGGGATGAGCACTGGCGATGTTAGAAAGCACCTGCGGCGGGCTCTGCGCGAAATGCAGCCGGATTAGGTTGCAAGAGCCCGCGCTTTTTGGTTTCCCGGGGCACCCTGGCACTTTTTTGGGGGAGGGCTGGGTTACGAATCGCTGGGGCGGTGACGTCGCCCTGGCGTGCCCCGGGAAGCTTGGGGCGGTTTGCTCGAAAGTCCTCGGCGAACTTGTTGCACGAGATGGCTCATCAGCACGCCGCGAGCTCGAACCGTAGGATGTCGCTCGAGAATAGAGCCAAGCAGTTGCTCGCCGGCAGAGTCAACGAAGGTTAATCCCAGTACATCAAGCACTACTTCTTTCTCTCCAGCTCTGGACACAAGCTCGTTCCAGCCGCGTTCCGCTTCTGCGGTCGAAGGACCGCAAAGTCGCCCCTCCAATACAAACGTGAGGGATTCCGGCCGATCTTTGACGCTGACCTTGAGCATGGCGATGCTCAATTGGAGCAAGCATAGCCGTGGCCACTTTTCGGAACGGGCCTCTGGCTCTTTAATCCGCTGATAATTAAGCACTTTACGTCTGAGATGAGACGTCGATCCCGACAACTGCATTTTCGCTAGTGTCGAAGCTTCGACAGCGCACGATATACTGTCTCGCAGGATTGATCGCGTTGGGGCGGCCGCTCAGTCCAATAAATCGTAGGGAATACCATGGCCACGCTCCCAGAACGATTCACTTCTACGACTGATCAGCAATACATCACGCTGCTGGAAGTGTCGCGCGCTATCGCCACCCACAAAAGTCTGACTGAACTGTTTCAGGATCTCGGAAAACGCCTGCACGAAGTTCTCAATTTCAACTATCTCAGCCTGATCTTGCACGATCCGGTGCACGAAGTGATGCGCCTGCACACCCTGCATTTTGATGGCGTGGCGACGTTTCAGCCGGGCATGGAATTTGGGATGAACGAGTCGCCTTCGGCCGAGGTATGGCGAACGCAGGATCCGCTGATCGTCGGAGACGCCGCGCAAGACGCCCGCTTCCCCAGGGCGATGAAGGTACTTCTTGAAAATCGGCTGAGATCGTTTTGCAGTTTGCCGTTGACTACCGCGAGGAGACGACTGGGCACGTTGAATCTGGGGAATTCTCGACCGGAAACTTATCAACTTTCGGCGCTATCGGTCTTTCAGATGGTGGCGTCACAAGTGGCGGTGGCCGTGGAAAACGCGCTCAACTATGAGGACGCGCAGGCGTTTCAAAGGCAGATTGTTCGCGAACGAGATCGTTTGAAGTTGCTGCTCGACGTCAACAATGCCGTCGTGTCGAACCTCGCGCTTTCGGAACTGTTCCGAGCGATACCGGCCAACGTGCGGAACGCGATGCAGTGCGATGCCGCTTGTCTTTCGTTGCCGGACCGTGAACAAGGTCATCTTCGTGTGTATGGGTTGGATTTTCCTGCAGGCAAGGGATTCATGCAGGACCAGATGGTCCTGCCGATGGAAGGTACCAGCCCGGGCACCGCGTATCGAACCGGAAAGCCGCACCGGTTCAGTGCCGCGCCGAAATCTTTGGCTCCGGTGGCACTGCGCGTCAATGCGGAAGAGGGGTTTGAATCAGGCTGTTTTCTGCCGATTATTCGTGGTAGTCGAACGCTGGGAGTGCTGCATTTGCTCGATCGCAGCAAGAACGCATTTTCGGAGGAGGATGTTGACTTTTTGCAGCAAGTCGCCAGTCAAGTCGCGATTGCGCTCGAAAATGCGCTGGAATTCAGCGAACTCAGCGAGTCCAAGGAGCGACTGGCGGAAGAAGGACTGTACCTTCGCGACGAAATCCGCACCGAACACCACTTCGAGGACATTCTGGGCAATAGCCTCGGCTTGCGCAACGTCTTGCGGCAGGTCGAGACGGTTGCGCCCACCGAGACCACGGTTCTGATTCAAGGCGAGACGGGGACGGGTAAGGAACTGATTGCCCGCGCGATCCACGGGCTCGGGTCACGCCATGACAACATTTTCGTGAAGTTGAACTGCGCCGCCATTCCGCTCGGCCTATTGGAAAGTGAGTTGTTTGGGCACGAACGCGGCGCCTTTACAGGAGCGATCGCCCGCAAAATCGGGCGCTTTGAAATCGCCCACAAAGGCACGCTGTTTCTCGATGAGGTGGGCGACATCCCGCTGGAATTGCAGCCCAAGTTGCTCCGTGTGCTCCAGGAGCAGGAATTCGAACGCCTCGGTGGCACTCGATCCATTCGCACGGATGTACGACTAGTGGCAGCAACCAATCGTGACTTGTGGAAGATGGTGGAACAGGGACAGTTTCGCGCCGATCTTTATTACCGGCTGAATGTGTTTCCCGTCCACATCCCGCCACTGCGTGAGCGGCGCGATGATATTCCGATCCTGGTTCGCTATTTCGTGGACAAGTATGCCAAAGCGATGAATCGGAGAATCGAGCGAATACCAGAGTCCGTGATGGATACGCTCGCGCGCTACAGTTGGCCGGGGAACATCCGTGAACTGCAGAACTTCATTGAACGTGCTGTGATTTTGTCGGAAGGCCCTGCGCTACGCCCGCCGGTTGGTGAGTTACGTGAAGGCAAAGGAAAGGGATCCTCCGGAGTGACGTTGAGAGAAGTTGAGAAAAAACACGTTCTTCAAGTACTAAAAGAAACGGAATGGGTGCTCGGAGGGTCTAGCGGCGCCGCTGCGCGGCTTGGAATTCCGCGCACGACCCTGATCTATCGCATGCGGCGACTGGGCATCGAAAGGCCGGCGGAGTAAGATCTCCCGTTTTCGCTGTCGATTGGTGTCGAAGGTTCGACAGCTAACGGACCTTAACTCCTTCTTTTCCTGAAAGACTCTGCTTCCTAAATGGTTCCATCTTCATCGAATAGCCTATCTGGAAGAGCCGACCCCGGACTGGTCGCAGCCTTGCGTTGCAATACGGTGGGGTGGTGTCACTCAGGTCGTTCAGGCTCCGTCTTTCCCGAGGGAGTGGCAACGGCCGCCCAGCTTTAAGAAAGCACTATGTGGATTGTTAAGCTCGCGCTGCGTCGCCCATATACGTTCACTGTCCTGGCCCTGCTGATTCTGATCCTGGGGCCACTGGTCATCCTTCGCACGCCGACCGATGTTTTTCCAGAAATCAACATACCGGTCGTCAGCATTGTGTGGAATTACACGGGCCTCTCGTCGGAAGACATGGGCAACCGGATCACCTCGGTGACCGAGCGTGCCTTAACCACGCTGGTCGATGACATTGAGCACATCGAATCGCAATCCCTTGACGGCATTGCGGTCGTAAAGGTCTTTTTCCAGCCCCATGCGGATGTCACCAAGGCCATAGCCCAGGTTACGGCCATCTCACAGACTCAACTGCGCCAGTTGCCACCGGGCACCACGCCGCCACTGGTGATCACCTACAGCGCGTCTACCGTGCCTATCCTGCAATTGGCGCTTTCCGGACACGAACTATCGGAACAGCAGTTGTTCGATTCGGGCGTCAACTTTATCCGAACGAGGCTGATTACGGTTCCGGGCGCCGCGATTCCGTACCCCTATGGCGGAAAGCAACGTCAGGTGCAGGTCGATCTGAATACCGCCGCCCTGCAATCCAAGGGACTTTCGCCGCTCGACGTAGTGAACGCGGTCAGCGCGCAGAATCTGATTCTGCCCGCAGGTACCACGAAAATCGGACAGCTCGAATATGACGTCGACATGAATGCCAGTCCGCAGACGGTCCCGGAACTGAACGATCTGCCAATCAAAACCGTAGGCAGCAGCACGATTTACATACGGGATGTCGCCCATGTGCGCGACGGCTTTCCGCCCCAGACGAATATTGCACGCGTGAACGGGCAACGTGCCGTGTTGCTCTCGATTCAGAAGGCGGGCAACGCGTCTACGCTCGATATTATTTCCGGAATAAAAAACTTACTCCCGCAGATCCAGCAAACCCTTCCGGCTGACCTCAATATTCGCCTGCTGGCGGACCAGTCCGTGTTTGTCCGCGGGTCGATCGAGGGTGTGGTGCGCGAAGCGATCATCGCGGCCTGTCTCACGGGCTTCATGATCCTGGTGTTCCTCGGAAGCTGGCGCAGCACGGTGATCATCGCGGTTTCCATTCCACTGTCGATTCTGACGTCGATCATCTGTCTGAGCGCGCTGGGCGAAACCATCAACATCATGACCTTGGGCGGTCTGGCGCTGGCGGTCGGCATTCTCGTGGACGATGCCACGGTTGAGATCGAGAACATTAACCGCAATCTCGCCATGGGAAAGGAAGTGGAGCACGCCATCCTCGATGGCGCGCAGCAGATTGCCGTGCCCGCCTTCGTGTCGACGCTGTCGATCTGCATCGTGTTTGTGCCGATGTTCTTTCTCACCGGCGTGGCGCGCTACCTGTTCGTGCCGCTGGCTGAGGCGGTGTGCTTCGCGATGCTGGCTTCCTACTTCCTGTCGCGTACCGTGGTTCCGACGATGGCGAAGTATCTGCTGCGCGGGCATGAGGCCGAAGCCGGGCATGCTCCCGCAACGAGTTCAAATCCCTTTGTGCGCATGCAAGTTCGGTTCGAGCATGCCTTTGAACGCTTCCGTGATCGTTACCACGGGTTACTGGAAAAGTGTCTTCACCATCGCAAGCTGTTTCTCACCGGATTCTTCGCGGCGTGCGTCTTGTCGCTGCTGTTTCTAGTTCCGTGGCTGGGGCAGGATTTCTTTCCCGGCGTCGACAGCGGTCAATTCAAACTGCATTTGCGGGCCCGCACTGGTACGCGAATTGAGGAAACTGCGCGCCTATGCGACCTTGTCGAGCAATCCATCCGGGAGCAGATTCCCCCGGAGGAAGTGTCGAGCATTATCGACAACATTGGGCTGCCCTATAGCGGCATCAACTTGAGTTACAGCACGTCAGCTCCAGTCGGCCCGGCGGACGCGGACATACTCGTCAGTCTCTCCGAGCATCATCATTCCACCGACAAGTATGTTCACGATTTGCGGGTCAGGTTAGCGGACGAGTTCCCCGGCGTGATTTTTGCGTTCTTGCCGGCAGATATCGTTAGTCAAATTCTGAATTTCGGACTGCCGGCCCCGATTGATGTGCAGATCATCGGCGCCGACCTTGAAGGGAATCGCAACTTCGCCGACAAGCTGCTGCAGAGAGTACGCTACATTCCCGGCACCGTCGATTTGCGCATTCAGCAACCGTTCGACCAGCCGAAACTGCATATCAATGTGGACCGGACCAAGGCCGGCCAGGTTGGATTTACGGAGCGCGATCTGGCCAACAATCTTCTCATTTCATTGAGTGGAAGCTTTCAGACCACGCCGACATTCTGGCTGAATCCGAAGAACGGTGTGAGCTATGCGATCGCGACGCAAACTCCACAATATCGGATCGACTCGCTGCAGGGTCTGGAGAACATCCCGGTCACTGGCGCAAGTGGCGCTCCGCCGCAGATTCTCGGGAGTCTGGCATCGATTCATCGTGGTGTGGGACTGGCCCTCACTTCGCACTACGACATCCAACCCGTGATCGATATTTACGGTTCAGTACAGGGACGCGATCTGGGATCGGTGGCACGCGACTTGAACAAGATCGTCGATGAGAGCAAGAAGGACCTGCCACGTGGGACGCGACTGGTGATCCGGGGACAGATCCACACAATGCGCTCGTCTTACATTGGCCTGATCGGGGGCTTGTTCTTTTCGATTTTGCTGGTTTACCTGCTGATCGTGGTCAATTTTCAGTCCTGGCTGGATCCTTTCATCATCATTTCCGCGCTGCCCGCGGCTCTTGCCGGGATTGCGTGGTTTTTGTTTGTCACGCACACGACGCTGAGTGTGCCTGCGCTGACGGGATCGATCATGTGCATGGGTGTGGCGACCGCAAATAGCATTCTGGTCGTGAGCTTTGCGAAAGAGCAGTTGGAGGAAGGGAAGGATCCGACTTCGGCGGCGCTGGAGTCCGGCTTTACCCGATTCCGGCCAGTGCTCATGACCGCTATGGCCATGATGATCGGCATGGTGCCCATGGCACTGGGACTTGGCGAGGGCGGCGAACAGAACGCACCCCTGGGACGCGCCGTGATTGGCGGACTCCTGCTGGCAACGGTCTCGACGCTATTCTTTGTCCCCGTGTTTTTCAGTCTGTTGCATGAACGACGCGAGCACTCAATAAGCGACGAAGCCAACGAAAGAAGATGAACGGTCGTAGAATCTGGAGAGTTTGAAATGCGGGTGGAAGAAGAAGAAGACAACGTGGAAACCCCGGTGACGACAGGATCGCCCACCGATCGACCGCAGAGCACGGCTTCAGCAAGCCGGGTGAAGCCATGGGTAGTGGCCCTCGTGGCATTTTTGATCGTGGCTGCAGTGGTCATCTCCGGGATCGTTCCCCGGGTGCGGGCGCGCGCGACGCTTCGCTCCGAAACCAATCAGCTAGCGGTTCCGGCGGTTGTTATTGCCCAGCCGAAGCGGGCGGCTCCGGGGCAGGAAGTGATTCTGCCCGCGAACGTGCAAGCTTTCAAAGACGCGCCCATCTATGCGCGCACAAATGGATACCTGAAACGTTGGTACGTGGACATCGGCGCCCATGTGAAAGCTGGGCAGCTGCTTGCCGAAATCGACACGCCCGAAGTTGACCAGCAATTGCACCAGGCGCGTGCGGACCTCAGCACCGCCGAAGCTAACATGCATCTTTCCGAAATTACCGCGTCCCGCTACCAGGGATTGCTGAAAAGCGATTCCGTTTCGCAACAGGATAGCGACAATGCGACCGGAGACTATGCCGCCAAGAAGGCCATCGTTCAGTCGGCGCAGGCCAATCTAGGGCGTTTGGAAGAATTGGTTTCCTTCCAGAAGATTTACGCTCCATTTGACGGCGTCATTACGACGCGCAACACTGACGTCGGCCAGTTGATTGACTTGGGTAGTAGCGGCGGTCCGAAGAGCGAACTATTTCATATGGCCGCACCGGGCGTCCTGCGAGTGTATGTCAACGTTCCGCAAACGTATTCGCAGCTGACAAAACCCGGTCTGAAAGCTGATTTGGTGCTGGCCGAGTTCCCCGGGCGACGTTTTGAAGGAACGCTCGTGAGGACCGCGGACGCCATTGATCCAGCCAGTCGCACCTTGCTCGTCGAAATCGACGTCAAGAACCCCACCGGCGAGTTGCTGACGGGTGCTTACGCCGAAATGCATCTGAAGCTGCCGGGCAATCTGTCTACCTTCACGATCCCGGTGAACACTCTTTTATTCCGCGCTGAAGGTTTGCGGGTAGCAGTTGTGAAAGATGGGAAGGCAGAGTTGACCCCGGTGACGCTCGGCCGTGACTTCGGCAGCGAAGTAGAAGTCCTCACCGGACTGAACGGCGACGAGAAACTGGTTGTTAACCCGCCCGACTCCCTTGTTTCCGGTCAAGCAGTAAGGATTGCGGCCAACGGTCCCGCACCGACCAAGGAGGGCAAGTGAAGTTGTACTCGGGGCATCGCGATCGAGGACGGTTGTTTCCTTCTTTCGTGCTGACTGCTCTCCTTGCTTCGATCACGCTTTGCGGCTGCACGGTGGGGCCGCGTTATGCGAAATCGACAGCGCCGGCTCCGCCGGAGTACAAGGAGCTTCCACAGAACTGGAAGGCCGCGCAACCGAGCGATCAAATCGCGAAGGGAAAGTGGTGGGAGGTTTTTCAGGACTCGCAACTGAACACGCTCGAAGACCAGATCAATGTTTCAAATCAAACCTTAAAGGCCGCACAGGCGCAATTCGAGCAGGCGCGGGCGATCGTGCGTTTCAACCGCGCCGATCTTTATCCGACAGTCACGGCCGGCGTCAGCGCGACCCGCAATCACCTGTCCACGAACCGTCCAAATGGACGCCTGTCTCCAACCAGCGTCTACACCGACCTGCAGCTTCCAGTAGATGCAACTTACGAAGCTGACGTCTGGGGACGGGTGCGGCGAACGGTGGAGGCGGCGCGCGCCAATGCGCAGGCAAGCGCAGCGGATCTTGAAAGCGTCAGCCTGAGCTTACATGCAGAGTTGGCCACGGACTACTTCCAGATGCGCGCGCTTGATGCGGAGTACGATTTGCTGAATTCGACCGTAGCCGCTTACCAGAAGGCTCTGGAACTGACGCAAAACCGCTACAGCGGCGGTGTTGCCTCGCAGGTCGATGTCGCCCAGGCGCAGACCCAGCTGGAAACTACGCGTGCCCAGGCAATTGATCTTGGAGTGCAGCGTGCGCAGTTTGAGCATGCGATTGCAGCTCTGACCGGCCAACCCGCTTCCTCGTTCACGTTGCCTGCGATGCCGCTGACGGCGACCCCACCGATAGTGCCGACGGGACTGCCGTCAGATTTGCTTGAGCGCCGCCCTGATGTGGCTGGCAATGAGCGGCGTATGGCCACTGCCAACGCGCAGATTGGCATCGCGAGAGCCGCATACTTTCCAACCATTACACTCAGTGCCTCGGGCGGGTTTGAGGGAACATCGATCACCAACTGGTTCAATGGTCCGAGTGGATTCCTTATTGGTGGGGCCAGCGCATTAGTCACGGCATTTGACGTGGGCCGTCGCAGGGCGGTGACGGACGAAGCTAGGGCTGCTTACGACCAATCGGTGGCCAATTACCGTGAGACGGTGCTCGGCGCCTTTCAAGATGTCGAGGATAGCCTCGCGGCACTGCGACTTCTGGAAGACGAAGCTAAAACCCAGGATGTTGCGGTCGCGGCGGCGCAGCATTCCCTGGCACTCTCGAACAATCGATACAAAGGCGGAGTAACCACGTACCTTGAGGTCATCACCGCGCAGAGCACGGCGTTAAGCGACCAGCGAGTTTCCGTTGAGATTGCCGGACGTCGAATGGCGGCGTCCGTCTCGCTTATTAAGGCTCTCGGCGGCGGATGGACTGCCGCAAATCTCCCAATGGTGCAGAAGGATGTGCATTCGTCATCAGCGAGTGGTCAGTAGTCTCTCAGTCCTCTGACCCGTAACGCCCTGTCACATATCATTCACCGACGAACCTTTGCGCGAACTCGACCGCGTCCTGGGCATCGACGTAATCTAGCGAAACATGAAAACTCGCGCTGAGACACTGCGTGCGATTGAATCGCAAGCGTTCGATATTTGCGTAATCGGTGCGGGCGCAACCGGAGCCGGCTGCGCTTTGGACGCGCAATTGCGCGGCTTGCGCACCGTGCTGGTCGATGCCGGTGATTTTGGATCGGCAACCTCGAGCGCATCGACGAAGCTCGTGCACGGTGGCGTCCGCTACCTCCAGGAGGCAGTAGTCGATCTCGCCCCCGGGCAGATCAAGGTTGTGCGGGAGGCTCTGCGGGAGCGAGTTCTGATGCTTCAAAATGCTCCTCACCTTGCCCATGCTCGCGAGTTCGTCGTCCCGTGTTTCAGCCGCTTCGAGTCGTGGTACTACGCGCTTGGAATGAAGCTGTACGACTGGATTGCCGGAGACGCCAAACTTGGCCGGAGCCAGTGGCTCACGCCAGCGCAAGTCCTCAGCGCTTTGCCTACGCTCACAAGAGAGAATCTGGTCGGAGGCGTGTCCTATCAGGACGGCCAGTTCGACGATGCCCGCTATTGCATGGCTCTGGTCAAGACGTTCGCGAGCGTGGGCGGCGAGGCCGCCAACTATCTCAAGGTCACCAGCTTCCAGAAAGACTCCGCCGGCCGGATCCAAGCCGCCATCGTCGAGGATCGTTGCACTGGGCAATCGCTCACCTTACGGGCGCGTACTTTCGTGAACGCGACGGGCCCTTTCTCTGACTCCGTCCGGATGCTCGCTAACCCTGCCGTGCTCTCACGATTAGTGTTGAGCCGTGGGGCGCATATTCTTTTGCCCCTGGTGGGAGATGCCACACCCGCACTGCTGATCCCAAAGACTGAAGACGGCAGGGTGATTTTCGCAATCCCCTGGCTCGGGCGGTTGCTGGTGGGAACTACGGATCAAGAAGTGACCTTGGACGGCGATCTCACAGTGACGCGCGATGAGGCCGAGTACCTGCTGCAGTACATCAATCGCTACTCAACTTTGCACTACACGGCGCAAGATGTCGTGTCTGCATTCGCGGGCGTGCGGCCATTGGTTCGTGCGAAGCAGTCCAAGGAAACCAGGAAACTCATTCGCGGGCACGAAGTAGACGTTGATGCGTTGAGCGGGTTGGTAAGTATTCTGGGCGGCAAATGGACGACATATCGAGCCATGGCCGAGGAGACGATTGACGTCGTCCAGCGGCAATTGGGGGCCGGCGTTCCCAGCAGTACAAGACGTCATCGACTTATTGGCACAGATGGATACAATCCCGAGGACTGGCGATTGCTGGCGACCGAGCACGAACTGGGCGAGGCCGAGGCAAGGTACCTCATGCAGAAGTTCGGATCGGAAGCCGCCGAGGTATTGGCGGTCGCCGGCGATCATCCAGAATTCAAATCGCGGGTGGTGGCAGGGGCTCCATCGATTCAAGCGGAGATCGTGTATTGCGCTCGCAAAGAGATGGCCCTCACGATCGAGGATGTTCTGGCTCGCCGACTGGGACTTCAGTTTTATAGTTGGAAATTGTCGATAGAGGCGGCACCCAAGGTAGGGTTCATTCTGGCGCACGAGTTGGGCTGGTCTGAGGACAGAAGAAATCTTGCGATTCAGGAGTACGTCAGCAGGATCGAGGGCCAACTTGCCGCTCTGACTAGTTGACCTGTGATTGCATTACGAGGAAATGACCTGAGTTTCAACGGTTCAGGAATCCTAGAGGGCAGCGAATTTGGCAAGCTATCTCGGCGCCATCGATCAGGGGACCACCAGCACGCGATTTATCGTGTTTGATCGCTCGGGGCGTATTGTCGCGAGCGAGCAGCGTGAGCATCAACAGATTTATCCCCAGCCGGGATGGGTCGAGCACGATCCCGAGGAAATCTGGCGCCGCACGCAGGAGGTGATCGCCGGCGCTCTGCAGCAGCGAGCTCTCCAGCCTTCCGACCTCGCTGCCATCGGCATCACCAACCAAAGAGAAACAACGATTGTTTGGGATCGCCGGACGGGGAAACCGTTCCACAACGCGATTGTGTGGCAAGACATGCGAGTGGCACCCGCGGTAGAAGAGTTTTCCCGGCAAGGCGGACAGGATCGATTCCGCGAACGCACTGGCCTGCCGCTTACCACGTATTTCAGTGGATTAAAGATCCTCTGGCTGCTGGAAAATATCCCGGATCTGCGAAAGAAGGCCGAGGCCGGTGAAGTCCTGTTTGGAAACGTCGACACATTCCTGGTGTGGCATCTGACCGGTGGCGTCAGTGGTGGGATCCACGTCACCGACGTGACCAACGCGAGCCGCACGCAACTGATGAACTTGCAGACGCTGGATTGGGATGCTGATCTTTTGGCAACGTTTGGCATTCCGACGGCGATGTTGCCGCAGATCCGGCCCAGCAGCGGAAGGTTTGGAGTCGCGAAGCAAACCGTGCTGCAAGGCGTGGCGATCGGGGGAATTCTGGGCGATCAGCAAGCGGCGCTTGTGGGGCAAACCTGCTTCTCGCCGGGCGAAGCCAAGAATACCTATGGCACCGGCTGTTTCCTGCTGATGAACGTAGGGCAAAGGCCTGTGCCTTCGAAGCACGGCCTGTTGACCACTGTGGCTTATCAAATAGGCGATCAGCCAGCTGTTTACGCACTCGAGGGCAGCATCGCGATTACGGGCGCGTTGGTGCAATGGGTACGTGACAATCTGGGGCTGATCGGGAAGAGTTCCGAAATTGAGGCTCTGGCGATTTCCGTAACCGACAACGGCGGTGTCTACTTCGTTCCGGCTTTCTCGGGCCTGTATGCGCCTTATTGGAAGGACAATGCTCGCGGTGTCATTGCTGGCTTAACTCGTTTCGCCAACAAAGGGCATCTGGCACGAGCAGTGCTAGAGGCGACTGCCTTTCAGACCCGTGAGGTGCTTGAAGCGATGGAGAAGGACTCTGGAATTGCCCTCGATTCGCTCCGCACGGACGGCGGCATGGTCGAAAATAATCTCCTCATGCAGTTTCAAGCC
>Ga0210384_10001317_pt1 | contig 34278 bp, 27 predicted proteins | sample IncBWH2MmetaG_FD_160574 | JGI IMG/M metagenome (GOLD analysis project Ga0210384, IMG submission 160574) | Forest soil microbial communities from Barre Woods Harvard Forest LTER site, Petersham, Massachusetts, United States - Inc-BW-H-2-M | ecosystem: Environmental > Terrestrial > Soil >...
GGAGGAGCGCACCAGCGGGCCGGCTTCCACGTGCTTGAAGCCCATCTGTTCGCCGGCGCGCTTGAATTCCGCGAACTCGTCGGGATGGACGTAGCGCTCGATGGGCAAATGCTCGGGCGTGGGCTGGAGGTACTGGCCGAGCGTGAGAATGTGCGCGCCCTGTGCCGCGATTTCCTGCATGGCGTCGAGTACTTCTTCGCGCGTCTCGCCGAGGCCGAGCATCATTCCGGTTTTCGTGGGCGTCGTGGGCGCAAGCTCTCGCGCACGCCGCAGCAATTCAAGCGAGCGCTCGTAAACCGCGCCTTTGCGCACGCGGCGATACAGGCGCGGCACGGTTTCCATGTTGTGATTTAGCACGTCGGGCCGCGCGGCGATCACCGTCTCGAGTGCGGACCACACGCCACGAAAATCCGGAATCAACACTTCCACTTTGCAGCCCGGGACCCGCCGGCGAATTTCTTCGATGGTGCGCGCAAAAATTGCGGCGCCGCCGTCGGGCTGGTCGTCGCGATTCACGGAGGTGACCACGGCGTAGCGCAATCCCATCCGCGCAACCGCTTCGGCCACGCGCTCCGGCTCGTCTTCTTCCGGCGGACCCAGCGGCTTGCCGCTGGGCACCGCGCAGAATCCGCAAGCGCGCGTGCAGATGTTGCCGAGGATCATGAACGTGGCGGTGCCGTGCTCCCAGCACTCGCCCATGTTGGGGCAGCGCGCGCTCTCGCACACCGTGTGCAGATCGAGCGTGCGCATGGTGCGCTTCAGTTCCTGGTAGTTCGCCCCGCCGAAAAATCGCACGCGTAGCCATGACGGCCGCGGATGCGCCGCGGGCGGCGGCGTGGTCAGGTTCGAAAGAATAGTGAAAGGAGACGCCATCTGCGTGAGCTCGAATTCAATATTTTACGCGGTTGAGGACCATGAAACAACAGGAGCCGGCTACGGTGGTGGGTCGTTTTACGGCACGTGCAAAAGTGACGAGTTGCAAACAGGCTGCGTACGGAGAGCTTAGCTGCTATAACTAACCATCAGAGACTCAAATGTTATCTGGATATCATGCGGACCCCAAACTTGATCTCGCTAAAGACGAGAGGTGGAACAAGGCCGGATGGGTCTTTTTGGGAGGGGCCGTCCTGTGCATGGTGTATGACCTTTCGGGTTTACCGTTCGGGTTGGAAGTATTCCAAGCGTGGTTTGCGACGAGCCTGTGCTACGGCGCCAGTGTCTACGTCAAGCGACGGAACCATTTCAATGAATTATGGCTATGGAAGGCAGTAAGTGTAACGGTTCCCCTTCACATCGCCTACCTGGTTCTCTTGTTCTGGTCGGACAAGGCGTTTCCAAGTGTGATGACGAAGGCAACCGCGTTCGTCCCAATTCTCGCTATCGCCTATGCGATTGAATCCATTTTGTTTGACTGGGTTGTGGATCGTTTCGAGCCTCCCAGCGCAGAGCAAGTAAGCGGTCCAATCAGCCTGGAATGACCCTTACCTCGCCCCACTCCGGATTGCTCGAATATCTGGAAACTAACCCACTATTGCGGGACACATGGAAACGTTGCCCGAAAGCTGTCCAAGTTGAAACACATGAATTCGGAAAGAAGTGTTGCATTTCTACAACATGTGAAAATCTTGCCCTAGGATTTAGTCTGTATATCATTGATTACAAAGCCACAAAATCACATTCATGCGGCCACCGAAATGCCTACAATAGAGCTGACCAGCCCGAATGCCCTACCAGCTTACAATCCAGCGCCCCATTGCGACCGAAGGGATAGGTCTGCACACCGCCGCGCCCTGTCGAATGCGGCTGGTGCCGGCTCCCGCGGACACGGGGATCGTTTTCCGCCGCGTGGACCTGGACAATTTCGAAATCGAAGCGCACGTGCGCAACGTGGCGCGCGTCAGCTATGCCACCAGCCTGATGCGGCAAGGCGTGCTGCTCTCGACCACTGAACACGTCCTCGCGGCGTTGTACTCCTGCGGTGTTGACAATGTCTATGTGGAGCTCGACGCATTGGAGTTGCCCATACTGGATGGTTCGGCAAAGCCGTTCATCGAAATGCTCGAGCGCGCGGGAACGCGCCGGCTGCGGCGATTGCGGCGCTACATCCGTGTGGTGAAGCCGCTGGAATTTTCCGATGGAGATCGCCGCATCGGCATTTATCCCGCCGACGAATTCCGCGTGCATTGTTTTGTGGATTACGCGCATCCGTCGGTTGGGCCGCAGGAAGTCGAGATGGTAGTGGACCGGGCATCGTTCAGCCGCGAACTCGCGCCGGCGAGGACTTTCGGTTTTGTGAAAGATTTTCCGGGGTTGAAGGCCATGGGCCTGATTCGCGGCGGCTCGCTCGAAAACGCCATCGTGCTGGACGACAAGAAAATTATGAATGGCCCGTTGCGCTTTCCAGATGAATTTGGCCGCCACAAAGCACTCGACCTGATCGGCGATCTGGCGCTGCTCGGGCGGCCGCTGAAGGGGCGTGTGGTGGCGCACAAAGCGGGTCATGCGCTCCACACCCAACTGGTGACGCGCCTGCTAGCGGACCGCTCGCTTTGGCGGGAAACCACCAACGGACATGCTGCTGATTCTGTCCGCGAGAGAGTTTCCGTTTCTGTTCCTGCCGCACGATAAAATTCCCGACCAATCCGTATGAAATTGGAGTGCCGATCCAATTTGGCTCGCCGCATCACCAATTTGGCAGGTAATGGAGCGAGTTCCATCCGGTAGATTTTTGAATCTTCGTATGCATTCATGTTCTCCTATCCGTATCGAGGAGATCATGGCCGCCGACCAAGCGCCAGCCGTCATCGATCGTGCTGCGCCGAAGATTTCGGCGCATAGGCAGGCGCGCGCGCATCGCCTCACGGTAATTTTTGCATTTCTCTCGATCTACCTCATCTGGGGTTCGACCTACCTGGCCATCCGATTCGCGGTGGCCACAATTCCGCCGCTCTATACAGCGGGCATTCGCCACCTGACGGCGGGACTGATCCTGCTCGCCTGGTGCGCATGGAAGCGGCTGCGTCCGACGGCGGCGCAAGTGCGCGCGAGCGTAGTGATCGGCGCGCTTTTTTTCCTGATCGGCCACGGCACGGTGCACTGGGCGGAGCAAATTGTGCCGTCCGGCCTCGCAGCGCTATTAATCGCCATTGAGCCAATCTTCGTTTTTGCGCTTTCGGAAGCTGCCGACCGTCGCTGGCGCATGAACACCACTCTATTCGCGGGAGTCGCGCTCGGCCTCGCGGGAGTGGCGTTGCTCTTCGGCAAGGATTTGCTGCTCTCCGCGCCCGGCATGATCACAGGAGCCGTCGCCATATTGATCGGCGCGATTTCCTGGGCCGGAGGGATCGTCTATTCACGACGCTCGAAGCTTTCCGGGCAACCTCTGCTCCTGTCCGCGCTCTCGTTGCTCACCGGTTCGGTCATGCTGCTGATCGTCGGAACAATCGCGGGCGAATGGCGGCGGTTTTCTCCTGGCACGGTGTCGCGAATTTCCTGGATTGCCCTGGCTTACCTGATCCTGTTCGGGTCGGTGGTGGCCTTTACCGCATACAACTGGCTGCTGGAGCATTACTCACCAACCTTGGTGGCCACGCACACCTACGTGAATCCCATCGTGGCCGTGCTGCTAGGCTGGATGTTCGCGGGCGAGCCTCTTACCCTGAGAGTGGGGGTTGGCGCGGCCATGGTAGTCGCTGCCGTAATGCTGGTGGACCGCGGTATGGCGCAGTTGCAGCGCCCCTCCGAAATCCGCCGTTAATCTTTCCGTGAAATCAATCCGCTAAATAACGTCCTGTCTCGCTGTTTCGATTGCCAAAGGTTTCCGGGGAAGCGACAATAGCCGCGACATGGCTGCAAGCGACACTGTCGTGGTGATACTGGCTGCGGGAAAAGGTACGCGCATGCGTTCGGAGCTCGCCAAGGTGTTGCATTTCGCGGGCGGCCGGCCGTTGATCGAGCTTGTCGTTCGCGCCTGCCAGCCGCTGAAGGCCGCGCAAATTCTGGCGGTGGTGGGGCACCAGGCGGACGAGGTGACTGCGGTGGTCACCGAACTCGACGCCCAGACCGTGGTGCAGAAGCCGCAGCGCGGGACCGGCCATGCCGTGCAAGTGGCGCGGCGTGCGATGCGCCGGAGCGCGAAGATTGCGCTGGTTGTGCCGGGAGATGCGCCGCTGTTGCGTGCGGCAACTCTAGCGGCGCTGTTGGATGCGCACAGGCGCGGCGATGCTGCAGCGACCATCTTGACCGCCGAGCTGGACGATCCGACCGGCTACGGCCGCATCGTGCGCGATGCCGAAGGCCGCGTGCAGGCAATCGTCGAGGAAAGCGCGGCCACGCCTGAGCAGCGCGCCATCCGCGAAGTGAATTCCAGCATTTACTGCTTCACGCTCGAAAAACTGTGGCCGTGCCTGAATGCGCTGCGGCCCGATAATTCCCACCGCGAGCTTTACCTTACCGACGCCATCGCGCTGCTGCGCCAGCGCAATGAGCGCGTCCTGGCACAAGCGGTCGGCGACTCCCAACAAATTCTCGGATGCAATACGCGCGCGCAACTGGCGGATGCGGACCGCATTCTGCGTAGCCGCAAGGCCACGGAGTTGATGGAAGCGGGCGTCACAATCTATCTTCCGGAAAGCGTGGTGATCGATCCCGAAGTGACTGCCGGACCCGATACTGTCATCGAGCCTGGCGTGCAATTGCTTGGAAAAACGCGACTGGGGGCGCGCTGCAAGATTCAAACTGGCAGCGTGCTTCGCGACACGCGCGTGGATGATGACGCGGCTGTGCTGGCTCATTCGATTCTCGATTCCAGCCGGGTCGGCGCAAAGGCGAGTGTCGGACCATTTTCGCGGCTGCGTCCCGGCAGCGATGTGCGCGCTGGCGCCCACTTGGGAAATTTCGTCGAGATGAAGAATTCCGTGCTCCGCGAAGGCGCGAAGGCCATGCATCTCACCTATCTTGGCGACTCCACGATTGGAGCTAAATCGAATATTGGAGCGGGAACCATCACCTGCAACTACGACGGCGTGGCGAAGTATCAGACCACCATCGGCGAACGCGTTTTCATCGGCAGCGATACGGCGCTGGTGGCGCCGGTACGCGTGGGCAATGGCGCGTACGTGGCCGCCGGTTCCACGATTACGCACAATGTTCCCGCCGGAGCGCTGGCGATTGCCCGCGGCAGGCAGGAGAACAAGCCCGGCTGGGCCGTGAAGCGCCTGCTGGCCATAAAGGATTCCCAGCGTGACAAGGGGCGCGCAAAATCAAAATCCCGTCACAGGCCTGCCCGCCGTAGAAAATCGAAGTCGCGCCGCCGCGTCAAGTCTCGCCGCTAGTGTGACCAGTCTTTCCGTTCCCGCTCGGCGCATGGAACTGCTACGTAGCGGAATGGGCCTCGAACAATGAAAACCGATGAGGGTGAACATGCTTAAAACACGTTGGCCGGGAGATTGGGTGCGCGTCGCGATTCTCCTTGCGTTATGGCTGCTCACCCCCGCGGGCGTCTTCGCGCAGATGCAGTCCTCCGCGCCGCCCCCCGCGCAATCGGCCGGCGCCGGCAAAGTTATCGAGGTTGCAAATCCGCCCAATGCAGCCACGCAACAAGCCAAACCGTATGTCGTCCTCGTTTCGCTCGACGGTTTCCGCTATGACTACCTGAAAAAATATTCGGCGCCGAACATCGCAGCCATGGCGACGCGCGGCGCCAGCGCCCCGGACGGCATGATTCCCTCGTATCCTTCCACCACTTTCCCCAATCATCTTGCCCTGATCACCGGCCTTTATCCTGAGCACCATGGCATCGTCGCAAATACTTTCTACGATCCCGTTCGGCAGCAGCGCTACACCTATGGCGATCCGGCAGCCGTGCAGGACGGAAGTTGGTACAGCGGCGTGCCGCTGTGGTCGCTGGCGGAACAGAATCAAATGCGCGCAGCCTGCTATTTTTGGCCCGGCTCGGAAGCGGAAATTGCAGGGAAGCGCCCGAGCTACTATTTGAAATTTGATCCCACGATTCCGAATGATCAGCGAATCGAGCAGGTGCTGGCTTGGCTGCGGCTCCCAGCGGCGCAGAGGCCGCATTTCATCACACTGTACATGGCGGAGGTGGACGGCGCGGGCCACGAGCACGGCCCCGAAAGCAAGGAAACTGCCGACGCCGTGAAGTTTGTTGACGCTGAAGTTGGCAAGCTCATCGCCGGTCTCGATGCGCTGCACTTGCCAATTGATTTGATCGTTCTCGCCGATCACGGAATGGAAACCACCAGCGGCGGCTTGATCACGTCCGTCCTGACGGACCACGGGATGGAAAAGATCGGCGGCGGCTGGGTCACGCTCGAGCAGTTTGCGGATCTCTCGCAGTTCAAATCTGCCGGGCTGTTGATGTACGCGCCGAGCGACGCGGACGCCGAAAGAGCATATCGCTCGCTAAACGGTGCGAGTGACAAATTCAAAGTCTATCGCCGCGCCGACGTGCCCGCGGAATTGCATTACGACTCGAACCCGCGCGCCGGAGATCCCGTCGTGGTTGCCGCCGGCCCATATTCCATTCGCGCGCGCGCGCCGGGCGCTGGTGAGCTGGATAAGCCACCGAGCATTGGCCAGCATGGATACGACCCGCGCCTTATGCCCAGCATGAAAGCTCTATTCGTCGCCACCGGGCCAGATATCCGCGCTGGGGTGAACGTGCCGCCCTTCGAGAACGTGAACGTCTATCCGCTGATCGCGCGAATACTTGGCCTCCCAATCGGCAAAATCGATGGCGACGCAAAACCCCTCGAAGCCATCCTGAAGGTCTCCGTGAAGAAGTAGTAGCGGGCCAGCGACAATTTTTCCGCCTTCACACGCCACCAGATCCAGCGCCGGAGGCGCGCCACAATTTAGCCCAGCGCGTGAGCGCTGGGTACATGACGCGCACCGCTCCCGAGCGCCGTAGGCCCGACAGATCACGCTTCTCCCCCGCACTCATTTTGCCGTGTATGTTAAAATGCGCCTCAAGGAGAACAACCGCGATGAAATTCGGCGTGGTCAAATTTCCCGGCTCAAATTGCGACGACGACGCCTTCTACGCCATCGGCGCCGTCCTCGGCCAGCCCGTTGACTTCATCTGGCACCAGTCGGAAGACCTCGCGGGCGCGGACGCCGTCATCCTTCCCGGCGGGTTTGCATTCGGCGATTACCTGCGCACCGGCGCGATTGCGCGATTTTCCCGGGTGATGAAATCGGTGGACCGGTTCGCGCGCTCAGGCGGCCTGGTCCTCGGCATCTGCAATGGCTTCCAGATCCTCCTCGAAGCCGGATTACTGCCCGGCGCGATGATGCGTAACAAGGGTCTGCGCTTTCTCTGCCGGCAGGTGCATGTCCGCGTGGAAAGCACGGACACGCCGTTTACCTGCGCAGCGCGGCAGGGGCAAGTGTTGAAAATGCCCATCGCGCACATGGACGGAAATTATTTCTGCGATGCCCAGACGCTCGCCGAGCTCGACCGCAACCGGCAAATTATCTTTCATTACGTCCATCCGGATGGGCGCGACGCTGGTGAGAACGACGACCAGCGGCGGGACGCGCCTGAAAATGACCGCGCCGCGAATCCCAATGGCTCGCTGGGCGCGATCGCCGGAATCTGCAACCGCGAACGCAACGTCGTCGGCCTCATGCCTCACCCCGAGCGCGCCGTAGAATCGCCGCTCGGCTCCGCCGATGGCCTCGTCCTCTTCCGCTCCGCGGTCGAAAGTCTTTCGCGCCGCGTCGCAATACCCGCATAGTGATATCGTCAGGCCCCCGAAATTTCCACAGCTTAGTACCATTGCCCTCGACGGAATTTCCTGCCACAATCGCCGCGCGAATCGCGTGCAGACTGCGTGATGGCGGGTCCTGCGCACCGCGGGAAAGGGGAGTTCTAATCGACACAACTCGGAATTAGAACGCGAGTTAAGTGATTGAAAACAAAGGATGCGAAGTCGGTCTAATCGACACAAATGCCGACCCGGCGAGGGTCGGCATCCCGAGCGACCAACGGGAGCCGACGGATCTCTCTTGACTCATTTTCCGATGCTCTGGAGGCGCACGTGAGACAGACGACGGGAAACACATGGCAACCACGGGCACATCGATAAAAGTCACGCCGCAAATCGCGGCCGAACATGGCCTCACGCCTGAGGAATACGCGCGCATCCAGAAAATCCTGGGGCGCGACCCGAACTTCACCGAGCTGGGAATTTTCAGCGTGATGTGGAGCGAACACTGCTCCTACAAATCTTCGCGCGTGCACCTGAAGCGGCTGCCCACCACCGGCCCGCGCGTGGTGCAAGGGCCCGGGGAAAACGCGGGCGTGGTGGATATCGGCGACGGGCTTTGCGCCGTTTTCAAAATCGAGTCGCACAATCATCCGAGCTTCGTCGAGCCGTTTCAGGGCGCGGCCACCGGCGTGGGCGGAATCCTGCGCGATATTTTCACCATGGGCGCCCGGCCGATCGCGGTGCTCGATTCCCTTCGCTTCGGCCCGATCACTTCAATGGCTGAAGCCCCTGAAGTTCCCGAAGATATCGCGCGCAATCGCCGCATCTTCGATGGCGTGGTCCGCGGGATCGGATTCTACGGCAACTGCTTCGGCGTGCCGACCGTGGGCGGCGAAGTGCAATTCGAGCCGTGCTACTCGAATAATCCGCTGGTGAACGCGCTGGCGCTGGGGATCGCGCGCCGCGAAGATCTTTTTTTCGCGCGTGCCAGAGGCTCAGGCAATCCCGTGATTTATGCCGGCGCGAAAACGGGACGCGACGGTATTCATGGCGCTTCGCTGCTCGCCTCCGCCGAATTCAGCGAGGAGTCGCAGCAGAAGCGGCCGAACGTGCAGGTGGGTGATCCGTTCATGGAGAAGTTGCTGCTGGAAGCCTGCCTCGAAGCGATGCAGACCGGCGCAGTGGTCGCGATCCAGGATATGGGCGCCGCAGGTCTCACCAGTTCGAGTTCGGAGATGGCCTCACGCGGCGGCATGGGAATCGAAATTGAACTAGCGCGAGTGCCGCAACGCGAAACCGGCATGACGCCGTACGAAAACATGCTCTCGGAATCGCAGGAGCGCATGTTGCTGGTGGCCGAGCGTGGCCGCGAGCGCGAAGTTTTCGACGTGTTCCACAAGTGGGGGCTCGACGCAGTGGAAGTGGGGCGCGTGACCGAAGACGGCAAATTGCGAATCCTCGATCATGGGCGCGTGGTCGCGGAAATTCCCGCGCACGCCGTCGCCGAAGAAGGACCGCGTTATGAGCGCCCGATGGCGAAGCCTGCCGCGACGGCTACTGAGAAGCGAGCGCCAACGCCGCTCGTTGAATTTTCCCATGCAGGCAGCGACCTCACGGAAAATTTTCGCAGCTTGCTCGCGTCGCCAGCGATTGCGTCGAAATATTGGATCACCGAACAATATGACTCGTCGGTGCGCACCAACACACGCGTTGGCCCCGGCAATGGCGACGCGGCGGTGCTGCGGCTGAAAGAAACCAAGTGTGCGCTGGCACTCTCGACAGACGGCAACGGGCGCTGGTGCTCGCTTGCGCCTCGGCTTGGCGCGATGCACGCGGTAGCGGAAGCTGCTCGCAACGTAGCCTGCGCGGGCGCGCGTCCTGTGGCGGCGACGAATTGCCTGAATTTCGGCAACCCGGAAAAGCCGGAAGTGATGTGGCAATTCAGCGAGGCGGTGGACGGGATCGCGCAAGCCTGCACCGCGCTCGAAATTCCAATCACCGGCGGAAACGTCAGCTTCTACAACGAAACTCTCGGCAAGCCGATTTATCCCACGCCTGTCCTTGGTGTTCTTGGCCTGCTCGAAGATGCGGAGCGCGCGCTCGGCTCTGCATTCCAGAATGAAGGCGATGCGATTGTGCTGCTCGATGGCGCGGGCAAATGGAGCCAGGCCGCAAAGGATGCGTACTGGAAGGAATTCTCAGCGCTGATGAAAAATTCTCCGCAGCAATGGACGGCAGCGATTCAGAAACGGATGCCGGGCTCGAGTTTGACTGGCCCCAGTGAAGACTGGATGGCATTTTCGTCTTCGGAATTTGCAAAGACCATCCATGGAATTGTTGCGGGCGCGCCTCCTGCAATTGACCTGGCAGCAGAGAAGCGGCTGATTGAATGCCTGGTTGCGCTCGCGGCGGATGGCGCGATCCTTTCGGCGCACGACGTGAGCGATGGCGGGCTTGCCATCACGCTCGGGGAATGTTGCTTCGGGACTGAGGGACTCGCCGCCGAAATTTCACTGGAGGGCGACGAACCGGCTGAGACTGCGCTCTTCGGCGAACGGGGAGCGCGCGCCGTGGTATCGCTTTCGCCAGCGTCGCTTGCCCGCGTGAACGCGATTGCGGCACAATACAAGGTCAACGCGCAGCGCATCGGCACCGTCACACACGGAGAATTTCGCATCAAATATAACGGAGCAAGTGTGATCAGCGCAGACGTGAACTCTCTCCGCAAGGTGTGGTCTCAATCGCTGCCGTCAACCATCGAGGGCACAGACAGCAAATGAGCAAACTCGTTAACTGGGGACGTTGGCCGATTGCCGCCATTCTCGCACTCTGTGGATTCGCTTATCTATCAGACACGATTTTTTCCGATGTAACCAACGGTTTCTACGGACGAGAGACGTTCTACCCCGTGTACATGAAAGTTCTTTGGTCCTTTCCGTTTTTAATGGGTGCCTGGGGAATCCTGACATGGCGCAGTTGGGCCCGCGGACTTGCCATTTTGCTATGCACGGTTGAAGTTGCTGGGTTCGGGATCTTGGGTACTATCGGCATCCGGCACCCAATTGACGGTGGCGAACTGGTCGCATTGATGTTGACTTGCACGCCGCCGATTTGGGCCATGCTTCCGTCGGTTCGAGATGAATACAAGCGGAGAGATCAGACCGCGTGACGAAGACAATCCATTTCGGCGACGATCATTTCCACGACCACTGCGGCGTGTTCGGAATTTACGGGCATGCTGAGGCCGCGAAGATGACTTACCTCGGCCTCTATGCGCTGCAGCATCGCGGGCAGGAGTCGGCGGGGATCGCATCAACGGACGGCGCAAACGTGCACGTGCACAAGGCCATGGGGCACGTGCAGGAAATATTCACGCCCGAAGTGATCGCGCAATTGCCGGGCGCGGCAGCGATGGGGCACACGCGCTATTCCACCGCGGGCGATACCATCCTGATGAACGCGCAGCCCGTGGTGATTGATTGCAACAAGGGCAAACTGGCGCTGGGGCACAACGGCAACCTGACTAACGCGCTCGAAGTGCGGCGGCGCCTCGAGCATCGTGGCTCGATTTTCCAGACTACCAGCGACACGGAAGTGATTGTGCATCTGATCGCCCGCAGTGCGGCGCGAAATCTTTCCGGCGCGATTGCAGACGCGCTCAATCAGGTGGAAGGCGCATATTCGCTGCTGTTGCTGACGCGCGACGAAATTTATGCCATTCGCGACCCGCGCGGGTTCCGCCCGTTGTGTCTCGGGCGCCTGGATGGGGCGTGGGTGGTAGCATCCGAAACCTGCGCCTTCGATTTGATTGATGCGGAATACGTGCGCGATGTCGAGCCCGGCGAGATGGTGCGGATTTCGCGCGGTTGCATCGAATCCATACGCTTTGCGCCCGAAAAGCCGCATCAATACTGCATTTTCGAGCATGTCTATTTTTCCCGGCCCGATAGCCTGGTGTTTGGCCGCCCGGTGAATCAGAGCCGCGAGCGGCTGGGTCGCTTGCTGGCGCGCGAGCATCCAATAGAGGCGGACATTGTGACGCCGGTGCCGGATTCGGGAACGCCCGCGGCAGTTGGGTACGCGGCGGAGTCGGGAATTCCATTCCGCATGGCGCTGATCCGCAATCATTACATCGGCCGCACTTTCATCGAGCCGGTCCAGGCCATTCGCGATTTTGGCGTGAAGCTAAAGCTGAATCCGGTGCGTCGAATGCTAGAGGGGCAACGAGTGGTGCTGGTGGATGATTCCATCGTGCGCGGGACCACCAGCCGGAAAATCGTGCGGTTGGTGCGGGAAGCGGGCGCCACGGAAGTGCATGTGCGGATCAGTTGCCCGCCGACAATTTCCCCATGCTACTACGGAGTGGATACACCGCGGCGCGAGGAACTGATCGGCGCGCAAAAGTCCGTCGAAGAAATCCGGAAATTCCTGGGCGCGGATTCGCTCGGGTATCTGTCGCTCGCGTCGCTGCGGGCGGCGGTGGAAGATACGGAAGGAAAATTCTGCACGTCGTGCTACACCGGCAGCTATCCGACTGAGCTGGTGCAACTCGAAGTGGAGGCTCATCGTGAGGGCTGAGGTGGAAGAAGCCGTGGCTGTGGCAAATGTGGCGCCGGCAAAACCTGTGACGCTGAAGGATCAGGTCTGGCGCGAAGTGCTTTCCTGGTTCTGGGTGATCGTGGCGTTCCTGTTCATCGAAGGAACGCTGGTGCAGGCGCGCGTGATTCCGAGCGGCTCGATGGAGCGCACCGTGCTGATCGGCGATCACCTGATCGTGAGCCGCATCGGGTATGATGCGGGCGTTCCATTCACCGATTGGCACGTGCCGCTGTGGCGCGAGCCGAAGCGGCAGCAGATTATCGTGTTCCGCGCGCCGCTGCCGGGCACTCCGGATTTCATCAAGCGCGTCATTGGCTTGCCGGGAGACACGCTGGAAGTGAAGAGGGGCGTCGTGTACATCAACGGCCAGGCCCTCGATGAACCTTACCGACAGGATCCGCCGAACCCGCATGAGACGCGCCCGGCAGTGCACATTCCCCCCGGCGAGTATTTCATGATGGGCGACAATCGCGAAAATTCCTACGACAGCCGCTACTGGGGATTTGTGCCGCGCGCAAATATTATCGGCACGCCGCTGGTGATTTATATGTCCATTGATGCGCCGGAGGAAGTATGGGAGCCGGGGCACGTAGCGCAACGATTCGCGACGTACCTCAATGCCGTGATTCATCCGGGCGAGGTGCGCTGGAAGCGGCTGTTCCACATGTTCTAACAGGCCGCAAAGCGATTTCGAAAACGTCCCATCCAGTAGCTTGACAGCGACAGCTTAGCGGGTTCATTCAGTTCCCTCAGGAATCGAGTACTCTCCATGCGCTACGCCGATGCCGGCGTGAATATCGCGGTTGCGGACGAAACCAAGCGGCGCATCGCCGCGATGGCTAAAAAGACGTTTACCCGCGGCGTGCTGGCGCCGATCGGCGGATTCGGCTCGCTCTTCAAGCTCGATCGTAAACGCTGGCGCGATCCGATACTGGTGGCGAGCGCCGACGGCGTGGGCACGAAGCTGAAGATCGCGTTTGCCACGGGTATCCACTCGACTGTAGGCGCCGATATTTTAAATCACTGCGTGAACGACATTCTGACGCAGGGCGCCGAACCTCTGTTTTTTCTGGACTACATCGCCATGGGAAAAATGAATGCGGCGGTGGTGGAGCAGGTAATCGAAGGCATGAGCCGCGCCGCGAAGAAAGCCGGTTGCGCTTTGATTGGCGGCGAGACCGCGGAGATGCCGGATTTTTACGCGCCCGGTGAATATGATCTTGCTGGATTCATCGTGGGAGCGGTGGAGCGGAAGAAGCAGCTCGATCCACGGCGCGTGCGGCCGGGTGATGTGCTGGTGGCGCTGCCTTCGAGCGGGCTGCATACCAACGGATATTCGCTGGCGCGTAAACTGGTGTTTGATGTGGCGAAGTTGAAGGCTGATACCTATGTTGCGGAGATAAGAAATAAAATCGGGATTGAACTATTGCGGCCGCATCGCGCTTACTGGCCGCTGCTGAAAAATATTCTCGCGCGCGGCTGGGTTTCCTCGATAGCGCACATCACCGGAGGTGGCATCACCGGAAACCTGCCGCGCGCGCTGCCGCGAAACGTCCGGGCAGTGGTGGAATTAGGATCATGGCCGGTGCTCGAAATTTTCAGGTATCTCGCGCGCATCGGAAAAATCGAACGCGATGAACTGCTGAAAACTTTTAACCTGGGCGTAGGGATGATTCTGATTATTCCAGCGAAACATGTATCGCAAGTGGCCGCGGAACTGAAGCGGCGGCGCGAGAAATTTTATGTGATTGGCCGGATCGAACGGGCGGCGCGCGGAAAACCGCCCGTGATTTACACCGGGAAGCTGGCGTTGTAGCGCAGTTCACTGCCCAGTGTTGTCCATATCAACCACGGCTTTCCACGAACCGTCCGGTTGTTTTTTCCACACCGTCGCATACTTGCCCTTTTCGACAGTAGGCTTACCCTTTTTGCTCGTCGTTGTAAATTCGGCAGTGCCGTACTCGTAAGCGATATCGCCGGAGCGCGCGACTTCGACGAACGAGGTTTGGAAGCTGAGTACTGGCGCTGTGGGCGCAAGAATGTCCTTCCACACCATGCGGATCGAGTTCTTGCCTTTCACCAGCGCGCCCTTGTCCACCAAGAAAACGGCATTATCAGCATAGTAAGAGGCGGCCTTGTCGAGGTCTCTGGCCTGCGCGGCTTTGTTCCAGTCGGCAGACGCGGCGCGAATGGCGGCTTCGTCGGCCTTGCGCGTGTCAGGCGGCGGAGCAGGAGCCTGCGCGGTTTGGTTGGTGCAAGCAGCGGTGAAGGTGATGGCAAGGAGCGCGGCGAGCGAGAGAACCATCAAGCGTGAACGCGGCATGGAAATACCTCCTGTGCAAACGAGAAGATGGCGATGAAGATGCCTTGCGTGGGAGCGCAAGTCAAGCGGCAGACTTTCCGGCAAGGCGAGCGCGGTAGAGATGTGATTGCACGCGGACGGTTTGGCCAGCCTGCAGAACTATGCTAATTTCAGCCGGACATGAAGAAACGAATTGGCGTGCTGCTTTCAGGGCGCGGCTCAAATTTCGAAGCGCTGGCTGAAAGTGTCGCCGCGGGGCGAATTCCGAACGCCGAGATCGCGCTGGTGGTGAGTAACCGGGAGAACGCGCCGGGAATCGAGCGAGCGCGCAACCGAGGGATTGAGGCGCGCGTGATTCCGTCGAAGGGACTGGAGCGCGAGGCATACGACAAGTTGGTGGCCGCGGCGCTAAACGAGAAGAAAGTTGAGCTGGTTTGCCTGGCGGGATACATGCGGCTGCTCTCACCGTATTTTGTGGCTGCGTTTCCCCATCGCATTTTGAACATTCATCCGTCGCTGCTGCCGGCGTTTCCGGGCCTGGAAGCGCAGCGGCAGGCGCTCGAGCACGGAGCGAAATTTTCGGGTTGCACGGTGCATTTCGTGGACGAGAATCTGGACGCGGGCCCGATCGTGCTGCAAGCGGCCGTGCCGATCGAGGATGGCGACACAGTGGAAACACTTTCGGAGCGGATTTTGCGCGAGGAGCATCGAATTTACACCGAGGCGGTGCGCATCGTGCTCGAAGGACGCTACCGGATCGAGAACAGGCGCGTGTTGATTACATCGCCAGAGGGGCAGGTAAAGGGGGCGGTGAAAAAATAGTGGCTGCGGCGAAATTCAAACCTGTGAATGAGCAGATGGCGCTGCTGTCCAAAGGCGCCGCGGAAATTATCCGCGAAGAGGAGCTGAGGGAAAAGCTCGCGCAATCTTTCATGACCGGAAAACCCTTGCGTGTCTATCTGGGCGTGGATCCCACAGCTCCGGACATTCACCTGGGGCATATCGTGGTGCTGCGGAAGCTGAGGCATTTTCAGGAAATGGGCCACACCGCTGTTTTTTTAATCGGGGATTTCTCCGCAATGATCGGCGACCCTACCGGCCAATCCGAGACACGCCCGCCGCTGACGCGCGAACAGGTGGAGAAACATTCGGAAACGTACCTGAAGCAGGTGTTCAAAATTCTGGACAAGAAGACGACCGAGGTGCGGTTCAACAGCGAGTGGCTGGGAAAAATGAGCAGCGAAGAAATCGTGCGTCTGTGTTCGCACTATCGCCTCGCGCGGATGCTGGAGCGGGAGGACTTTCGTTCGCGACTCGACAAGAACCAACCGATTTCGGTGCACGAGTTGCTCTATCCGCTGTTGACGGCGTACGACGCCGTGGCGCTGAAATCGGACGTAGAACTGGGCGCGACGGAGCAGAAATTCAACCTGCTGGTACACCGGGAAATCCAGCGCGAGTACGGATTGCCGGGGCAGGTGATCCTGACCATGCCGATTCTGGTGGGCCTCGACGGCACGCGGAAGATGTCGAAGAGCCTGGGAAATTACGTGGGCATCACGGATGCGCCGGGTGAAATGTTCGGCAAGGTGATGTCGGTGTCGGACGAATTGATGTGGCAATACTACGAGTTGCTGACGGATTTTCCTTCGCCAGTTGTTGTGCGGCTGCAAGAAGAAGTGAAGATGGGCGTGCTGCATCCGAAGGACGCCAAGATGCAACTGGCGCACACGATCGTGGCGAGCTTTCACGGCGAAGAGGCCGCCAAGAAAGCCGCCGAAGAATTTCAGCTTGTGTTTCGCGACCGTCAGGCACCCACCGAGATTCCGGAAATGCGGCTGAAGTGGGGAACACGGCCGCTGTTTTCGCTGTTGACCGAAACAGGTCTCGCGAGCTCGCGCAGTGTGGCGGAACGGCTGATCAAACAGGGCGGCGTGGAAGTGGATGGGAAAGTGGAGAAGGACGTGAAGCGAACAATTGTGTTGAATCCGGGTGATCTGCTGCCGCTGCGCGTGGGGAAAAAGAAATTTTTGCGCGTCGTCGGAGTGTAACAGTGGACTAACGCCGCTCCGCAAGTTGCTGCAGACGCATGAGCCAGGCGCGATCGCGCTGGGTGACGGCAAAACGTGTAAAGATTTTGTCGAAAAGGCGGCCGAAAGCGCTAGGCATCTGGTAGGAATCGCGCATTGTGAGCTGCGTCTTCCCGGCGATACCCTGTAATTCCCAACGTTGTTTTCCGCGCACGCCGTAGGAATCCTGGAACTGCCATTCGAGCAGGCGTTCCCATTCATAAGCCGTGATTACGACAGTGAGCGCCATTTCGTATTGCCGTAGTCTGCCGGTGATGCGTACCTTCTGCCCAGCAGCGAAATCCGGCGCGCCACCTTGAACTTCGAATTTCGCGTCCATTTCGGTGCCATACCAGAGCGGCATTCGCTGCGGGACGAAAAAGACAAACACTTCGTTGGGCGCGGCTGCGATGCTGAGTGAGAAGGTAAGGTCGGCCATTTTCGGCTACGAGTTATCTCACAGAATCGGGCGCGGAGGAGATCCGCGCAGGCGTGGAGGGGAAATCCCAAGGACCTTCAGTGGCTGAAATCGATCGGGCAAGCGCTATCAGACTTCGACAAGGACGAGCGACATGTCGTCAGAAGGTGGGCCTTCGCGCCAGGCGGCAACACGGTCGAGTATGCCCTGCTTCATCTCGCCGAACGGCAGGAGCGCTGTCTCGCGGACAAATTTCTGGACGCCCTCGACGCCGAGCATTTCACCGCGTGAATCGAACACGTCGGTGATGCCGTCCGTATAGAGCACGATGCGATCGCCGGCCTGCAGGTCCACATCGAGTGTGGCCTCCTCTGCCACTGCGTTCGGCAGCGCTCCGAGAACCATGCTGCGCGATTCGAGCAGCCGAGGCTCTTCCCCGGGTTGCACCACCATCACCGGAGGATGTCCGGCCCCAGCGAAGATCATGCGCCTGCCGCTGCGGTCCACGCGAGCGGCGGCCAGCGTGAAAAAGAAAACAGAACTGCCGATATTGCGCATCACGAAGCTGTTCAACTGGCGGAGCATGTCGCCGAGCGGCGCGCCGTTTTGCAATTGCGTCATCGTCTCGCTGTAAATGCGGTTGGCAACCAGGGCGGAGCCGATGCCGTGGCCGGAAACGTCGCAGACCAGGAGATTCAAATGCTGCTCGTCGAGCGGACTGACCAGCCCGAAATCGCCGCCGATCGTGCGCACAGGGTGATAAAAAGCTTCCACCTGGATGGCTCCCCAGATGATGGACTTGGGCGCCAGACTTTGCTGCACACGGGCCGCCAGCACCAGGTCGTCTTCGATTTCCTTATGACGGTCTTCGAGTTGGGCGTTAGCGGCGCGAAGTTGGGCCTCAGCGGTTTTTTGCTCGGAGATATCAGTGAAAGTGATGATCGCGTATTCGCGGCCGTCGGGGTCTTCGAGCACACGCGCGTTCATGACCACCGGCACGCGGGTGCCGTCTTTTCTTGGAAGAAAAAATTCAGCACGACTGCGGCCTGTCTGGCGTGTCTTTGTTCGGCGCTCCTGAACGATGGCGTAGTCTTCGGGGCTGTAATAATCGTGAACCGCGTCGCGGCCAACGATTTCATCTCCGGAGATGCCAGTCATTTCCTCGAATACGGAGTTAACGAAGACAACCTTGTCGCAATCGTCCGCGATGAGAACGCCTTCATTCAGCGTCTCAAGGATGGCTTCCATTTGTACGAGCCATTCCGGCTTTTCCGGTTCCAAAGAAGCGCCCCTTTTTGGCGACAGTGCAAGCGAGCGAACATCTTACCGAATCGCGCTGAAAGCACCAACGCGACAGTTCATTGGATTCGCTCCGTACTGCCAAAGCTGCAAATGATTGCGAACTCAAGTAAGGTAAAGCAGCATCTGAGAAATCGGGAGGATGCGCGGGAAAGATTGTAGCGCGCGCGGAAATGACAGCCAACGGAAGTCGCGTACCGCCGGGCCCGAAGGGACTGCCGATTGTAGGGGTGTCGTTCGAGTTGCTGGGCGACGCGCTGGGCCTGCTGCGGCGCGTGGCGCGCGAGTACGGTGATATCGTTCGGATTCCCGTTGCGTTTGGCGCGCGCATCCTGCTGAACCATCCCGACTGGATCGAGCAACTTCTTGTAATCCAGCAGAGCAAATTTCACAAGAGCACCCTGAGTAAGGAAGCCACCGAGCGGTTGCTGGGCCAGGGACTGTTGATCAGCGAAGGTGAATTCTGGCGGCGTCAACGGCGGCTGGCGCAGCCGGCATTCCATCGCGCGCGTATTAATGAATATGCAGCGACCATGGTGGAGACCGCCGAACAGCACTTGCGGGAATGGCGCGGTGGCGAGCAACGCGACATGGCGCACGAAATGATGTCGCTGACGCTCGATATCGCGGTGCGCACGTTGTTTGGCACCACCCTGCCGAATGAGGCCGAGCAGGTTGGAAAAGCGATGACATTTCTGATGCGCTATTCACTTGGGCGAGCGCGTTCGCCCGTGAATATTCCGGCGAGCTGGCCGACTCCTCGCAACCGCCGCGCGAATCGCGACTACGAGTTTCTGGACTCCTTGGTGTACCGCATCATTTCCGAGCGGCGGGCGCAGGGAAATTCGACGCCTCACACGGACTTGCTTTCGCTGCTGATGGGCGCGATGGACGAAGACGGCAGCCAGATGAGTCCGAAACAGCTTCGCGATGAAACCATGACGATTTTTCTGGCCGGGCACGAAACAACGGCACTGACGCTCGCGTGGACCTGGTATCTGCTGAGCGAGAATCCCGCGGCGGAAACGCGGCTGCAGGAAGAATTGAGCGGCGTGCTGGGCAGACGCGCGCCGGAGATCCGCGACCTCGAACGGCTGCCATATCTGCAAGCGGTGGTGAACGAAGTGTTGCGGCTGTATCCGCCCGCCTATCTTCTCGCGCGGACTTCCATCGCAGCCTGCAACATCGGCGGCTACGATTTCCCGCCGGGAACGACAGTGCTGGCTTCACAGTGGGTGATGCATCGCGACGCGCGTTACTTTGATGACCCGGATGTTTTCCGGCCGGAGCGGTGGCTCGACGGACTTATGGGCCGGCTGCCTGCCGGCGCTTACTTTCCGTTCGGCGATGGGCCGCGGCGGTGCATCGGACAAAGTTTTGCGCTGATGGAGTCGGCGCTGGTGACGGCCACGGTGGCACAACGTTTTCGTTTTCGCCTGCTGCCCGGGCATCCAGTGGTGCCGGAGCCGCTGGTGACGCTGCGGCCGCGTCACGGAATCCGCATGACGGTGGAGGCGCGAAGTTAGTGGACGAATTCAGGCTGCTGACCCTTCGACCAAGGGTCATACGTGAGGGAGAAGTGGATGCGGTCCGAGATGGTGGGGTGATCGTAGAACAGGAAAACGTCCGCGGGATTCGGCGCCGGATCGGACAAATCCACTTCGCCGAGAACCTGGAAGGCTTGCGCGGCAACCTGGCCTGAGTCGGGCGTGAGCCCGTGAGTGACCTCGAGAGAATACTGATCTGCTTGATGCTCGAGGTGGCGGCTGAACGCGCTTCCGATCGGGCTGGCGCAGAAATCGAAGAGCGTGAGGAGCAGCAGCAAGGCGGGCAATGATGCCCAGTCGTCCACGCCACGAATATCCCATTTGCCGCCCCAGCGGGCGAGCATCAGGCTGATGCAACGAAATCCGAGATAGAGAAAAACAAATAAGACCGCGGCGGCAAAGGCGAGTCCCTTCCAGATGTGGCCGAGAACGTAGTGGCCCATTTCGTGGCCGGCGACGCCAACGATTTGTGGCGTGGTCATCCGCGCGATAGTGGTGTCCCAGACTACAATGCGTTTTGAAGCGCCCACGCCGGTGACGTAGGCGTTGAGCGCCGTGGATTTCTCGCTCGCTCCCATCCAGAACATCCGCTCGACCGGAATATCCTGCCCGGCGCGTTGAACCATCTGCTCGAGGCCTGCGGCCAGCGCCGGATCTTTTTCCTGGAGCGGCACAAACTTGTGAAACATTGGATCAATCACCAGCGGCGCGAGAAAAATCAACAACACCAGAATCGGAATGGAGAGCAACCAGAAATAAAACCACCAGCGTCGAGGGCTGTGGCGAATGACGGCGTAGAGAAGCCAGATCAAGAGTGTTCCGAGCACCACGGCAATCATTTGCCCCTTGGCCCAATCCCAAACCCAGGATGGCCAGTGCTGAATGCTGAGGCCGAAATTCACGGAGACGATGTGCCGGGCGATGGCGATGGGCAGCATGAAGATGTCGAATGTGAGGATGAAAAGCGGCGCGAAAATCGCGGCTTGGAGAAAACGTGCGGTAGCGGCCTTCTCGGCCCAGTCGCGATACTTCAGGGCTAGCTTCCGTTTCAGGATGAGCCAAAGGACGATCAGCGAGTAAAAAATGGTGAGCAGTTGAAACCAGAACGCGATCTGGCTGAAGTTGTGGGCTTTTGTGTACAGGTCTGGCGGCAGCGTGTAGGCCGTCACCTTTTTCGCCGCGGGCTGTGCCGAACTCTGAGCGGCCAGCGCACTTACAATGGGAAGCGGGTGTTTGCTGGTATTTGGTTTTGCTGATGAAGGCGGCGCGGCGGCGGGGCACGCGACCGCGCTGAGGAAGAGTGACAGCAATGGGCGGACCAGCCGGGCGCATTTCATAAGCCTGCGCGAGTATGACGTCGCTGCAAGGCGAGTGCAAGGCGGGTGCTCTGGTGACAGCAGCGAGAGGACCTGCCACGTCGTACAGGTTGCCTCTTTGGGTGCTGTAGTGAATGGCGATTGCCCGGGGCGCTCGAGGACAGCTAGTATGAATCAGCGGCGATGGGCCGCTTGGAGAACCATCATGAGAATCGCATGTTCCGGGCTGCTTATTCTGCTGGCTCTGCCGGCGGGAATCGCTTCGGCGCAACAGCCGCCGCAACAACAAACAGATTCGATTGCCGAGGCCGCGCGGCGCAGCCGGGAGCTGAAGAAGGAGCAGGCCAAGCCCGCGAAGGTGTGGGACAACGACACGATGCCGGTGAAGCCGGGCGGCGTGAACGTGGTAGGACCGTCAGCACCTAGCGGCGACGCACCTGGCAATCAGCCAGCGGCGAGTGCGCAAACCACCGCTGGCGCGCCTGAATCGAGCGCGCCAAAGAGTTCAGCGAAATCAGGGAAAGATATAAAGGCCCTGCAGGCGAGCCTCGCGGCCGCCAAGGATCAACTGCAACTCGTCAAAACCGAGGTCGACATTCTGCAGCGCAAGTACAACCTTGATTCGCAAATGTATTATGGCAAGCCGAATTATGCCGCCGACACGGATGGCGCCGCCAAGCTGGCTGACGAAAAGAGCCAGATCGACGCAAAGCAGGCGGAAGTGGACGCGGCGCAAAGGAAAGTGGACGCCATCGAGACGGAACTGAAGGAAAGCGGCGCGGGCAGCGACAGCTCCACCCCCAAGACGAAATAAATCCTGCAGCAAAATTCCGGAGAGCGCGCCAGTCGGTTGGCGTGCTTTGGAACACCACCACTAGTAATTGTGTACATTCTCCTTGACACACTAGAGGCGACGGCGCACAATCCCGTCAGGTTCACGGGACAGTCATTGCGGTTCGGGGATTTCGGCGGCTAGCGTTAACCCCTTCCGGTCGCCGGCACAAAAACTGGTGAGGCAAACTGACGATGCAATACATGCCCGGGTGGACGGTGCAGTGTTTGAATCCGGAGTGCATGGAGCGAGGCCACTGGCTGCGTGCTCAGGATGTGCCGCAGGAAACTTGCCAGAGTTGTGGCGCGCCGCTTCACAACGTGGCGCCACCGCTGGCGCCGCGTTTCCGGATGCGTGCCCGCGCGCTGACGCATTATCGCCCGATGGGGCGGCGGCGCTGACGATTCTCGAGTAGCAGTTTTTCGGCCGGAGATTCAGCGCCGGCCATAATGGAAGGTAGCGGCTCGGCCGCGGCTTCCTCGCGCGTAGCGCAAGCGCGGACGCGGCTTCGTTCCCCAGTTGCAGCTCCCTCAGAGCACCAAGCAAGAAAAAAGGCCCGAACCGAGTTGATCGGTTTGGGCCTTCTCTCTTTCAAGCGGGCTGAGCGTCCCCGAATGGTCTGGGGGTCCCCTCTAGAAAATAAATTTCAAGCCGAGTTGAATATTGCGCGGACCTCCCGTGCCGATCACAGGATTTGCAGCGCCGACATCCGGGGTGGCGCTGGATGCGCCGAACGCGCCGGGGACGGATGGATCTTCATTTAGGAGAGTGCTAGCTTCCGGATTGGCGAACTGCGGATGGTTGAGGATGTTGAAGAATTCGGCACGGAGTTGCATCCTCACGCGCTCACTCAGGCGCGTGTCTTTTACCAGCGAGAAATCCCAATTGTGGAAGGTCGGTCCGCGGAATAAATTGCGGCCCATGGTGCCGAAAGTTCCAAAGGCAGGCGGGATCATCAAGGAACTGCCCTTCGCATAGCACCCGAGCGAGGCAAGTGCCTGCGTCGTCGGGCCGTTTACAACTCCTCCATCTACATTTAGCGCCTGTGCGGCGCATGCCGGATTGCTGGTACCTGGGAAAAACGGGATTCCCGAAGGGATGGCCTTAAAGTCCTTGGGATTTCCGAAGAAGTCCCAGCGGTCGGCAAATTCACCTGTCAGGCTGATATCGTCGCCCACTTGAAAGCCGTCGATGACCGAATAAGGCGTGGCCCCCTGAAGAGTGACGATGGAATTGATCTGCCAGCCTTCCAGAAGTTGGGCGAACGACTTGACGGACGGAAGCGCGTAGGTCAACGCCAGGGTAAAGCGGTGGCGGAGATCGAAATCGCTGGAGCCCCGCTCCAGGTCCGGGCGCAGGCTGTTCTGTGGCGTAAGGGAGCGGTTGTTGGTGGCGTCATCGATGGAATGCGCGTAGGTGTAGCCGGCGAGGAAATTGAGGCCGTGCCAAGCTCGTTGGGTGGCGGTGACTTGCAAGCTGTTGTAGGTGGAGTGGTAACCGTTCTGAAGGAAATTCACGAATCCGAGGAATGGGAAACAGGGGCCACCGGCGCCTCCGCCAACGGGCATCGGGCAATTGAAAGTGAAAGGTCTCCCGAACTGCTCGCTGCCGTCGTCGTTGGCCACGACGACTTGATTGATGTCGCGGACGCTGTAGAGCTTGATGCCGGTATTGCCGACGTAGCCGACCTGGAGCGAGGTGGTGCTTCCGATGGCGTGCTGGATGTTGGCATTCCAGGAGACGACGTAGGGAGTACGCAGATGGCGGGTAACGCCCATGATGTCACAGGGAGTCCCGCCAGTAGAGGGATCGCAATTGAGCGCCGCGGTGGCTACCGGGAAGATGGGTGTGTTGATGTCCACGTAATTGGGGGAAACTGTCAGACCCGTAGCGACAATGTTGCCGGCAATGTTAGAACCGCCTGCGCCGGTGGGAATATCGTTCAGGCCCGGGGTGGTAGCGTTGTCCACGCCGTTTTGCCCGATGAACAGCGAGAGGTGGGGAATCTCGTAGTTGATGCCGGCTCCGGCGCGGAAGACGGTCTTGCCAGCGCCCCAGGGATCCCAGGCGATGCCGACACGGGGAGCGAAATTATTGTGGTCGCCATTGTAGGGTGACGAAATGTTGACGCCGACCTGCTGGAGGCCGACGGCGGGATCGAAATTTCCGAGGAGATTGTGATCTTCCTTGATGACCGTGTTCAGTTCATAGCGCAAGCCGACATTCACCGTGAGCCGTGGGGTCACGCGCCAGTCGTCGGCCACATACCAGGCGAAAGACCAGAAGTGAACTTTGCGTTCAGAATTTCCGACGAAAATTTTCCCCGTGGAAGGAAAGCCGGCGAGGAAATCTTCAAGAGCAGAGCTGGTGGTAAGTCCGGTGGTGGGATCCACCGGGAAGCCGGGAGTGGCGCCTCCCAAGAATTCGATTCGTCCTTTGCCGGTGCGGTTGCGGACATTGTCGGTGGAACCGCGTCGAATCTCTCCGCCGAACTTGAAGGTGTGTGCGCCGTGGGTGTAGGAGACACCGTCGGAGAATTGAATGGTTCTGTTCGGGGTGGTGAAGAGAGGCCAGCCGCTGGCATTTCCCAATTGCGTGAAATTTCCGATGTCGATTTCCGGCAACCCAAAATTCAGCGGATTGGTGACGCCGGTGTTCAGGCCGTACGTGGTCAGTGGATTGGCGGCGTTATCAACGGCCTGGATTTTCTGCCAGAAGTTGCTAAATCCGAAGCGGGCTTCGTTCACCCAATTACCGCTTGGCGTGGACGCCAGGCTGATGCCGAAGACCTGCGCCCGAATCCGAGACGTGGAACGCCACTGGGGCTGGAGCACGGTGAAGTCCTGCTCGATTTGGTTGCTGTCACCGATCAGATAGTGAGCTGAGAGAGTTTCGGTGGAAGAAAAGTGATGATCCACCTTGGCGACGCCGGTGTCCGAGCGGTTGACATTCGGAAAGCCGGTGCTCACCGCCGTTGGCCCGAGGGGATTGGTTCCATTGTTGACCGGGAAGAGACCGGGGAAGGGGCCATTCCCAGCAAAGGTACCCGTCCCAATCAGATTGGCACTCAACGGATTTACTGTCTGGCCGTGAGCCGCGAGGTCGGCAATTGCGTCCGGAATGCTGTTGGCGGGGTCCCCCCCGAGTGAGGTGGTTGCGGGAGAAAACGCCGTTCCGGCGTTGGAGATAAATCCGCGCACCCCTTCGTAAGCGAGGAAAAAGAAAGTCTTGTCGTGAATAATCGGGCCGCCGACGGTGCCGCCGAACTGATGCTGGCGAAGAGCCACTTGCGGACTGGGTTTGGTGTTGAACCAGTTTCGGGCATCGAACCAGTTGTTGCGTTCGAAGCCGTAAGCAGTGCCGTGGACGGTGTTGGTGCCGGACTTGAGTCCGACGTTGATGGTCGCGCCGGGCTTCCAGCCGTATTCGGGGGAAGGATTTTCTTCGGAGTTGAACTCCTGGATGGCGTCAATCGGCAGAATCGATCCGGGGGTTCCCTGCACGCCTTCGGCGTTGATGATGTTGCCTGAATAATAGGGATCGTTGTCGTCGGTTCCGTCGAGGATAAAGTTGTTATCTTCCGGGCGCATGCCGCTGGAGGAAATGGATTCAAAACCGCCGCCGGGAAATCGAACCACACCAGGGCGGAGTACCAGCAGGTTCTGATAATCGCGGCCATTGAGAGGCAAATCATTGATTTCCTTGTTCGAAAGGGAGCCGCCGATATTGTCGTTGGTGGTCGTGATCAACGGAGCTTCGGTGGTCACACGGACGGTTTCGGAGATATCGCCGGGAACCAGCCGGAAATCTATGCGAACGTCGTTCCCCACTTCCAGGCGGACATCGGGGTGGACGACTTTCTTGAAGCCCGAGGCTTCAGCAGTGATGGTGTAGAGGCCCGGTTGAAGGTTTGGAGCGACGTAATCACCGGCATTGTTCGTCCGCAGGTTGCGTATGGCGTTCGTGCCGGTATTGGTGACCACCACCTGCGCACCTACAACAACTTTTTCTTGCGAGTCAGTCACTGTGCCAAGGATGCGTCCTTCATTCGACTGCGCCAATCCCGACGCTGCACACAGCATTAGGATAATGTTGGCGCCCAAAAACGCCCCGCCCATGCTTCGAGACATGGTTCCTCCCCAGGTGGAAATTGTGCTTTCAGTGATTGAGCGGACACGCGTCCTAAAATCGCCCCCACGCGAGTCCGCGTTGCGATGATTGCTAAAAAGTCCGACTGACCTAGGCCCACCCCCGGGCTGGATGTGGACTTCTATAGAACTGAGCGCAGAATAAGTCAAGATAGATTGCGGATGCGAGAAGGAGAGGAAGTCAATACGGGAAGCTTCGGCTAGAAATGACGGCTGAAAAAGGGGAGCGGCCGGTGGGGGTGCCGGCCGCTCGTGGGCATGGGGTGATGGAGGTGCAGAGACTCGAGGTGCCCGGCGGCGGCCCGGCTGCCCCGAAGGTTGCCCTTCAGAGCCTCTTGCAGGGTGCCACACAGGGCCCCGAATCCACAGCGATTGTGCCGGGAACGGTTTGCAGGGTCGATAGACCGCTCGATTCAATTCTTCCCAGTACGAAGGTACCGCTCGCGGCGTTCGCTTGATTTGCGCTCGACTTTTTACTGGTTCGCCACTAAAACCCGAAGAAGTTGAACGCTGCTTGGAGCAGTGATACCCTCGCGTCAGCAATTGACAGCTTCCCCTTCTCAAAACTACGCAAGGAATTGACCGGCGATTTCATTGGGCGCGACCGGAACAAAACTCGATTGCAAGGCGGCCGTGGAAGCACAAACGATCGCGGTAGTGCGCCAACTTCTTGTAGAGTTGGGCGGCGCGCGCGGGCTGGAAGAATTGGCAGCGCGGCATTCGAAGGGGCACCTCGAACGCGAATTGGGCCTAGGTAGCCTGGAGCGCGTGGAACTGATGCTGCGCCTGGGTGATGTGTGCGGCGTGCGTCTGCCGGACCGCGTGATTGCTGAAGCTGATACCGTGCAGGACCTGATCGAGGCAATCCTGCGTGAGGAGCCGGGCACGGGCGCACAGGCCTCCAGTGCGCGCACCGTATCCTCTGCTGGTGCCGGTGCAGCCGTCGCGCCCGCTCCCATTTCCACTTCACCATCGCTTCGCCCCGATCTTGAGCAGGAAATCCGCAGGGCCGAAACGCTCACGGAAGTGCTGCGGCTGCGCGGACGGGCAGAACCGGCGCGCGCGCACATTCAACTCTACGAAGAAGATGACGAACTGCGCACCATCACTTTTGGCGAATTGTACGAGCGGGCTTCTGCCGTGGCGGGCGAATTGGTACGGCGCGGCCTTGAGCCGGGCCAGCCGGTCGCCATCATGCTGCCCACCTGCGCTGAATTTTTCTGGACGTTTTCGGGCATCCTGCTGGCAGGTGGAATTCCGGTGCCGATCTACCCGCCGTTCCGCGCGGACCGCATCGCAGAGTACGCGGCGCGACAATCCAACATTCTGCGGAATGCCGAGGCGCGATTTCTGGTTACCTGGCGGCAAGCGGAGGGTCTGGCGCGATTGCTGCAGCCGCGTGTTCCTTCGTTGCGCGAAGTCTTGAATGCGCAGCGGCTGGCAAACGCGCCCGCCGCCGAAAAATCCCCAACCACGCATTGGCGCCCGGTGGAGAATCTCTCGCACCGAGCGCGCGCCGAGGACATTGCATTTCTGCAGTACACCTCGGGTTCGACCGGCGATCCCAAGGGTGTGATCCTGACGCACGCGAACCTGCTTTCGAACATCCATTCGATCATCGACGGAATTGAAATCAAGCCCGCAGACGCGTGCGTGAGCTGGCTGCCGCTCTATCACGACATGGGATTGATCGGGGCATGGTTCGTCCCGCTTTTTACCGGCATCCCGCTGGTGGTGATGTCGCCGCTGGCATTTTTGAGCCGGCCGGAGCGATGGCTGCGAGCCATCCATCGCCATCGCGCCACGATCAGCCCGGCGCCGAACTTCGCGTACGAATTGTGCGTTCGAAAAATTCCGGACAAAGATTTGCAGGGGCTCGACCTGAGCTCGTGGCGCGCGGCCACGAATGGCGCGGAGCCCGTGCGTGCTGAGACCCTCGAACGATTTGCAACACGGTTTGCTCCGTACGGCTTTCGCCGCGAGGCTCTCTCGCCGGTGTACGGTTTGGCGGAAGCAACGTTGGCCGTATCGGTGCCGAAAATCGGCGCGGGCTTCAAAGTGGATCGCATCGAGCGCGCTGCATTTGAATCGGAAGGCCGCGCGATTCCTGCCAGACCCGAGGATCACGCGCCACTCGAGTTCGTGAATGCAGGCAAGCCCATTCCCGGCGTCGATGTGAGGATTGTGGACTCGGAAGGTTGTGATCTGTCCGAGCGCGCAGAGGGTCGGCTGTGGTTCCGCGGCCCGGCCGCTACCAGCGGGTACTACCGAAATCCGCAAGCTACGCGCGAACTGATTCAGGAAGGCGGCTGGCTCGATTCGGGGGATCTCGCGTACGTGGCTGGTGGCGAGCTTTACATCACTGGGCGCGCCAAGGACATGATCATCAAGGCGGGCCGCAATATTTATCCGCACGAAGTGGAAGAAATCGCGGGACGAGTCAGTGGGGTTCGTGCGGGATGCGTGGTGGCTTTTGGCGCGCCGGACGCGCGCACGGGGACAGAGCGGCTGATCGTGGCGGCAGAAATCCGCGACATGAAGAATTCCAGCTGCATCGCTGCTGAGATCGGACGCGCCGTGAGTGATGCGATGGGAATGCCGCCGGATGTGGTGGAAGTGCTCGCGCCACAATCCATTCCAAAAACTTCCAGCGGAAAATTGCGCCGCAGCGAGACGCGCCGGCTCTATCTCGAAGGAAAACTCGGCAAACATGTGCCGCCTGCCTGGCTGCAAGTGGCCAGGCTGACAGTTCGCGGAGCTGCTCCGCGCGCTTGGTCCTGGCTGAAGCGCATGGCAAGGAGAGCGTGGGAGTTGGCGTATGGTGTGTACGGGCTTGCCACGCTTACGCTTGGACTGCTTCCCATCTGGCTGGCGGTGGTGCTCACGCGAGACCGCCAGCGGGCGGCACAGCGCACGCACACGGGGGCGCGTTGGTTGCTCCGAGTGGCGCGCATTCCCGTTCGGGTGGAGGGCGGCGAAATTTTAGACCAGCTTGGAAAAAACGGACCGTGGATTTTTGCGCCAAATCATTCGAGCTACATCGATATTCTCGTCACCCTGGCGCTACTGCCGGACGATGTGCGCTTCGTCGCCAAAGGCGAATCCCATTCGATGCCGGTGGTGGGCACCATCATTCGACGCTCGGGGCAATTTGGATTTGATCGCGGTGATTCGCAGGCACGCATTCGCCAGGCGGAGGAGGTGAACAGCGCTCTCCGCAAAGGCGAATCCGTGGGGATTTACCCGGAGGGAACTTTCACGGCGATCACCGGCATCCGTCCATTTCAACTCGGCGCGTTCAAGGCGGCGGTGGATACGCAGCGGCCGATTTGCCCCGTGGCGGTACACGGCGCGCGGGAAATTCTTCGGGACAAAACTTATCTGCCACGCCGCGGCCGAATCACGGTGACGCTGGGCCCGCTGGTGATGCCGGACCCCTCGGCCGGCGACGATTGGCGCGAGATTGTGCGCCTGCGAGATCGCACGCGCGAGATCATCGCGCAACACGCCGGCGAACCTCTCTTGTGATTTCTTCAACCAAAGCTCTACCTGCTGCGTCACAAAGTTGAATTCGAGCCAGCCGGTTCTGCGCCTACTCCAGCACAAAATTTGCAGTGATATAGGTCTCCACTTCGACGGGTTCGCCGCTCAGCAGCGTGGGACGGTAACGCCATTTGAGCACTGCGACTCTGGCAGCTTGCACTAGCAGCGGATTGCCGCTGATCACTTGCAACTCGCGCACGGTCCCATCTCTCCCAATGATGGCGCGGAGTTGCACAGTGCCGGAGATATGCGCGGCGCGGGCGAGGGACGGATACTCCGGTTGCACACGGTGAATCAACATCGCCTCCATCACTTCGGCGGTCTTGTGAAGTGGAGCGCTCGGGTGCGGCTGCTCAGGCGGCCGGGAAATATTCGGCTGCCTGCCAGTGCCCAACCCGTCGCGAAAGAACGGCCCTCCGTCTGCGAGACCAGAATCATTTCCAAATCCTGTGCCTGGACTCGCGTCAACATTCGGTGGCTCGGGACCGGAGTCATCTGACGGATGCAGCGGGATTGAGGGCGGCGCGCAGAGTAAGCAGATGTCTGAAAGGTGATCCTGTCCCGACAGCGGATGCATCGGCTCATGGGATTTTGCAGCCGGGGTGTTTCCTCCGCCTCGAAACGGTGGAGCGGGCGTCACGATAAATTGTCGCGGCAGAACACCCGGGGTGATGAGCGGCCAGAGCAGCATGATTGCCAGCAATCCGAATTCGAAGCAAAGTGAAATCGCCAGCGCCTTTTCGCGCATGCGGTGGGCCCGCTCGAGCGATTCCGAATCTCCGTCCACCAGGCAATCCGAAAAATTTCCGACTCCGCGCACGGACACACCTCCGCCGAAGCGAATTTCAGTTGTTTTCTTGAAACACTCTCGCGGCCCGCTGTAGATCTGTGGCCGCTAGCCACCTTTAGCTGCAGTCTCGCGTTCTTGAAATGGTTAGACACCAAGACAGGAAGGCTGTTCCCACCAGTCATGGTGTGTGATGGATTGGTCAGCCGAATATGCACTAAGCGATCTAATTAAGTTCCTACATTTCAGTGTTTTACAGGAATCAATAGGGATAGTGCATCGAAATTCGGGGCGGATGCGTCTAATCCGATGTCATCGCCCTATTGGGGCTAATTGAGGTAGTTATCATGAATCGAAATTCGATAGAAACAGTTGGCATTCGGCTTACGGGCTGGGCTGCGCTCAACCGCGACCCGCTCGAGGATCGCGTTGAATATACGTGTCCGCACTGTGGCGCGCAGGGAGCAAAGGCTGCGCGACGTCCGCGTTCGGCGTATCACTTCACGGACGGGTTCGTGCAGGATCTTCAGGGTGAAGCGACCTCTTGCCGCAACTGCAAGCAGTCGCTGCGTGTAACGCCCGTGGTGATGTTGCACGATCAGGACGAGAAGCGCCGCTTCGAGGCTGTTTTCTCGGCGGATTTGGCAGTCTCGAAGAACTAACCTCCATCGTCAGGGCGGGCATGCTCGAAGTCGAATTACTGCGCAAGCAGCATGCCCGCTTCTAACCGCTTCGTTTTTCTTCCACTTTGAGCAAGAAAAAAGGAGGAAGGAGTTTGCTCCTTCCCCCCGATGATGGCCCTCATTTGTAGACTTGCTTCGGATTGCCCCGGTACCGGCTAGTCGCGGTCGCGATAGTAATTGCGGTACTCGTCGCGATCCCGATCTCGATCCCGGCGTTCGCAGCGCTCGTACAGCCGATTCAACTCACGCCGCTCCTCATTCGCCTGCCGGCTGTTGTAGCCGTGATGAGCGATTGCTTTGTCCAATTCGCGTTGCTCGTGCGCAATTTTCTTCTCGCAACTCCGCCAATTATCTGCGCGGGCTGCCGTGGCCCCACTGAGCGCAAAGAAAGCGCCCAGTGCGATTCCAATTACTCTGCCCTTGCTGAACGTGAGTCTGATCATGGCGATCTCCCAGGCAGCGTGGAAACCCGCCGGGTGGTTCCGAATGAATGGCTGCCTGAATAGCTAGACGCAAGGAAATCGCCGCGGGTTTCCCCACAAACGTGCCGCTTAAAGCTGATTCCACCCGGCGTCGAGAGTGAGGTGGTGGGCTTCCATTTGCGAGCGTACGCGATCGAAGGCTTCGTCGACGCTGTCGGCAAATTGCAAGAGATTGTACTCGCGCTGGCTGATGGTTCCGGTGCGAACCATGTGACGCCAGTTGAGAACTTTGTCCCAATACTTCCGCCCATAAATCAGAATCAGGTGATGAGAGGAGAGTTTGTTGGTTTGCAGCAGTGTGAGCATTTCCCAAAGTTCGTCCATGGTGCCGAAGCCTCCGGGAAAGACGATCAGCGCTTTGGCCATTTGCGCGAACCAAAGCTTGCGCATGAAAAAATAATGGAAGCAGAAATTCAGCTCGGGAGTGATGTAGGGATTCGAGCGCTGCTCGTGTGGCAATTGAATGCTGAGGCCAACGGATGACCCGTCTGCTTCGGCAGCGCCGCGGTTGGCCGCTTCCATAATTCCCGGGCCGCCTCCTGAGCAGATGACGAAGCGTTTGGGGTGCATGCCGAGCGTCATGGCCCAGGCGGTGATACGCCGGGAGAGCTCGCGTGCCTCTTCGTAATAGCGCGACATTTCCAGGTTCGAGCGGGCCGCTCCTATTTTTACACGCCACTCGCCCGTGCGCCGGCCACGCGCGTGCCGCCGCACCTGCTCAAGATGAGCGATGGCATGTTCGCGCGAATGGATGCGCGCCGAGCCGAACATCACAATCGTATCGGCCACGTTGGCCTGGCGGAGGCGCGTGAGCGGATCGAAATACTCGGCGAGAATGCGCAGCGGACGCGCCGCGAGACTCTCCATGAATCGCGGATCTTCGTAAGCCAGCTTCATGTGCGGCAGATGACGGCGGTGCTTCATCGCTCCCCCTCACGGCATGGGCAAACAGCCATTCTAGGAGAACCCTGCCGCTGGATGCCAGCAACCTGCCGCCTGCTGCTACTTCGCGTGCAACGCGGCGCACACTCGCGCGAATCAGATACACTGAAGACACCATGAAACGACCAAAAATCGCGAGCGCCGCTCTTGTTCTTGCATCGCTGGTTCTGCTGAGCGGGCCTGCGTGGTGCCAGGAAGCCCCGCCCGGGCCCATCCACCCTCGCGCGGACGCGCCACCGGAACAAATTCCTGCCGCCGAGTTGCAGAAACGCGCCATTCGCTCGCGTGTGGTCGAGGTGATTGTGCCGGTATCCGTTCTCGATCCCAAGGGCGAGATGATCCTGAGCCTCACGAAAGAAAATTTCCACATTTACGACAATGGCGTGGAGCAGAAAATCGATCACTTCGACCTGGGCGCCGATTCGCTCTCGATTGTCTTCGTCGTCGAGACCAGCTCGCACATCGAGCCGATGTTTCCGGCGGTGAAGCATACCGGGATCATCTTCGCGCAGGCGGTGATGGGAATGACGGCGGAAGTTGCCATCGTGGGCTACGACGACAACGTGGACCTGCTCCAGAAATTCACGACCGACAGCGAGCACACGCAGAGCACCATCAATCATCTGCGGATGGGCACGTTTGGCAGCAGGCTCTACGACGCCATGCAGCGCGGCATCTCGCTGCTCGAGCAGCGTCCCGCGCCGCAGCGACGCATCATGGTGGTGGTGGGGGAAGCGCAGGACACCGGGAGCGAGAGCAAGTTCGGCGAAGTGCTGCGCGCCGCGCAACTCGCGAACGTAACGATTTATTCGATCGGCTTGAGCACTGCAATGGCCGACTTGCGCGCGCCTGCGCCACCTCCAAAACGACCGTTCGCCCCGCGGGGCACTTATCCTTATCCGACACCCAATGGCGCGCCGCAAACGCCTGACCTCGAAGCGTCTATGCAAAATCCCGGCATCGACTATCTCGCGATTGCTCTCTGGCTGATCAAGACCGGCAAGAATGCGATCGGGCCGAATTCGCTTGCCATTGCGAGCAAAGCCACCGGCGGCTTGCATGAGAACGTGAAGAAGGACAAGTCGATCGAAAAAGTGATGGATGAAATCGGCGGCGAAATCCACGCGCAGTACACGCTCGGCTACCGGCCTTCGAGTGATGTGCAATGGGGCTACCACGAGATTAAAGTCGTGGTGGACCGGCCTGGCGTGAGCATCCGCACGCGTCCCGGTTACTATCTCGCCCCGCCGGAATCGTAGAGCCGGCATTCTCCCGGCGGTACAAAACTCCCGTTGTCGGCGGAGCATGGCTACTTCTTCTCGGGCGCGGGGGCGGCAGCCTCTTCCTCTTCTTCAAGAATGGCAGCGGCCGCAGCGATGCGGTCGCCTTCTTCCAGACGCAGCAGGCGAACGCCCTGCGTGGAGCGGCCGGCTTCTCGAATTTCCGCGGAGTGGACGCGAATCACTTTGCCTTGTCCGGTGATGATCATCACGTCGGAATCTTCGCGCACCTGCAGGGCGGCAACCACCGAGCCATTGCGATCCGTGGTCTTGAGATTGATCACGCCTTTGCCGCCGC
>Ga0210384_10001318_pt1 | contig 34270 bp, 26 predicted proteins | sample IncBWH2MmetaG_FD_160574 | JGI IMG/M metagenome (GOLD analysis project Ga0210384, IMG submission 160574) | Forest soil microbial communities from Barre Woods Harvard Forest LTER site, Petersham, Massachusetts, United States - Inc-BW-H-2-M | ecosystem: Environmental > Terrestrial > Soil >...
CACCCGCACCCGCACCCGCACCCGCACCCGCGCCGGCAACGCCCGCCGACAACACCGCGAAGGCCAATCCGGCGGACGACGCCGCGGCGAAGCAGCGCAAGGCCGACGCCGACGCCAAGGCCAAGGCCGACCTGGAAGCGCGGGCAAAGGCGAAGTCCGATGCCGAGGCCAGGCTCAAGGCCGATGCGGATGCCGCCAGGGCCAAGGCCGATGCGGATTCCAAGGCGGCGGCCGCCGATGCGGATGCGAAGGCGAAGGCCGATGCCAAGGCCAAGGCGGACGCCGACGCCGCGCTGGCCAGGAACACGCCCAAGCAACCCGACGCCAAGCCCGCGGACGCCAAGGCGGACGCCGCCGACGCCTTCCGCAAGGGCTACGAGGCCTACCTCGCCGGACGCGTGCCCGAGGGCATCCGCATGATGGAGCGCGCCGACGCGATGGGCGCCCCGGGCGCGCGCGCCCGCCTGTGCGCCATCTATCGCAAGCCGACCGCCGCCGAAGGCAAGGACTTCCTCAAGGAAGCCAACAAGTGCAAGGGCGTCGACTAGGCGCTGGGCTCGCGCCATCCAGGTGGTTTCCTGCGCAATCGCACACACCCGCGACCGTATTTTCCGGGATAACCCTGGGCCTGTCGTGCCGGGGCTGCGCAAGGATGCGCGGGCACCCCCCATTTCGGGTGCCGCGCGTGCGCGATGGATCCAGACGGCGATAATCGAATCGTCTTCTTATCGAACTGCCATGGAACTCGTCGTCCGCGCCCTGCGTTGCCCACCGCCCGATCAGCCGAACGCCATCAACGCGCGCTTCGGCGCGAACGGCGGTCGCATCGGCCGCAGCAACACCTGCGCGCTGCCGCTGCCGAGCCCTGATCGCTACATCTCGCGCGAGCACCTCGAGATCCGCTGCCGCGACGGCAAGTATTCGCTGAAGGTCATCTCCAAGGTCAACGGCTGCAGCGTCAACGACAACGCCGTGCCCCCGGGCGCCGCCGTCGAGCTCTCGCATGGCGACAAGATCCAGCTGGGCGACTACCTGCTGATCGCCGAGCTGCAGCAGACCACCGGCGCCAAGGATCCGCTGGCCGCGTTCGGCTACTCCGCCAGCAGCCGCGCCGACAGCCTCGACATGATGGCCTCGCTGGCGCCCACGCCGGCCGCCAGCGGCGCGCGCGACTCGCAGTTCGACACCTCGCCCAACTGGGCCCAGCCCGTCACGCCGCCGCCGGTGCGCCGGGTCGCCCCCGCGCCGCTGGCCCACCAGATCGAGACCGACCCGAGCGCCACCGCCCTGGGCCAGATGCTCGACGCCGCGCCGTCGGCCTCGCGCACCCGTCCGGCCGACACGCCGGCCAGCCGCGCCCCGGCGTTCGGCCGCGACGACAACGGCGCCAGCGCGCTCGACGCGTTCCTTGGGCTGGACGGCGGCCTCATGGGCAAGCCCGCCGCCGCGCCCATGAGCGACCAGGCGCAGGGCCTGTACCGGCAGCAGGACGTCAACGTGGCGATGCCCGCGCAGGGGCACAACACGCTGCCCGACGCATTCGACGACGACATCTTCTCGGCCCTCGACAAGGACTTCGGCCCGGCCCGCGGCGCGCCGCCGGCCCCGGCCCCGGCCGCGCCCGCCCGTGCGCCCATCGCGGCGCCCGCGATCGATCCGCTGGACGTCGACCTCATGCCCGACACCGCCGCTCCGGTGCGCGCACAGGTCGCCGCGCCGCCGCATGCCGCCGCGCAGCCGGCCCCCGCGCCCGTGGCCGCGCCGCCGGCGGGTGCGAGCGTCGACGGCGGGCAGGCGCTGGCGGTGCTCGCCCAGGCGCTGGAGCTCGATCCGGGCGACCTCGACACCGCGCATCCGATGGAGACGATCCGCATCGTCGGCGAGCTGCTGAACCTCACCGTCAGCGGCCTGTACCAGATGCTGGAGATGCGGGCGCAGCTGAAGAACGAACTGCGCATCGAGGACCGCACGATGATCGCGTCGCGCGAGAACAATCCGCTCAAGCACTCCGATTCGGCGCGCGACGCGTTGCGCTACCTGGTCGACGTGCGCCAGCACGGCAACAAGCTGTTCCTGCAGCCGTCCAAGGCCATCGGTGATGCCGTCAACGACGTCTGCGCCCACGAGATGGCGGTGATGGCCGGCACGCGCGCCGCGCTGCTGGCCGCGCTGAAGATGTTCTCGCCCGAGACCGTGGAGAAGCGCATCAAGAAGAGCGGCGCCCTCGACAGCGTGATGCCCGCGCTGCACCGGGCCAAGCTGTGGGAGAGTTTCCTGGCCATGTATGGCGAGCTCGAGAAGGAAGCCGAGGATCACTTCGACCGCCTTCTCAACCAGGAATTCGCGCGCGCCTACGCGGAGCAGGGCAAGAAGCTGCGGCGCAAGAAATGAGCATGCCGGCGACGCGACGGGCCTCGCCGGAAGATGGATCACGCGCGCCGCGGGCGCAGCAGGGTGACTCATGACGATCAGTTCGCGATCCGCACTTGCTCCCGGCGGGCTTCATGCGCGCGGTGCCGCGCTGCTGGCGGCGTTGCTGCTCCTGGCCGGCCTTGCGGGCTGCGCCGCCGACACGGCGCCGACGCACGCGGCCGCGCCGGCCAACGATCCCAAGGCCCTGGCGGCAGATCTCAACGCGCGCCTCGACGCGCTGCAGCGTCAATCCGAACCGGCCTCCGACGACGTCATCGCGTCGCTGGAGCGCACCTTGCGCGAGCAGCGCGAGAAGCGCGCGCGCGCGGTCGTCGCGGCGGGCACCACCGCGGCTATCCCGACGGGCGCCGCCACGGCCGGCGTGGCCGCGTCCACCGTGCCGACCAAGGCCGCGCCGCCGGCCGCGCCCGCCGTCGTGGCTGCGGCCTCCGCGCCGTCCAGGCCCGCGCACCCGACCAAGGCCCAGGCGCGCGCCGCCTCCGCGGCGGCGGCACGGCAGGCCGCGATCGCCAGGCAAGGGCCACCGGTGATCACGCCGGCGCCCGACGTCGAACCCTTCGCCGGCGCCACGGCGCTGCCGCCGCGGGCGGCGGACGCGGTGCCGTTGCCGGCCACGGCGTACACCGGCGCGGCCACGGTCGCCGGGCCCACCCGCACGCCGATGTCGCGCATGCCCGAGTCGCACATGCCCGTCGACGAGTTGTATGCGCGGGCGCGCGACCTCGAACTGCAACTGCAGGTGGCCGCCGCGATCGGCCTGTACCGCGAGGCGAGCCAGCGCGGCCATGCCCCGTCGTCGCAGCGACTGATGGAACTCTATGCCGACGGCGCCCCCGGCGTCGCCCGCGACTATCGCGTCGCTGTTTTCTTCAAGGAGCGTGCCGTGCAGCAAGGGGCCAACTTCGACCCCGTCTGGCGGCGCTGAGAGCCCGATGTCCACCCTGAGCACCACGGCGCCCCACTGCGAGATGGCGTCGCGCACCGATGCGGGCCGCGTGCGGTCCGCCAACGAGGACGCGGTCCGCTTCGACGCGAACCTCGGCCTCGCGATCCTGGCCGACGGCATGGGCGGCTACGCGGCCGGCGAGGTGGCCAGTCGCATGGCCGTCGACGAGATCTTCGACGAGCTCGCCTCCGCGTTGCCGCACCTGCACGCGGAGCCCGAGTCGCCGGACCGTGCCGGCCTGCACGAGGACATGCGCTTCGCCGCCGCGCGCGCCAACTCCAGCATCATCGCCGCGGCTCGCCGCGAGCCCGACTACGAGGGCATGGGCTCCACGCTGGTCGTCGCGGTGCTGATGCACGATCGCATGACCGTGGCGCACCTGGGCGACTCGCGCTGCTACCGCTTCCGCGCCGGCACGCTGGAACAGGTCACGCGCGACCACTGCTGGGTGGACGAGCAGATCGCGATGGGCGCGCTGTCGGTCGACGCGATCCTCGACACGCGCTATCGCAACATCGTCACGCGCGCGCTGGGCATCGAGGACGAGATCGACCTCGAGGTGCACGACCACGACGCGCAGGTGGGCGACATCTTCCTGCTCTGCTCCGACGGCCTCACCGACATGCTGGACGACGCCGCGATCACCGCGCACTTCGTCGCCGGCAAGCCCCTCAACGAAACGGCCTCGCTGCTGGTCGACGCGGCCAACGAGGCCGGGGGGCGCGACAACGTCTCGGCCTTGCTGGTGCAGGTCGGCACGCCGCAGTCGCCGGGCTGGGCCGCGCGCCTGGTGCGCCGGCTGCAGGGCGGCTGAATCGCGGGACGCGGCCCGCGCCCCGTTTCGAGCGGCCACGACCCCATGAATCGCCAGGCGCCAGGCCGCGCCGGATGTCCGCCCGGCGCCGCTTTCCTGTCGTTGCGCAGGTATGCTTGCTGCCTCACCCTAACGTTCCGATCCGAGGTCGAACGATGGTTCAATCCGCCAAGCCCGGTCCCACCAAGCACCATGGGCGTTCTCATCATCGCCACCACCCGCCGACGACGACGGTGCCGGAGAAGCAGCCGTTGCCCGCCAGGACGCCCGGCGTCAACGGCAGCAAGGATCACGCCGATCCCAACCACACGACCTGGCTCGGCATCACCAGCTCCCTGACCGGAGTGCGCGACTGGGCCGACCACTCCCTGCACGAACTCGACGACTGGCTGCACCACATGCTGGGCGGCGCCGGGGCCCAGGCGCCGGGGAAGCCGCCGGTGGCGACCGGCAGCAAGCTCAATTCCCTGACCGACACGCGCGACAAGCGCAAGGCGCACTTCGTGGAGGCCTATGCCGTTTTCAAGTAGTTTCCCGGTGACGTGGCACCTGCTGGCAACGGCCTGCGCCGCGTTCGTTCCCGCGCTGGCCGCCGCCGCGTCCGCCACGCACTGCCAGGCCGACGAGAGGCCCTATTTCTCCTGCGTGGCGGGCAAGAAGACCGTGTCGCTGTGCGGCGCGGTATCGGCAGGCGGCATCAGCAAGCTCACCTATCGATACGGCAAGCCGGGCAAGGTCGAGCTGGAGTTCGCCGCCACCTCGGCGAGCGCGCCGCACTTCATGGCCACCGTCGAGCCCGACAGTCCGCGGGCGAAGGTCTCGGAGGTCTGGTTCGATCGCGGTGAATTTCGCTACCTGCTGCACACCTGCGAGGGCGGCGACTGCCCCTACGACGCGGGCCTGGCCGTGTTGCGCGGCCAGCGCCTGCTGTCCAACGCCAGGTGCCAGCGCGATGCCGACGCGGTGGACATCTTCTCGACCGACCTTGTGGAGTTCGGCGACAGCACGGACACTAGCAAGTCGCACACCAAGCTGCTGGAGATCGGCGACTACACGAATTCGATCGATCGCCTGTATCCGATCCCCGCCAAGGCGTATCCGTGAGAAAGCCGCCTGCATTCCATCGATGGGCGCAAGGCCCACAAAGAGGGAGTCAGGCCGGCGGATTTTTCGTTTCCCCTGCGCTAGAGTACGAGGAAGAGTGAAATCGGCGATGCGTGCGCCTCGACACGCGGATTAGTCGTTCGACCTGTGTGCATGCGAGCCCCCGCTCGCGCTGATGCAAGGCAACGGCGGCGCTGCGCGGCTACGGCCAGTGCGTGCGTTGGAAGTGCGGAGACGCCATCATGGGACGAATGCTAGAGATCTCGACGAAGGCCGGCGACGGCGTCTTCGTCGTCCAGAAGTTCAGCGGGCGTGAAGACCTCGGCAGGCTCTACGAGTACCGCCTGGAGCTTCTGTCCGATCGCGCCGACATCACGGCCGAGAGCCTGCTGGGCACCAACGCGACCATCTCGCTCGAGCTGCATGACGGCTCGTCGCATCGCTATTTCAACGGCTACGTCACGCGCTTCACGGTGCAGGGCAGCGTGCGCACGACGGCCTTCAAGACCAACGTCGGCTATCTGTACCTCATGACGGTCAGCCCGGGCCTGTGGTTCCTCACGCGAGCTGCCAACAACTGCATCCACAACGCGATGTCGATCAACGACATCGTGATGAAGAAGCTCGGCGCCAACGCGCTGGTCACGGTGGACAACCAGGTCGGCGACACCGAGAAGCGCGACTTCGTCGTGCAGTACCGCGAGACGGACTTCACCTTCGTCAGCCGCATGATGGAGCATGCGGGCCTCTACTACTATCACACGCACGACAACGGCACGCACAAGATGGTGATCGTGGACCAGGCGTCGAAGCACCTCGCCACGCCCAACCTGCCGCAGCTGACCTTCGCGGGCGAGGGCCGCACCAACACCACGCTGAGCTCTTTCGTGATGGTCTCCGAGGTGCAGTCGGGCGCCTATGCCGTCGCCGACTACAACTACGTCACGCCCAACACGCGCATCGCGTCGGTCAGCTCCCAGCCGAGGTCGCACGACAACGCCGGCTTCGAGATGTTCGACTACCCGGCCGACACCACCACCTCGTCGTTCGCGCAGACCTACGCCAAGATACGCTCCGAGGAGAACGCTTGCGGCTACCAGGTGGGCCATGGCGTCGGCGTCGACCGCAACATCCAGGTCGGCTTCAGGGTGACGCTCAAGGATCACGCCGTCGATGCGTTGAACCAGGAATATCTGGTGATCGGCCACACGTTCGAAGCCGTCAACAACGTTGATGGCGCCAGCGGCGACGCCAACTGGGACTGCCACTTCGAGGCCATCCCCGCGGCGACGCAGTTCCGGCCGATGCGCACGACGCCGCGCCCGGCGATCTCGGGCACCCAGACGGCCCTGGTGGTGGCCGACTTCCGCACCGACACCGACACCAGCGGCGGCGCCGATCCCATCGGCGCCAACCTGGGTCGCGTCAAGGTGCAGTTCTTCTGGGACCGCTACGGCAAGCAGTCGTGCTGGGCGCGCGTGTCCACGCCCTGGGCCGGCAAGGGTTATGGCTTCCAGAACATGCCTCGCGTCGGCGATGAGGTACTGGTGCAGTTCCTCGAGGGCGACCCGGATCGCCCGGTGGTCATCGGCCGCGTGCACAACGCCGAGAACATGCCCCCGTTCAAGCTGCCGGCGGCCGCGCCCTACACGGGCCTGAAGACCTTGAGCATCGACCCCAGCGGCAAGAGCGTGGCCGGCAAGTGGAACGAACTGCGCTTCGACGACACCGACGGCGCCGAGCAGATCTACCTGCAGGCGCAGAACAACTTCGACAGGCGCGTGCTCAACGACGACAAGACCTGGATCGGCAACGAGTCCCATCTCTACGTCAAGTCCGACGCCTTCGCCAAGTACGACGCCGACCACCACGTCAAGACCACCGGCGACCACAACGAGAAGGTCGGCGGCAAGCTGTCGATGGATGTCACCTCCGACATCCACGTCAAGAGCGGCACGATGTTCGTCGTCGACGGCGGCCAGGAGGTGCACCTGAAGGCCAGTTCCAAGATCGTGCTGGAGTCGCCGATGATGGTGTCGCTGGTGTGCGGCGGCAACTTCGTCACCGTCGGCCCGTCGGGCGTCGACATCAAGGGCATCATGGTCAACGTCAACAGCGGTGGCAGCAAGGGCTCGGGCAGCGCGATCAGCCCGCAGGCGCCCAAGGACGCCAAGGACGCCATGACCAGCGAGGGCGGCTCGGCGACCGCCGTGCCGGCCGCGCCGCCGGCGCCGGCCGCGTTCTCGCCCAAGGCCAGCAGCTTCAAGCTGGCTGCGGTGACCGGGGCGCCGTTCGTGTCGTCGTCCTGCCCGGGTTGATCTTCGGCGCCCGGCGCCATCACCCGCCCCCGCCATCGAGGAGGAACAGCAAATGCCCAATCACGTCTGCCACGGTGCGACGCTCCAGTGCACCATGGGCCTGGCCCCCGGCACCCTGGCGGTGCTGCCGCTCAACATGGTCAACACGTCCAACGTGCCGGCGGCCAACATCATGGATCACATTCCGATGGTCAACATCATGCCGTTCGGCATGTGCAAGTCACCGGCCAACCCGCAGGTGGCCGCGGCCACGGCGGCGGCCATGGGGGTGCTCACGCCGATGCCGTGCATCCCGATGACGCCGTCGCCGTGGGTCCCGGGCTCGCCGACCGTCATGCTGGCCAACCAGCCCGCCCTGAACAAGAGCTCGATGCTCATGTGCAACTGGGCCGGGCAGATATCCGTCACGGTCGAAGGCCAGATGACGCACGCGATTCCCTGAACAGGAACCCATGTCAGAACGCTCCCTTCCAATGCCCCCGGCCGTCCAGGCCCGCCTGTGGCAAGAGGCCGGCGACATGCCGGCCTACGCGATCCTCGACGGCGCGCAGAATCCGCGCCTCCTCGACGCGCTGTACGCCGACCACGCGCCGCGCTGGCGCTGCCTGTTCACCGGCCAGCTCGAGCCCGACATGGCGGTGGTCGCACCCTATCTCGTCGAGCTCGAGCCCAGCGCCGCGTTCGCGCGCCGGCTGCTGGCCGAAGGCTGGGGCCAGAACTGGGGCGTGTTCCTCACGAGCCAGCTGGCATTGCCCGCGCTGTGGCGGCACGTGCGCCAGCAGGTGCACGTCTACGGACCGAACCTGGAGTCGCTGTTCTTCCGCTTCTACGACCCTCGCGTCATGCGCAACTACCTGCCCACGTGCCCGCCCGAGCAGATCGCCGATTTCTTCGGACCGGTGGATTTCTACATCGCCGAAGCCGAGGAGCCCGCCCGTGCGCATGCGTGGTCGCTCGCCAACGGCAAGCTCGTGGCCCAGGGCCTGCGCTGACCTCCATCCGCCGCCAGGCCGGCGCGCCAGCGGCCACTCCGAAGAAAGCCCGCCATGCCGTCATCGATTGAACTGAACGTCGGCCATGTGCCGTCGCCGCGCCGCCAGCGTCCCGACGACGGCGATGGCGTCGCGCCGTTCCGCGTGGTGGTGCTGGGCGATTTCTCCGGCCGCCCGCGCGCCGGGCGCGGCGCGCTGGCCGAGCGGCGCGCGGTGCGCGTGGACATCGACAACTTCGAGGCGGTGTTCGCGCGACTGGCGCCCATTGCCGAGATCGCAGGCCTGCAGGACACGCTGGGCGTGGCGCTGCGCATCGAGCTTGACACGATGGAAGAGTTCTCCGCCGACGCCGTGCTCGCGCGATTGCCCGCGCAGGCGCTCGCCCGCCCGAGCGCGCCTGTCGCGACGGCGCCCGCGCCCGCGGCTGCGAACGCGCGCGAGGGCGAGGACGCGGCCGCGCTGATGCAGCGCCTGCTCGGAGGCAGCCTGCCCGCGGGGGCGCCCGCGCTGGCCGCGCCCGCGCCGTCGTCGCCCAGGCCCGACGCGGCCATCGATCGCTTCATCCGCCAGCTGGTCGGCGCCGACGCCGCGTCGCCGGCGCCCGCGCCGGCGGCGCCGTCGCACGGCTCGAACGAGACGGCCGCGGCCTTGCTGCGCCACGTGCTGCGCGATCCGGCCTGGCGTCACCTGGAAGGCGCCTGGCGCGCGGTGGATCGCTTCGTGCGCGAACTCGACATGGCCGACGGCGACGTGCGCCTGGAACTGCTCGATTGCCGCGCCGACGAACTGCTGGCCGACCTCGCCGCGACGGCCGGCGATCCCGTGCGCGCGGCGATCGCGCCCGTGCTCAAGGGCGACGGACGCGGCTGTGACCTCGTCGTGAGCCTGGAGGAGTTCGGCCCCAGCCTGGCTGAGCTGTCCCTGCTGGGCGGCCTGGCCGCCGCCGCCTCCGCACAAGGCGGCGTGCTGCTTGCGGGCGCCGCGCCGGCGCTCGCCGCTGTGGCCGCCAGCGAGGATGCGCGGGTCCTGGCCTCCAACGAGGCGCGCGTCTGGCGCGCGCTGCGCGAGAGCGCGCTCGCGCCGCACGTGGGCCTCGCGTTCCCGCGGCTGCTGGCGCGCCTGCCCTACGGCCCGCGCACCGATCCGGTGGCCGCCTTTCCGTTCGACGAGCTGGCCGACGCGACGCCCGGCACGCTGCACGACCACCTGGTCTGGCGCAGCGCCGCGCTCGATGCCGCGCTGCTGCTGGCCCAGGGCCACGGCCAGGGCGGCGTCGAGTCGGTGATACAACTGGACGACCTGCCGGCCTTCATCGACCGCGGCGGCGACGAGCCGCGGCTGCAGGCCGTGGCCGAGGCGTACCTGGGCGAACGCGAGGCGAGCCTGCTGCAGGCGGCGGGATTCATCACGCTGCAGAGCGATCGCCGCGTGCCGAGCGCGCGCGTGTCCGGATGGCAATCGATCGCCGCGGGCCACGCCGACCTGCGGGGCAGCTGGCGCTAGCTGCGCCTGCTTCGGCAGCATCGCGCGCCGTCCGATGGATGCCTCAGGCCCGGGCTTTCCTTGCCCTCGCGCGCTCGCATGCCGCGCCAGGGAGCGTGAGGCGGAGAGGGTGCGAAAAGTCAATCCTGCGGCTGGCGTCCACGAGGCACAAAAGTCGGGTTTCATACCCTCGGCGAGCCCCGTGAATACGTGTACATTTGCTGCGGCCCCGCAACGTTGCGGGGCCGCCAACATGAACCCGCGGGCCTCGAGAGCGCCGGTTCTCACGACAAGAAGAGCATGAGCCGAAAGCGCGTCATCTGGTCGGAGGGATTGTTCCTGCGGCCGCAGCATTTCCAGCAACTCGAGCGCTCGGTAGAGATGCTCGTGGAGTCCCGCGCTGCCGGGATGTTCTCCCCGGGTTGGGGCCTGAGCGCGCTGCGCATCGACGAGGAGGCGCTCAAGATCGGGCGGCTGTCGATCAAGTCCGCGCGCGGCGTGATGCCGGACGGCACGCCCTTCTCCATCCCCGAGGAATACGCGGCGCCGCTCGCGCTCGAGGTGGGCACCGAGGTCAAGGAGAGCCTCGTGCACCTCGCGTTGCCGCTGGTGCGCGCGGGCATGCCGGAGTTCGCGGTCGACGCGGGTCCCACCACCGCGCTGGCGCGCTACGTGGGCCAGGACCAACGCGTCGAGGACAACGTGCTGGGCGTGGGCGACCCTGCCGAGATGAAGCTGGGCCAGATCAACCTGCGCCTCATGCTCGACGAAGATCCGCGCTCGGGCTTCTGCAGCATCGCGGTGGCGCGCATCATCGAGCGTCGCAGCACGGGCCAGCTGGTGCTCGACGAAAGCTTCATCGCGCCCGCGCTCGACTGCCGCGGCTCCGCGCGCCTCCAGGACTTCGTCACGGAGGCGCGCAACCTGGTGCGCCATCGCGCCGATACCCTGGCCGCGCGCCTGAACCAGTCGCAGCAGAAGGGCGTCGGCGAGATCGGCGACTTCATGATGCTGCAGGTGGCCAACCGCTACGACCCGTGGCTGACCCATCTCGGCGAGCGCGAGACGCTCCATCCCGAGGCGCTGTACACCGTGCTGGTGCAGGCCGCCGGCGAGTTCGCCACGTTCAGCGATCGGCGCAAGCGCCGCGCCCGCGTGCAGCCGGTCTATCGCCACGAGGACCTGAAGAACACCTTCGAGCCGCTGATGTTCGACATCCGCGAGCTGCTCACCGAGGTGATCAACCCGAACGCGGTGCCCATCCCGCTGCAGGAGCGCGCCGCGGGCCTGTACACGGGCATGATCCCCGACCCCGAGCTGCTGCGCAACGCGCAGTTCGTGCTGGCCGTCAACGCCGACAAGCCGGGCGAGTTCGTGCGCAGCCGCTTCCCGTCGCAGGTCAAGATCGGCCCGCCCGACAAGATCCGCGACCTGGTGCGCCTGCACCTACCGGCCATCGCCGTCGAGCCGCTGCCGATGGCGCCGCCGCGCATGCCGTACTACGCCGGCTTCACCTACTTCCAGCTCGATCGGAGCGGCGACCTGTGGAAGCAGCTCGACGTGACCAAGGTCATCGCGCTGCACATCGCCGGCGATTTCCCCGGCCTGCAGCTGGAACTGTGGGCCCTGAAGCCCTGATCCGAGATTCATCATGAGCGACCCCAACTTCCCCGGTGCCCCGCCGCCCGACGATTCGGAATCCACGATCATGATCCCCAAGCCGGGCGGTCGCCGCGCGGCGGCGCCGGTCCCGGCCGCCGGGCAGGCGATGACGCTGGACGCCTCGGCGGTGCTGTCCGACGTGGAGGAGGCCAGCGGCCCCGTCGGCCTGAACCCGCTGGTGGCCAACGCGGCGGTGCTGCTCAACACGGTGCCCACGATCCGGCGCTCGCTGCACCACGCCGACCCGGCGGGCCTGCGCGACTACCTGCTGCGGGCCATCACCGAATTCGAGAGCCGGGCGCGCGCGGCCGGCGCGAGCCCGGAGCACGTGCTGATCAGCCGCTACGCGCTGTGCACGGTCATCGACGAGGCCGTGGCCAACATGCCCTGGGGCGCCAGCCCCGAGTGGGTGCAGCAGAGCCTGCTGGTCACGCTGCACCGCGAAGGATTCGGCGGCGAGAAGTTCTTCCAGCTGCTCGAGAAGGCGATGGAGGATCCGCGCCGCAACATCGACCTGCTGGAGCTGATGTACGTGTGCATCGCGCTCGGCTTCGAGGGGCGCTACAGCGTCATCGAGAACGGCCGTCAGCAGCTCGACGTGGTGCGCGACCGCCTGCACGGCGTGATCCGGCGCGAGCGCGGCGAGTTCGAGCGCGACCTCTCCGGCAAGTGGAAGGGCGTGCAGCGCGTTGCCAAGCCGCTGGTTCGCCGCCTGTCCGTGTGGCTGGTGCTGGCCGCCGTGGCCCTGCTGCTGTTCGTGCTGTACCTGGTCTTCGCGCTGGTGCTGGCGGCCAAGTCCGATCCGGTCTTCAATTCGCTGGCGGCCATTCGCGTTGACGTGGGTGACCTCAAGCGCGCGCCGCCGCCACCGCCGCCGCCGGCCGCGCCGCGGCTGAAGCCCCTGCTTGCCGCGGAGATCCTGGCCGACGAGCTGGAGGTCAACGAGGACGCCACATCCAGCCACGTGATCATCCACGGCGACAAGTTCTACGACCCGGGCAGCGCCGAGATCAAGCCCGACCTGGTGCCGGTGATCCAGCGCATCGCCGCTGCCATCAACCAGGTGCCGGGCGTCGTCCTGGTCAGCGGCCACACCGACAACCAGCCCACCAAGCGATCGCTGCGCTTCCCGTCCAACTACGAGCTCTCGCTGGAGCGCGCGCGCGGCGTCGCCGCGTTGCTGGAGCAGACGGTGCAGAACCACGCGATCAAGGCCGAGGGCCTGGCCGACAGCAAGCCGCTGGCGCCCAACACCACGCCGGACGGCCGCGCTCGCAATCGCCGCGTCGAAATCACCCTGCGCACCGGCGCATAAGAAGTCTGGGATAGAAAAAACATGTGGGCAAAGCTCAAGCGCTTCTTCGCCAATCGATGGGTGCTGGCGTTCATCGGCCTGCTGGTCGTGTCGCTGCTGATCTGGTTCGTCGGCGACGCCATCGCGTTCTATGACCATCGACCGCTCGGCTCCGCCGGCGCGCGTCTCGGCCTGATCATCCTCGTCATCCTGGTCTTCGCGATCATCGAGGGCGTCAAGCAGTACCGGGCATGGCGCGCCAACAAGGCGATGCTCTCGGCGATGGGCGAGGGCGCCTCCAGCAACACCGCGATGTCGCAGCGCGAGGTGGCCGAGCTCAAGAAGCGCTTCGACGACGCGATGGGCACGCTGCGCAAGGCGCGCTTCGACGACAAGTCGGGCAGCGGCCGCAACTACCTGTACCAGCTGCCCTGGTACATGTTCATCGGCGCGCCGGGCTCGGGCAAGACCACGGCGCTGATGAACTCGGGCCTGCGCTTCCCGCTCGAGGGCAAGATGGGCAAGGATGCCGTCAAGGGTATCGGCGGCACGCGCAACTGCGACTGGTGGTTCACCGACGAGGCCGTGCTGCTCGACACCGCCGGCCGCTACACCACGCAGAGCAGCAACCGCGAGGTCGATGCCGCCGCGTGGACGGGCTTCCTCACGCTGCTGAAGAAGTTCCGTCCGGCCCAGCCGCTCAACGGCGCCATCGTCACGGTGAGCCTGTCCGACCTGTTCACGTGGTCGGCCGCGCAGCGCGACGAGTACGCACGCTCGATCCGCGCACGCGTGCAGGAGCTTTATGGCACGCTGGGCGTGCGCTTCCCGGTCTACGTGGTCGTCACCAAGACCGACCTGCTGGCCGGCTTCTCCGAGTTCTTCGGCGATCTCGGCCGCGAGGCGCGCGCGCAGGTGTGGGGGACCACCTTCGACTTCCCGATGCCCGCCGGCGCCGGCCTGGGCGCCACGTTCGCCACCGAGTTCGACGCGCTGGTCGCGCGCCTGAACGCTCGCCTGACCACGCGCATGGAGGAAGAGCGCGACCCGCAGCGCCGGGCCACGCTGTTCGCGTTCCCGCAGCAGTTCGCGGCGCTGCGCGAGATACTCAAGTCATTCCTCGACGAGGCCTTCCTCAGCTCCGCGTTCGGCGAGGAGCCGATGGTGCGCGGCGTGTACTTCACCAGCGGCACCCAGGAAGGCAGCCCGTTCGACCGCGTGCTGGGCAACATCTCGCGCGCCTACGGCCTCGAACGCCAGGTGCTGCCGCCGGCCGCCGCGTCGGGGCGCAGCTACTTCCTCACGCACCTGCTGCGCGGCGTCATCTTCGCCGAGTCCGACATCAGCGGGCGCAGCGCCGTCATCGAGAAGCGCCGCGGCCGCATCGCGCTGGCGGCCTACTCGCTGCTCGCGCTGCTGTCGCTGCTGCTCATCGCAGGCTGGACGATCAGCTTCGTGCGCAACCAGGCCCTGATCCACGAGGTGGCCGACGCCACCGCGGAGGTGCAGAAGCGGGTGGCGGCGGTGCCGCCGCTGCCCGCCGGCGACGTGGTGGCGATGCTGCCGGTGCTGGACGCGGCGCGCAACATGCCCACCGGCTACGCCGAACGCGACGCCGGCGTGCCGCTGTCGCGCGCCTTCGGCCTGAGCCAGAGCGGCAAGCTGGGCACGCAGGCCAACCGCGCCTACCTGAACCTGCTGCGCGACGTGTTCATGCCGCGCGTGGCGCTGCGCCTGGAGCAGCAGATCCGCGACGCCGATTCGCCCGAGGTGCGCTACGAGGCCCTCAAGACCTACATCATGCTGTACGACCCGGCGCACCTGAAGGCCGCCGACGTGCGCAACTGGATCGGCGCCGACTGGGATCGCACGCTGCCGCGCGACGTCACGCAGCTGCAGCGCACGGCGCTGTCGTCGCACCTCGACGCGGCGCTCGACCAGTTGCCGCTGGAGATGGTGCTGCCGGAAGACCAGGCCCTGGTGGGCGAGGTGCGCAAGCAGCTCGCCGCCGCCTCGCTCGCCGAGCGCGTGTATTCCCGCCTGAAGCGCGTGGCCGATGCCGGCGCCGATTTCCGGGTCACCGAGGCCGGCGGGCCGCAGGCCGCGCTCGTGTTCACGCGCGCCTCGGGTGCGCCGCTGTCGCAAGGGCTGCCGGCGCTGTTCACGGTGGCCGGCTACGACAAGGGCTTCCGCGCGCAGGCGCCGCTGCTGGTCAAGCAGCTGAGCGAGGAAGAGGGCTGGGTGCTGGGCACGCAGTCCGACTCGGGTGGCGTGGCGCGCATGGCCACCACGCTCACCGCGGTGCAGCAGCTGTACCTCAACGAGTACATCAAGACCTGGGACGACATGCTGGGCGACCTGCGCCTGATCCCGTCCACCAGCCTGCAGGGCAGCATCCAGACCATCACGCTGCTGTCGGCCGGCGATTCCCCGCTCAAGCTGCTGCTCAATGGCGTGGCCAAGGAAACCAAGCTCGCCACCGGCAACGACAAGTCGGCCGAGGCCGTGGCCGCGGGCGTGCTGGACAAGGCTACCAACGCGATGCGCAGCACCGTCGACAAGCTGATGGGCGCGCCGGCCGCGGCGGCGGGCGCGACGGCCAAGCCCGAGGCCGTGGTCGACGCGCACTTCGAGCAGTTGCAGCGCGTCGTCGCCGGGCCGGCGGGCCAGCCGGTGCCGCTCGATGCCACGCTGGGCGTGCTCAAGGAATACGAGGTGCAGCTGCGGGCCACCGACGAGGCCATCAAGCGCGGCGCGCCGGCCACGTCCGACGCGCTCATCGTGGCGCGCATCAAGAGCGAGGCCGACCGCATGCCGCCGCCGATCAGCAACCTGCTCAACGGCCTGATCTCGCGCAGCGGCGCGCAGTCGGCCAGCGCCGGCCAGGCCGCGGTCAAGGCCGCGGCGGCCGGCGAGGTGGGCGGCTTCTGCAAGGCGGCCGTCGAGGGCCGCTACCCGTTCGTCAAGGGCGTGCCCAAGGAAGTGCCGCTGGGTGACTTTGCCAAGCTGTTCGCCCCCAACGGCGTCATCGACGGCTTCGCCAAGACCAAGCTGGTGGGCATGGTCGACATGAACGGCCCGGTGTGGAAGCCGATCCAGCTGGCCGAGGGCGTCAACGCGCTGCCGCCGGCATCCATCGCCAACTTCCAGCGGGCCGCGGCGATCCGCGACGCGTTCTTCCCGGGCGGCACCGCCAATCCGACGGCCCAGCTCGATCTGCTGCTGCAACGCGCCGAGGACGGCGTCACCGAGGTGCAACTGTCCATCGACGGCCAGGTCACGGCCATGAAGCCGGGCGGCAACGGCGCCGCGCGCCTGAGCTGGCCCAGCCTGAGCCCGGCCAGCCAGATCAAGCTGACGCTGGTCATCGGGGGCAAGCCCTCCACCACCCCGCTGATCTTCGACGGCCCGTGGGCACTGTTCCGCTTCGTCGACGCCGGCAAGGTGGAAGGCGGCACGCCCGAGCGCCAGAGCGTGAGCTACGAAGAAGGCGGCAAGCGCGTGTACTTCGAGCTGCGTTCGGGCAGCGTGCGCAACCCGATGCGCCTGCCGGAGCTGGCGCAGTTTCGTTGCCCTGGTTGAGAGCCCGAGATGTCCGGCGGCGGCTTCTACGGCAAGCTCCCCAGCGAGGGCGACTTCGTCACGCGTCGTCTCCCGTGGGAATTCACGTCGGTCTGGGACGACTGGCTGCAGCAGGGCATGCAGGCCTCGCGCGACACTCTGGGCGCGGGCTGGCTGGCCCTGTACCTGTCGGCGCCCATCTGGCGCTTCCAGGTCGCGCCCGGCGTCTGCGGGCCCATCGGCTGGCGCGGCCTGTTCTTCGCCAGCGTCGACCGGGTGGGGCGCTACTTCCCGCTCACGCTCGCCTTCGCCGACGCCGCTGCGCCGGCGCTGGCCTCGCTCAGCGCCGACACGCAGGCCTGGATCGCGCTGGAAGACGCCGCGCTCTCGGGGCTGGCGCCCACGCTGCCCATCGCCGATTTCGACCGCCTGACCGAGGGGCTGGCGCTGCCGGCCGCCGCCGCCGCCGATCCGGCGCGGCCGCGCGTGTGCCTCTATACCGGCGGTTCCGAGGAGGTGCCCGCGCGCGGCATGAGCTTCGCCGAACTGCCGCCGGCCGCCTCGTTCACCGACCTGATCGCGCCCGGCGCGGCGCCGTCGGAGACGTCGCTCGCCGACCTGCTGTGATTGCCCGACCCGCGTGACGTCTTCGTGTACTGAGGGCATACCCTCGGACGTAACCCGTCGTAATGGTTCCCGCGACCGCGCGCACATACACTAACTCTTGTCGCATCCGGAAAAGCCCGGTCGACGCTCAGCCTCGGAGAGATTCCAACGTGATTGACATCGACGCCCTGTCGCGTCCCATCAGCGACGACGAGCCGTCCGGCCCGGACCTGGAATACGCCGAGGTCGCCGAGCTGGAGCGCTTCTCGTCCGGCACCCCGGGCACGATCGATCCGTCCACGCAGGAACTGGTGGGCGCCGAGGAGCCGAACTGGCGCAAGGTCGCCGAACAGGCCACCGAGATCCTGGGCAAGACCAAGGATCTGCGCGTGGCCGCCTGGCTCACGCGCGCCGAACTGGCCAATCGCGGGCTGCCCGGCCTGTCCGACGGCCTCAAGCTGATCGCCACGCTCGTCGAGAACTTCTGGGAGACGGTCTACCCGCCGCTCGATCGCGACGAGGGCGACGACCCCATCGAGCGCCTGAACGTGCTCGCCAATCTCTCGCCCGACCCGGTGCAGTCGTACGGCTCGCCCAGCGCCGAGGCGATGCTGCGCTCGCTGCGCGGCTCGGTCATCTGCGAATCGCGCGAGGTGGGGCGCTTCACGGTGCGCGACCTCGACTACGTGCTCGGGCGCATGGCGCCGCCCGCGGGCCAGACGGCGCCCGCCGCCGGTTTGCTGGCGGCCGCCTGGAAGACCGGCGACCCTGCCGCCAACCAGGAGAAGCGCGACGGCATCGCGATCGGCCAGGCGGCGATCCAGGCGCTCACCAAGCTGTTCTCAGACCACAGCGGCCAGCGCCCCAGCCTCGACCTGCTCCAGCAGACCCTGCGCCGCGTGGGCGAGTTCTACACCGAGCAGGACGCCGAAGCCGCCGCCGAGAACGGCGATGCCGAGGGCGGGGACGGGGGCGAGGGCGACGAAATAGGGGGTGCTGGCGGAGGCGCTGGGAAAACCCCCCGTTCGGGTGGCTTGGCGTCTCGGGCAGATGCGGTGAGAATGTTGCAACAGATCGCTACGTTCCTGCGCAAGGCCGAGCCCAGCAGCCCGGCCCCGATGTTCGTGGACCGCGCCATCAAGCTTCTTCAGATGGACTTCACGGCGATCGTCAAGGAGTTGATGCCCGACTCGAAGGATCGCATCGAGATGCTGGGAGGCATTTCGCTCGAAGATGAAGAATCCGACTCCTGATCCTCAGGATCGACCGAATTTTCCAGGAGAGTTACGTCATGTCAGGTAGCAGCCAGAAGTTCATCGCCCGCAACCGTGCGCCGCGCGTCCAGATCGAATACGACGTCGAGCTGTACGGTTCCAGCAAGAAGATGCAGATCCCGTTCGTGATGGGCGTCATGGCCGATCTGTCGGGCAAGCCCGCCGAGCCGCTCGCGCCGGTGGCCGACCGCAAGTTCCTGGAGATCGACGTCGACAACTTCGACGAGCGCCTGAAGTCGATGAAGCCGCGCGTGGCGTTCGCCGTGCCCAACACGCTCACCGGCGAAGGCAACCTCAGCGTCGACATCACCTTCGAGAGCATGTCCGACTTCTCGCCGGAAGTGGTCGCGAAGAAGGTGGGCGCGCTGAACAACCTGCTGGAAGCCCGCACCCAGCTGAAGGATCTGCTCACCTACATGGACGGCAAGGTCGGCGCCGAGGAACTCCTGGGCAACGTTCTGAAGAACCCCGAGCTGCTGAAGTCGCTGGCCGCCGCGCCCAAGCCCACCGACGCACCGGCCGAGTGAGCGCAGCGCGCGTTCGCCCCCAGTCAAGTCAGAGATCCCTAGGAGTCCACCGATGACCACCCAACAAGAATCGACCGCCGCCGCTGGCGCGATGGCCGAATTCGACGATTTCGCCGCGCTGCTGCAGAAGGAATTCAAGCCAAAGACGGACCAGGCGAAGTCGGCGGTCGAGAACGCCGTCCACACGCTGGCCCAGCAGGCGCTCGCCGACACCACGCTGGTGTCCAGCGACGTCTACAACACCATCGAAGGACTGATCGCCGCGCTCGACAAGAAGCTGTCCGAGCAGGTCAACATCATCCTTCACCACGCCGACTTCACGAAGCTCGAAGGCGCGTGGCGCGGTCTCCATCACCTCGTCAACAACACCGAGACCGACGAGATGCTGAAGATCCGCGTGATGAACATCTCCAAGGGCGAGCTGCACAAGACGCTCAAGCGCTACAAGGGCACGGCCTGGGATCAGAGCCCGATCTTCAAGAAGGTCTACGAAGAGGAATTCGGCCAGCTGGGTGGCAACCCCTACGGCTGCCTGGTCGGCGACTACCACTTCGACCACAGCCCGGTCGACGTCGAACTGCTGGCCGAGATGGCCAAGGTCGCCTCCGCCGCGCACGCCCCGTTCATCGCCGGCGCCTCGCCCACCACGCTGCAGATGGATTCGTGGCGCGAGCTGTCGAACCCGCGCGACCTCACCAAGATCTTCGAGAACTCCGAGTACGCCGCGTGGCGCTCGCTGCGCGATTCGGAAGATTCCCGCTACATCGGCCTGGCCATGCCGCGTTTCCTGGCGCGCCTGCCCTATGGCGCGAAGACCAACCCGGTCGACGCGTTCGACTTCGAGGAAGACGTCGAGGGTGCCGACCACAATCGCTACGTGTGGGCCAACTCCGCCTACGCGATGGCCACCAACATCACGCGCGCCTTCAAGCTGTACGGCTGGTGCACCACGATCCGCGGCGTCGAGTCCGGCGGTTCGGTGCCCAACCTGCCGGTGCACTCGTTCCCCACCGACGACGGCGGCGTGGACATGAAGTGCCCCACCGAGATCGCGATCTCCGACCGCCGCGAGGCCGAACTCGCCAAGAACGGCTTCATGCCGCTGGTGCACCGCAAGAACAGCGACTTCGCCGCGTTCATCGGCGCCCAGTCGCTGCAGAAGCCGTCCGAATACGACGATCCGGACGCCACCGCCAACGCCAACCTGGCCGCGCGCCTGCCGTACCTGTTCGCGTCATCGCGCTTCGCACACTATCTGAAGTGCATGGTGCGCGACAAGGTGGGCTCGTTCTCGAGCGCCGCCTCCATGCAGCGCTACCTCAGCGACTGGATCAGCAACTTCGTGGTCTCCAATCCGGAGAGCGCCGGCCAGACCATCCAGGCCCAGAAGCCGCTGTCCGCCGCGGAAGTCATCGTCGAGGAGGTCGAGGGCAACCCCGGCTACTACACCTCGAAGTTCTTCCTCAAGCCTCATTACCAGCTGGAAGGGATGAGCATCTCCCTCCGCCTGGTTTCCAAACTGCCTTCGAGCAAGGCGGCCTAAGCCCTTCGGGGCGTAGTCCCAACAGGGGCGAATTCCGGCCTGACGGGCTGGGATGGTTACAAGGAGCATAAAAATGGCAATGGACATGTTCATCAAGATCGATTCGCTGGCTGGCGAATCGAAGGATTCCACCCACAAGGGCGAGATCGACGTCCTGGCGTGGAGCTGGGGTGCGTCCAACTCCGGTTCGGCCCACGTTGGCGGCGGCGCTGGCGCCGGCAAGGTCAACGTGCAGGATCTGTCCTTCACGAAGTACCTCGACAAATCGACCCCCGACCTGCTGCTGTCCACCTGCAACGGCAAGCACTGGGATCAAGCGGTCCTGGTCGTCCGCAAGGCCGGCGAGACCCCGCTCGAGTACCTGAAGATCACGATGAGCGAAGTGCTGGTCACCAGCGTTTCGGAAGGCGGCTCGGGTGGCGAAGACCGCCTGACCGAGAACGTCACGCTGAATTTCGCCAAGGTGAAGGTCGAGTACGTCGAGCAGGCTGCCAAGGGCGGCAAGGGCGCCACGCCGTCGATGGGCTGGAACATCTCGGAAAACGTGAAGCTGTAATTCCAGGCAGGACCGGTCTGCTCGCAGACCGGTCGCCTTCCTCGCGCGCCTCGTCATGCGGTTGCGAGACCCGTGGCGAGATCCGCTGCGAAGGAAGGCTCGAATTCCTGAAGGCGCCGGTCAGTTGGCCGGCGTCGCCATTTTTCCCCGGGGTGAGTGTCCATGGCGTCCATTGATCTCGCAATGCAGTTTTCCTCCGCCGACCCGCTGGCGCACTTCGACGAGCTGCGCAAGATGATCCAGAAGCAGCCGCAGCGCGCCGACCTGCGGATCTTCCTGTTCCAGCTCTACTGCGTGCAGGGCGAATGGATCAAGGCCGCGACGCAGCTCGACGTGCTGCTGGAGCTCGACCCGTCCTCCAAGCCGATGGTGGAGACCTACCGCGAGGCCCTGCGCTGCGAGGCGCTGCGCCGCGAGGTCTTCGACGGCAAGCGCTCGCCGCTGGTGCTGGGCAAGCCGGACGACTGGCTGGCGATGATGATCGAGGCGCTCCGCGTGGACGCCGAAGGCCGTCCCGATGCCGCCGCCGAGTTGCGCACCAAGGCCCTCGAGGCCGCGCCCGCCACCTCGGGCAAGCTCGACGACGCGCCGTTCGCGTGGCTGGCCGACGCCGACAGCCGCCTGGGCCCGGTCGTCGAGGCCATCATCAACGGCAAGTACTACTGGGTGCCGGTGTCGCGGCTGATCCGCATCGAGATCGAGAAGCCGGCCGACCTGCGCGACTTCGTGTGGGCCCCTGCCACGCTGACGCTGGAGAACGGCGCCGCGAACGTGGCACTGATCCCCACGCGCTACCCCGGCACCGAGCGCGAATCCGAGCCGGCTTTGCGCCTTGCCCGCGCCACCGACTGGCGCGAGAGGCCGGGCGGCGCCTGGCATGGCGTGGGCCAGCGCATGCTCACCACCGACCAGGCCGAGGTCGCGCTGCTCGATGCGCGCGTGATCGCGCTCGATACCCCGCTGGTCGAATCGCCGCCGCCGGCCGAGGCGGACGCCGCCGCGGCGGCGCAATCCAATGGCTGAAGCGCTCTCGCGCGACCGGCTGTACCCGTCGCTGCTCGACCGGCTGATCGACGAGGATCCGGGCCGCGCCACGGAGGCGCGCGAAAACCGTGCGGCCTCGCTGCAGAGGCTGCGCGAGAACGTGTTGCGCGACCTGAACTGGCTGTTCAACGCCACGCAGTCCAGCATCGATCTCGAAGACGATCCGGTACTCGTCGGCTCCGTCATCAACTACGGCATGCCGCCGCTGGCGGGCCGTCCGGCCTCGCAGTACGACACGAGCGAGCTCTCGCGCGCGCTGCGCGAGGTGATCCTGCGATTCGAGCCGCGCATCATCGCGCACACGCTCAAGGTGAGCGCCGAGCGCCCCAAGGGCGACAGCCACAACGTGCTGGGCTTTCGCATCGAGGGCCAGCTCTGGTCGCAACCGATCCCGCTCGAGATCTACATGCGCACCGAGATCGACCTCGAGAGCGGCATGACCCAGGTCATCGAGTCCAAAGCACCCTAGCATCCCCTCCACGCCACGATGGATCCGCGCCTACTCGGCTACTACCGCCAGGAACTGCTGCACATCCGCGACGCCGCGTCGGAGTTCGCGCGCGAGCATCCGAAGATCGCCGCCAGGCTCGCGCTGGAGCAGACCACGTCCGGCGGCGAATGCGTCGACCCCTACGTGGAGCGCCTGCTGGAAGGCTTCGCGTTCCTCGCCGGCCGCGTGCACTACCAGCAGGACGCCGAGTACGCGCGCTTCACGCAGCACCTGCTCGAGCTGGTCTATCCGGGCTACCTTGCGCCCACGCCGTCGATGCTGATCGCGCAGTTCGAGGCCGACCTCGACGATCCCGCGCTGGCGACCGGCCCGCTGGTGCCGCGCGGCAGCGTGATGAGCTCGCGCCTGCAGCCGGGCGAGCGCACCGCGTGCCGCTTCACCACCGGCCAGGGCGTGCGCCTGTGGCCGCTGCGCATCGCGCAGGCGCGCTTCCAGTCGCACGTCACCGACGTGCCGCCCGCGGCGCTGGCCGGCCTCGTCTCGCCCAACGCGTGCCTGCGCGTGCGCCTGCGCGTGGGTGCCTCGCTGCTGGCCAACCAGCTGGAGCTCGACGAGCTCGTGCTGCACATGGCCGGCGACGACGGCATCGCGCACCGGGTCTACGAACAGCTGTTCGCGCGCTGCCAGGCGATCGCGGTCGTCGATCCGCTGCGCCGCCACGCGCTGGCCGGCGTCCTCGGCGCCGACGCGCTCGCGCCCGGCGGCTTCGAGGACGACGAGGCCCTGTTGCCGATCCAGGATCGGGCGCTCTCCGGCTATCGCCTGCTCAAGGAATACGGCGCGTTCCCGGCGCGCTACCTGTTCGCACGCATCAAGGGCCTCCGCGAACTGATCGCCAAGATCGGCTCGTCGGAATTCGAGCTGCTGTTCATCACCGACCGCAGCGACGTCACGCTGGAGAAGTCGCTCGATCCGGGCAACTTCGCGTTGCATTGCACGCCGGCCATCAACCTGTTCCAGAAGCGCGCCGACCGCGTGGAGGTGAACACGCGCGACCACGAGTTCCACGTGATCAGCGACCGCGCGCGGCCGATGGACTACGAGGTGTTCTCGCTGCTGTCGGTGGCGGGCATCGACAAGTCGGGCGTGCAGCAAGTGCGCGAGTTCAAGCCGCTCTATGCGCGCTACGACGACGCGAGCTCCGATTCGTACGCGTTCTTCTCCACGCGGCGCCTGCAGCGAGTCGTGTCGGAGGCGGCGCGCCAGCGCGGGCCGCGCAGCGGCTACGTGGGCACCGAGGTCTACGTCACGCTGGCCGACCCGCAGGCGGCGCCGTGGCCGGCCTCGGTGGTGCAGCTGGCGATCGACACGCTCAGCACCAATCGCGACCTGCCGCTGACGCTGTCGGTGGGCAGCGCCAACGACTTTTACCTGGAAGAGAACACGCCGGTCAAGGGCGTGCGCTGCATCCGCGGCCCCACGCGTCCCGTCACGCCGGTGGGCGAGGGCAAGGGGCCGTGGCGCGCGCTGAGCCATCTGTCGCTGAACTACCTGTCGTTGATCGACAGTGAAGGCAAGGGCGGCGCGGCCTCGCTGCGCGAGCTGCTGTCGCTGTACGGCCTGGACGAGCTCTCGCCGCTGCACAAGCAGCTCGAAGGGCTGGTCTCGGTGCGCAGCGAGGCCGCCATCAGCCGCGTGCCGGTCAAGGGCCCCATCGTCTTCGGGCGCGGCACCAAGGTGTGGCTGTCGCTGGACGAGCGCGCGTTCGAAGGCACCGGCATCCTCGTGCTGGGCGCGGTGCTCGACCGCTTCCTCGCGCGCTACGCCAGCATGAACAGCTTCACCCAGCTGGCGATCTCGTCGCAGACGCGCGGCCTGATCAAGACCTGGCCGCCGCGCATCGGCACGCGGTCGGTTCTCTGAGAACGCCAGCATGACCGAATTCGCGTCCGCACCGCCGGCTGATGACGAGGACGATGCGGAAGGCACCCGCATCCTCACCGTCAGCGACGTGCTGGGCGCGCTCGATGCGCTCAAGGGCGGGGCGGGCGGCCACGCCGCGGCGGTGGCCGAGCTGCTGGCGCAGAAGGAGGCCGCGACGGCCGCGCGCTACGAGGCGCGCAAGGAACTGCTGCGCCAGCTCGAGGAGGAGCCGCACAAGTTCGGCTTCTTCCAGGCCGTGCGCCTGCTCGAGAACGCCCACCCCGGCCTGCCGCGCATCGGCACCTCGCTGCGGCTGCGCGACGACCCGATCCGCTTCGCGCAGTCGCCGTCGCTGTCGTTCGCGCCATCCGCGCTGGCCCGCTTCATCCCGGCCGACGGCGACAAGCCGCCCACGCTGCACCAGCGCTTCTTCGGCCTGTTCGGCGCCAATGGGCCGCTGCCCCTGCACATCACCGAGTACGCGCGCGAACGCTCGCGACGCATGCCGTCCGATCGCGCGCTGGTGCGCTTCCTCGACATGTTCCACCACCGGCTGCTGTCGCTGTTGTATCGCGCGTGGGCCGAGGCCTCGCCGGCGGTGAGCCTCGACCGGCCCGACAACGATCCGTTCAGCCGCTGGGTGGGCTCGCTCGCCGGCTATGGCCAGACCACGCTGGCCGGCCGCGACGCCGTGCCCGACGGCGCGCGTCTGGCCGTGGCGGGCATCCTGGGCCGCTCGGTGCACGGCGCCGAAGGCCTGGAGCGCATCCTCAACGACTTCTTCCGCGTGCCCGTGCGGGTGCACCAGTGGCAGGCGTACTGGATGCGCCTGCCCGACGACGTGCACACGCGCATCGGCCTGCGCAACGCGCCGGTGGCCCTCGGGCAGAGCGCCGTGGTGGGCGCGAAGGTGTGGGACTGCCAGAACCGCTTCCGCATCGAGATCGGCCCGCTCACGCTGGCACAGTACAAGCGCTTCCTGCCGGGGGGCGAGAGCCTGAAGCGGCTCAAGGACTGGGTCCTCAACTACGTCGGCTACGAGCTCTCGTGCGAGATGCACCTCGTGCTGAAGACGGACGAGGTGCCCGAGGTCCGCCTGGGCGCCGCCGGCGCGCTGGGATGGACCTCGTGGCTGGGCAAGCGGCCGTCGCCGGAGCCAGCGGGCGACATGCGCCTGGGCATCACCTGAGCGCCGGGCAACCCCCCGCTAGCGGGGATTGAAAACCCCCTCGAACAACGCTCCAATCAGACCAACTATCCAACGGGCACGATGAGGCCCACATGAGGAGTCACCGTGAGTGAAATCAGTCGTGTCGCGCTGTTCGGCAAGCTCAATCCTGTCGCATACAAGGGCATCGAGGGCGCAACGGTCTTCTGCAAGCTCCGGGGCAACCCGTACGTGGAGCTGGTGCACTGGCTGCACCAGCTGATCCAGGCGAGCGACTCCGACCTGCATCGCATCTTCAAGCACTTCGCGCTGGACGCCTCGCGCCTGGCCAGCGACATCACCACCGCGCTCGACGCGCTGCCGCGCGGCGCCACGTCCATCTCCGACTTCTCGCCCACCATCGAGAAGGCCGTGCAGGAGGGCTGGCTGTACGGCACGTTGCAGTACGGCGAGAGCGCCGTGCGCACGGGCCTGCTCGTCGTGGGTGCTGTCAAGACCCAGACGCTGCGCAACGCGCTGTACGCGATCTCGGCCGAGTTCCGCAAGATCAGGCCCGACGACCTGTTCGACGACTTCGCCAAGATCGTCTCCGGGTCGCCGGAAGACACGCTTGCCGCGCGCGACGGCTCCAACGTCGGCGGCGGCGCCGCGCCCGGCGAGGCCAGCGGCGCGATCGCCCCGGCCCAGCTCGGCAAGCAGGAGGCGCTCAAGAAGTTCACCGTCGACCTCACCGCGCAGGCAAGGAGCGGCAAGATGGACCCGATCGTCGGCCGCGACGACGAGATCCGCCAGGTGGTCGACGTCCTGATGCGCCGGCGCCAGAACAACCCTATCCTCGTCGGCGAGGCCGGCGTGGGCAAGACGGCCGTGGTCGAGGGCTTCGCCCAGCGCATCGTGCGCGGCGACGTGCCGCCCAGCCTGAAGGAAGTGTCGCTGCTCACGCTGGACGTCGGCCTGCTGCAGGCGGGCGCCAGCATGAAGGGCGAGTTCGAGCAGCGCCTGCGCTCGGTCATCGACGAAGTGCAGGCCAGCCCCAAGCCCATCATCCTGTTCATCGACGAGACGCACACGCTGGTGGGCGCCGGCGGCGCCGCCGGCACCGGCGACGCGGCCAACCTGCTCAAGCCGGCGCTCGCCCGCGGCCAGCTGCGCACGATCGGCGCCACCACCTGGGCCGAGTACAAGAAGTACATCGAGAAGGATCCGGCGCTCACCCGCCGCTTCCAGAACATCCAGGTCGACGAGCCGGACGAGACCAAGGCCATCCTGATGATGCGCGGCGTCGCCAGCACGATGGAGAAGCATCACAAGGTGCAGATCCTCGACGAGGCGCTCGAGGCTGCGGTCAAGCTGTCGCACCGCTACATCCCCGCGCGCCAGCTGCCCGACAAGTCGGTGAGCCTGCTCGACACCGCGTCCGCGCGCGTGGCGATCAGCCTGCATGCGGTGCCGGCCGAGGTCGATGACTCGCAGCGCCGCATCGAGGCCCTGGAGACCGAGATCGGCATCATCGCCCGCGAGGCCGCCATCGGCATTCCCACGGCGGAACGCGATGCCAGCGTCACCGAGTTGCTGGCCCTCGAGAAGGATCGCCTGGCCACGCTCACCAAGCGCTGGAACGACGAGAAGACACTGGTCGACCGTCTCCTCTCGCTGCGCTCCAGGCTGCGCGACGGCCTGAAGCCGGTGGAGGGCACGGGCAGCGCGCTGGAGGCGAGCGCCGAGAAGGCGCCCGAAGTGAAGGCGGCCCTCACCGAGGGCGAGCGCGCCGACGTGATGACCGAGCTGCGCGGCGTACAGGACGAGCTCGCGAAGCTGCAGGGCGAGAGCCCGCTGATGCTGCCGACGGTGGACTTCCAGGCAGTGGCCAGCGTGGTCGGCGACTGGACGGGCATCCCCGTGGGCCGCATGGCCGCCAACGAGATCGACACCGTCCTGAAGCTGCCCCAACTGCTGGGCAAGCGCGTCATCGGCCAGGATCACGCGATGGAGATGATCTCCAAGCGCATCCAGACCTCGCGCGCGGGCCTCGACAACCCGAGCAAGCCGATCGGCGTGTTCATGCTGGCCGGCACCTCCGGCGTCGGCAAGACCGAGACCGCGATCGCGCTGGCCGAGTCGCTGTACGGCGGCGAGCAGAACCTGATCGTCATCAACATGAGCGAGTACCAGGAGGCCCACACGGTCTCGTCGCTCAAGGGTGCCCCCCCGGGGTATGTGGGCTACGGCGAAGGCGGCGTCCTCACCGAGGCCGTGCGCCGCAAGCCCTACAGCGTGGTGCTGCTCGACGAAGTGGAGAAGGCGCACTCCGACGTGCACGAGCTGTTCTTCCAGGTGTTCGACAAGGGCTGGATGGAGGACGGCGAGGGCCGCTCCATCGACTTCCGCAACACCCTGATCCTGCTCACCACCAACGCCGGCACCGACATGATCGCCAACCTCTGCAAGGATCCGGACCTGATGCCCGATCCCGAAGGCATGGCCAAGGCGATCCGCGAGCCGCTGCTCAAGATCTTCCCGCCGGCGTTGCTGGGCCGCCTTGTCACGATCCCGTACTACCCGCTGTCCGACGAGATGCTGGGCAAGATCGTGGCGCTGCAGCTGAACCGCATCAAGAAGCGCATCGAGGCGCGCTACAAGATGCCGTTCAACTACGACGACGAGGTCGTCAAGCTGGTGGTCAGCCGCTGCACCGAGAGCGAATCGGGCGGCCGCATGATCGACGCCATCCTCACCAACACCATGCTGCCCGAGATCTCGCGCGAGTTCCTCACGCGCACGATGCAGGGCACGCCCATCCTGGGGGTGAAGGTGGGCGTGACGGACGGCGAGTTCTCGTACTCGTTCGACTGAAGCGCGAGCGCAGGCGGCGGCGCGGAGGGCGTCGCACGCCGAGCGGGTGAAAAGATGGCGGCTCGAAGCCGCTGCCAGCAACAACTCGAGGAGGATCTTCCATGCCGTCCCACGTCTCTTCTTCTTCCGACGCCGCGGCGCGGGAGATGCTCACCATGGCGCGCCTGCAGGCGCTCAACGCCATGTTCACCGGCACCAAGCTGAAGTTCGGTGCGAAGGGCGCGATCTCGGCCGTCGCCGGCATGGCCAACAGCGGCCGCACCATCGCGAGCAATGCCAAGAAGCTGGCCAAGGGCGGCAGCTCCGGGGCCGGCGCCGCGACCAACTCGTCCAGCACCATCTCCATGGTCAACGACTTCATCTCCGGCTGCGCCGACGTGCCGGGCCTGCATGCGGTGGCCGAGGCCATCGGCACCGAGGCGATGGAGAATCTCGTTGCGGAAGTGATCCCGTTCGTCAGCATCGTCAACAGCGCCCGCAAGCTCGCGACCGCCACGGCGCATGTGGTCGACGATGCCCACTCGCTGTACAAGAGCGCCGAGTGGACGGAAGGCGCGCTGCCGGGCGACCCGGTGGCCGCTTGCGAGGCGGTCAAGAGCCTCATCAAGCGCGATCTGGGCAAGCATTCCATCCAGGTGGCGCAGCAGGCCGCGGCCACCGGCGGCAAGCTCGCCGGCATCCTGGGCGACGGCGGCACGGGCACCACCGTGGCCATCGGGCTGGCCAACGCCGCGGCCTCGCTGGGCCTGCAGCTGTTCTACCTCGGCCTGGACATCAAGGACATGCGCGCCGGCAACGCGCGACTGGCCAAGCCCAACGGCCTGGACAGCACCGTGTTCAGCGAATGTCCCATCCTCGGCTGCTACCTGCTCACCTGCACCGACACCTCCAACATCGTCAACCTGCTGGTGGAGGACATCGGCAGTCCCGGGTGGATGAATCGCGTCGAGGCGATGAAGCGGACGCAGCTCGATCCGCTGCTCAAGATCGCCACGAAGAACATCACGTCGTCGCGGCTGCAGCTCGACGGCCTGTCCACCAACAAGGGCACGTTCGCGCAGCCCACGTTCTTCTCGTCCGTCAAGAGCCGGGCACTGGCCAAGCTGGGCTACAAGACGGCGGGCTCGTTCGTGCGCACGTCCTGAGCGACGTGGCATCGGCCTGAGCAGGACGGGCCATGGTCGACTGGAACCGCAAGTTCAGGAGCGAGTACGACGCCGCGCGCCAGGCGCTGGCGGCCACCGAGGCGTTCGACGCCGGCTGGCAGCCGGTGGTGGCGGATCTCGCGCGCCTGATGGGCGAGGACGGCTTCGATGTCGCGCGCGCGGACGCGCTCGACGAGCTGCGCCGGCGCGCCACCCACGGCCCCGAGTCGATGCGCGTGGACGAGGCCGACGGCCTGCTGCATGCGGTCGCGCCGCAGGGCGAGGGCGGCCTCGTGCCGGAGGACGCCCGCCGTCGCGCCGCGGCGCTCAAGCTGCTGCGCCACGTGCACCTGGAGAGCCGGTCGGGCAGCCGCGGCGTCTGGATCGTGGCGCTGCCCCCGGAGTTCACCGACTGGCCTAGCCAGCAACTGACCGACACGGCGGCCAACCTGGCCGGCGTGCGCCTGCTGCTGGCTGGCCGTGGCGAACACTTCGACGGCCGCCAGCGCCGCTACCTCGGCGCGGCCACGCTGCAAGGGCTGTCCTGGTGCCAGCGTGCGGCCGCCGTGCTGGCCGACGCGCGCCGCGCGCAGGCGGGCGCCTCGGCGCAGCGCGATCGCGCACGCACGCTGGTGCGACGCTGGTTCGTCGAGGCGGACGCGGCCGAGGCGCAGGTCGACCGCGTCGTCGCCACCCTGGCGCGCGGATTCAAGGACATCGTCGCCACGCTCAACCGCGGACGCTTCGTCATCACCGACTGGGTGCCTTTCCGCGGGGCGACGAGCGCCGTGGAGGCCGACTTCCTGCGCACCGAGGCGTTCGCCTTTCGCGCCCGCAGCGAGGGCATGGACGTCGTCTATGTGGAGGGCGCGTTCTTCAAGGAGATCGCCGGCAACGTGCTGCGCGGCCAGGCGAACTGGACCCGCATCCTCGTGCACGAGCTGTCGCACCTGGTCTGCGGCACGCACGACGTCAACGATGGCCAGTCGCGCTACGCGTGGGCGGGCATCGGCCCGCACGCCGGCTACCCGAGCGCCGAGGCCGTCCGCAACGCCGACAACTGGGCGTTCTTCGCGGCCGATTGCGCCGGGGCGTTGACGGCGGGGCAACGCGAGACGGCGCTGCGCAAGACCTGAGAGGTTGAGAGTCACATCGGCTTGAACAGGTGCACGTAGGCCCGGCTCACGGGCAGCTCGTCCTTCCATCCCGTGACGCGCACGAACAGCCGGCTCGCCTCGTCGCGCCGCGTGCCGGCCAGGTGCGCCAGGTTCACGATGGTCGAGCGGTGGATCTGCCAGAACTGCTGGCCATCGAGCTGCGCCGCGAGTTCGGCGATGGGCGTGCGGATCAGGTGTTCGGCCTGTGCGGTGCGCACGCAGGTGTACTTGTCGTCGGCGTGGAAGAACATCACGTCGGACACCGCCACCTGGTGCGTCAGCTCGCCCTGGCTGGCGCGGATCCAGCGCAGCGGCGCGGCGGCCTGCGTGGCCGGCGCCTGCAGCCGGCGCAGCGCGCGGGCCAGGCGCGCGTCGTCGGGCGGTTCCGCGGCGGCGTCCTCGCGCGGCGCGAGCGCGCGGCGCACGCGGTCGACCGTGCGCGCGAGGCGCTCGGCCGTCACCGGTTTGAGCACGTAGTCGACGGCCTCGGCGTCGAAGGCGCTGAGCGCGTACTCGTCGTAGGCGGTGACGAACACGACGCGTGTCAGGCCCTCGATGCCCGCGGCCACGTCCAGGCCGGTGAGGCCGGGCATCTGGATGTCCAGGAAGGCGATGTCGGGCTGAAGCTCGGCGATCCGCTCGGCGGCCTCGGGGCCGTTGCGCGCGATGGCCACGATCTCCAGCTCGGGCCAGAGCTTGAGCAGCTGGTCGCGCAGGTAGGTGGCCAGGTGGGCTTCGTCGTCGGCGATCAGGGCACGGGTCATGGTGGCGAAAAGGGCGGTGGACGGGGCGATTGTCAGGCGGCGACGGCAGGCTGCCAGGGAATGACGAGGCAGGCGCGGGTGCCGGCGCCGGATCCGAGTTCTGCCAGGGTCAGCTGCGCCGAGGCGCCGAAGCGGGCCTGCAGGCGCTCGCGCAGGTTGGCCAGGGCGATGCCGTGGCCGTCCGGGCCGCCGGCCACGGTGTGGCGCGGACGGCGCGCGACCACTTCCAGGCCGGCGCCGTCGTCCTCGACGCAGACCTGAAGCGCGTCCCGCCCGGCGACCTTCACGCGCGCCGCCTTCACCCGCACGATGCCGCCGTCGACCTGCGGCTCCAGGCCGTGCTTGACCGCGTTCTCGATCAGCGGCTGCAACACCAGCGGCATCAGGTGGCAGCCGCCCAGGTCGTCGTCCACGTCGATCTCGAAGCGCAGCCGCTCGCCCATGCGCGTGCGCATCAGCTCGAGGTAGCGGCGCGCCAGGTCCAGTTCGACGGCCAGCGTGCTGTCGTCGTGGCGCAGGCCGCCGAGCGAGGCGCGCAGGTAGTCGGTGAGCGCCTCCAGCATGTGCCTGGCGCGCGGCGCGTCGGCGTCGACCAGGCTGATCACGTTGGCCAGCGTGTTGAACAGGAAGTGCGGCTCCATCTGGCCCTGCAGCAGGCGCAGCTGGGCCTCGTTGGCGCGCTCGCGGGCCCGCGTGGCCTTGTGGCGCATCGAGAAGTAGAGGTGGAACAACAGGCTGATCATCAACGCGACCACCACCATGGAGACGACGGTCCCGGAAGTCATCGCCACCTCGAACGGCACGCCGCCGTAGAGGATCCTCATGCCGATGGGCCAGCCGATGGCCGTGCCCAGCAACGGGATGCCGCTGAAGAAGAGGGTGCGCTGCCAGCCGCGGAGCTTGGGGAGCCACGCCGTGCCGAACACGGCGAAGCACAGCTTGAACAGGCCCTGGATCATGAAGGTGATGACGGCGGCGACGACATAGTTGCGCCCGAGCCAGATCGCCCAGGAATGCGGGTCCAGCCAGTCGCCGATGGTGCGCGCGGTGGCGACGAAGCCGATCAGCGTGAACGCGAGGGCGAAGCCGCCGGCCCACACGGCACCCCAGAACAGCTGCCAGACTATCGCCGGTGGCGGCGCCTCGGCGTCCATCCAGCTGCGCCAGGACGCGCCCATGGCGGCGATGAAGGGCTTGGGTGCGGTGGTGTTCGTCATGCAGGCAGTGTAGGCAGCGGCCCCGCGCCGGCCCGACGCCCCGGGACGGATCGCCGGCCGGGCCGACGAATCGACGGCGGCCGGCGCGAGCGGCCCCCCGTAGAATCGCCAGCCAACTCCCCAGCGCAAACAACTGAAGCCTTCCATGCAAGTCAAAGCATCCGCCTTCAAGGCCTACGACATCCGCGGCATCGTCGACGAGGCCCTCGACGACGCCTTCGCCGAGCACCTGGGCCGAGCCTTCGGCAGCGAGGCGGTGCGCCTGGGCGAGAAGGCCGTGGCGGTGGGCCGCGACGGCCGCGTGTCGGGTCCGCGCCTCGTGAACGCGCTGATCAAGGGCCTGGCCTCCACGGGCCTGAACGTCGTCGACATCGGCGCCGTCACCACCCCGATGCTCTACTACGTGGCCGCCACGCGCGGCAAGCACGGCTGCCACTCGGGCATCCAGGTCACCGGCAGCCACAACCCGAAGAACTACAACGGCTTCAAGATGGTGCTGGCCGGCCGCGCGATCTACGGCGAGGACATCCAGAAGCTGCGCCGCCTGATGGAGAGCGAGACCTACGTGGCGGGCCCGGGCCGCGTCGCGAAGATGGACATCCTGGCCGAGTACACGCAGCGCATCGTCGGCGACTGCAAGCTCGCGCGGCCCATGAAGATCGTCGTCGACTCGGGCAACGGCATCCCCGGCGCCTCGGCACCGGGCATCCTGCGCGCCCTCGGCTGCGACGTGATAGCCCTGTACAGCCGCGTCGACGGCGACTTCCCCAACCACCATCCCGATCCGTCCAAGCCCGAGAACCTGGTCGACCTGATCCGCACGGTGCACGCCACCGAGGCCGAACTGGGCCTGGCCTTCGACGGCGACGGCGACCGCCTGGGCGTGGTCACGCGCGGCGGCAACATCATCTACCCCGACCGCCAGCTGATGCTGTTCGCGCGCGACATCCTCGCCCGCGTGAAGGGCGCGCCCATCATCTACGACGTCAAGTGCTCGCAGCGCCTGCCCATCGCCATCCGCGACGCCGGCGGCGTGCCGCTGATGTGGAAGACGGGCCACTCGCTGGTCAAGGCCAAGCTGAAGGAAACCGGCGCGCCGATCGCCGGCGAGATGAGCGGCCACATCTTCTTCTCGGAGCGCTGGTACGGCTTCGACGACGCCACCTACACGGCCGCGCGCCTGCTGGAGATCCTGTCGCGGAGCGCCGACCCGAGCGCGGTGCTCGACGAACTGCCCACCAGCTTCAGCACGCCCGAGCTCAACGTGGCCTGCGCCGAGGGCGAGCCGCCGAAGATCATCGAGCGCCTGCTGGCCGAGGCGAAGTTTCCCGGCGCCGAGATCCTCACCATCGACGGCCTGCGCGCCGAGTACCCGGACGGCTTCGGCCTGATCCGCGCGTCCAACACGACACCGGTGCTGGTGCTGCGCTTCGAGG
>Ga0210384_10001319_pt1 | contig 34251 bp, 28 predicted proteins | sample IncBWH2MmetaG_FD_160574 | JGI IMG/M metagenome (GOLD analysis project Ga0210384, IMG submission 160574) | Forest soil microbial communities from Barre Woods Harvard Forest LTER site, Petersham, Massachusetts, United States - Inc-BW-H-2-M | ecosystem: Environmental > Terrestrial > Soil >...
ACACTTCGGGCGGCGAAATCCTGGATGAGACAGACTTGAGCGGCAACCTCACCAGCGAATATATCTTCTTCGGCGGCGCGCGCATTGCCCGCCGCGATGGCTCCGGCAACCTCTTCTTCTACCTCGCCGACCATCTTGGTTCTTCGCGCGAAATCATCCAGGCCGGCCAGACCAGCCCCTGTTACGATGCCGACTTCTATCCCTTCGGCGGCGAGCGCGCCTACACCAACACCTGCCAGCAAAACTACAAATTCACCGGCAAGGAGCGCGACCCCGAATCCGGCCTCGATAATTTCCTGGCCCGCTACTACGGCTCAAGCATCGGGAGGTTCATGTCCGCCGACGATCCCTTCGTCGGCTGGCAGTTGAACGATCCGCAGTCGCTCAACCTCTACGCCTATGTCCAGGATAATCCCATCAACGACGTGGACCCCACCGGACACCAGGGCGGCCCCATCGCCGGCCAATGCGTCGTGGGCAAGACGCAAGTCGGTACCTGTATTACCGGCACCGGCCCGTTCGTTCTCGCGCTAACCTGTCAATCTGATCCGGCGTGCGCCTATTTTTTCGGTGCATTGATCACTGGCGCGGATTCCGGCGACAAGCCAGGCGTTACGGCGACCGACAACCTCCAAACCGCGGAGAACCAGCACGTCAACAACGCCGCGGAAACCTTAGGGTTGGCGGCAGTCAAAAAGACAGTGTTAGATCTTGCAGACCTCGGTAAGGTATCGAACGGGCTAAGCCCAGACTATATTCCACCGGGGGGCAATGAGACGCTGGACACCACAGCTGGAAGAATCAATAATGAAACAAACGGCATGAAGGACTCGAAGGAAGAAAATATGTCCCTTTCAAGTGCGGAGGATCTAATGGCTCACCAGAGATTTAATGCCGAGAGGAAATACGGCGATAAAGTCCAAGGTCGCGCCGGGATGATGGATCCCCTATTTTCTGGGCCCGGATACCATAAAGCCCTCGATGCAACAATCAGGGCCGCCAGAGAAGACCAGCAGGGTTCTGATCCGACGAACGGTGCCTTTCAGTATAACATGCGCACGCCAGCGCAGGTTGCAGGAGGAAACCCGTTTGAAGGGCAAAGCGTGCATACCGTCTCTGGCCCTTACACTTCACCATCGCCATACACCTACATCGTAACGTATGGTCCAAAGCCATGAGAAACCTAATAATCGCGCTCATCCTTTTCGCAGCGTCGGCGGTGTCATGTCTGGGGCAATCCAAGGACGCGCAAAAGGCCATTAGCACAGCGAATTTGGGGAACGTGCTGCACTGCCTCCAGACGAAAGCGTCGTCGTTCGGATACGTTCCGCCCCGTTTTGACGAACACTCCTTCCGCGTCCGGTACGTGTACGGGAAGTGGTCTCCAGTTGACGAGGACAACGAGCTTCACATGGTGGTGTACGGAGCGGGCGAGGAATCGGCGACACTTTTTGAGGTATATCTCCAAACAGCGCAGGGTAAGCAGGAAATATTCGTCGGAGACGCGGCAACGCTCAAGAAGGAGAAGGGAAAGCTGGTGACAGACGAAATTCCAGGGGGACAGGCCACTCTTCAGCGAATAGAGAAACTGCTCGTTGTCATCTCACACCAAAAGGCAATCACGATTACGGAAAGCGAGATGAAGGAGGGTGAAGCCGCGTGTGTGTATCAGCCCTAGGAGTATCTCCCCTAGCAAACATGAACTGGGGATGGCCTAGCGTTCGATACGATCGAGTGAAGGGGGAGTCCTTGCGGCGTGCGGTTTCTGCGTCCTGAGCGAAGTCGAAGGGCCATACTCTTTCCCGGAGTCTGGGTCTCAACCGTACGTTTCCTCGGAACGTGACCCACTGGCCCGCCAATTCGAGTTCCGCGCTGCCCCAGCAAACGGGCTCTCGAAAAAACTGTTTCACGTGAAACAATTTCGAATCGAAGCGCCACGCGAAAATGCGCTGCCACGCTCCCGCAAAACACTCGCGCACGTAAGGCCCTTTAAGCCCTCAATTCGCGTCAAAATCCGCACTTTAAGGGCGTTTTAAGCCCTTAAATTACTCGAATATTAAGTCGAATGTCATGGGCACGACCTCAGTTGATATCGAGCGATTAGTGGCTGGCCGATTCAATGGTGACGGAGCCGTCGAGCCGAATATCGCGCGAGGAAGCGCCCACCATGATTTTTGCCGTGCCGGGCATCACCGTCCACGCGTGCGTTTTAACATCCCAATAGGAGAACGCGCGGGCATCGAGCGCAAGCTGCACGTGGCGCGTCTCTCCGGGTCTCAGGTTCACTTTGTCGAAACCCTTGAGCTGTTGAGGCGGTTCGGGAACACTGTGCGTCGAATGCAGGCCGACGTAAAGCTCCGCGACTTCGGCGCCCGCGACTTTGCCCGTGTTCGTGACGTCAAACTCGACGGTGACCGGCAAGCCCGTCCCCCCGGTGGAGATCTCTTCAGGCGAAATTTTCAGATTTTTGTAATCGAAGGTCGTGTACGAAAGACCATAGCCGAAGGGGAAGAGCGGTTCGATGCCCTTCTCGTCAAAGTGGCGGTAGCCGACGAAAATGCCCTCGGTGTAGTGCACCGTCTCATCTACTCCCGGATATTGCTCGGGCGTGTTCGCGGGAAGATCCGCCAGGTTTTTCGGAAACGTAATTGGCAATTTCCCGGAGGGATTCACGTCGCCGAAGAGGACGGCCGCCACCGCATGGCCGTCTTCCTCGCCCGGATACCACGCCTCCACAATCGCGGGCACGGAGTCCACCCAGGGCAGAAGCATGGGCGAGCCGGTCCGCAGCAGGACGATGGTGCGCGGGTTGACGGCTGCCACCGTGGTAACCAAATCGTTCGAATCTTTCCCGAACGTAAGGGAATGATCGCGTCCCTCCGAATCGTTGTTGGTGAGTGAGACGATAACGACGTCGGCCGAGCTTGCGAGCTTTTTGGCCATGAAGAGATCGTTTTCAGGGGCAAAGGTGACGTGGACGGCTGCGCCGGCGCGTGCGCGGATGCCCTCGAAGGTGTCCACGGTGTAAAGGGGCACGACATGCGAGCTGCCGCCGCCTCCCGTGCTGGCATCTTCAACGCCGCCGCCTATGATGAGGATGGATTTCACGTGCTTGGGATCGAGCGGGAGCAGGCCGCCGCTATTCTTCAGCAGCACGATCCCCGCCTCGGCAATCTTGCGGGACTCGATTCCATCCTGCTTCACGGGAATCGGTTTGGGGACCGGAGGATGGTCGAACACGCCATACTCCATCATGGTCCGGAAACGGCGCACGAGCATTTCATCAATCAAAGATTCGGGCACCTGTCCGGATTGCACCGCTTGCTTGAGCTCGTCGGCGTAATAGAAGCCGCCGGGCATTTCCAGGTCCAACCCGGCATGGGCGGAGGCCACGGTGCTGTGCGTTGCGCCGAAATCGGAGACGACGAAGCCCGGGAAGCCCCACTCCTTACGCAGGATCTGATCGAGCAGGACGTCGTTTTCGCACGCGAACTCCCCGTTGACGTGCGGATAGGCGCACATCACCGTTGCCGAGTGGGCCTCTTTCACGGAAAGCTCGAAAGCCGGCAGGTAGATTTCGCGCAGCGTACGCTCGTCTATGATTTCATTGTAGCTTCGACGGCCTGTTTCCTGGTTGTTCGCGGCAAAGTGTTTCACGTTGGCCATCACGCCCTGGCTTTGGATTCCCTCGATGTTGTTGAGCGAAATCTGCCCGGTGAGATAGGGGTCCTCGCCATAACCTTCGAATGTGCGGCCGTTCTGCGGCACGCGCGCGATGTTGATGTCCGGGGCCTCCAGAAGGCTGCTGCCGAGGTCTTTGGCTTCCGCCGCGGCGATTTCTCCGTGGAGACGCGCGAGCTTGCGGTCCCATGTGGAGGCCAGCAAAATGGGGGAGGGCAGCGCGGTTGCAGGAATCTGCTTTCTCGCGGGGGCGTCACCCGGCCCTGCGCCTGCCGGGCCGTTGGTGATGATAAAGTCTGGAATTCCCAGGCGCGGCACGCCTAATACGAACCGCTTGTGCAGCTCGTTTCGCGTCCCGTGCAGCTCTAGAATCTTCTCGTCGAGCGTCATCCGGCGAACAATCGCGCGCGCCCGCGCGTCCGGATCCTGGGCCGCGTATGCTTTCGCAAAAATGCCGGCGGAAATCGCGGCGAGGCAGGTGACAATCAGCACCATGTGCGGGGTACGCAGACTCCGCCATACGCGTGACTTCAGAAATCCATTTCGCATCTTTCCTCCGTGCAAGGCATGCCATTGTGGCGGGGGGCTAAATCCGGCGTAGCCACATGTTGTTTTTCAGGCACCAACCGGATTCCATTATGTTTTGATGCCCTGCGTGTGTCAAATCCCCAGGGCCTTTCCCCTGCTCTGACCTGGAATCGAGGCCGCCGGGAAGAATTCCCGCGCCTGTCTTGGAAGATTCATGAATGTTTTATCTCCTTGCAACATACCTTTGTCACTGTGCATACGGAAACATAGAATTGGGCGCGAACAGCCGCCGAAAGGATGGCAAACGTGGCCGCGATGGAAACCGGCGTGGAAGGCTTCTTCCAGAACGTGCTCGTGAATTACCTGATCTCACAGGCGCGAACCGTCGAAGGTTCGGTGAACCGCGCGCTTCGGGCGGTCCTCGAAAGAAACGAACGCCTGGCGAGCGAGGTCTTTCTCACCGAGCCTCGCATCAACGAAATGGAAATCCTGATTGACGAGCACGCCATCCAGTTGCTGCGCCAGGGGAATCTGCTCGATACCGATGTCCGCATGATTGTGGCCACGCTCAAGATCAATAACGACCTCGAACGCATGGGCGACCTCGCCGTCAATCTCAGCGAGCGCGCCATCTCCCTGGCGGGCATGGGCGACGTCCGGACACCCGAGGACCTTGAGCCCATGGCAACCGCTGTTCGGGGCATGGTCTCGAAATGCCTGGGCGCGCTCATCTATCAGAATTTGGACCTCGCCTCGCAGGTGCTTGAGAGCGACGACGTCGTGGATCAGTACCGCGATCAACTATTCGAAGCGCTCCTCGCCGGCATGGCGGAGGACTCGTCCCAGGCAGCCCCGAATCTCCATTTCCTGCTGGCATCGCGCCATCTGGAACGCATCGCGGACCATGCCACGAATATCGGCGAAGACGTACTATTCTGGCTGCGCGGGCTGGAGGTGCGTCACGGCCGGGCCAAGCGCATCCAGGCGGTTAGGGAAGACGCCCCTGCTGCCAGCGCCAGCGCGACCGCGTAGTCACCAAGTTTTCATATTTCTCTCATCCTGAGTTCACTATCCGCGTTTATTGTTTGCAGACAGTTGTGGTTCTGACCTCCGGTTTTGCCTGTTCTCACGTTTTCTTGCGTGAGGCGACTGGAAGTCAGTTGTGGCCCAGATCGAGGATCGTGTTGATAACCATCGGCGAATCAGCAGATTATGCCGGATTTGTCGTATCCTCGCTGGCCACCCATAGAGGCGCGGCCCCACCCACCCCCCGAGACCGCGCCTCTCTCTTTTTTTCAAAGGGTGGTGAGTGATTTCATCTCGAATTCTCGCCCATGTAACATGGCTGTAACAATTCTGAAACGATAATCCCACTGAGGAGACTCCAAAGAAAATGAAAAAGACACTTCTTGCGCTGTTGCTTGTTCTGGGCCTTGCATTTTCAGCCGTAGCCGGTTCGGATGCCGGCACAGTGCTGCTGAACGCCGCTGGCGCCACTTTCCCCAATCCGATCTATTCCAAGTGGTTTGACGTCTATCACACGCAGCACCCCGCGGTTCAGATCAACTATCAATCCATCGGTTCTGGCGGCGGCATTCGCCAGCTCCTGGCGGGTACCGTGGATTTTGGCGCGTCGGATCGCCCCATGACCGATGACCAACTTTCCCAGGCCAAGTTCAAGATTCTGCACTTTCCGACGGTTCTCGGCGCCGTGGTCGCCACGTATAACATCCCGGGCGTAACCGGCGAACTGAACTTCACGCAGCACGCGATTGCCGGAATCTATCTCGGCACCATCACGAAATGGAACGATCCGGAGATCGTCAAGGCCAATCCGGGTGTGAGTCTCCCCGGCGATGACATCGTCGTGGTCCACCGCTCGGACGGCAGCGGCACCTCCTTCATCTGGACCGATTTTCTCACCAAGGTCAGCGACCAGTGGAAGTCTCAGGTGGGCGCGGACGCATCTGTGAAATGGCCCGTGGGATTGGGTGGCAAGGGCAACGAAGGCGTTGCCGGCTTGATCAAGCAGACGCCCGATTCGATCGGCTACGTCGAACTGATCTACGCCCTTCAGAACAACATGAGCTATGGACTGATGCAAAATGCCGCGGGAAAGTACGTCAAGGCCAGCTTGGCCAGCGTTACGGCGGCTGCAGCGGGAGCCGCAAAGGCCATGCCGGACGATTTCCGCGTTTCCATTACCGATGCCCCGGGTGCCACGGCTTACCCGATTTCGAGCTTTACGTGGCTGCTGGTTCCCGCGCAGATTTCGGATGCCTCCAAGCGGGATGCGATTAAGGCCTTCTTGAAATGGATGCTGGAACAGGGACAGGCTTATAATGAGGGCCTGGCCTACGCCCAGCTTCCTAAGCCTGTGGTCGCCAAGGAGATGAAGGCGATTTCGCTAATTCAATAATGTAATGGGCACAACCGCCACCACGATCGAAGCCGCGCCCCTCCGCCCAGGCGGAGGGGCGCGCGCATTTATCCAACGGCTTCGCAATGGCGACGAAGCCGCGCACGTCATTACCCTCGTTTTTGCTTCCGTGATTCTTCTGATCACCACCTTGCTGGTGTGGGAACTCTGGGTAAATTGCCGTCTTTCTCGCACGGCGTTCGGCTTTGCCTTCTTCCGGACCAGCACCTGGGATCCCGTCTCCAGTGATTTCGGCGCGCTTCCCTTTATCTATGGCACGCTGGTCACTTCGGTGGTGTCGCTTGCCCTTGCCGTTCCGCTCGGCTTGGCAGCGGCTATCTTTCTTTCCGAGCTGGCTCCGCGAAGAATTTCTGACATCATCTCGTTCATGATTGACCTGCTGGCCGCCGTACCCAGCGTGATCTACGGCCTGCTCGGAATTTTCGTCGTCGTGCCCATGATGCGCACCACCATAGGCCCGGCGCTGAAGCATACGCTCGGTTTTCTCCCGCTCTTCCAGGGTCCTAATTACGGCGTGGGATTTCTTACCGCGGGAATCGTCCTGACCATCATGGTGGTGCCCTTCATTATCTCCGTCTCGCGCGAAGTTTTGCTCACGGTGCCTCGCGACCAGCGTGAAGCGGCTCTGGCGCTCGGCGCCACTCGCTGGGAAGCCACTTGGAAGGTCGTCGTGCCGTGGGCCCGGACCGGCATTATGGGCTCCGTCTTCCTGGCGCTGGCGCGCGCCCTGGGAGAGACCATGGCGGTCACCATGGTTATCGGCAACGATCCGAAGATTAGCGCCTCGCTCTTCTCCCCGGGCTACAGCATCGCCGCTGTGATCGCCAATGAATTTTCTGAAGCGTTCAGCGACATGCATTTGAGCGCGCTCATCGAATTGGGCCTCGTCCTGTTCCTGATGACCTTCATCTTGAATGGCCTCGCTCGCCTGCTCATTATTGCCACCGAGCGCGGAGGAGGCCGCCCATCGTGAGCAAACTTCGTCTCCTCTGGCGCAAATCCCTCAATATCGTGATGCTCACCATTACCGGCGTGGCCGCCTTTGCCGTCGTTTCCGTGCTGTTCATGATCCTTGGCTATCTGGTTTGGAACGGCGGCAAGTCGCTCAACTGGAATTTCTTCACCAAGCTTCCCGTGCCCGTCGGCGAAACGGGCGGTGGGATGGCCAACGCAATCATCGGCAGCTTGAAACTGCTGTTCTTGGCGGCCGTCATGGGGCTGCCGATCGGACTGATCGCGGGCGTCTACATGGCCGAATTCGGTGGAAAAGCGTATTCCTTTGTCCTCCGCTACACCACCGACCTGCTCAACGGCGTGCCTTCCATCGTGATCGGCATTTTCGCCTATTCGCTGGCGGTCCTTCCGGTCAAGCATTTCTCCACGTTTGCCGGCGGCGTGGCCCTTGCTATCATGATCATTCCCATCACGGTGCGCAGCACCGAGGAGTTCCTGCGCGCCGTGCCGAGCAGCCTGCGCGAGGGAGCCATGGCTCTGGGCGCGAGCAAATGGAAAACGATCGCCACCGTCGTGCTTCCGGCGGCCAGCGGAGGCATTATCACCGGCGTCCTTCTGGCATTGGCGCGCGTCGCGGGCGAAACGGCGCCGCTCCTCTTTACCGCCCTCGGCAACGAATTTTGGAGCCCTGGCTGGAACCAGCCCACCGCCTCGCTCCCGCTCGTAATTTACACCTACGCCATCTCGCCGTATGATGACTGGCATCGGCAAGCATGGGCTGCGGGATTGGTTCTGCTGGCTTTGGTTTTGGTCACGAACATCGGGACGCGCCTCGTACTGAGCCGTGGAGGAGCAGCAAGGAGTGGCTGATATGGCATCCGCAGCGCAGGGTAAAGAAGATATCGCCGCGCGACTCGCGCCGCGGGTGCGAGAGGCGGCTCAACAGGCCTCGGAAAAGGAGCCTTCGGTGCGCTTCGAAATCGCCGACCTGAATTTCTTTTACGGTCCGAAGCAGGCCGTATTTGGGGTAAGCCTGAAAATCCCCAAGAACCAGGTGACCGCTCTGATCGGTCCCTCGGGCTGTGGAAAATCCACATTCCTGCGAACCTTGAACCGCATGAACGAAACGATTCGCAACACGCGTGTGGTCGGGCAGATTCTGCTGGATGGCCAGAACATCCTGGAAATGGATGTGGTAAGGCTGCGCCGGCGCGTCGGGATGGTTTTCCAGCGGCCCAATCCCTTCCCGAAATCCATTTATGAAAATGTGGCCTACGGTCTGCGCGTCAACGGCCACAAGGGGCGCCTCCACGATTTGGTCGAGCACAGCCTGCGGCGCGCGGCGCTCTGGGATGAGGTGAAGGACTATCTCCACAAATCGGCCTTCGCGCTATCGGGCGGCCAGCAGCAGCGGCTGTGCATCGCGCGCGCTCTCGCGGTGGATCCCGAAGTGCTGCTGCTCGATGAGCCTTGCTCGGCGCTCGATCCCGTCACCACGGCGAAGATCGAAGAGCTGATGTTCCAGCTCAAGGGCAGCTGCACCATGGCCATCGTCACGCACAACATGCAGCAGGCCGCGCGCGCCAGCGACTTTACGGCGTTCATGCTGGATGGCAAGCTGATCGAACACAATGAGACCTCGAAGCTTTTTACCACTCCCACCGATCATCGCACCGAAGCTTACATTACGGGCCGATTCGGATGAGGTTGCTTCGATGCGCAGGGCGCGATGGTGGCGCACAAATCGGACGGAACTGAGGAGCCATGGAACGTCATTTTGAGCATGATCTGGAAGAACTGAAGCAGCGCCTGCTTTGGATGGGCAGTCTCGCCGAACGCGCCGTCCATCAGGCCGTGCACGCCGTCCTCGACGCCGAAGAGCGCCTGGCCGAAGGTGTGCTCGCCGAAGAAGACGCCATCAACGAGATGCAGATCGAAATTGACGACCGCGTCCAGCGGCTGCTCGCTCTCACGCAGCCCATGGCCGCCGACCTGCGCTTCCTGCTGGCCGTGGCGCGCATCAATGGCGACCTCGAGCGCATCGGCGATCAGGCCGTCAACATCGCCCAGTCGGCCATGCGTGTTCTACGCCATCCGCAGGTGAAGCCGTATGTGGACTTGCCCCGCATGAGTGAACTAGCCGAAGGAATGGTCCGCGACAGCCTGAATTCCCTCGTTCGCGGCGACCAGGAACTCGCCCAGAGCGTCCTCCAGCGCGACGACCAGGTGGACCGCCTCCGCGACCAGCTCTTCCGCGAGCTGCTCACCTATATGATGGAAAATTCCGCGGTCGTCTTCGCCGCATTCGAACTCATCCTCGTCGCCAAGAATCTCGAGCGCATCGGCGACCACGCCACGAATATTGCTGAGGACGTCATCTACTTCCTCGTGGGCCGCGATGTCCGACACCCCGCCCTCGACCGCCGCTGACGCCGCGTTCAAGAGGCTTGGTCCCAATACTGCCGGGTCGCTAGTTAATGCTTGATTCGGGTCTATGGGGAGCAGTAGGAGGACTGATTAGCGTGAACAGCTCGTCCTTGATGCTGCGGTACTTCTCGTAGGCAACCACTTCCGCGGTTCGTTGTCTCAGCAGGTCGTGATACAAAGTCCAACTAAACGGGTCCTTGGGTTCGGCCAGCAGCGTGCTGAGCTGCTCCGCTTCGCGGGAATAATCGCAGAAGGCCTTATCCATTCTCGCGAGTAGCATAATGCGGCTGCCCGATTCTTCCATGGGAGACTCTCCTTAAAGCACATACGATGCAGCGAGCTTCACGTTGCGGGCGATTGTATCCAATCGAAACGCACGATCTGATGAAGCCTCATCTTGGATGCCTTTCCATGCCAGCCGCAACCAGGCTGGTCACAGACGATTTCCTCGCCTGCGAACATTTTCTTGGCTTCCACTTCGGATAGCGTTGCTTTGGGAGACTTGCGCTGCACGCGGATGCTGTGGCCGCCTCTTGGGCATTCAAACACCACTTGATAGGCTTTGCTCATGGTCCATTATACCGCGTTTGCGCCCTTTCCGCCGCTCAATTCCCGCTGCTGTGGCCTGTTGGTTCACATCCGGCCGCGGTCTTTTGCTTGTCACTCGAGCGCCGGATTGCATACAATCGGACAACTCCCCCGACAATGGAGAACGGAATGGGCAAACGCATCGCCGCGAAGATTACAGGAGTGGCCGGATATCTTCCGCCGCGCGTCGTCACCAACTTGGACCTCGAAAAGATGGTGGACACGAACGACGAGTGGATTCGCACGCGCACCGGCATCCGCCAGCGGCACTATGCCGAACCTGGCGTTGCGTCATCCCATTTGGGCACGGAGGCAGCCAAGAAACTGCTGGCCATGAAAGGTTTGCGGCCCGAAGAAATCGAAATGATCGTCGTCGCCACCGTTACGCCGGACATGCTCTTTCCGGCCACGGCCTGCTTGATCCAGGACCGCCTGGGCGCACCCAAGGCCTGGGGATTCGATCTCTCCGCCGCATGCTCGGGCTTCATCTACGCGCTGACGGTGGGCGCGCAATTCGTAGGCGCGGGATCGCACAAGAAAGTTCTCGTGATCGGAACCGACGTGATGACCTCCATCCTGGATTTCAAGGATCGCGCCACCTGCGTGCTCTTTGGCGATGGGGCCGGCGCCGTCCTTATTGAGCCGGCCGCCTCCGATGCCGAAGGGATTATCGATTTCGCGCACGACGTGGATGGTTCCGGAGCGTGCAGCCTCTCTATGCCCGGCGGGGGCTCTCTCCATCCGGCTTCCCAGGAGACGATTGATAAGCGCATGCACTACGTTCATCAGGCCGGCCAGCAGGTTTTCAAATACGCGGTGCGCCGCATGAGCGATATCGCCTACCAGATGCTCGAACGCAATGGCTTGTCCGGCAGCGATCTCGCGCTCGTCGTCCCGCACCAGGCCAATCTCCGCATCATTCGCGGGATGCAGGAGCGCCTGGGCGTGGACGATTCGAAAATTCTCATCAATATTGACCGCTACGGGAACACCACCGACGCCACGATTCCTCTGGCGCTGATGGATGCGCTCGAACAGAAGCGCCTGCATCCGGGCGACCTCGTTCTTCTCGTCGCCGTTGGCGCGGGCTACACCACCGGCGCCGTCCTGATGCGCTGGGCCTACTGAAGATCCGCTCCCGAAGCTTCTTTGGCCGGCGAATTTCAAGGATAATGTCGTAAGGCGTGTCGCAGGCGAATCCGAAAGGGCAGGGTAGAATCTTGCGGGTAGTGATCACCGGCGGGGCCGGATTCCTCGGCTCTCATCTGTGCGACCTGTTCATCGAGCGGGGCTGGGATGTGCTCTGTCTCGACAATCTCATCACCGGCGCCGATTCGAATATCTCCCATTTGCTCGCGCACCCGCGATTTGCCTTTGCCCGCCAGGACGTTACGCGCCACATCGAAGTCTCCGGCCCCGTGGACGCTGTGCTTCACTTCGCCTCTCCCGCCAGTCCGCCGGACTATCTGAAATTCCCCATCCAGACGCTCAAGGTCGGAGCGCTCGGCGCCCACAATACCCTGGGACTCGCGATGGCCAAGAAAGCGAAATATCTCCTCGCTTCCACCTCGGAATGTTACGGCGATCCGGAGGTAAGCCCGCAGCCGGAAACCTACTGGGGCCGCGTGAATCCCATCGGCCCGCGCGGCGTGTACGACGAAGCGAAGCGCTTCGCCGAAGCGATCACCATGGCCTACCACCGCTACCATGGCGTGGACACGCGCATCGTCCGCATCTTCAATACCTATGGCCCGCGCATGCGCTTGAACGACGGCCGCGCGCTCCCCAATTTCCTCCACCAAATCCTCACGGGCGAGCCTATCACCGTTTACGGCGACGGCTCGCAGACGCGCAGCTTCTGCTACGTCTCGGACTTAATAGAGGGGATCTACCGCCTGCTAGAGTCCGACGAGCACGAGCCGGTCAATATCGGCAACCCCCACGAAATCACCATCCTCGAATTCGCCGAGCGCGTGCGCGCGCTTGCCGGCTCGACGGCTCCCATCGTCTTCCACCCGCTGCCACAGGACGATCCCAGGCAGCGCTGCCCCGACATCGCCAAAGCCCGCCGCATTCTAAAGTGGGAGCCGAAAATCAATCTCGAAGAGGGCTTGCGCCTTACGTACGAATATTTCCGCCATCAGGTCGCCGGGCCAGGCCACTCGCGCTCCACGGGTGAGTGACGGAGCTATCCACGCAACCTTTCGGGACGCCCTCACGAGCGCGATGCTTGTTCCCGCGTTTTTTTTGCATCTGACCGAAAGCGCCGTCAGCCAAACCTTCAAAAAGGGGATTGTTTCTATTCAAAGGACAATTTGACACGGCACGCCGGCGATTGTTAGCTTCTCCTATTTGCAATTGTCGGCGGCTTCGATGAGACACGCGCCGCATATCCTATAGATAGAGATAGGCCGCCGCTGTTATGGGCGTGAACGTGGAAGACGGGAGACGACCTTTGATCCGCCGCTATGGCATAGCCCTGCTATTCGTGGCCGCCGCGCTTCTTTCGACTCTGCTCGTGCGGCGATTGTTTCCCTATCCTTTTCTGTTCCTGTTTTTCGCCGCGGTAATGGCCGCTGGGTGGTTCGGCGGCATGGGGCCGGGACTCTTCGCGGTCTTGGTTTCCACCCTCGCCGCGGATTATTTTTTCCTTCCTCCCTACCATTCCTTTGCCATTAACACCACCGACAGCGCGTATTTCGCTGCCTTCGTTATCTGCGCCCTCGTAGCCAGTTGGGTGAGCTCCTCCAAAAGGAGAGGCCAGGAGGCGCTGCGCGAAGCCCACGATCACCTTGAGGCGCGCGTGGCCGAGCGCACGGCGGAGCTCGAAAAAACCGTTGCGGAGCTGCGCGAAAATGAACGCCACAGGGAGCGCCTTGAGAGCGAAAAGTCCCTTCTTTCCGACCAATTGGAAACTCGAAAAGTCGTCGAGCGCGCCAAGGGAATTTTGCAGCGCGATCTGAAGGTTGATGAGGATGAGGCCTATCGCACCATGAGGCGGGAAAGCCAACAGAGGCGAAAGTCCATGAGGGAGATTGCCGAATCCATCATTTTGCACGATGAAATGAAGCGCGGTCCCCAATAAAAAAGGCAACTCCTGCCGAGGGATGAACGGCGAATCCACGAATGGAAATTGAATCGCCGCCATCTAAAGTTTGGATTTGACTCCCACCGCCACTATCTGCAAACTGCCTGTTGAATTGGCCAAGCTTTGAGGCCGTTCCCCTTTCCTTCGACGCCGAAGCGAGGGTCCGCACCACTTTTTCGTTCTTCGCAGGCTGTTTCGGACACAACGTTGTGTCCAAAAATCAATCACTACATAGAGCTCGAGGAAGAGCCATCCAGTTTGCCGCTGGCGGGGGCCGCGCGTGCGTGTGCCGCGTTTGGCTTTTGTCCGCTCTTGCAGGCTGAAGCGGCATTCAGTTCCCGTGGCCGTTGCGGCAATGGGCTCCGCGCAGTGGTTGTTTCGGAATTGGAAGCGCGGCTGACGGATGGCTTTAGAAAGATTGGAAAGAAAGGAGGCGAAGATGCTGCCGGACAATTCAAGAATCACCGGATGCGAGCAATTTCAGGGCTTTGTGCGCGCTTCGCTTCCGGGCGTGCGCGCCTCCGCGCCGCCGCGCTGGAGCCGTTTCCCAGGCCGCGCTGCGAATCCGAATAGCGGTTCGCGGAAGGCGGCTCTTGCCGTCCTGGGTTTTGAGAATCCCAGCCGGGCTGCGGTTCCCGGCATTTCTGGTTTTCCCGGCCGGCACGTCAACGGCGGAGGTCAGGGAGAAATGATGCGCCACCTGTGCGACATCGGCGACTTGATTCGCAGACTGCGAATTCACGCGCGCTTCGGCGAACTCTCCCGCGCGCCGCTGCAGCTACTTCGCCTGGAATTGCGCGGCGCCCATGCGGAGTGCGACTGGATCGCGCGCCCCCCCGACGCATGGGATGCCGAATTGCCCTCGGGCGCGGGCTATCGCAACGCTTCCTTGCAGGCGCTCGAAGATGCCATCGCCGTGCGGGGCCTGCTGTTTGAGACCCTGCCCGGCCTCCGTAGCGCTCTGGTTCGTGTCTACCGCCAGTCCGCGGGCGAGAGCCTCGACCTGATTATTACCGGTACGGTCGGCAGGGAACAGGGCCTGCCCGCCGCGGTTCGTTCCCCGGCGATGCGCGCAAAGCTGTTCGGTTTCCGGTTCGATTTGAATGAAGGCGTTCTTGAGAATTTGCAGCCGGAAGAGTATGCCGTGAATTCGTGATTCCCGTTTTTCCATTAAATTTTTAACGATAGAAAACTCTCAGACAGGAGAATATAAATGGCCGAAAAAACCACCGGTGATATGCAAGCTACCTTAGGCTTGACCGGGCTGACGATGAACGCCATGGCGCTCATCGCGCCCGGCGCCTTTTTGTGGCTCACCTTTTACGCGCAGGCGACAGAGGGTGCCACATCGCCTTCGATGTGGATTGGCATCGTCTTCGCCCTCTTGCTTTGTCTCGCCACCGCCGTTTGTTATGCGGAGATGGCGAAGTTGTATCCCGGCACTGGCAGCTCGTATTACTTCGCCGAACAGTCCTTCTTGAATCACGAAAAAGCGTGGCGTTTTGCCCGCCTTTCCAAGTTCATCATCGGCTGGGCGTCGCATTTGTACTATTGGATTTACCCCGGCGTGATGGTGGCCGTTACGGGAATCTTCTGCGGCTATGTGGTGGGCACTCTGTGGCCCAACTTCATGAGCTCCTCGAATCCGGGTCCGATGTTCATGATGGCCGTGGCCGTCGTTTTCACCTTCGGCGTGTCCTATATCGCGTATCGTGGCGTCAATGGTTCCACGGCTGTGAGCATCGCCATCAACGTCATCCAGATATCCGCGCTTCTCGTATTCTCGGTCATGGCCATCCACTACCGCGTCGCCCATCCGGCTGGCAGCGTGGCCTGGCAATGGGACGCCACCACGAGCGATGCTTACAACTGCCAGTTCCAAATGGACGCGCAGAACAACATCGTCCGCGATGCCAACCAGGTCCCGCTCTGCATGAAGGACGCCTCCGGGGCGCCGGTGCCATATCGCATCGATTACACCTCGTATGATTCGAACGGAAACTTCCTGGCCCATCCAAATGCAGGCTCGGTGATCGGCCTCCATAAATTTGGTTGGATGTTCGTGCAAGCCACGGTCGCCATCCTGATCCTGGTGGGATTCGAGTCGGTGACGGCCATGGGCGGCGAAGCCAGAAACGCCAAACGGGACGTCCCAATCGCCGTCATCACTTCGCTGCTCGTGCAGGGAGCGTTCTGCTACCTCTTCGAGTATTTCGCCGCCAATTATGTCTTAAATAGCGGCTACACGATGGGGAACGCCAGCGGCTCCGCGGCGCCTATCGGCGACTTGATGGTGATGGTGGGCGATGCCGTATTCGGCGCGGGCCACGGCCGGACGTTCATGATGATTGAGGCCCTGACTGTGTTCCTGGCGCTGATCGGCACCACTCTCTCCTGCATCAACACCGGGGCGCGCGTCACCTACGCCATGGGCAGGGACCAGGAAGTGCCGGAACACTTCGGCATGCTGCACGAAAAAACCCTGAGCCCTCATAAGGCCATCTGGACACTCGCGGTGATTTCCGCAATCACGGGTTGCATTGCGCTACTCATGGTGTTCGGAGACGCCGGGGCCCCAACCGACGCCGCAATCCAGGCCTTGCCCCATGGATTCTGGTCGAGCTTTGGTTACTTAACGCACGACAAAATGGCGGCCCTACCCAACACTCTCGTAACCATCACCCTGGCTTCGAACTTTGGCACGTTCCTGCTCTACATGCTGAGTTGCGTGACTTGTATCGTCTGCTTCCAGAATCACCCGAGTTACAGCTTTGTCAAACACATGCTGATCCCTGTCTTCGGTGTGATCGCCAATCTGGTTTGCATGTCGTTTTACCTGATTGGGCCGTTCATGGGGTATGGCACCAAGATGGAGCCGTTCCTGGCCTTGGGAATCGCGGGAGTCTGGGCCATCTATGGAGGAATCTACTTCGTGTTGAACAGCAAGAAACAGGGCCGGACGACGCTGGTTACCAATCGGGCGGCGGGGTAATCCGCGAAGCACGCGGCGTAAAGCAGGCACGCGGCCGCGCACCTCTTGAAGGGTGCGCGGCCGAACGCCCTCGGCCGACATCTCTGAGTCCACCGCTCCCTGGTGGATGAACAATCTCTCTTTCCCTCGTTCTGCGGCACTGAACCTGTTTGTGCTCTTGCCCCGCAGTTCCCCGTACCGGTCTTTCCTGGCTCCGGCACCAATGCTGGCCACACCGGCAAATTCGTTGTATCCAGCCCAGAGGAGGAGTACCATCCGCAAACCATCGGCCTGGATCGCGATTCCGAGTAAATTCTCTCGCTTGGGAGGAACAACCTTCATGGATACGCAAAGCTCGATGCTCGCAGGGCTTCTCGGCATGTACCTGGTGTTTTTTGGGGTCCTGTACATCTACACGGCTCTGGCGCTCATGACCATCGCCACGAAAACCAACACGCAAAACCCTTGGCTCGCCTGGATTCCCATCGCCAACATTTTCCTGATGCTCCAAATCGCCAAAAAGCCGGGTTGGTGGTTCATTCTCTGCTTGGTCCCTTTGGTCAATATCGTGATCTTTGTCATCCTCTGGATGGCCATCGCCGAAGCGCGGAACAAGCCCAGCTGGTGGGGCATTCTGCTAATTGTTCCCCTCGTCGGTCTCATCGTACCGGGTTACCTGGCCTGGTCCGACTGAGCCCCGAAGCCTTAGACAGTCATTACTGAGTCCGCCGGGGAGGGGACCAGGAATCGCCCTTCCCGCCTTGACGGGGGGCTGCTATGCCTCCGGTAAACCAGAGTCCCGGCAAGCGGTAACGATCCCCGGGCAGTCTTTTTGTCGTAGCTAATGCTCCGCCCCCCTAAAAACCCGGTAACCGATTCCATACAAGCGCTCGCAAAAAACCAAATATCGGCTTGGCTTTCTTAGACCATTTTGGGAAGATCGAGTTGTGCGGCCCTCTTAGTATTGAAAACAAAAGAGTTAAAGGAGAAAATTGATGAGTAAGTTGTCTTGGGTAGGTTTAGTCGTAATGGTACTTTGCTTCGCCATGCCGACCATGGCACAGAATTACTCCCCCTTTCAGGCGGAGGTAGGTTACACCCTTCTGCACATCACCTGCTGCGGCTTCAGTGCCACAGCGAACGGTGGCAACGCCGACGTTTTCTACAATGCAAACAGTTGGCTTTCGCTCGGTGGGGATATTGCGGGCACGACGACTAACGGATTGAACATTTACACATATCAGTTCGGTCCACGCATCTACTTTTCGAGAGGGACGTTTCAGCCGTTTACCCAGTTCCTCCTAGGCGGAGCCCACTTTACGGCAGGGGGCGCAAGCGCTAATAGTTTCAATTTTGACTTGGGTGGAGGAGTCGACATCAAGGTTTCCCAGCACTTTGCCGTCCGTCCGGTTGAAGCGGGCTATGAACATTTCAACATAATGGGCGTGGGCTTCAACAACCTCCGATACTCGGCTGGGCTCGTTCTCTACTTCTAAGCACAGCTCAAGCAATCCGGCCAATCACGGGGCCCCGGCTCGCCGCCGGGGCCCTTTTTTTCCTGCGGGGTATAACCATGGCGGGTGGCGCAGGCACAACGCACGAGAAGGTTTTGAGGGTGCCCCATCCTCACGGTGTGTGTCAGGGCAGGTCTCTTCCGGGTCAAATCATGCAATGGACTTTCCGCTGGTGCTAGAATGGCGCGGTTGTTTTCTGGCTGGTGGGAAAGCTTCGCCATTGAATGAATTCTTCCAAAATGAACCGGAAAATATTTAGAAGGGCAATATCCATCCTGTTTCGCATTTTGGCGGCAGCTATCCTTCTGATAGTTGTGGGGCTTGGCTTTCGCGCCTATCGTCAGCACATAAACGCGCAAGTTTTGGCCATACATACGCCCAATGGTATTCAAGAAGGAATGTACATCCCAGTCGGCGGCATTGAGCAATGGATACAGATTCGGGGTGAGGATCGTAACAATCCTATCCTTCTGTTTGTTCACGGCGGACCAGGTGGCTCCACCTTGACGCTTTCCTCCGGATGGCAGCCTTGGGAGAAATATTTCACCGTGGTGCAGTGGGACCAGCGTGGAACAGGCCGTACCTACCGCAAGACCGGCAGCTCCATTGCGCCAACCATGACCGTCGATCGAATGACGCAAGACGGCATTGAGGTGGCAGAGTTTCTGCGAACACATTTGCACCAGAACAAGATGATTCTGGTCGGCCACTCGTGGGGCTCCTGGCTCGGCATTCACATGATTAAGAAGCGGCCTGATCTCTTCTTCGCATACGTTGGGACCGGACAGCTTATCGGGGTGCCAACCTGGAAGGCTATGGCCTTGGACTCAGCACAAGGTCTCCATGATAGTGGCCTTGGCGGGAATGGGAATCTTAAGATTTCACCGCTGATGATGCCCGGCTTTACGCTTCTTGATTGGTACTACCTTGTAAGGGGTTCTCAGTTTTCTCATAAATATCTGTGGGGGCTAAATGGGCCGATGGGAAAGGCCGATTTGCGATCGCTTGGGCTTGATTTTTTGGTCCCTATTTTCTTCTTTGAAGGGACTCAAGATTTCCTGGCGCCGATCGAACCAGTTCAGCGGTATTTCGAAGAGATTTCAGCGCCTCACAAGGAGTTTGTGCGCTTCGAGGGTGCCAACCATTTCCTTCCCCTGAATCGTCCCGATGACTTCCTCAAAGAACTGTGCCTCCGTGTCAGGCCATTGGCGGATCCGCCGAATAATTAGTTATTTTTAAGATCATATTGCACGGCGTATCAGTTCTCAAATGACACTATTGTCGAAGAGAAGGCGAAATTCGTCGCGGTCAATCCGGGCGGCCGAAGCAGTGGTACTCGAAGCCGAGCTCGCGCATTTTCTGGGGTGAAAGGAAATTGCGGCCGTCGAGAATCAGGGGGTGCGCCATGGCGTCGCGGATGCGCTCCCAATCAAGCTTGCGGAACTCTTCCCATTCGGTGGCAATCAGCAGCGCCTCGGAATCCTGCGCGGCTTCATAGGCGGACTTCGCGTATTCGATCTGCGGCACCACGGTGCGCGCTTTTTCCATCGCCTCGGGATCGTAGGCGCGAACGCGCGCTCCTTCGGCCAGCAGGCTTCGCACCAGGTCCATGGCGGGGGCGAAGCGGATATCGTCCGTATTGGGCTTGAACGCCAGTCCGAGGACGCCCAACTGCTTGTCGCGGAGGACCCACACAGCCTTGCGAATTTTTTCGACGAAGCGTTCGATGCGCTTGCGGTTGATCTTCTCCGCTTCCTCCAGCATGGTGAAGTCCGCGCCCGAACTCTTGGCCAGATGGACGAACGCCTGCAAATCCTTGGGAAGGCAAAAGCCGCCAAAGCCCAGCCCGGCGTTCAGAAAATGCTTCCCGATGCGCGGATCCATGCCCACGGCCTTCATCACCTCTTCAATATCGGCGCCCAGGCGTTCGGCGAGGTCGGCGACCATGTTGGCGTAGGAAATTTTCAGCGCGAGAAACGAATTCGAAGCGTGTTTGATCAGCTCGGCGCTATTGATGGTGGTCACGAGCCACGCGGGCGCGGGCGCCTCCGGACACGCGGGCGAGTGGACAGGGCAATTGAATTTGCGTTCGAGCACGGGGCGGTAGATTTCCCGAAGCTGCGCTTCCGCCGTGTCGTCCTCGACGCCCACGACGATGCGATCGGGGTGCAGGAAATCCTCGATGGCCGTGCCTTCGCGAAGGAATTCGGGATTGGACGCCACGCGGAACGTGACGCTGCTCTTGCGGCCGTAGACCGAAAGAGCGCGCTTCAGCTCCTGGCCCGTGCGCGCGGGCACGGTGCTTTTTTCGACCACCAGCTTGGGAGAGCGCGCTTCGGTGGCGATCGTGCGCGCCACGTGGTCAATGGCGCTCAAGTCGGTGGCGCCATCGGGGAGCGGCGGAGTGCCCACGCAGATGAAAATGGCGTCGCCCGCCGCAACCGCCTCGGCGGTATTCGAGCAATAGCGGATGAGGTTCTTCTTGCGGGCTTTCGCCAGCAGCTTGTCGAGGCCCGGCTCGTAAATGGGGACGCCGCCCGATTCGAGAATCTTCAATTTGGCCGGGTCGTTATCCGTGCACACGACTTCGTGGCCGATTTCCGCGAGACAGGCTCCCGTCACCAAGCCGACGTAGCCGGCGCCAATCACAGAGATTTTCACTCGAAGCTCCAGGTCATAGAAGACGTGCGTGAGGACCCAAGCCGATTGTCGCATATCGGAAATGGAAATTGGGAGTCCTCGATGGAAATGGTAGGATTTATTGGGCACATTCGATTTGCGCCTGTGTTTGTCGGCGGATGTCTTGAGCCGGGTAGACAGGGATGAGGGACGAGGGATGAGGGGCGAGGAAATCTCCGGGAGCCTCGGGATAGTGAGAGCGCGAGCAGCCGTGGCGGCGCTGATTCTTGCGTGCCTGTTGGTTGCTCTGCCGCTTGCCGCGCAGGAGCAGCCCGGACCGCTGCCCCTGCCCCCTCCGCGGCAGGAATATCCCGCGCCACAACCATCTGCGCCGGCTCCTTCTTCGCAGCCCGCGCCGCAGAGGGGCGCGCCGCCGAAGGCCGCGCCGGAGTTGAAGCGCCCATCGTCCGACATCTCGAAGGACCCTCCGGCGATTCCGGCCGATCAAATCATCGCGCAATTCGCGCAGCACGAAGCGGAATTTAGAGTCGAGCGCGACAACTTCACCTACTCGCAAACGTTCCTCATACAGACGATTAACGATTCAGGCGAGCCGGACGGCGAATATCGCATGGATAGCGACGTGTCGTTCACTCCCTCGGGCCAGCGGTATGAAATGGTCACGTATGCGCCACAGCCTACGCTCGAGCGCATCGCGCTTACCCAGCAGGATTTCGACGATCTGAAGAATATTCAGCCCTTCGTCCTCACCACCACGGAGCTGCCGAAGTACAACATCACGTATGTCGGCCGCGAGCAGGTGGATGACGTCGGCACCTACGTGTTCGACGTGGTGCCAAAAACCATCGAGAAGGGGCAGCGCTACTTTCAGGGGCGCGTATGGGTGGACGACAAGGAACTGGAAATTATCAAGACCGACGGGAAAGCGGTGCCGGACATTATCAAGGGCAAGAACGAAAATGTTTTTCCGCGTTTTGAGACGTACCGCGAAAATATCGAGGGCCATTTCTGGTTCCCGACGTATACGCACGCCGACGACAACCTGCACTTCAAGTCAGGCGATGTTCACGTGCGCATGACGGTTCGTTACACAGACTACAAGCGGTTTCGGTCCACCATCCGGCTGCTGCCGATGCCCCAGAACAAGCCCTAGGGCCCGCACCCCCCGTCGTAAAATTGCCGCTGCGCGGGCACGCCGCGCGCGGAGATTCTACGGTACAATTGATTGCCTTGCTTTCCGTTGAAAACATCTCGATGCGCTTCGGCGCCAGAATCTTGTTCGAAGACGTGACGTGCACGTTCTTCGCCGGGCGGCGCTACGCCATCACCGGGCCGAACGGCGCCGGGAAGTCCACGCTGATGAAGATTCTCACCGGCGAAATGGAACCCTCCAAGGGCTCGGTCACGCGGCCGAAGAAGCTCGGCATTCTGCGGCAGGACCAGTTTGCCTTCGACAAGTTTCGCGTGGTGGACACCGTCATCATGGGCAACGCCATGTTGTGGAAGGCCCTGCAGGAACGCGAGGCGCTGCACGCGAAACCCCACGATCAGCTGACCGACCATGACGGCATGCGCCTGGGCGAGCTCGAAGGAATCGTCGGCGAGGAGGGTGGTTACACGGCGGAGGCCGATGCCGCGGTGCTGCTCGATGGATTGGGCGTGGACGTGACCCTGCACGAACGCAAAATGGGCGAATTGCAGGGCGGCCAGAAGGTACGCGTGCTGCTGGCGCAAGCGCTGTTCGGCAGTCCGCCGGCCCTGCTGCTGGACGAGCCGACAAACCACCTGGACCTCGATTCGGTCCACTGGCTGCAGGACTACCTCTGCGAATATGAAGGCGTGCTGATTCTAATTTCGCACGACCGCCATTTTCTGAATAGCGTCTGCACGCATACGGCCGACATCGATTACGAGAGCGTGATCATGTACAAGGGCGGATACGACGAGATGGTGCTGGCGAAGACGTCCGTGCGTTCGCGCATCGAATCGGAGAACGCGCAGCGCGAAAAGAAAATCGCGCAACTGAACGAGTTCATTGCGCGGTTCTCGGCGGGCACGCGCTCGGCGCAGGCCACCTCACGGAAGAAGGAGGTCGAGCGCCTGAAGACTTCGGAGCTGGCCAGATCGAATATTGCGCGGCCGTACATCCGCTTCGCATTGGACCAGCATTCGGGTCGGCATCCACTGGAAATCAAGAGCGTCGCGAAGTCGTACGACGGCGTGAAGGTGTTTCACCCGTTCTCGGCGAGCGTCGCGCGCGGGGAAAAGATCGCGCTCACGGGCCGGAATGGAACGGGCAAGACCACGCTTCTGAAATCGCTCTTGCGCAACGCGCCCGGGCATATTGACGACGCCGAGAAGCTGTTCCCCATTGACGGCGGCACGGTCGCGTGGGGGCACAACGCTGCCGTGGGCTACTTCGCGCAGGATCACTCCGAGACCATCGCCAAGGGCATGACGGCCATCGAGTGGCTGCAAGCCGTGGACCCGCGGGCCTCGCAACAGGAGCTGCGCGGGCTACTGGGCCAAATGCTCTTCAGCGGCGACGATGCCTTGAAGTCCACGCGCGCGCTTTCAGGCGGCGAAGCGGCGCGGCTGATTTTCTGCAAGCTGATGATGCAGAAGCCGAACGTGCTCGTGCTCGACGAGCCGACCAATCACCTGGATCTCGAATCCATCAATGCCCTCAATTTTGCGCTCCAGAAATACGACGGCACGGTCCTGCTCGTGACCCACGACCACGACGTGATTGATGAAGTGGCCACGCGCATCTGGCATTTCAAGGATGGGCGCATTGACGACTTCAAGGGTACCTACGCCGAGTATCTGGTTTACGCCGAAAAGAAGGCCTCGTAGCAGCTTCGACTCGCGCTTGCCGAAAGCTCACTCCCGGCAAAATTGCAGCCGGCGCTGTTTCACAGGATCGAACACTAGCAGCCTGTTGAAAAACTCAGATTTATGCAACCATTTCAACTACGATCCGTCTTAGGAAGGAGCCAGGACGAAAGCATGACTTTCGTTTTGGTTAGCGGGATGGTGGTGCCGGTACACCACCATCCCGCGCTTGAATCTACTTGCTTGCCGAGATTGCTACGACGTTCCCCGCCTGTTCCGCGTTGAATTGTTCGACGCGGGGAACGCAGCGCGCCAGTCTTCCGCCTCGCGCTCCGAGATGTGTCCCGGGCGTTTCACTGGAATAGTTCGCACAAATCAGGAAATTCGCGGACAGGCTCGCGGTGGTTCTTGAGCGATCGACCGACCGCGCTACGCGAAGTCGAATCCCAGGTCGAAGATGGTCTATAATGGTTTGCTGTTTCACGGTCTGCGTCGCACTTTCGTAACGGACGCGGAAAACGCGGGCACACCGCGGCACGAGGCCATGATGCCGAGCGGGCACAAGACGGAGAGCGTTTACCGTCGCTATGCGATCGAGAACCTGAAGCAGCGCCGTGCAGCCGTGGCGACAATCGAGGAATACGGCCTCAATAAATTTCGGGGACAAAACGGGGACAATCCCGAGTCACCGAAGCAATTAGAGTCAGTAATCAACTGATTCTAAACGGTGGTGAGCGTAGCTCAGCTGGTAGAGCATCGGTCTGTGGCACCGAGGGTCGTGGGTTCAAATCCCATCGCTCACCCCATCTAACTTATTGAATTTGAATCGAATCCCCCGACAATTTCGAGTTCGGCGCATTTAGGGCAAGACTTCGGCTACTTTCTCCCTCACGCAAACGCATTCTGGGAAGGTTTGATCGGCACGATGCCCTCGCGCCCCATTTTGGAGACATAGCCCAAAAGATGGGCGGCAGCGCGGTCCTCCGTTGAGGAGAACCGATAAAAGGGCGCGCCGCAGGTGCACTTTAATCTTGTCTCACGCGAGCCCGTTCAATTTCGTGGGGTTTTTGTCGCTTGTACTTGAGCCACAAATTCCTGTAGCAAAGGCGACGAGTTGTCCTTCCTCCAGATGAGGTTGAATGGAAGCCGGACATTCATATCAACAACGGGGACCAAAACAATGCCTCGGGGACAGTGCCATCGCACGGTTTCGGGTTGCCAAGAAAGCCCAATCCTGCATAGGACAAGACCTAAATTGGTGTCGCGATCCGTTGCCTCCTGAACGATGCGTGGAGCGCTTAGCCCGCCGCGAGCGCACGCCCGCATCATTCGGTCATAGAATAATGGATTGACCCAGCGGGGGAACCAGACGAACGGAACGCTCCGCAGATCCCGCAGTCGAACTGTTTTTCGCTTCGTTAATGCATGACCTGTGGGCACTGCCAGGACCATTCTATCCTGCGCGAATTCCCAATGTGCCAAGTCCTTGTCCCAGGGTGTCACACTAGCGGCAAACCCAGCATCCAATCGGCCGGTCAGGATGGCTTCAACCTGATGAACAGAAAGCAGATGATGTAGCACTAGCTCCACGCCCGGCTGCCGGCGCCGGAATTCGCGAAAAGAGTCTACGACCAATCCATGCCAGGATATTGCGGTGGCAATTCCGATTCGAAGCGTACCGGCTTTGCCATGGGCTATCCGCTCGGCCCGAAGCTTCGCCTCATCGACGTCTTGCAAGATACGTCGCGCATCGCTCAGAAACAACTTTCCCGCCGCGCTCAATCGGACTCCTCGGGGCAATCGCTCGAACAGGAGAAATCCCAACTCCCTCTCTAAATCCTGGATCTGCCGCGACAGGGCCGGCTGAGCGATATGGAGGCGCGCGGCTGCCCGTCCGAAATGTTGCTCTTCTCCAACGCCCACGAAATAGCGCAAATGCCGAAGTTCCATTTGATACCTTTCGGGTATCGGATTCATTACAACAAAGCCTTAGACGTATCAATCAAGATTGTCGCAGATTTGCAGCCGGACATGAAAGCACTTGTTCTGAACGCACTCGGTCATGGATTTGATTTCGACGACGTGGAGATTGCCTCGCCGATAGGTCGCGAGGTTCTTGTCGAGGTGCAAGCGTCAGACATCTGTCATACGGATCTCTTGTTCGCCACTTTATTCTGACTGTGAATTCGCATAAGGAGAGACACGATGAAGCCAATGAGGGCGGCGGACACGATTAAGACAATTAAGACGCACTACATCGATGGGGCGTTCGTTGAATCGCATGGCCAGGAAGTCATGGACATCATCCGTCCGACTGACGGCAAGGTGATCGCCCGGGTCACACTCGGCGACGAAGAGGATACGCGGCGAGCCATCGGCGCAGCCAAACGCGCGTTTGTGACTTACGGCCGGACAACGAAGGAAGAGCGCGCGAGCTACCTGCGGCAGCTCCATGGGGCCGTCTCGGCGCGCATTGAGGATCTGACTGCCGCCATGGTGGAAGAGTACGGAGGCGTTGTGCAGTTCGCCAGGCTTATCGTGGAATCTGGAGTCAATGCCTTTCCGGCCGCTGAGAAGGGACTGCAGGAGCTGCCGATGACCCAAAGCTGGGGCAAGACGACTGTCACCTTGGAACCGGTCGGCGTGGCTGGTCTGATTACTGCATGGAATGCCAACGCGCTATTCATTTGCCTCAAGCTGGCTTCCGCCATGGCTGCCGGTTGTACGGTCGTCATCAAGCCTAGCGAGATGAGTTCGCTACAGACGGAGGTGATGCTCGAGTCTCTGGAAGCCGCCAATCTCCCGAAGGGGGTTTGCAACGTCGTGATCGGCCGGGGGGATGTGGTCGGGGCGGAACTCGTACGCAATCCCGACGTTGCCAAGATATCTTTTACCGGCTCGGTTGCCGTTGGCCAGTCGATCATGCGCGATGGCGCCGCCACGATGAAGCGCGTCACGTTGGAATTGGGCGGCAAGTCGTCCACCATCCTGCTCGATGATGCGGTTCTCGACAAGGCGATTCCGGCGGCCCTCGTAATGGCCTTTATGAATAGTGGACAGGCATGCGCCGCAGGGACTCGGCTCCTCGTTCCGAAGAGCCGGCTCGACGCGGTTAAGCGAGCGGTCGTGGACGCCATGCCCGCCTTTTCAGTCGGCGCTCCGGCCGATCCAAAGACGGCCGTCGGTCCAATGGTGTCGCAGAAACAGTACGAACGCATTCAGTCTTATATCCGCAAAGGCATCGAAGAAGGCGCGGAGGTTCTCGCCGGCGGGGAGGGTCGTCCCGAAGGTTTCGAGGCGGGCTACTTCGTCAAGCCCACGGTCTTCGTTAACGTGAAAAACGACATGGCCATTGCCCAGGAAGAGATTTTTGGCCCCGTGCTTTGTGTCATTGCCTATGACTCGGAGGATGACGCGATCCGGATCGCCAACGACTCTAAATATGGGTTGCACGCCGCCGTTCTTGGGACCGACCTCCAGCGAGCGCGTCGCGTGGCCTCACAAATACGCGCCGGACGCGTCGTGATCAATGGCATGACCGATGATCCGCAGGCCCCCTGGGGAGGATTTAAATTCTCCGGCGTCGGCCGTGAATATGGCCAATACGGAATCGAGGCGTTTCTTGAAACCCGAGCCATCCTTGAGTCCTAACGAGACGAACTCATGAGCAAACACGTTGCCGTCTCGCCTGAATAAGCCGCGGATCGGCTCGCCATTCGAGAGCTCGTGGAGGCCTACGCGCATTGCGCCGGGAGGTATCCTCCAAACCGAAGTGTGAAACTTTCCGGTTCCTGGTGAATCATATTTACCATCGAAGGGGACGCTCCTGGGGGAGAAGATGAACACGCTATGGAAACATAAACTCTGGATAGGCGGAGCGTTTTGCCTGGTCGTCATCGGTTTAATTGTTGGTGCGATACGTCCAAGGCACGTATCGGGAGCACAGCCCGGCACTTCGCCGGAAGTTGAGGTCGTGCAGGTTGAGCAGAAGGATGTCCCGATCTACGGCGAGTGGATCGGCACGCTCGACGGATTCACAAATGCGGACGTCAGGGCGCAGGTCACGGGCTACCTGCTTCGGCAGGGCTATCAGGAAGGCGCGTACGTCAAGAAGGGCCAGTTGCTGTTCGAGATTGACCCACGGCCCTTTCAGGCGGCGCTCGACCAGGCCGAAGGGCAGCTGGCACAGGCGAGAGCCAATCTTGCCAACGCTCAGGCAGTGCAAGGCAGGACCGAACTCGACGTCAATCGCTATACCCCTCTAGTGAAAGAGCAAGCCGCCAGCCAGCAGGATCTCGACAACGCCGTTCAGAATAACCTGGCCGCCAAAGCCACAGTGGGGACAGCCGAGGCTCAAATCCAAACCAGCGAGGCGGCCGTGGAAACGGCCAAGATCAACCTCGATTTTACGTGCCTCATCGCCCCCATCGACGGCATCGCCGGACAGGCTCAGCTCCAGGTGGGCGCTCTAGTCAATCCAAGCACCGGGCCGGTGACCTCGGTGTCCACTGTCGATCCCATCAAGGTTTATTTCACTGTCAGCGAGAGCGAGTACCTGGCGTGGAGAAAACGGTTCCCGACAGATGCCACGAGGGAAGCGGCTGACAAGAGTGTGCGACTCCAACTGATTCTAGCCGACGGCTCCACCTATCCACGTGAGGGCAGGTTCTACTTTGCGGACCGCCAGGTGGATCCAAGTACGGGAGCTATTCGGCTCGCCGGCCTATTTCCCAATCCTGGGAATGTTCTTCGTCCTGGCGGGTACGGCAGAGTTCGCACGGTTGTACGAGTGCAGCAGGGCGCGTTGCTTGTACCGCAACGCGCAGTCTCGGAGCTGCAAGGCAGCTATCAAGTGGCGGTGGTGGACGACGGAAATAAAGTGAGCATCCGTCCGGTCGAGGTAGGCGACCGTGTCGGCTCCGAATGGATTATTGCGGACGGACTGAAGCCGGGCGAACGCGTGGTGGCCGAGGGTGTGCAGAAAGTGCGTCCAGGCATGCAGGTGAACCCCAAGCCTTTTGTCGAGGAAACAGAAGGAAGGTAATCCCCATGTCAAAGTTCTTTATCAATCGCCCGATCGTTGCGATGGTCATCGCGATCGTCATGGTCCTCGTCGGCGGGATCACCATACTGGCCCTGCCCATTGCCCAGTTCCCGAACATCGCTCCGCCGGAGATTCAAGTACTGGCTACCTACGTGGGCGCGGACGCGCAAACGCTCGAGCAGGCAGTGGCCACTCCCATCGAACAGCAGATGAGCGGCGTGGACAATATGAATTATATGTATTCGCTGAATGCCACGGCCAACTCGAACACGACACTGGTTGTGGACTTCGATGTCAAAACAGATCCGAACACCGATTTGATCCTCACACAAGCACGCGAGACGCAAGCCGCCTCGCAACTGCCGGCCGACGTCAACAACTACGGGATTACCGTCCGGAAGGCGGTAACGGCCCCGCTCATGCTGATTGCCCTTTACTCGCCGCACGGAACCTACGATGCGAAGTTTCTTGCAAACTACGCCTATATCAATCTCAGTGATCCGATTACGCGTTCGCCGGGCATAGGCAACGTGCAGATTTTCGGGGCCGGACAATATGCGATGCGGCTCTGGGTGAAACCCGACCGATTGGCGAAGTTGGGTATAACCGTCCCGGATATCGTTAGCGCGATTCAGGCGCAGAACACAGTGAACCCGGCCGGCCAAGCAGGCGGCGAACCGGCGCCGAAAGGCCAGGAATATACCTATTCGGTCCTCGCGCAAGGCCGGCTCGTGTCGCCGGAAGAATTCGGACAGATCGTGGTGCGCGAGACGCCGGATGGCGGGATCGTGCGTGTCCGGGACGTCGCTCGAATCGAGCTGGGTTCCCAGGACTACAGCGTTTCCGGACGTTTTGATGGGAAGCCGGGCGCCATCATCGCGATATACCAATTGCCGGGGTCGAACGCAGTCGACGCGGCTGCGGGCGTCAAGAAGCTAATGGCCCAGATGAAGCAGAGATTCCCCACGGATATGGATTTCAGCACCGCGTTGGATACCACGCTCTCGGTCACGGAAGGCATGAAGGAAATCGTGGTAACGCTTTTGATCGCGCTCGCACTTGTGATCCTTGTGGTTTACCTCTTCTTGCAGGGCTGGCGGGCCACGCTGATTCCGCTTTTGGCCGTGCCGGTTTCGCTGGTGGGCACTTTCGTGCTTTTTCCGGTGTTCGGTTTCTCCATCAACACGCTTTCTCTCTTTGGTCTGGTGCTGGCAATCGGGCTTGTGGTGGACGACGCCATCGTGGTGGTCGAGGGCGTGCAACGCCACATCGAGGAAGGCATGACGCCGAAGGCCGCGGCGTTGAAAGCGATGGAGGAACTCTCCGGCCCCGTCGTGGGAATCGCGCTGGTTCTCTCCGCCGTATTCGTGCCCACGGCCTTTATCCCCGGCATTACCGGCCGGCTCTACCAGCAATTCGCCGTCACGATCGCGATTTCAGTGCTCCTATCCGCGTTCAATGCCCTCACCCTCAGCCCTGCGCTAGCCGCACTGCTCTTGCGGCCGCGGACAGAGAGCCGCGGATTGCTGAGGCGATTTTTCGATTGGTTTAACCGCTCATTCGAGCGCGCAACCGAGAGCTACGTCGGTTGGAGCGGGGTACTCGTCCGAAAGACCGTTATCGTGGTCGTAGCGCTGGTGGCCTTTGGCTTGGCCGGCGGTTTCTTTGCTAACTGCGTACCCTCGAGCTTCCTTCCCGACGAAGATCAGGGCTATTGCTACGTCAATCTCCAGCTTCCGAACGGAGCTTCGATTGAACGCACGACCGCGGCTGCGGCTGACGTGGAAAAAATCCTGATGAACACGCCCGGCGTGCAATACACGACCAGCGTTGTGGGCTTCAGTTTGCTCAGCTTTGTGCGCACGAGTTACAACGCGTTCTTTTTCGTGACCTTCAAGCCGTGGGACGAGCGCACAACAAGAGCCGAACAATTTCAAGCGATCAAGGCCCACCTGAATCAGCAATTGAGCCGGCTCCCTGAGGGAATTGCATTTAGCTTCTCGCCGCCGGCGATTCCGGGCGTCGGCACCTCGGGTGGATTCACCTTCGTGCTTGAGGATCGCTCCGGGAACGATGTGCCGTTCCTGGCCAAGAACCTCGCCACCTTTTTGGAAGCGGCCCGCAAGCGCCCCGAGATCGCCAGCTTGAGCACTACCTTCCTGCCCAGCGTGCCGCAGGAATTCGTCGAGGTCGACCGCGACAAAGTGCTCAAGCAGGGCGTCGCCCTCACGGACGTCTATCGGACGATCCAAGCGTTCATGGGAGGATATTTCATCAACTACTTCAACCGGTTCGGCCGTCAATGGCAGGTCTATATCGAGGCGGAAGGCGAAGACCGCACCGAGGCGGAAAATGTTGGTCAGTTCTACGTTCGCAACAACCAAGGGGCAAACGTTCCGCTCTCCACGTTAACTCGTATAGAGCCGCGGATGGGGCCGGAGTTTACGATGCGCTTCAACGAATACCGCTCCGCGCAAATCAATGGCAGCGCGGCGCCGGGCTATAGCTCGGACCAAGCCACGGCGGCGCTCGAAGAGGTTTTCAAGCAGACGATGCCCCACGAAATGGGTTTCGACTACCTGGGCATGTCGTTTCAGGAGCAGAAGGCGCGTGAAGGCGTGCCATCGTCGGTCATCTTCGGACTTTCGCTGCTGTTCGTCTTCCTGATTCTGGCTGCGCTGTACGAGAGCTGGTCGCTGCCGCTCAGCGTGTTGCTGAGTACCCCCGTGGCGATCTTTGGAGCTTTTGCGATCCTTTGGTTGCGCCGCGTGCTTCTCGGGGTTTTCCTGCCGCCCTACATGGTCCAGATTGAAAGCGATGTCTATTCGCAAATCGGGCTGATCATGCTCATCGGCTTAGCCGCCAAGAACGCAATTCTGATCGTCGAGTTCGCGAAGGACGAATATGAGAAAGGAAAGCCGCTGGTGGATGCGGCGCTCGAAGGTGCAAGGCTTCGTTTGCGGCCCATTTTGATGACGTCCTTCGCGTTCATTCTCGGTTGCGTGCCGCTGTGGACGGCGTCTGGCGCCGGGGCGGTAGCCCGCCAAATCATGGGCACCACGGTTATCGGCGGGATGCTGGCCGGCAGCCTGATCGGAATCTTCTTCATTCCCGCGATCTTCTACCTGGTGGAGAAATGGTCGGGCGCTGGGAAGGAGCACGTTCCGGGAGCGTTGCCGGCAGAGCCTTCTCCGGCGGAGGGGGACTGAGATGAGCTACCCCGAAGACAGCGCGAACGAAGAACGCCGGAGTCAGCTATGAAGAAACTAGCGGCGTACATTGGCGGCATGATCGCTTTGAGTCTCGTCGCCGGCTGCGCGGTCGGTCCGAACTACCATAGGCCCGCGGTTCAAACTCCAGCCGCGTACCGTGATCTAAGCGAAAACCCGCAGGCCCAGGCTCAGGCGGCGTCCTACGCCGATCTTCCCTGGTGGCAGGTCTTCCAGGACCCGCAACTCCAGGATCTGATCCGCACGGCGCTAAAACAAAACTACGACTTGCAAATTGCGACGGAGCGCATCAATGAGGAGCGCGCTCAGCTTGCCATCACGCGCTCCAATCTATTTCCGCAGGTGCAAGGGGATGGAAATTTCCAGGGCGGAAAAGAAGGCACGTTCCAAACCAAGTCCAACTTTCTGACGCTGACCGCTGACGCAGCCTTCCAGTTGGACCTCTTCGGCAAGCTGCGAAGAGAGACCCAAGCGGCGCGCGCTCAACTCCTGGCGACGGAGGATGCGAAGCAGACGGTCGTATTGACGCTCGTGAGCGACGTGGCCAGCGACTACTTCACGCTCTTGCAGCTTGATCTCGAACTCCAAATCACGCAAGACACGGTAAAGACACAGGAAGATTCCGTCAAATTAACTTCGTTCAGACTGGAGCACGGTGTGGCCACAAAGATAGATGTGCTCCAGGCCCAGCAAGTGCTGGACACTGCTAATACACAGGTCCCGGATCTCGAGAGACAGATTGGCCAAGAGGAAGATGCCATCAGCATCCTCCTGGGTAATTACCCGGCCAGCGTGCCGCGCGGACGCCCGCTGGCGGAGCAGGCGCTTCCTCCCGACGTGCCGCCGGGACTGCCTTCTTCGCTGCTAGAGCGACGGCCCGACATTCGCGAAGCCGAGCAGGTGCTCGTTGCTGCAAATGCCGAAATTGGCGTTGCCAAGGCTGAGTTCTTTCCGCAAATTTCCTTGACGGGCTCCGGCGGCGGAAGCTTTGGACGCAGCAGCGCGTTCTCGAGTCTGATGAGCTCTCAGATTGGAATCTGGTCCTACGGCGCTCAGGTAACCCAGCCCATTTTCACGGGCGGTGCGCTTCGGGGAAACCTGCATTTGGCTGAATCGCAGCACAAGCAGGCTTTGCTCTCTTACAAGGAGGCCATTCAGCACGCCTTCGGAGACGTGTCCGATGCCCTCATCGGATACCAGAAATTCCATGAGGTGCGAGTTCGCCAGGAACAGACCGTAAAAGACTTGGCGGAGTCAGTCCGCCTCTCGGTCATGCGCTACCAAGGAGGCACCACAACTTATCTCGAGGTGCTGAACGGCCAAAGCTCGCTCTTTGACGCGGAACTAACTTTGGCGGTGGCACGAGGCAACGAGTATCAAAGCCTCGTGCAACTTTATAAGGCACTCGGCGGAGGCTGGCAGCAATAGTCGTCGGAGCGGCTATCATCTTGGACGAGCACTGCACATTTGGGCGCAAGTTGGGCGCAAAACCCCCTTCTTTGCGGCCCTGATTCAGCTGTTGCGAGAGGTAAGGCCAACGGATTCGACGGGACTTAGCAGATTGGCGATGGGTTCAAATCCCATCGCTCACCCCAAACCTCCGCGAAATTCATGTACGCGCATGACCGGGAAACCCTGCAATTCCACGGTATCGCCATGTCTCACGGGCGCGGTGTCCTCGGTCTGAATGGGAAGAGCGCATCTGTCGTCGGCAATGGCAAGACGGTGTTGGGCGAGGCCCTGGGCGCCCACCCGCAGGTTTGCAATGCCCGGCCTTCCACCTTCTGACCTCCGCCTTCTGCCTCCTTGCCTCTGACTCTCGCTCTTCGCCGTTAAGCCCTTTTTCGTGTCGTTTTCGTGTCGTTTTGCGCCATTTAGGCCCAGTTTAACCAGCATTTGACTTCAATCTCCTTGATGTCGTTGCCGCAGATCTTCCTTGCCTTGTATTCGTATAGGCGACGAATGGTTTATTGGGCCAGCTCGGCAGGTTCAGCGGAAGTTACAGCTTGGGTGCGGCCCGCCACGAAGTTCTCCAGCACGTCGTCGAGTTCCTGCGGGCGAATCGGTTTCGAGATATAGCCATCCATGCCCGCGGCCAGGCACTTCTCCCGGTCGCCCTTCATGGCGTGCGCCGTCAGAGCGATCACGGTCTGGTGCGCTCCGTTCTTCTTCTCTTTTTCGCGTAGGGCTCGCGTGGCTTCCAGGCCGTCCATCTCCGGCATCTGCACATCCATGAGCACCAGGTCGTAGCTCTCTTTTCCCATCGCCGCCAGGGCGTCGCGTCCATTCGATACCAGCACCACGCGGTGTC
>Ga0210384_10001320_pt1 | contig 34227 bp, 23 predicted proteins | sample IncBWH2MmetaG_FD_160574 | JGI IMG/M metagenome (GOLD analysis project Ga0210384, IMG submission 160574) | Forest soil microbial communities from Barre Woods Harvard Forest LTER site, Petersham, Massachusetts, United States - Inc-BW-H-2-M | ecosystem: Environmental > Terrestrial > Soil >...
GCGGTGAATCGCTCCATCCACGCCGCCCCCGCCCATAAGTGTGGAGTTGGCGGCGTTCACGATAGCATCGGTCTTTGAGAGCGTAATATCTCCGCGTACCAGGAATGTTGTTTTCCCAGGCGGCACAACAATGCGCACTCGGTTTTCCTGCACGGTTTATGTACTGTGGCCTACTTGTCGGTCAGAGCCTCGACCCCCGGCAGCTTCTTGCCTTCCAGAAATTCCAGAGAAGCGCCGCCACCGGTGGAGATGTGCGTAATCTTACTGCTTACGCCGGCCGCATGCACGGCGGCCACCGAATCGCCTCCGCCCACGATGGAGGTTGCGTCGGTATTTCCGGCAACTGCTTTGGCCACAGCAATCGTACCGAAATCGAACGGATGGGTTTCAAAAACCCCCATCGGCCCATTCCAGACGATGGTCTTGGCCTTTGCGATCTCATCGGCGTAGAGCTTTGCCGTCTGTGGGCCGATATCGAGGCCCATCTGGTCGGCGGGAATAGGCTGCGAGGCCGCGAGCGTAGAGGTTTTTGCGCCGGCTTCGATCTTCGGTGCAATCACATCATCCACCGGCAAAAACAATTTGATGTTCTTTGACTTCGTCTGCTCCAGCAACTGCTTCGCCAGCTCAAGCTTGTCATCTTCCACCAGGGATTTCCCCACCTGCCGCCCGCTGGCCTTGAAGAAGGTGTAGGCCATGGCGCCGCCAATGAGCAGGGCGTCAACCTTGGTTAGCAGGTTTTGGATCACGCCAATTTTGTCGGAAACTTTGGCCCCGCCCAGGATGGCGACAAACGGACGTTGCGGATTCTGCAATGCGCGGCCCATGTATTCCAGTTCTTTTTCCATGAGGAAGCCGGCGGCGGATTTTTGCACAAACTTCGTAATCCCTTCCGTGGAAGCGTGCGCCCGATGTGCCGAGCCGAATGCGTCATTGACGTAATAATCCGCCAGGCTGGCCAACTCTTTGGCGAACGCCGGATCGTTGGCTTCTTCCTCCGCATGAAAGCGAAGATTTTCCAACAGCAGGATGTGCCCAGCACCCAACTTGCCGGCCATCTCTCGGGCTTCAGCGCCGACGCAATCCGGACAAAACCCAACGTTCTCACTCGGACCGAGGTCATGGTCCAGCAGCATACGCAAGCGCTCCGCTACCGCCTTCAGGCTCATCTTCGGGTTGGGTTTGCCCTTGGGACGTCCCAGGTGCGAAGCCAGAATCACTTTGGCTTTGTGCTTCACCGCATACTCAATGGTGGGCAGGGTTTCAACGATGCGTGTGTCGTCGGTGACGCGGCCGTCTTCGGAAAGGGGCACGTTGAAATCCACCCGCACAAATATGCGCTTGTTTTCCAGGTTCAGGTCTTTGATCGAAAGTTTTGCCATAAATTTGTTTCACCACAAAGGACACAAAGGAATCACAGAGGAACACAAAGAAAGGCAATCAAACATCAAAAGATGGCCGAATCGAATGATTCAAATCCCTTCGTGTCCTTTGGGTTGTACTTCGTGTCCTTTGTGGTTAGATTCCTTTTGCGCCGATGTAGTTGATCAGATCGCGCACACGGCACGAGTATCCCCACTCGTTGTCGTACCACGCGATGACTTTGACGCAATTGCCATCCACCACGCGCGTCATGGGAGCATCGACGATCGAGGAGCGCGAGTCGCCCTTGTAGTCCGAGGAAACGAGCTCCGCCGTCTCGTATCCCAGGTATCCCTTCAGCGGACCGGCCTCAGAAGCCTGCTTTAACGCAGCGTTGACTTCTTCTACCGAGGTCTTCTTCTCCACGAACACAACCAGGTCCACGACTGAGACGTTGGGTGTGGGCACACGCATGGCAAATCCATCAAGCTTGCCTTTCATCTCGGGAATCACCAGGTAAATGGCTTTGGCTGCGCCGGTGCTGGTTGGGATCATCGAGAGCGCCGCCGCGCGTGCGCGCCGCAGGTCTTTGTGCGGGAAATCGAGGATCACCTGGTCGTTCGTATACGAGTGAATCGTGGTCATGGTGCCGTTCTTGATCTTGAAGTTGTCGTGTACGACCTTCGTCACCGGGGCCAGGCAGTTCGTCGTGCACGAGGCGTTGGAAAGTACGTGGTGCTTGGCCGCATCGTAGGCGCTTTCATTGACGCCCATCACAATGGTGATGTCTTCGTTGGTTGCCGGGGCCGAGATAATCACTTTCTTCACCGGGCCGCGCAGGTGCTTGCGGGCATCCTCGGCGTTGGTGAATCGGCCGGTGGATTCCACTACCACCTGGACGCCAACGGAGGCCCAATCCAGCTTGGCCGGGTCTTTTTCCGCAAAGACGCGAATCTTGCGGCCATCAACACTGATGCTGTCGCTTTCGGCTTTAATGTCGTTCTTCAGGTTGCCGAGGATCGAATCGTATTTCAGCAGGTGGGCCAGCGTGCGCGGATCAGTAAGGTCGTTGACCGCCACGAATTCCAGGTTTTTGTCTTGCAGGGCCGTACGCAGAATATTGCGTCCAATGCGGCCGAAGCCGTTAATTCCAACTTTAATTGCCATTCTTCCTCCCGGGAAAAGTAAAGACTCAATAGGTTGATGAAAATGTAGTGTTTGAAACCTTCAATCCTAACATGCCGGGCCTTTCTGGAAAAACTGTTCGCAGCCGTGGGCAATGGTACAGTTTGAGATATCCGGCCACGGGAGTATGGGCAAGATGCCCACACGACAGCCGGCGAGACGCCGGCGCTACGTCAAACTGAACCACCACCCAGCCGCGATGCGAAGGAAATCTCAACGAGTGATTTGCATCACAGAGATAGAGAGAAAATTGTTCAAGAAACATTGCTATCCTCTCTGCTTCCTCTGCATACTCTGCGGTTAGGCCGCTGCTTCTCCCTGAGGACTGACGACTGACGACCGCTCTTGAAAAACCCCTACAAATCCAAGTTTTTTCAAGTTTACAGAGCTGGGACTCCCACAGAGAATGGATTGCCCAACCAGACGGTTTTGTGTTACACAAGGCCTACATGGGCAAATGGAACCGTTTCCGCCGTAGTAAAAAGAAGCCTGCCTCCCCCGCAGCTCAGGATTCAGAGTCCACGGGCCGGGTGGGCCAGCCGTTGGGGCCGGGGCAAAGCGCAATACAACCTTCATATCTACAGGATGATGACCCGCAAGATACCGGTGCTGCGAGAGAAGAGCACGAGCCTGATATCCATAGACCCGAGTCTGACATCCATAGACGTAAGTACCATATGGAGACGCAGCCGGAGGAGCCTATGCTGCCGCCCGCGCCGCCAGGGCAGGCTACGGGACGTCCGCCGCAAAAGGCCCCCCGCGCTCTTAAGGGCGTAGTTGTCTTGGCCATCGGATTACCCGGATCGGGCAAAACCACCTGGTTCAAGCGGCGTGGTGTCACCCCGCTTTCGAGCGATATGCTGCGCACCATCCTTTTCGATGACATTACCGAGCAGCGCTATCAGAGCCTGGTGTTCTCAACCCTGCGCTCGCTCTTGCGCGCCCGCCTGATCGCGCGCATGCCGTGGAACTACGTGGATGCCACCAATCTCTCTCCGCATGAGCGCCGGCAATGGATCCAGATGGCGCGCCAACTCGGCTACGAGGTGCAGGCCGTGTTTTTCGACGTGCCGGTCGAGGTCTGCCTGGAGCGCAACCGCAAACGCGAGCGCATGGTCTCGGAAGACATTATGCGGCGCATGTCGTCGAAGCTGCGTCCGCCGACGTTTGAAGAGGGTTTTTCCAAAATTGTTGTCGTCCGCGTCAAAAGCAAAGAGGGAAGCGGCGAAGCCGTCGAAGGCGAAATTTAAGCCAAGAATTGGCTGCCCAGTGCATTGGCCAGCTCTGACGCAGCCGGATGCCCTCGTCTGCGGGCCAACTGCCAAGCCGTACAATAGCCGCAATGCTGACCATCGCTGGAGTCCTGAGCCTGCTGATCTGGCTTTATCTTTTTGCTGCACATGGAAATTTCTGGCGGACCGGCAAGATCGTGGCCCAATCGCCGCAGGCCAGAGCGGCGTCCTTGCGCATCGCCGTGATCATTCCCGCGCGTGACGAAGCCGACGTCGTGGGCTGTTGCGTTACCTCGTTGCTGCATCAAATCGGCGGCCATTCTCTCCATGTCTTTCTCGTCGACGATGCCAGCAGCGACTCGACGGCGCAGGCTGCGAACGAAGCCGCCCAGGCGGCGGGGAAGTTCGAGATGCTCACCGTGATCCAGGGCCGTCCACTGGTTCCTGGCTGGTCGGGAAAACTTTGGGCGGTCGAGCAGGGAGTACAGCAGGCGCGCGCGCTGAATCCGGACTTTTTCCTGCTCACCGACGCCGACATCGAGCACGCCCCGGATAGCGTCGCCACGCTGGCGGCAGTTGCCCAGGCCGGCAGTTACGATCTGGCTTCCTGCATGGTACGGCTCCAGTGCCGGACGCTGGCCGAACGGATGCTGGTTCCGGCTTTCGTCTTTTTCTTCCTCAAGCTTTACCCGCCCGCCTGGATCGCCAATCCCCGGCGCAAGACGGCAGGCGCTGCCGGCGGTAGCATTCTCATCCGCCCGGAAGCGCTGGAGCGTGCCGGAGGCATCGAATCCATTCGCGGCCAAATCATTGATGATTGTGCTCTGGCCCGCAGAGTCAAGCAGAGCGACGGAAAAGTTTGGCTCGGACTTTCCACCGCAACCTGCAGCCTTCGCTCTTACAGCTCGTTGGCTGCGATTGGGCGGATGATCTCGCGCACCGCCTTTAACCAGTTGCAGCACTCGAACCTGCTGCTTCTGCTGTCGCTTCTGGGACTAGGCATCACCTATCTTGTGCCGCCGGCATTGCTGTTTTTTAGCCGGCAGTTGGTTCCGGCGCTCCTCGGAGCCGCCGCATGGGTGCTGATGACCATATGTTTTCTTCCGACGGTTCGCCTCTATCGCCTGAGTCCGCTTTGGGCCGCAGCTCTGCCCGCGATTGCGGCCTTCTATATGGGGGCGACTTTCCACTCCGCCTTCAAATTCTGGACGGGCCGCGGCGGCAAGTGGAAGGGCAGGGTCCAAGACCCGGCAGGAAACCAAAGCTGACAAGCCCTTTGAGCGGTCAGCTAGTCCCCCGCCCGAAAGCGGTTACCCCCCAGTAAATGCGGACATAGTGCTTTTTCCGTCGGGCCGATTTAGAAGTAAGTTATTGATTTTGATTTGGCTGCCCCCCAGGGATTCGAACCCCGATATGCTGATCCAGAGTCAGCTGTCCTACCATTGAACGAGGGGGCAGTGAGAACGATTGGTTTGCAGCAATTCGATTGTATGATGCGCTCGAACAGCCGGTCAACCAACCTCTTATCCAGGCAGTACCTACAGTTCTAAAGATACAGATTCGAAATGATCAGTTCATGCGCGGCCACCATCGCCTAGCCTGGCGGCAGTATGCTTCGTACTCTTGCCCGAAGGCTCGACGTAGAGTGGGCTCCTCGTAGAACACCACGAAGAGGTGAGTCGCGAGAAAGAAAAAGCCAGCATAAGCCAGAAGCGGCAACGACTTGTAGAAGAGCGCGGCGCTGGCGAGGGCGAGTCCTGCACCAATGTACATGGGATTCCGCACGAAACGGTAGGGACCTTGAATCACCAGCCGGCGAGGCGGATCGAAGGGCGCGGGAGTGCCTCTGCCGATGGATACGAAGGTGAATATGCACCACAGGGCGATCGCCGCACCAGCGGCCCCGATAACCATCCCAGCAACCTGCGGCACTGCAATCGCCGCAGGGCGCACAATGCCCGACCAAGACAAGAGACGTGCCGGCATGTAGATGAGCACGAGGCCAATAAAGAGCGCAGCGTAGGTGATCGCACGAACAAGAACAAACATGGTTACCTTAGCAATCCATATCAATCCATCGTGGAACAAACAGAAAGAAGGACACGATGCCGGCCTTCCGATGGTACATGTACCATAGATTAATATGCTTATTTATCAATACTTTATACGAGTTAATTTATGATGACCTAAAGTAACCTTGACTGTGACTCGGTTTCTGGATTGTGCATCTTACGTTAAGATGGCCAATTAAGATGAGCAATAAAATTATTATCCCACACTCCAGCTATGAGCAAGCAACACAGAACGGTCACGGTGCAAATACCAATTCCCGGAAACGGCCGGCAAAAGCTCCGGATGTCGCCAAGCTCCGGACGGCGCGTGACAAAATCACCAGAGTTTTTCGTTACCTCGAAGCCCTCAATCAGCATCGCAATCCTGTGCAGCGGCAGATCAGTTCTCAGCTCTGGAGTCTATGGCTGCATGACCTGCCCAGTCATTCCTCCGTACAGCGAGGCGTCACGCGCCCGGACTCAGTGACGCCCAACAGACTCGATACCAAAGTTCAAAGCATTGACAGGCCCAGCAGGGAAACATTCGTTTTCAAAGTGGAGAGGCCAAGATTGAGCCAGGCGCCAGAGCCTCCTAAAGAACTTGCGTTGTGGCTCAAAGAAGACTGGGACGATCCGGCAAAAGAAGTTGCTTTGCATGAAACGCGAAATGAGCGGGGCCGTGACGGCGATACCAAAGTCGAAAAATTCCGCGATGATCCAGCCAGGGTTACGGTTTTTCGGCGTTGGCAGTTGCAGCGCGATGAGTGGGCCGTGGCTGAAAAGCCTGCGCGTGCCGCTATGAAGATTTTTGAAAGCTTATATGAATTGCATGGACGGCTGGAGCGCGAAGCGGAACGAGTGGAGCTCATTCTGGGCGACGGCATTTTGAGTTGGCGCCGAGCGGAGGGAGACATCTGTCATCCGGTCCTGCTGCAGCGTCTGCAGCTGGAATTCAATGCGGCTGTGCCGGAGTTCATTCTCGCGGAAGCGGAGTATCCGGTGGAATTGTATTCTGCATTGTTCCAGACTCTAATCGACGTGGATGGGCGCGCCATAGGACGTTGCCGTGAAGAGTTGGAGCAAGGAGGCTATCATCCGCTGGGCGAAGAACCTACTTCTTCTTTTCTGAAGCGCCTGGTTGTGCAACTCTCCCCGCGCGGGGAGTTCGTTGAGGAAAAAGCGCCTCAAGGTGAACGGAACGAGCCGCGCATCTATCGCGATCCGATTATTTTCCTGCGTTCCCGCACGCTGGGTTTTGCTTCCGCGATTGAGGGTGTACTTGAGGACTTGCGTACTCGCCAGGATTTGCCCTGGTCACTGTTGAACATCGTGGGAGAAGAATCGCCGATTTTCACGGACGATACGGCAATCGAGGAACAAGAGTTGGCGCCCCATCCTCTTCGTCAAGCCGAGACAGATGTGCTTCTCAGTAAGCCGGCAAATCCAGAGCAGATCAGAATTGCCCAACAACTGGAAAAGCACGGCGGGGTCTTGGTTCAGGGGCCTCCGGGAACGGGCAAGACGCATACCATCGGTAATTTAATCGGCCATCTTCTGGCACAAGGGAAGAGTGTTCTGGTCACAAGCCATACGACGAAAGCCTTGCGAATGGTGCGGCATCATATTGTCCCGGGGTTGCGGCCGCTGTGCGTGAGCGTTCTGGAAAATGACCTCGACAGCCGACGACAGTTGGAAAGCGCTGTAGCTTCGATTGCCGAAAGACTGGGAAGCGTCGAGCCTGGTTCACTGGAGAGTGAGGCCAGCAAACTGGAGGCCGAACGATATGCCTTGCTCGGAGGATTAGACCGAGTGCTGCAACAACTGGCGGAAGCAAGAGCTGATGAGTATCGCAAAATCATAGTAGACGGCAAAGCCTGGACTCCTGCCGATGCAGCTCGCGCAGTCGCACAAGAGAAAGAAATCCACGGGTGGATTCCTGCCCCGCTACAAGCAGAAGCCCCGCTGCCGCTTTCTGACGCTGAATTATCAGAGCTGTATCGAACGAATGTTTCACTTTCTCCGGAAGATGAGCATGAGCTCGCAGGTGATCTTCCGGAGGTTGCCGATCTTCCTACGCCTGAAGACTTTGAGGCGACGGTTCGCGAAAGAAGTCGGCTTCGTCTTGAAAAATTGGATCTCCGTTCCGATCTTTGGCAGCCTGGCGCGGCCCGAGGATCGGAGGAGCAAATCGAAGCTCTGGCGGCCCGATTGACGCAAGCTGTAGAACCATTGTCGGGCAAAGAGAAGTGGAAGCTCGCCGCGGTCTACGCGGGCAAATATGGCGCGACATATCGGCAACCCTGGGACCAACTGGTTAGTTTTATACAGCTTGTTCATCGCGAGGCGGCAGATGCGCAGGAGACGCTCCTGCAATATGGTCCTGTGCTGCCTGGCAACAGGCGACCCGAGGAGCAGGAACAAATCGCGACAGAGATTCTTGCTCATCTCGAACAAGGAGGGAAACTCGGTTCCTTCGTTTTGTGGAAGCACAAGCCTTGGGAAGAGTTCGTGGCAACCACGCGCGTCAATGGCGGACGGCCATGCCTGACTGAACACTTCTATGCACTGCGCCGGTTGTGCAGGTTGAAAATTCTGCGGCAGGATCTCGCAGTGCGATGGGACCGACAGGTTGCTTCATTAGATGCTGCTCCTTCGAGTCAAATGGGAGACGCAATTGAGAACACGCTCATCCAGTTCTGCGGCCCCATTCAGGGTTGCCTGGCGTGGCATGAACTCGCCTGGGCCCCGCTGCAAGAAGAGCTCAAGGACCTCGGTTTTTGCTGGGAGAAGTTCATTGCCGAGCAACCCGTGTGTATTGGCACGTATGGAGAGTTGACCCGCATTGAGCGGGCTGTCATTACAGCTCTTCTTCCCATTCTGGGAGCACACCTGCAAAAACTCAAATTACAGCGCATAGAGAATCAATTGCACGAGTTATCGATCGGCCTCGATCTCGCGTGGCAGAACTTCGGCTCATCTAGAGTGATTGCCGGACTCACAGACGCGGTCAATCGCATGGATTCTGGCAGCTATGCTGAAGCCCATGCACGCCTTGCCGATGTTGCGAGCTGGCGGGCTGATTGCGATTTGCGTCATATCTTGCTCAACCGGCTTGAGAGTGCAGCTCCGGCGTGGGCCACATGCATTCGCAATCGTGATGGCGTTCATGGCGGCGCTCAGATTCCTGGTGATCCCACACGTGCCTGGACTTGGCGCCGGCTGAATGACGAATTGGAGCGGCGAGGCGGCGTTTCTCTGGAAGATCTGCAAAATCAGAGCGAGAAACTCCGCGAGCAGATTCGTAGAGTCACTGTTGATCTCATTGACCGGCGAGCGTGGGCGCATCAGGCCCGCCGGACATCATCGCATCAGCGGCAAGCGCTCATCGGCTGGTTGGATACCATCCGGCGGATTGGCAAAGGAACCGGTATCCGCGTTCCCTTGCTGCGCGCGGAGGCCGCTCGAAAAATGAGTGAGTGCCGCAGCGCTGTTCCAGTTTGGGTCATGCCGCTTTCGCGGGTGGTGGAGAATTTTGATCCGCGAGTGACCCGATTTGACGTCGTTATTATTGACGAAGCCAGCCAAAGCGACGTCATGGCACTTCTGGCGCTCTACCTAGGCAAAACTGTTCTGGTCGTTGGAGATCATGAACAGGTAAGCCCAACCGCTGTAGGCCAGGACCTCGGCATGGTCGGAAACCTGATTTCTCAATACCTACACGGCATTCCCAATGCTCATTTGTATGACGGCCAAATTTCCATCTATGACCTCGCGCGCCAGTCTTTTGGCGGAACCACTTGCCTGGTCGAGCATTTCCGTTGTGCGCCGGAGATCATTCAATTCAGCAACATGGTTTCGTACGATCAACGGGTGAAACCGCTGCGCGACGCAAGCCGGGTTCAAATCCGGCCGCCAGTGGTTTCTTACCAGGTTTCCGGATCCAGCCGCGACGAAAAGATCAATCGTCCGGAGGCCCTGGCGGTTACCTCTTTGATTGCCGCGGCCATCGAACAACCGGAGTATCAAATCAACGAGGCCGGAGGGCCAGTGAGCTTCGGCGTTGTTTCTCTGCTCGGGGACGAGCAAGCGGTTGAGATTGACAGGTTGCTGAGAGCTCATCTGTCGCCCGATCGCTACGAGATGCACCGCTTGCTTTGTGGAAACGCGGCCCAATTTCAGGGAGACGAGCGTGACGTTATCTTCATCTCAATGGTGGACACCTCCGAGCGCGGTCCATTGCGCTTGCGCGATCAACAAATATTTAAGCAGCGCTTCAATGTGGCCGCCAGCCGGGGACGCGATCAAATGTGGATTATCCACTCGCTGAATCCAGAGCGGGATCTTAAAGATGGCGATCTGCGCCGGCAATTGATCGAACACGCATACGATCCAACCCATCTCATGCTCGCACCTGAGAAAACAGAAAAGAGAGCTCGGTCGTCTTTCGAGCGCGAACTCATGAAACACCTTGAGGGACACGGCTACCAGGTAACGCCACAGTGGCAGGTAGGGGCGTATCGAATTGATCTGGTGGTTGAGGGCAATGGAAAACGGCTTGCTATTGAATGCGACGGCGATCCATATCATGCCTTCGATATGGATAAGCTATCGAGCAAACTATCTGAAGACATGGAAAGACAAGCTATCCTTGAGCGCTTGGGATGGGTTTTCACGCGCGTTCGAGCTACGGAATTTTTCCGGGATGCTGAGCGAGCTTTGCGCCCGGTCTTTGAAAGACTGGATGTGCTGGAAATACCTCCGGTGTCGGATATGACGCGCCGACCGAGGCCAGCTGACATACCAGATCAAACCGGATTGATGGACACAAACGAGTCACTTGTTTTGGCTGGTGCAGATACCGGTGCGGAGAATGAAGAACCGCAGCCTATCGCGCCTGCTGATCTGGTCGCGCGCGTGATTCACCGTGCAGATGAATTGCGCGAAAAATGGGCGTTGCGGCAGTGAGATGAGTACATGTACTATCCGCTGATCTAACAGGTTTTCTGGATTGACAACGTTTCTGTCTTTGTATATATACTAGTCGGCCCCGATTCTTGTTCCCGGGACTTCCGGAAGCCGACAGGAGATTTGGCCCAGAGAGTACACCTCTCTGGGCCATTTTGTTTTTAAACCATTTTGTTTTAGCCATGCGGTACGAAAGGTTGTGGAAATCATGGCAAGGACATCTGTCTACCCTGAGCGCTCACCCCGCCGCGCAACGCTCCTGCTTGTGCTGGTGATGCTTGCGAGTGGGATACAGAGAGCAAACGCTCAAGACGATGACAGCAATCCCGGCGGGGCCAAGTTTTCTCCTGATGCAGTGGCCACTTTCAATAAGCGCTGCAGTGCTTGCCATACCTACGGGAAGGGAATCAAGGTTGGGCCTGACCTGAAAGGCGTTACTGAGCGGCGTAAGCGGGAGTGGCTACTCCGGTTTATTCACGGATCCTCGGGCGTAATCAAGTCGGGAGACCCAACTGCCACAGCGTTGTTCGTACAGTTCAAACAGCAGCGCATGCCGGACTGGACGGACCTGTCAGAAAAACAGATCAACGACATCCTGGATTACCTGGCAGGCGGTGGCCCCGACATCAAACCACTCGACGAGCGCAACGCAAATCTCTCCACTCGTGCAGAGATCGAGACAGGACGACAGTTGTTTTACGGCCAAATGCACTTCAAGCACGATGCGCAGCCGTGCGCTACCTGTCATAGCGTTCAAGGTTCCGGGCTGCGTGGGGGCTCGCTTGGCCCAAACCTGAGCAGCGTTTATTTCAAGTATCAGGATAAGGCACTCACATCATTCTTGCGACATCCGTGCTTTCAGTGGGATTCAGACATTTCCGCGACGAGCTATCTGACAGCAAAAGAGTCATTTGCCCTGAAGGCTTTTCTGCGGCAGGTGGCCCTGCAACAGCCAACCAACACTGCAAAAGCCGCCGACCGCTCTGAAGGAAGCAGCAACCGATGAAGCCCAACTTTTTGTTCGTGGCATGGCCTTATGTAGCACTCGCACTGTTTTGCTTCGGCATCGCAGGCCGCTACCTGCTATCGCGAAAACAAATGGCTGCGGTGGAGGCAGAGCTGACCGATGCCTGGGCGGTGTTCGGTGGCAGCAAACTGTGTCGCGTTAGCCTGCTGTTGCTGTTGCTGGGACACCTTGCGGGATTGATTTTCCCACACGGAATTCTTTTATGGAACGGCAGCACGATACGGCTCTACCTGTTGGAAGGTTTCGCTTTTACGGTTGGAGTCGTGGCGTTCGTGAGCTGGGCTGCGCTGATGTGGCGGCACCTGGAACGATCTAGCGACTCGGCCGCAGCCGAGTTCGCGGACACGGTTTTTCTCGCGCTCTTGTTTGTGGGACTTCTTTCCGGTTTGCTCATGGCGGCCTTTTATCGCTGGGGTTCATCGTGGGGCGCGATGACGTTGACGCCTTACGCGGTCTCGCTGCTCCGAGCGAATCCGACGGCTGGGTTCGTGATGCAGATGCCATTTCTGGTGCGCCTCCATATCTTCTCTTGGTTTGCGGCAGTTGCTGTACTTCCGCTTACGCGTCTGGCCGCGTTTATAGTGCTCGCGCTGCATCGCTGCTTTGGGCTGATGGGCAGACCAGTTATTGCTGTTGGCCGTGCCGCCGAAGCGTGGATGCAACGGCATGACCCGGCAGCACGAATTTGGCCGGAGGAGGACTGAAGCGCGATGCGACTGCAGTTGGTTCTCTGTGGCGTTGTTGGCCTGGGTCTGGTGAGCGGACTTGGAGCGTGGCAACTCTCGCGGGTGGGAATCCATCAGGGTTACGCGCCGGAGCAGCCTATCGCCTTTCCCCATAAGGTGCACGCCGGAGACAACAAGATTCCGTGTTTGTATTGCCACTATGCCGCACGCACCAGCCGCCATGCAGGAATTCCGCCAGCCAGTCTCTGCATGAACTGCCATACCATGCTGGAGAAGCAAACAGTTGCCATTGAAAAGCTCAAAGAAGCCGTGCAACAGCAGCGCCCGATCGTGTGGGTGAAGGTGCACAACCTGCCCGATTTTGTTTATTTCAACCACAGCCAGCACGTTCTTTCGGGAGTCGCTTGTCAGCGCTGCCACGGGCCCGTGGAGAGCATGGACCGGGTGCAGCAAGTTGCTCCACTGACGATGGGCTGGTGCCTGCAATGTCATCGTGAGCACGCAAATATACCGACGGTAGATCTTCAGCGAGCGGCACTAAGCCTTTCCCATAAGCAGAAGCCGGTGGCGGGACTTGATTGCGCGAGTTGCCACTACTAAAGAGAACGCCCGAGGAGCAAGGTGTTCGGGGTTGAAGTTGAAGGAAGAAGGAAAAACAGGAATGAACCACGATGATGAGAGCGGCGGAAGCAAAGGCTCCTGCAAGAGTTCGAAGAAGCAGTTGGTGCAGATCGGCGAGCCAGCGGCCCCCGCTTATTGGAAAAGTATAGAGGACTTGCGCAACGGCCCGCGCTTTACAGGCGAGTTTCCCGGAGGACTGCCCCCGATCCTCTCTGACTTGCCTGCGAAGACTGAAACCACGCGGCGTGATTTTCTTACGCTCATGGATTCTCCCTTGCCGTCGCTGGTCTTTCCGGATGCCGCGCGCCGGTGCAAAGCGCCATCCCGTTGCTGGTGGGCTCGGACCAGATCGTTCCCGGCGTTTCCAGTTGGTATGCCACGACGTGCCGAGGCTGCGCGTCTTCCTGCAGCTTGCTGGTTAAACAGCGAGACGGACGGCCTATCAAAATTGAAGGCAACGCTCAATCAACTCTGTTCGGCAGTGGTACGTGTGCTACGGGCCAGGCAAGCGTTCTTTCGCTCTATGACGATGCGCGCCTGCGCGGGCCACTCTGGCATGGGCAGCCGGTGAAGTGGGAAGAGTTAGACCAACATGTGCTCGAATCGCTGAGCGCGTCGCAAGCCGGCAAGCGCAAGGTTGTTCTTCTCTCTGGGACGATTACCAGTCCTTCGACGCGAGAGATTATTAGCGAATGGGGCAAGAGCTATTCCAACTTGCGTCACGTGGTGTATGACGCCGTCTCGCTGAGCGCGATGCGAGCGGCCAATGCACAGTCCTTTGGCCGAGCGGTGATTCCACATTACATGTTTGATAAAGCACGCGTCATTGTGGGATTGGAAGCGGACTTCCTGGGTACATGGCTTTCGCCGGTGGAATTTGCCCGGCAATATGCCAGCAATCGCAAGCCTGAGGGTACGCCGTCGCTGCATATTCAATTTGAATCAGGCATGTCGGTGACCGGAAGCAATGCCGATGCACGAATTGCAGTTGCTCCATCGGACTTGGGAGTGATCGCTGTGGCGCTGCTCAGGCGCATTGCACGCAGAGCTGGGATTGTAGACGCTCTGGAAATGCCCGAGATGATTCTCGATCTGGACGTGAATCTGGATGGCGAGAAGCTGGATGCAGTGGCAGAAGCGCTATGGAAGCATCGTGGCCAAGGATTGGTCGTCAGCGGCAGCAACGACGTGGCCGTGCAGATGGTGGTAAATGCGCTGAACGCTTTTCTGGGCAACATCGGCAAAACTATTGACCTGGCCCGGCCCTCGTTGCAGCGCAGCGGTGACGATACTGCAATGGGGGAACTGGTAGAAGAGATGAATCGTGGCGAGGTGCATACACTGATTCTCTATGGCGCGAATCCTGCTTATGACTATCCCAATGCGCAGGAGTTTCTCAAAGGTCTGGAGAAAGTCACGCTTTCGGTTTCGTTTTCTGACCGGCCGGACGAAACCAGCTCTCATGTTCATGCGATCTGCCCGGACCATCATTTTCTCGAGGCGTGGGGTGATGCTGAGCCGGTAGAGTCTCACTACAGCCTCGCTCAGCCGTTGATTGCGCCATTGTTTGAAACGCGCGCAGCGCAAGAGAGCCTGCTGCGGTGGCTCGGTCACCCCCAGCCTGACTACTATCCCTATCTGCGGGAATATTGGCAGAAAAACATATTCACGCGCCAGAGTGAAATTCAGAACTTCGACGCTTTTTGGGACCGTTCTCTGCAGGATGGGCTGGTTGAACTTCCTGGCAGGCGCGCCTTCTATGTGCCAGTCTTCCACGGTGAGTGGAGGAGTGCGATACACTCCATCGCCGACCGCACTCAGCCAGCGCACATCCCAAAGGACGAAACTTACGAACTTCATTTCTATGAAAACGTAGCGCTGCGCGACGGTCGTCATGCGAACAATCCGTGGTTGCAGGAGCTTCCCGACCCCATAAGTAAAGTCACGTGGGGGAACTACGCTGCGGTTGCTCCTAAGCTGGCGGAGAAGCTAAATGTCGCCGATGGTGACGTTGTTGCGCTCAAGACCGCGAACGGCCAGATCGAACTCCCTGTGTTTATCCAACCGGGGCAGGAGGGCCGGACGATTTCCGTGGCCCTGGGTTACGGACGGAGACAAGCCGGCAAGGCGGGAAATAAGGTGGGCGTCAATGCGTCTCCGCTCATGCCGATGGTGCGCGGGTTCCCTCAGTATTCCGCAGCCAATACAACGCTGGTGAAAACCGGACACCGGGAAAAAGTCGCCAGCACGCAAAGCCATTTCTCCATGGAAGGCCGGCCCATCGTTCTGGAGACAACACTCGAAGATCTTCACAAAGGAGGCGCAGCGGACGCTGAAACTTCGGCCCTTCCCACGTTGTGGGCGGAGCGGCTGCACGGAGAGCACGCCTGGGGCATGGCCATTGACATGAACTCGTGCACGGGCTGCTCAGCATGTGTGGTTGCCTGCCAGGCAGAGAACAATGTTCCCGTAGTGGGAAAAGACCAGGTTGAACGAAACCGCATCATGCACTGGATCCGCATTGACCGCTATTACAATGGTCCCGAAGATAACCCGGTCAGCGTTCACCAGCCCATGATGTGCCAGCACTGCCAGAACGCTCCATGCGAGACGGTATGCCCGGTGCTGGCCACTACCACGAGTTCGGAAGGTTTGAACCAGCAGGTCTACAACCGCTGCATTGGCACGCGATATTGCGCTAACAATTGCCCCTACAAGGTGCGGCGCTTCAACTGGTACAACTACACCGAAAATCAGGATTTCGATTTCAACATGGCCAATCCCCTGGGCCGCATGGTGCTGAATCCCGATGTGGCGGTGCGTTCGCGCGGAGTGATGGAAAAGTGCAGCATGTGCGTGCAACGGATCCAGCTAGCCAAGAACGTTGCTCTGCAAGGCAAGCGCGAGCTGGTAGATGGAGACATCCAAACAGCGTGCCAGCAGGCATGTCCCACGCAAGCCATTGTCTTTGGCGACCTCAAAGATCCCAACAGCCGAGTTTCGCAACAGCAACGAAGCCAGCGGCACTACCAGGTGCTGGAAGACCTGGGTGTGCGGCCCAACGTCAGCTATCTGAAAAAAGTCCGTAATCCACTGGAGACGGCGTAAGGAGAGAGAATGAGCAGCGCAGCGACCGCGAAAATGATACCAACCGGAATCAACGAGGCGGATGTCCTTCCGCTGCCGAGGTGGGTCGATGGAGATCCTTCCCTGGGTGAGATCACCGATGATATCGCTCGGCCGCTCGAGGGAAGAGCGGGAAGAGGTTGGTGGATTTGCCTTGGCATTGCAAGCGCCGCTCTACTGAACCTGGGAGCGATGGTCGCTTGGCTCATCTCGCACGGCGTCGGGGTCTGGGGTCTCAACAACAGTGTTGGCTGGGCCTTTGACATTACCAATTTTGTCTTCTGGATCGGAATCGGCCACGCCGGCACGCTCATCTCCGCGATTCTGCTGTTGTTCCGTCAGCAGTGGCGAACCTCGATCAACCGCTCAGCAGAGGCGATGACGATTTTCGCGGTTATGTGCGCCGCCATGTTTCCCGGGATCCACATGGGTAGGCCGTGGCTCGCCTACTTTATCTTTCCCTACTTCCCGAACCAACGCGGCCCGCTGTGGGTTAATTTTCGCTCACCCCTGGTTTGGGACGTGGTCGCAATCAATACCTATTTAACGATTTCCCTGGTCTTCTGGTATTTGGGAATGGTGCCCGACCTGGCGACCTTGCGAGACCGGGCTCTCGGAGGCATTAAGAAATTTGTCTTTCGACTTGTGAGCCTGGGATGGAACGGTTCACACCGGACCTGGGCGCGTTACGAAGTCGTCTGCCTGGTTCTGGCCGGTCTGGCTACGCCGCTGGTTCTTTCGGTGCACTCCATCGTGAGTATGGACTTCGCTACCTCCGTCGTGCCGGGATGGCATACCACCATCTTTCCTCCTTACTTCGTGGCAGGAGCCATTTACTCCGGTTTTGGCATGGTGCTGACGCTGCTTATCATTACCCGGCAAACCATGCATCTGGAGCGCTATATCACCCTGCGCCACCTGGACAAAATGGCCAAGGTCACAATGCTCACCGGCATGATCGTAAGTTATGCCTACGCCACGGAGTTTTTCAGCGCGTGGTACAGCGGCAATTTGTACGAGCGCTATCACTTCATTAACCGCGCCACCGGACCTTATGCCTGGTGCTTCTATCTCATGGTGTTGTGCAACGTCATCACCCCGCACTTGCTCTGGACGAAAAAAGCCAGAGCCAACGTGCCCCTGCTTTTTGTCGTCTCGATTTTAGTCAACATAGGAATGTGGTTTGAGCGCTTTGTCATCATTGTGACTTCGTTGCATCGTGCGTTTCTGCCTTCAGGCTGGGGCATGTTTTATCCGACGGTCTTCGATGTCGGCATTCTTGTAGGCAGCTTCGGGCTTTTCTTTACCTGCTTCCTGGTGTTTATCCGCTTTTTGCCTATGGTTGCAATGTGGGAAATCAAAGGCGTGGTTGCGCATGGGGCACATAAGATGGCCCTCAGTAGCGGTGAGGTTGAAGACCGGCAGGTGGCCGCCAATGCCTAAGAGTTTTCTGGTCGCGACTTTTTCTAATGCAGAAGAGCTGCTGCGGGCAGTACGCGCTGCGCGTGAGAGGGATTTTCGGATCTACGACGTTTATGCGCCTTATCCCATTCATGGGCTGGATCAGGCGATGGGTATTCGCCGGACGCGCCTGCCCTGGGTCACATTGATTGCGGGAACCTGCGCATTGCTATTTGCAGTTGCGTTTCAGTTCTATACCACGGTTTTGGATTGGCCGATGAACGTGGGAGGCAAGCCCGATAACTCAATGCTCGCGTTTGTCCCGATTACTTTTGAACTCACCGTGCTTCTTGGAGGCCTGGCGACAGTGGCAGCACTTTTGTTTCGTACGCGGATGTATCCGGGGAAGAGAGAGCAACTGATTGTAGAGGGCGTGACGAATGACAGCTTTGCCCTGGTGTTGCGAAAGCGCGATGCGTTCTTCAATACCAAATACGCCTGTGAACTGCTGGAAGAGTGCGGTGCTTGTGAGATCGAAGAAAAGGAGGCCGAGCTATGATGCGCATTCTCTGCAGCGTTACGTTGCTAGTGTTAGGGGCGGTGCTGGTGGGTTGCGGCGCCAGTTCTCAGCAACGCGCCTTCGAGTATATGCCCGACATGGCGCGCGGGCCTGCGTACAAGGCTTATGCTCCTAATTCAGTGACGCGTGATGGGCTGACATTGCAGCGTCCGGTAGCAGGAACGATTCCGCGGGGCTACCATCCTTTTCATTATGGGCCTGGCGAAGAAGAAGCGGCCCGCGCAGGACGCGAGTTGCCGAACCCGTATCGTGCAACGGCACAGACATTGGAAGAAGGCAAAGCGCTCTATCAGACTTACTGCCTGGTCTGTCACGGAGAGCAGGGCAGAGGAGACGGACCGATCTCAGGGAAGATTCCTCCGCCTCCGTCGTATGTCTCTGATCGTCTCATGCAATTTCCTCAAGGACGCATCTTTCATGTGATCACTATGGGAACGAACAAGATGCCTTCTTATGCCACACAGCTTAGCAGCGACGAGCGCTGGAAGGTCGTGACGTATGTGCACGCCTCACTGCAGGGGTTTGGAAATGGGCCTCGGGCCAATCAGCCTCAACAGGGAGGAATGCGTTGATCAACAGCCCGCGATTCGCAATCTCTCTACGCAGCCGTAGCCGGGCGAAGGCGTTGGTGTTTTTGGCTGCGATGGTCGCCATCTTCGGTGTGTGTTACGCGCCGGAACGCGCTTGGCCCAATCTTTTGCTGAATAGCTTTTACGTTGCCTCGCTTGCGGTTTCCGGCATTTTCTTTCTGGCTACGCAGCGGCTCACGGGAGCGCGTTGGTCTGCCAGTCTGCGCAGGATTCCAGAGGCCTTCATGCTGGCGATGCCGTTAGCTGCCGTACTCATGCTGGTGCTTTTCTTTGGCCGGGAAACGCTCTATTCATGGAGTCATCCCGGAGCGCTCGCCAACGCCCCAGCCATCGCAGGCAAGGTGCACTACCTGCAGATGCCATGGATGTTCGTGCGCGTGACCGGCTCGCTGGTGCTATGGGGAGTTTTTGCCTGGCTCTTTCGCAGGACCTCGTTGGAGCAGGACAGAAATCCGAGACAGAACCTGGTCCTTCACCAACGCCTGACCCGCTATGCAGCGTGGTTTATTCCGGTCTTCGCCGTGACATTTTCCTTGAGCGCCTACGACTGGTTGATCTCGCTTGACAGCCAATGGTTCAGCACCATGTTTGCCGTCTATGTATTTGCCGGCACATTTGTTCAGGGGATCGCCGCGGTAACTCTGGCAGCCGTTTTGCTGAAGGAGCGCGGCTTTCTGGCGCACTCGGTGAGTGAGCATCAACTCCACGACCTGGGAAAGATGCTTTTTGCCTTCTCAACTTTTTGGGCCTACATCTGGACCTGCCAATACCTGCTGATCTGGTATGGGAACATCCCGGAAGAAGTGACGCACTATCTGAAACGCACAAGCGGACCGTGGCTTTACCTGTTTGCGTTGAACCTCATCGTGAATTGGGCCGTGCCATTTATCGTGCTGCTATCGGTGCGGGCAAAGTGCACTCCGCGAGTGCTCAAAGCAATCTGTGTGCTGCTTTTGTGCGGGCACTGGCTGGACCTCTATCTCTTAATTATGCCCTCCCTCTGGATCACGCCGAAGATCGGGCCCTTTGAAATCGCAATCGCCGCAGGCTACAGCGCACTTCTATACCTGGTGTTTGCGCGCAACCTTGCCCAGGCGCCGCTGGTGCCAGTGAATGATCCCATCCTGGCGGCGGAGAGACCAACACTGGTTCATCGGAATGTTCATACCGCTGTGAGATTCTCCGGAGCAGAGCAATGATCAACGGAAACGGAAAAGTTCTCAAATTGGTGGTGCTGGCGGCTACCACGCTGGCTACGTGCGCCCTGGTTTATTACCAGCCCGATCCAAGCAAGATGATCGACATCCCTAACCGGATTCCGGAAGCAGCTCCGTACGTTCTCGCGGAGGCGCAGGCCTTTCCACCTCCCTATCATGACCATTGGGAGCAGGAGGACAGCCCCGCACAGTGTAAGACTTGCCACCAGAAAATTTTCGATGAGTGGAATGGGTCTATGATGTCGAACGCCTGGCGCGATCCAGTCTGGCGCGCGGCTTTTCTGGCGCTGGCGCGTGGGACCTCGCTTAACGGTGAATGCGATACCCCCGAGCCTCCGGATGGTACGCGCAAAGCGACACACAATCCTTTCGCGAACCAAGGCGAATGCTCTTCAACATTCAACCTGGGCACGGAGAAATACACTGTCTCCCGCCAGGGCTCACTTCTGGATTTCTTCTGCTCGCGTTGCCACATGCCCACGGACTACGTAGACAACGTTCCACTCAAGAACGTGAAGTTTGATCCGCTGACACACCTGGAGTCGGCCCTGGGTGACCCCAACTTCAATCCGACCTCAGATAATGGAACGGGCATCGCATTTGCCACGCTTGAGCCGCAATACCGCAACACCGAGGCCGGCAAGAGCGGAGTGATTTGCGCCGTATGCCATACCAACGCAGAGACTCGCGACACACCATTTCATACTTTCGAACACGGCAACAGCCAGTACGTTCCTGCTTCGGGAACAGGGTCCCGATCAGAGCTGTTGGCCAGCAACCAACAAGACACATTCCAGGTAGCAGACCAAAGCAAGCTCAACCTGGGATACAGCATCGGTGCGGGGTCGTATCGGCTATCGCCTCATGCGATTGGCTTTCCGGAGCGATTTGGGCCGCTGGCGGCCAATACCCCACCGAATCCTACCGACCTCAACACCAGCACGGTATTCGGCCAAAACATTCCTTACCAGCACATGGATCCTTCAAAACACAAGGGATACTATCAGGCCATGACCGTGCGCGCAGAAATGTGCGCGGCCTGCCATGATGTGACCAATGCGCTTCCCATCAAGAATCCGTTGGGCAAGTGGGTGGGTGCGTTCCCGATTGAGCGCACCTATACCGAGTGGGCCAACAGCGCGTATGCTGATCGCCCCGGCAATACGAACTTCGATCCGCATTTTAAGCGGGACTGCCAGAGCTGCCACATGCAGCAGGATTACGGTCAACCAGGCACGGCGCAGACCTTATATAAGGATGGCAGCCCGCTTCCGCCGCCGGTGGACCGCGTGGCCAACGAAGGGGGTGGACCGCATCCTTTCTTTACGCATCATTTTGTCGGTGGGAATGCTTACATTACCGGACTAGTAGGTAAAGGTGTTGACCAAAGCGGGAATGTCGCGCCTTATCCTGAACTCTCGACTTTCAGCTTCTCTTCCGCCGACGATAGAAGTGTCTACTCCCGAGGTTTCTGGACGCACACGGAAAGACGAGGAGCATATTCCCAGCAGGCACGACTCGCCTGGGACCGTTTGCGCCATGTGCTCAGCATGGATCTTTCAGGCCCCGAGGCCGCATCAGCGAACGCGACAGTTCCCATTTCGGTTGTGATTGCCAATACCGGCAGCGGTCATAACTTCCCCACTGGTTTCCCCGAAGGCCGCACCGCCTGGCTGGCGATCCATGCGTATGACCTGGCGACCGGGCAAGAGCTGCCTATCTACGACAAGGTTTGGAACCGCACTTCGATCGGCGTAGGAAATCTGACGACAGAAGAGATGGTTGATCCGAATTTCCCGGGTTGCAACTGGAAAATTCCGGCTGGGTCAGCCGATCCGTACTCTATGCAGTTCAAGGCAGTGGCGTCGCTCGGTAATGGCTGCCCAACACTCGATCTACCGTACGCCACGCCGCTTAATCTGGTCACCAACAAGGATGGTCTCCCGATTGATAAGAATGGTAGGGTCATCAATGCCTCGAACCCCACCGGGCTGCCGCAGTTCAAAGACATCAACGGCAATGGAGATTACTTTGACGACTCGTTCCTCAGGGACACCCGCCTCAAGCCCAGAGGACACTCCGAGTCGCAGATCAAGATAGACCGATATTCCATTGTCGTTCCAGCAGGGACGCAGGGGCCAGTCGCGGTCTCGTCGGCTGTCTATTATCAATCCGTCGAAGCAGTGGTGGCTTTGCATTTTCTTGGCAACCTGGCAGACACCAACAATAACTTTGTGCTTGAACCATGTGTGCTCGGCGGTTTATGCGACGGCCGCGCACCCCGCACGGAGCCACCGGTCGTGGAGGGAGCGCCACCAGTGCCCATGGCGGTGCGCAACTGGGTGATTTCGATTCACCGTGCACCTGTCCACAAGACGCCGCTGCGAGTCGCGACTTATCCAGCACCCGGAGCGGAACATGTCTATCAAGACGCCGTGGTGAAAGCGTTCTTCTCCATGCCAGTGCATGGCGTGGATACACAAAGTTTTACCGTTACTGACTCTCATGGAGTTCAGCTTCCAGGCTGGGTTGATCAGATTGGAGAGGGAACATGGGGGTTCTTCCCGAACCAGGTCATCCTGAAAGGCAGCGAAAGCTACACCGCACGGCTCAAGGCAGGAATCTGCGACTCCTACGGCAACTGCACCAGGCAAGACGTAGTGTGGAGATTTACCGTGAGCAAAGAGTCCGGGGAGGGAAGTGGTAATACCAGTATCCCCGTGGGTTTCCGTTTGCCGGGTCAAACTCCAGTCAAACCTTGGGCGACCTCACAGGTGGCATCGGTGCGCGGCAAAACCCGGAGCAGGGTGCGAATGGCAATGCGATAGTGCATGGCGCGGGAAGACCGCACGTTAGTATTTTTTTGCCTAACTATTGCCTTTCTATTACACAGCAAAGTAGTACCCCACCCCCTCATTACTCAGAGTAGTCTCCGTTGAGTTAAGTCATTCCAATTCAAGTACATATGGGGGTGGTCGAAGTAGTCCCGAATAGATACTCATCAGTAAACTGTGGGTGGTGAACAGTTCGCGGTTCCAAGGGCCGACGAATCGGCAGCAGATATTCATCAGCTCTCAGCAGGGAACAAGTTTTCAAAGACCGAACCAAGCCAGGCATTCTTGAATGCTTAGGAGCAATGATACCTGCAATTCCTGAAGAATCAGCGAAGTGATATCACTCCAGCTTGTTTCAGAAAACGGTAAGTGGGCGCTTCCACGTGGTTTAAATTATGAAGGAAAAGCGGCCCGGAGAAATTCCATTCTCCGAGCCGAGTTTCTGCAATACGGATCTGCGTGTTTTGCTGCTGGCTGATCTCAAGCAGCGTCAGGGATTGCGATAGGTTTTTTTGGCCACCGCCTCCACACAAATAATTTCGCCGCTGCGAAACTGAATCGTGATGGAACCCGGCCCCTTGCGCGTTTTCATAAAATCCTGGAGCGCAAGGAACAGCTCTTTTGGAATCTGTACATGCGTACCGTTAGGAGATACAGCAACATACTTCCCCTCCAGATCGGACTCTTCGGCGTGAGACGCTTTATCGACGTTCAGGGAAGGGGGAGGCGGTGCGGCATCATCGTTCTTCTGCAATTGCAAAGTGGCATTTGCCAAATAAGCTCTGGTTTCTGTCATAAACTCCTAATTCTCTTCTTTAGGTGATAGTGCGTTCCCGTGGGGAGCAACACACAAGAGAGAGGTCACCCGCATGAGGTCTTCAGCAGAACAAGACCAGCCGCACACGGAAAAGATAAGAGTAGCGTTCCAAACTTTGTCTTTACGTCGTAACGAGACGCACGGATGAGAGTTGGTTTCGCCTGAACTCCGCGACGCCAGCTTTTTCGAAAAAGACAAAATCTTCGAGGGAACCCAATTTTGGCCGAAGAAATTAAGGAGATCCCGCTATTACCACATGACTTGGGATTGTTGGATATTTGTTGACGGGCCAATTGCCCCGTCAAACTTTGCGGCGCCGGCCCCTAGAAACGGTTTATCTTTACTTTTCTACTCGACGCCCACCGCTTGTCTTGCGGTTACAAGACTTATTACTACTGTCGGGAGCAACTTTTTGTAAAGCCATTATTAAACCGTTTATTCCGGCGTCTGGCTTGGGTAGCAATTTATGCAATTCGGGAAGCTATGTCAAATAGATTTTCTACTTAGAATGTATTTGGAAACCAAATCGAAATTACATTTCATGAAACTTGGTTATCGGTTGTTCCATTTTGGTAATGGATTCCCACTTTGAACCTAAATGAGAACACATAGTAGCCCGTCCCTGGAAGGAACCTGAGATTGGAGAAAGGCCCCAATCTCTTCATTTGTAAATCTTCTTGACCTGCGCCTCCAAACCGGCAATGCCCCCGTTCCTGAACTGGATGACAACCGATCCGGTAGGTCTGTTCCCCTGGAGAAAATCACACAATGCCCCGAACAGTTCCTGGGGAATCTCAATCTGGATTCCTTCGGGAGAGACCACTAAGTATTGGTGCGCTCGCTGCTGAAATGGCAATGCCGACGACATACGTACTCCTTCCAGGGCGCAAAAACGCCCACTGACAACCAACCGCTGAATCGAGGCTCATTCAGCGACTCACTAGGGTACTCCTATTTATATTTTTTGTATTATTTTTCTGTTTTCGAAAGCCAAAATCCGGGGTCTCCTAAGTACTTGACCTAAAGCCGTTTGCATATCTGTACTAACGGACATTCGTTTTAATTCTCCCAAAGTATAGACCTGTTTAGCGCATTTGCTGCCCACTTTAGAAATCCGGGTGGCGGTAAAGTGTGAACAAGCTTTAATGCGAAACGACCGGCATTGAGAACGTAAACTTGCACGTCCGCCACATCCCGGCGATAGCTTCCCGCTCAGAGATCTCACATCGTCAGGACGACGCGGAACTCCGCTTTCCCACTCATCATGCGAGCGTAGCCTTCTGCCGCCTTCGCGAGCGGGTACTTTTCAATCATGGGGCGAACGCCAGTCATTTCCGCAAAGCGCAACGTGTCCTCGGAGTCGGTTGGGATCCCGGCCGACCAGCCCTGGATCCGCTTTTTGCCGAGTAGCAACTGAATGGGCTGCACTTCGATGGGATCCGCCGAAGCTCCTATGACCACGAGCGTGCCGTTTGCCCCCAAGCCGCCGATCAGCGCCGACATTGATTTCCCGCTGGGCGCAGTAGCAAGAATCACTTGCGCGCCGCCAAGTTTCTGCAGTTCAGCCGCCGGATCCACCGCGGCGCTGTCGATATAAACGTCTGCGCCGAGTTTTTTCGCAAGCGCGGCATTATCGGCGCCGCGGCCTATGGCGGCAACGCGATAGCCGAATTTCTTTGCGAACTGAACTCCCAGATGGCCAAGCCCGCCAATTCCCTGGATGGCAACAAGGTCGCTGGGCAGCGCACTACTATGACGGAGAGCATTGAACGTAGTAATGCCCGCGCACATCAGCGGCGCGGCTTCGGCGACATCGAGCGATTCGGGCATACGGGCCACTGCTTCCACCGGCGCCACCATGAATTCCTGATAGCCTCCGTCATAGCTGATTCCGCAAACCTTCCCATTCACGCAGTTCACGAAATCTCCCCTCCGGCACGCGAGGCAAGTACCGTCCTGTCCGCCATGCCAGCCGACGCCGACCCGTTGGCCCTTCTTCCAGTCCTTCACACCGGCTCCGACCTCGTCGATCACGCCGGCCACCTCGTGTCCGGGCACACGCGGATACGAAATGCCGGGAAAGAGGCCTTCCTTGGTGAGCACATCGCTGTGGCAGATTCCACAGGCTTGAACGCGAATCCTTACCTGGCCCGATCCGGGCTCGGGGATTTCACGCTCGACGATTTCAAAGTCCGCCCCGGGTTTTGGTACTTGCACTGCTTTCATTTTTGACATTGCCGTTCTCCTTGATTGAATCCAAACTCGTTTTTCGTCCGACCTCGCGGTTACCCATTCACCAGGCAGCTGGTGCATTCGCCGCCTTTGAGCGGCTGGCGCTGCGTGACCTTTCGGGAGCCCGCTTCTTCACTACGTGATCCTACACAAATATGCAGGCCAATATACAATTGAAAGCTTTGTGTGAGAACTTTTCAAAGACTGAAATCTCAAAAAGAGTGCGCGCGAGTATGCAGCAAAAAAAGTTTTCAAAATTAAGCACAGGTTTGATATTGGGTCTGTTGCTTGCAGGCTGCACGCATGACACTCATGTACAGCTACCGGCGAACGCGACGGCGCCGGTAAGCATCACGGACGACGAAATTCGCGACGTGGTCAACCGCGTGGCACATCATCAGCTCCATCCCTTGAAGGATGGCGATTACACTTCAGGCAAAGATCCCAATACGCTTGCGTTGGCGCAAGCTGCAGCAAAACCCGATGGCATCGCCTGGTCTTACCCGTGGGGCGTAGCGCTGTACGGAATGATACGTTCTACCGACGCCACCGGAGACAAAGAAGTCGAAAAGTTTGTCCTCGAGCACGATCAGATTTGTTCGCGCTATTACACCTGGCTGACGGATTTGCGGGCCAACGCGGGGGAATCTCCACAAATGGCCGAGTTGTATGACAAAGCCAGCATTCACCTGCTATTGCGTCTGGGCAACCTGGATAGTTGTGGTTCGATGGGTGCGCAAATGCTGGAAGGAATTCTGCGCCATCCTGAGCGAGAGAGTCCGCAGGAAAAAGTTGTAGTCGCGCGCATCGCTGACTGGATTGTCAACAAGCAAGACCGTATGCCCGATGGCACGCTGTGGCGATCGGACCGGTTGGGTGGCACAGTCTGGCCCGATGATCTTTATATGTCGGCCCCGTTCCTTATCCGCTGGGCGAAATATACCGGGGACCAGAAATATCTGGACGACGCTGCTAACCAGATCATCCATCAGGCCGCCCTGGAGCAGGATAGCGACGGTCTTTGGTTCCACGGTTATTTTGTCAAAGACAAAAAGCCTGCTCCCTATAAATGGGGGCGCGGCAATGGATGGGCAACGCTGACGCTGGTGGAGGTGCTTTCGGTGATGCCGGAGAATCATCCTGCGCGCGCTCAGCTTATCGAAATTCTGCGCAAGCAGATTGAGGGCCTGAAGAAGGTGCAGGCGGATGACGGCATGTGGCGCCAGGTGCTCGACCACCCTGAGTTATGGGAAGAAACTTCCTCTACTGCAATGTTTGCTTACGGCATTGCGCGTGCCGTCAATCGCGGCTGGATTGACCCCTCTAACATGGCCGTAGCCCGCAAGGCCTTTGCCGGCATCGCGAAAAACGTGTCTGCTGATGGCATGGTCAAAGGTACCTGCATGGGCACGGGTATCAGCACAGATTTGAATTACTACATTGAGCGGCCGCATCCGGATGATGACATGCATGGACGAGGGCCGGTCATGCTGGCGGGGGCCGAAATTTTGTTGGCGGGGACGAAATAATGTAAAGAGGCCGGGGCTAAAGCCCAAACTCTACGAACCTTACCCCCCCGGCTAAAGCCGGGGGCTCCCACCGATGCGCGCACAAGCGCGCAACAAAAAGGTACGGGGCTTCCACTTGTGCGCCGCAAGCTGCGCATTTGGGACATTACTAATGCAGGGATCAATAAAGCCTCGGGCCTGAAGACGCTTGTTAATGAAAATAATCCAACTCACGATTTTCCTACGGCGGCTGCTTTTTGCGCCTGGGCGCGTTCGGCCACCAGCTTGGGAAGAGTGGGCAGAAGTTTTTCGCCGAGCTTTCTGAGAGCATCAGCTTCGGTCGAGGAAAGCAGCAGTTGGCGCAGAACTTCGCTCTGCGTGGTTTCGGTCTTTATCTTTTTGCCTTCAATCTTGCTTTGCACTTGTGTGACCCGCAGGGTGTTGGTCATGTTGCATTGCGGGCAGCTCGTCAGGTCAAATTGGTACCACGCGATGGCCTCCGGCTGTACTGCACCAAGTTGCTCGACGTAGGAGAAATCCTTGACCTCCAGGTGTGGCTTTAGCTCAGTGGCGTGCTGTTTAAGCCCCTTGAGATAATTTTTGAATGCGGCTTTTTCTTCTATCGCGGGGGCTTTTCCGGCGCCGGTATAGCAGACGCCCTTGCTTAACTTCGCAAAGCGATCGCAACCCTCGCAGTAACTAGCCTGCTGCATGCTACTGACAGCCGTGAGGACAGCGGCGCCCACGATAAACGCGGCTTCGAGTCCCCATGCAATCCACAGGGGAATTCCTGTTACCAGACCGCTGCCGCGCAGACTCCAGGCGCCGTGGCTGTTCACGTACAGGATCGCGTCCCACATATCTGCCGGGCTTCTGAGAAACCCGGTCGCGGGATAGTTCAGCAGCGTATGCAGCCAGACTGCCCAGCTTACGTAATAGGCAACCAGCACGACCAGCAAGGCCGCTAATCCTGCGACCGGAACGCTGCGGCACTTGTGCGATTCCAGGGACGATTCGGTTACTATTCCGATGATTGCGCCGAATCCGAGGGCTGCCAAAACGTCAATATAGATGAATGGATTCCAGTGGATGAGCCAGGCATACAACCAGGCGCAAGGCAGACCCACAAGCAAGCCGACCAGGATAGCTACTAAAACGCCGCCGGCAAAGAATTTTCCCGAATGTTTGTAATAGAGCCCCGGACCAAAGGATGTGTCCATAGATCACCCCACCACAAAAATTAAAGTATTGGCTTGGAGAAACGGTAGGCTGCAAACCAGGTGGTGTCAAGGCAAAAGGCAAAGTTTATCTTTTAGTAATCTTTCGGCCTTTGTATTTTATGCCCGCAGGCCCCCACTTGCTGCACTAGTGTTTTCAATTCTAAGTAATTGATGTGTAAGCTCTTGAGTAACACTAGCTAGGAGGTCTGGATATTAACTCATCTATTAACAAGAGCGTGGCGCGCAATACGAATATAAGTATCGCGTCAGACGATGAATTTTCAAAGACCGAGGAGGGCAATGCCCCCGCATCCCAGGATGCTGGACAATGATAATCCGCGCTGCCTCAGGAACCAATATTTTGATATCAGAATGGTACTACTTTGTGGAGCCGGCGGGACGCCGGCACTACCAGTTTTTCCGCACTGCTAGTGGGTTTGTTCGGAGACTGCCGTGGGGTGGTCAAGGACGCGGACCGAGATCAACTGGGGCTCGTAGGAGACGTTTCTTGCGCGGCGCGCTACGATCAACGCCTCAAAGTAGGGCAGCTTCTGCCCAAGATCAACGCCGAGAGCAGCGTGTAGTTTGTGGACCGCATCCTCATCACAAAGAAAGCGGCTGCCGGCGTCCACCGCGGTCATGTCGGTGCCGCCGATCAGTAGAGCCGTGCCTTGATCCATGGGCATATAGGAGAGGGTGGCGTAGGTACTGTTGGCAGGTATGTTCCACTCGTAGGTCGCGCTCTCCTCGCCCTTGGGTTTGCGGTTGAGCAGCAATCCCTTGCGCGCATCCTGGCGCCATTCATAAGTAAAATTCAGTTGGCTGTCGAACAGCTCTACCCATGGATTCGCCTTGCGGTGGCCAAGAAAGATGACATTGCTGGGCTGGGATGGCCAGCGAAAATTACGCGCATAGATAACGGTTGTGGCAATTTTGCCGTGCTCTGCCGTCTGGGTAAGCCTGGCGACGGCGAAATTATCCTGGCTGCCGGTGAAATAGGTGCTCATGAAATGGCCTAACGTGACTCGGGCTTGCGGATCTGAAATCCACTTATCCACCAGGCCGCTGGGGTAGCTGGGATCGCGATATTCATCCAGAGTGATGGGCTTATCCATGAAATCGGAGAAGAACATTGCATTTGCGTCAGAGCTGACAATCGAGGTAGGCCGTCCGTTGTCGAATAGCTGCTTCCATAGATGATCGAGATAGGGCGAGCGCGAATTTGAGAGAACGCGCTCAGCACGCAAACGAGAGTTTTGCCAGACCAACCACCCACAGAGCACTATCAAAACTGTCACCACAGCCCAGACGCTGTAGCCAAGCACGCGCGAGCCCGGCGTCTTGTCAGGCATCAGTGCAGGCGGAGTCGCTGCCGGTGAAGCGCCGTCACCGGTTTCTTTGTGAGGTTTGGGTTGTTCCTTGCGTGGCTGGAAAACCGGCAAGTAAGAACCCACGGGAATTTCGATGACGATCGGCTCCTCGCTGCCTTCGGAGAGGAAATATTGCAGGAGTCGCTTGCGGAGCTGCGAAATCTGGGTCCGGACAATGGTGTCGCCGTCGGAATTGTATCCGGGCTTGCGGCCGAATACTTCTACTCCAACCTGATGTTCTGAAATGAACTCGCCAGGCGCGCTCAAGCCGCGCTCACAAAGGTAGTGAAAGAGCTGCAGCAATCGCGGTGAGTTCTTCAAAGCGATGCTGGCGCTGACTCGTTGTATCAACTCCCCATAGGGCTGCTGAGATACCGGGTCATTGTTCGGTGTTGTTTGAGGTGATTGCGGCATGTTGAGGAACATAAGCCCGGGGCCATGACTTCCGGACCCTTTAACGGCGTTTTATCGGTCAATATCGGTTATTAACTTCCACTAGCGACTAAAAAATTATAAAGGAATGCTGACAGATGCTGCATTAAAGCGAACACTCCTATGTGTACCGGAGATACTACCATCCACCGGGGCACGGTTTCGATACAAAAAGGAGCAACCACAATGAGATTAGCATTTTTTGCGGCAAGCATCATTCAGATTTTGGATTTAAAGGATAAAAAAATCCTCTTTATTGCTTCATCTCGCATTGTGGGATTTGAATGAGCTCGACCAGCACGACCAGTACGAAAACTTAGGCGTTCATCAATCTCTGACGCTAAACGCGAGGAGAAACGGATGGTAAGTCCCCAAATACCGACAACGGTAAAAGGCGCAGGCAACTCCCTGCCAGCGCCTGGTAAGTATGCTCATCCTCCATTCACTTTCACCTTCCTCCGCCCTCAAGGAACAACCGAACCTGAAAGCAAAGCACTTTTGGGTCGCATTAAAAAACCTCAAGGAGTCAACAGCATGAAACCAACGCAGCGTGAGTTTCGCAAGGGAGTTAGGTTACAGCAAAAGCATTTGCTTCTGCTGTTAGCAGTATTGTGCTTTGTCCTCGTTTCAGTCGGCAGCCAACTTGCCGCGGCCCAGACCACGTTTCAGCATCCCGGCGTTCTGGTCAGCCGGGCACAGTTGGATTTTATTAAAGCGCAGGTGAACGCCAAGGTTGATCCCATCTACACCGAGTTTTTGAATGCACAAAAGAGTACTTACGGATCTTTGACCTACAGCCCGCAAGGGCCTCCTTCTGGCGGAGTCATAGACTGCGGATCCTTTTCCAATCCTGATATCGGTTGTTCAACCGAGGACGAAGACGGCACGGCCGCCTATACCCAAGCTCTACTGTATTGGATCACCGGGAATAACACGTACGGGCAAAACGCGATCAGAATCCTGAACGCCTACGGGCACAACCTCACCGGCTACACCAACTCCAACGGCCCGTTACAGGCTGGCTGGGGAGCTTCGAAGTGGCCGCGCGCGGCGGAGATCATCCGCTACAGCAATGCGGGTTGGGCGCCGGCCGATGCTCAGGCCTTCGGCACCATGATGACCAACGCCATGTTGCCCACTATCATCAACGGCTCGGGAAACAACGGCAACTGGGAGCTGAGCATGATCGAGGGCATGATCGGCATCGCCGTGTATAACGACGATACCAACCTGTTCAATCATGCTGTTACCTTTTGGCATCAACGCGTGCCTGCCTACTTCTACTACTTTCCTGTTGACGGACCTAATCCGGTGCCTGCGCCCCGAGGATCCACCAACTGGAATGGGCAGACCGTGTTCAACGCCAGCGTCAACGGCGTAGCGCAGGAAACCTGCCGCGATTTTGGACATACCGAGTTCGGTATTGCAGCGGCCATCGCTGCGGCTGAGACCGCGCATATCCAGGGTGTGGACCTCTACGGGTCAGAGAAACCACGCTTGGAGGCCACGCTGGAATTTCACGCCCACTATCTGCTGGGCAATTCCGTGCCGAGTTCAGTTTGCGGCGGGCACGTAACTCTGGCTTCGCGTCCTACATTTGAGATTGGTTACAACGAGTATCACAACCGCCTGGGCGATTCGTTGCCCGACACGCTGAATTGGCTGACGACCGGCATCAGAACACAGTCGGTTGAAGTTGACCATCACATGATGGTTTTTGAGACGTTGAGTCACGGCGCCGACGCGGGTGCCGGAGTGCCGCAACCCGACTTCTCGCTGTCGGCATCGCCGGCTTCACAGACCGTCATCGCGGGTAACAGCGCCAATTACACAGCCTCGGTGAGTCCGATCAACAGCTTCAACGGCAACGTATCGCTGAGCGTTAGCGGATTGCCTGCAGGGGCTGCGAGCAGTTTCAACCCGTCTTCGATCAGCGGCGGCTCGGGCTCTTCCACGCTGAACGTTACAACCAGCAGTTCAACCCCGGCAGGCAATTACACCCTGACCGCCACGGGCGCGAGCGGCAGCACATCGCATACAGCCACGGTCACGCTATCAGTGAACGCGCCGCCTGACTTCTCGCTGTCGGCGACACCCAGTTCACAAACGGTGACAGCAGGGAATGGCACCAGCTACACCGCAACGGTAACCCCAAGCAACGGCTTCAACGCAAGCGTAGCGCTGACGGTGAGCGGTGCGCCTGCGGGAGTTACGGCTACGTTGAGTCCGAGCTCATTGAGTGGTTCGGGTTCTTCCACGCTCAGTATTACCACCAGCACTTCGACGGTTGCGGGCACGTATCCGTTGACTATTACAGGCGTGAGCGGGACTCTTTCGCATTCCGCGAATGTGACGTTAGTGGTCAATCCGGCACCTGTACCAGATTTCACTTTGACAGTGAGCCCCAGTTCGCAGAGTGTAATCGTTGGGAGCGGGAGTAGTTACACAGCAACCGTTAGCCCGGTTAATAGCTTCAGCGGAACCGTCGCGCTGACTGTAAGCGGCGCGCCTGCTGGAGTCACGGCTACGTTGACGCCGAACTCGTTGAGTGGTTCTGGTTCTTCCACACTAAGCGTTACCACCAGCAGTTCGACTATCGTTGGCAGCTACACACTGACCATCACAGGCACGAGCGGGAGCCTGACGCACAGCGCTAATGTGACGTTAGTGGTTAACCCGCCACCTGATTTCTCATTGTCTGCATGCTCGAGTCCGCTAACGGTAGTCGTAGGGAACAGCACCACATGCACAGTGAGAGTGACCCCAATCAACAGTTACACAGGAACAGCAGCTTTGAGCGTGAGCGGACTGCCGTCGGGCGCGACGGCCAGCTTCAATCCGACTTCGATCAGCGGGTCGGGAACCTCGACGCTGACCATCTCGACCAGCAGTTCAACTCTAGCGGGCAGCTATCCGTTGACGATCACAGGCACCGACAGCAGTGCAGGTCTCTCGCACTCGGTTGCAGTGACTCTACAGGTCAACTCGCCTCCGCCGGTTGACTTCACTCTAACCGCAAGTCCGGCTTCGCAGACGGTCACTGTGGGAAACAGCACTACCTACACGGTGACAGTAAGTCCGGTCAATGCTTACGCTGGAACGGTTGTGCTTAGCACGAGCGGATTGCCAGCGGGTGCGACGGCCAGCTTCAGTCCGGCGTCGGTGAGCGGCGGCTCGGGGACATCCACGCTGACCGTCACCACCAGCAGCTCGACTCCAACCAACAGCTCTACGCTAACTATCACAGGCGGCGACAGCAGTGCAGGTCTGTCGCACTCGGCGAACGTGACGCTGGTGGTCAATCCCGTGCAGCAATGTGTAACCGCAACCGGCAGCACATGGCAGAACACCGCTTTTGCCAACCAGACAGGGACTTTCACGGTTACGTTTGACGCTACGCCCTCGGCTTCGCCTATCAATGCCGTGGTCGGACTCTCGAACGGTGCGCAGACGGCTTACACCGGCTTCGCAACCCTGGCGCGCTTCAATCCTTCAGGAAATATTGATGCGCGTGACGGCGGCGCTTACAACACTACGACCATCCCCTACGCTGGCGGAGTGACCTATCACTTCCGCATGGTGGTCAACATCCCGGCGCATACCTACTCGGTCTTTGTGACGGCGCCAGGCGGAGCGGAGCAGACGGTGGGCAGCAACCTTGCCTTCCGTACCGAGCAGAACACAGTGTCGCAACTGAATTGGTGGGGAGCGTTTGCCGCCACCGGTTCGGATACGGTTTGCAACTTCATATTAGTGGGGAGCGGTGGAACT
>Ga0210384_10001321_pt1 | contig 34195 bp, 35 predicted proteins | sample IncBWH2MmetaG_FD_160574 | JGI IMG/M metagenome (GOLD analysis project Ga0210384, IMG submission 160574) | Forest soil microbial communities from Barre Woods Harvard Forest LTER site, Petersham, Massachusetts, United States - Inc-BW-H-2-M | ecosystem: Environmental > Terrestrial > Soil >...
AAGCGAAACCGAATCCGTCGAAAGCGAGGAGAATCAGCTCGCGGGCCCGCGGCCCATGATCCGTTACACAATCACCGCCGGGCGATTCACGGTGACGGATTTTTTCGATAACAACCGCTACACGCATGACCCGCGAACTCAATTCATCGGCTGGGCCATCATGTACAACGGCGCTTGGGACTATCCGGCGGATACGCGTGGCTATACGTGGGGATGGGTCCACGAATTTCACGCCAAAAACTGGTCGTTGCGCTATGCCAGCGCTGCCATGCCGAGGGTCGCCAACGGCCCTCGTTTCGATCGCCGCCTGTTTCGAGACCGCGGTGACATGGTTGAAGGCGAGTACCGTTATCTGGTCCGCGAGCATCCCGGCACAGTTCGGCTGCTGGGCTACGCCAACCATGCCGATGCCGGCACTTATCGCGACGCGATTCTACTGGCGGAGAGAAACGGAGGTGCGCCGGAGGTCACGGCCACCCGCCGCGTCGGGACGCTGAAATACGGAGTCGGTCTGAACATGGAACAGGAATTGACGAAAGAAATCGGCGTCTTCGGAAGACTGGGCTGGAACGATGGCAAAACGGAGAGCTTCGCATTCACCGCCATTGACCGGCTGGCAACGGGAGGCGTTTCGATTACCGGGCGCCGGTGGCACCGGCCCTTCGATACAGCCGCAACTGAACTCACGGTAAGCGGCCTAGCGGGCGTCCACGCGCTGTACCTCGCGCGCGGAGGAAATGACTTTCTCATCGGCGACGGGAGATTGCAATACGCCCCGGAATATGTCTGGGAAACGTACTATAGCGCGCGGCTTTTCCCAGGATTCTGGGCGACCTTCGACCTTCAGCACGTTGCTAATCCCGCCTTCAATCAGGATCGTGGCCCGCTTTGGATTTCATCGATACGCCTGCATCTGGAACTCGGCAAGAATTCGTTCACTGGCCCGGCCAAATGAAAGAGCTTTACTTCTTGCGAACGTAGCGCACACCGGGCAACTTCCCGAAATCGTCATCCTGCGTATATAGAGTCGCATGGTGAGACTGCGCGGTTGCGTACACGATAGCGTCCGCCAGGGGCAAGTTGTAACGCAGGCCCAGCCGCGCCGCCAGGTGAGCCAGGTCTTCGTCAAGGCTGACGACGGAGGCGCGCTGCATCTGGGCCGCAGCTTCCCGGGCCGCATCCCGGTTCGCGGCTCGCGTTACATAGCGGATTACTTCGATCAGACACACGGTCGGGACCACGAGCTTGCCCGTATCATGGACGACCGTACGGAAGAAGCCCACATTCGGGCGTTTAAAAAAATACTCGATCCAACCGGAGGAATCAACGACATTCATAGCTCGCGGTCGGGCTCGCGCTCAAATTCGCCTGGGATCCCCTTAAGGAAGCCTTCCATCTCTTTGATGGAACGCTCCGGCAGCAGGCGAATCGAGCGCTCCTCGGCCACCATAATCAATTTCTGTCCCGGGCGAATCTTCATGGACTCCCGAATTTTCCGCGGGATTACAATCTGATACTTAGGTGAAACTGTCACTTGGTTCATCGATAGGGCCTCCGTAAAGCAGAATCGCCATCGATCATCATAGCACAGGGTTTACTCCGTTCTTTGGTTCACTTGCGCCGCCGCTTGAAAAATACGTTGGACGACTTCGTGGACGAAATCAGCGCGAAAAACAACACCAGCAGCGCCACCAGAGTCGCCACCGAGCCGATCACCAGGTAATCGGAATCCTTGAGCGGGGCCGGAAGCACCTTTGCCATGAGGGCCGCTACCGCGGCGAACACCAGCGTAACCGCCAGCGCCAGCACGAATCCGCGTCGCATCAGGCGTACTTCTCGTAGCGGATTTGCTTGCGGTCGAAGCCCATGTCTCTTAGGATATGCCGCACGTCGTCCACCATGGGCTTGAGACCGCACAGAAAAACGTCGATATCGCGGCGATCGCCCGTGGCCTCCGCCAGATGCGCCTGCACGCGCCCCGCGCGGCCGCTCCAACCCGGTCCGGGCCGGGTCAGCGTGGGCCAGAAACGGAAATGCAAAAACCTCCGCGCCAGCGCTTCGAATTCCTCGCGATACAACAGGTGCGATTCATGCCGTACGCCGAACAGCAGCGTGAACGCGGGCGAATACTCGTTCAAATGGGCGCGCAGCATGGCGCGGAACGGCGCGATGCCAGTGCCGGTGGCCACCATCACCGTGTCTCTAGGCGGCTGGCGCAGCACGAACAGTCCAAGCGGCGGCCGCATCTCGACCGAATCGCCCGGCGCCAGATCGAACAGGTGCGGAGAAAACGCGCCGTCATCCACGCGGTTCAGGCACAGCTCAAACTGATTGCTCTCCGAAGGCGCCGAGGCGATCGAATAAGCGCGGGTGATTTCCTTGCCCTCAACGATGTCTGAAAACGATACGAATTGCCCCGGCACAAAATCAAGCCTTTGTACCTCGGGCGCCTCGAATACAAAGTGGCGGACGCCGGGTGCGATCTCGATCCACTCAATCAGCTTTGCTTGCATGCGGCTCTCTTTACGACCCGCGCGCCCGCGCAAGAAGCGCGTCCACCATGGCCGGATGCCCGTCCAGCGGAGCGGTGACTTCGATTTCAATCTCCGGATGCGCCGCGCGGATCTGCTCCACCCGATGCGGCAAATCGCGCTGCAAGTGCAGGCCTAGCGTCAGAAAATAAGGAATCACCACCACTCGGGTGAGCCCGCATCCGGCCAGTATCTCGACCGCGCCGGCCAGATCCGGCTTGCCGCCTTCCAGAAACGCGGCCTCGACGGCTTCATACTCCCCGCGCCGCGCCATCTCCGCCGCCACCGCCCGAACGGCGTCGTTGGCCGATTCGATGCTCGATCCATGCGCGAACACGACGTAGCCGCTGCTCGAACGAGTGTTCGAGCGAGTGCGAGAACGCGTGCTTGACCGGGCGCTCATACCGCGATCCTGGCAGCCGGGGACTCCGGAAGATAGCTCGTCAGAAAATCGAAAAATGCGCGCCCGCGCCGGCGCCCGTTATTATGCTGAAGTTCCAGCCGCTGCACGAAAACCAGCGTCCCGAGAATGTCGGCGTCGCGCAAGGTATGCATCCCCAACTCCTCCGCCATGTGCTTGCGAAATTCCTCGATCGATTCGCGCAAGCTTTGCTGGATGGCCGCCGCGAACGGATTCTGCGGGCGCGTCTCATAAATCAACCCCGACTGTAGCGTCCGGTAGGTGCGGATTAGCGCCTCCAGCGCCTCACGCGCGTCGAAGTCCACCGCCTGGCCGGTATCCATCGCCTTCTTTAATGCCAGCACCAGAGTGAGAAGCAGCGGTTCGTGCTCGCGGATGAACTTCTCGCTCAAACGGATGTCCTGGTTCGGAAGCTCTTCCTCGCTGATCGGCGCGGCAGCCTCGTGAAGACGGGCCTCCCGGAGATGCTCACAGGTCGAGGGGCAACGGATCGTGTTCTCCCGCTCGGCGCCGCAGCATTGCGGGCAGATATCGCCTCCAATGCCCGGACAGTGCCTCCGCGCGCGTCGTTTGCCGCAAAGTTTGCAAGGGACACTCACCGCGGATATCCCTATCGTATCATCGGAACATGCGGCGGACCGATCTTTACTTGAAGGTGGAGCTTATTCTCGACGAAAAGGAACAGCCCGAGAAACTGGCCGCCGAAATCTGCCGCATGATCCGAAAAGTATACGGCGTCCGCTCGGCCGAAGTGTCCAGCATGATTGAGAAGGACGGCTGAACGCGGTCACTTGTCGGTGGTCGGCATCGAAGTTAACGCGAAGCCGGTGAAGCGGAGTCCTAAGACCGCTACGTTCCCGCTGGTGGCCGTGAAATCGGCGGAGCCGCGGTTGCCGGCCATGCCCGCCAAGCCGGGGAGCGTCCTCAACACCGCCTCGGTCTTGCTCTTCGGCTGAAGGGAGACGGCGGAGGTCGCAATGATTGCGCCCGTCGTGTCGCGGAGCGTGATACTGACTAAAGTGGCCACGTTACTCGGATTGACTATGGCAACCGCGGTCACGAAGTTGCCGGTGTCATCCCAAATGAGAGTGCTGGTCGTTGCCGACGCGCCTGACAGCGGCACTACCGCCTCCTGATCGGGAATCCCGGTGGCGCTGAAGTCGAACAAGCCGTACCCTACGACTCCGGCGGGCAGCGACATCGAAGCATATCCCTGACTGAGAGATCCGGAATTTGTTGTGAGAACCGCGGCCGTACCACGTGGCGCAAGATTCACGCTGGTGGTGGAGCCGCCGAGCGCTGGAACGATCAAGGGGATGCCGCCATCGCTCACGAAATTGACTGGGAATGAAACCGGCGTGCTGCCGGTGTTCGTGAAATACAGCGCTGAAAACCAACCGCCGCCGAAAACAAACTGCGGCAGGATCTTCGTGGTAGTCGCGGCTCCGGTAGCATCCACCGCGCCGACCACCTTGTCGGAGGCCAACAGCCCCGGAAAGGCGAACAAGACCGTTGCGACACCGGTCGTAGTATCGATTGTCAGAACGTTCTTGGCGACATTGTCAAAGCCGTACAAGGTTCCATTCACAAACGCGAGCGCGCCGATAGCCCCGATACCGGTATCGGTTCCGATCTTCTGAGGGGCGCAGCACGCCGATGGATTAATCGCGTACAGAATCGATTTCGTGTCCATCAGGCTGGGATCGTTGAAGGTGTAATAAAGCGTGGTGCTATTGCCCGTCAATCCGCCCGCATCCAATCCCGATGGAACCGGAAGGCCCGTCGCACCCACTACCGTTCCCACTCCCGTCGCCGGGTTCAGGCTGACCAGGTTGCTACTGAAATCGACTTCATAGAGCGCGCCACTCGTGAGCCCGGCCATCACCCAGTTCTTGACACCCGTGCCAGTGCCCACCAGAGTTCCGCCGCCGCTGGCTGGGTTCACCTTAAAGAACCGGCTGCTCGAACTCTCGACCGAGTAAAGGTTATTAGAGGCGTCGAATGCAAGACCGCTGTATATCGCAGAGGTCGTCCCCATCGCGGTGTAAGTATGCGATCCGAAATCCAGAACTCCAAACGATCCGTTCGCCGTGGCGATATAGGCTGAATCCGCTCGCGCGGTGGCAGGCGCCATCCAAGCCAGGGTGACCACAAGCGCGATGCCCAAGGGGGACAGTACTTTTCGTAGCATGAGACTCCTCTTGATTTGGAGGGCGCCGTCTGCAGGTTCGTTTCATGAAGGTTCGCTTTACGCAAAAGTTGCGTCGGCGACCGAATGGAACAGAAGGCGGAAACACAACACCCTGCGCCGCGTCCATCGATTCTTAGTAGGATGGCAGTATGGGAGTTACGGCTCCCCAGGAGGCCCTTCGATGAACAGGAAACTATTGGCGGTATTTGCCTTGAGCGCGACCCTGCTTTCCGCCGCGTCCGACGCACCCAAACGTCTGCAGAGCGCCGCTGGCGCGCTTAAGGAAGTGATGGACATCCCCGACAAGTCCATCCCCGAGGATCTGTTGAATAAGGCGCAATGCATCGTCATCGTTCCGGATCTTAAAAAAGGCGCTTTCATTATAGGCGCGAAATATGGGAAGGGTTTCGTTTCCTGCCGCCAGAAAGGCGGAGTGGGCTGGTCCGCGCCGGGCGCAGTGCGCGTCGAAGGCGGCAGTGTCGGGCTCCAGATCGGCGGATCGGAAATGGATGTGTTCATGCTCATCATGAATGAACGAGGCATGGACCGCCTGCTCTCGAGCAAGTTCACCCTGGGCGGCGACGTCACCGTAGCCGCCGGTCCCGTCGGCCGTTCCACGCAAGCCGAGACCGACGCCCGCTTCACCGCCGAAATCCTCACCTGGTCGCGCTCGCGCGGTTTGTTCGCCGGCATCTCGCTCAGCGGCGCCACTCTGCGCGAAGACGAAGACTGGAACATCGATCTGTACGGAAAGAAGATCACCAACCGTGAGATCCTCACCGGCGACGTCCCGGCGCCGAAAGCCGCGGCGACCCTGCTGAGCGAGCTGGATCGATACTCGAGCCGCAAGTAAGCATGGCCGATTCCGGCGATCAGCAACTGGATCCCCGCATGCCCGAGGATGCCGGCTACGACACCGCGTTCGGCCGCCGCAATCAGGACGACGCCGAATTTTTCGCGACAGCAACCGACGTCATCAACGACCTGGAAGCGGAATTGCGCCGCGTAAAACCGGAGGAGCGCGGCAAGTGGCGCGCTCTGGAAATCGGCTGCGGCCCCGGGCGCTTAATGCGCCCCATGACCCGCTACTTCGTCGAGATCCACGGCGTGGATGTCTCGGACGAGATGATCGCTTTGGCGCGGGAAAAACTGCAAGACGTCCCGCACGCGCATGCTCACGTTACCGACGGCGCGAGTCTGTCGGAATTTGAGGACGAATCGTTTGATTTCGTTTACTCGTATGAGGGTTTTCAGCATATTCCGAGCCGCGAAGTCGTGCTCCAATACTTGCGCGAGATCGAGCGCGTGCTGCGCGCCGGCGGCTTGGCCCGGCTCCAGTTCAACGGATTGCCCGAGATCCAAGCCGCGGCCGATACCTGGGTGGGTGCGCGCTTCACGTCGCATGATCTTCTTGAATTCGCCCACATGCACGATTTTCAGGTGCTCGCGCTCGATGGCGTTTCGACGCAGCACATGTGGACCACCTGGCGTAAACAAGCGCCCGGCTGGGGCGCGGGTCTCGAAGCGAAAATGCAGGCGGGCGAGTATCCATCCGCCGTCCTGATCCGGCGCATCACCAATGCCAGCAGCACCGAGCCGGTAGCGCCTTGCCGCGGGCGTTTTGCCGCCATCTCCATCCATGCGGAAAATTTGCCGCCGGAAGCTGGATTGAATCACCTGCGAGTCACAGTCGGCAGTTCTTTGGGGACGGTCACTTGCCTGGGCGCTCCGGACCGCGCGCGCTGGCAGAAGATCAACGTCGATCTACCCGAGCTTGAGGCCACCGGGCTGTTGCCTGTGCGGGTTTTTTGGCGCGACCGGCCGCTCTCGGAGCCCGCGACTTTGCGCGTGATTCCCCCGGGCCCCTCGGTCCCGCGCATCCTATGGATCAGCGACGCGGTGAAACCGATGTCGCGCAAGCGCATCGAAACCCGGTTGGTGAAGATGAAACTCGAAGAGATCGCGCGTCCCCATGAGATGGAGGTGTCGGTGGGCGGCCATCCGGCGGGTGATCTCGAGTACGTCTGCACCGAGCCGCGTCCGCAGCGGTTCGAAGTAAATTTTCGTCTGCCCGATGAAGTTGGCCCGGGCGTGCATCCGCTCGAGCTGCGCGTCGGACACCGCAAGCTCGCGCCGGTGCCGCTCGAAGTGGTGGCGGGCGAAAGCTCTTAGCGTCTGATCCGACCTCGCGATCTAGTACCACTTCCGGATACGGACGTCGATGCCCGTGCCGGCCAGCGCTTTCGCGAACACATTCAGGTCGGATTCTCCGAAGTGATACGGATAAACCACCTTGGGATGGAACGCTTTCACCGCTTCGGCGGCTTCCTCGGGGGGCATCGTGTAGGGAAGATTCATGGGCACAAAGGCGACATCGATATTTTTGAGCGCGCGCATTTCCGGAGTGCCTTCGGTGTCGCCCGCGATGTAAATTCGCAGCCCTCCGTAGGTGACGATGTATCCGTTGCCGCGGCCCTTGTCGTGAAAGAGCTTGCCCGCCGAGGGACCGCGCTTCAGGTTGTACATGGGTACGGCTTCGAGAGTCCAGGCGCCAATTTTCTTGGTTTCGCCGTTCTTCATGACAGTGCCGCTGGGGACATCGCCCGAGGCGGCTCCCGGAATGATGACGACAGTGCCTGGCTTAGACAGATTCTTAATATTGCCGGGATTCAGGTGATCCCCGTGAATATCGGTAAGCAGGATCAGATCGGCTTTGGGAACGGCGCTGAGATCGCCCATGGCGGGATCGACGACCACTACCTGGCCGCCGCCTTCCATGTAGAACGTCGCGTGCTGGATGGGCGTGATTTTGAGAACGCCGGCTTGGGTCTTGAATTCCTCGGCGGCTTGGGCGGTGAACGCAGGCAGCGCGAACGCACAACAGAGAGCGAGAGTAGAGAGCTTCATACCGGCATTATCGCGCAATCGCGATATATTGACACTAGATGCTCGCCTTACTATGGGTGATCCTGGCCGCGTTGCCCTTGCTGGCTCAGCCTGGTTCAGCTCAGCCTGGTTCAGCTCAGCCTGCTTTGGCTCAGCAGGGGTGTCCATCGACGCCCACCTGGACGGTGTGCGACCTGGTCTTTGATTTGACGCCGCAAGAGAATCCAGAGCGGGCCGAGCTGCGAGCCGAATTTCGCTCGCCTCGCCATCACACGTATCTGCTGCGCGCATTTCGGGATGGGGACCGCCGCTTGGTGATCCGTTTTACTCCGACCGAGGCGGGGGCGTGGGAATACCGGCTCACTAGCAATCTGGCGCGTCTGGATGGGCAGATGGGGCAGGGCACCGCTGGCGAATCGGATTCGCCCGGCTTCGTGCATACGGCCAACGTGCACCACTTCGCCACGGAGAATCGGCAGCAGCCGCATCTATGGATGTCGACGGGCGTGGATCGGTTTCTGGCGATGCCGCGCGCGGATTTCGACCGACTGGTGGCGCAGCGGGCCCAGGAACACTTCACGCATCTGAGGGTGATGATCGAGCCTGGCGCCGATATGTCCGAAGCGGCGGAACGCATCCGGGCGATCAATGCGCGGGGTTTGACCGCGGACCTCGGCCTGGCTTCGATCCCGCCGGACGCTCGGGAGCGGGAGCGCTACATCGGCGATGTAGTGGCGCGCTTCGCGGCGCTCAACATCACGTGGGCGGGCACGACGCCGTTCGAGGACGTCCCGCATGGGCGATTGCTGATGAAGGATGCGGGGGCGCTGATCCAGAAACTCGATCCCTATGGCCATCCGCGCACCACCATGGCCGCGTCCACCTCAGGAGCTTTGGCTGGTGATGGATGGATGAGTGTGCTCGGCTATGGCACGGCGGAGGTGAATGCCGGGGCAGTGGAGCACCAGTTGTTTCAACTCCCGGCCGTGAACACGGGTATCCAGTCACAGCGCGATCTTTGGAATGCGACGATGAATGGGCAGTATCCGGCTTCGGGGTCGGGCGCGTACATGAAGGCGTGGTTCGAATTCATGTCGGGCAATCGTTATTGGGAGCTGGAGCCGTACTTCGATGTAGACGGAGCCCGCGCGATTGCGCTCGAAGGCGTCGAATACATCGTGTACGCGGAAAAACCGGGGCTGGTGGAATTGACCGTCGAAAATCACAGCTACGACGTTGCGTGGATGAACCCGGGCACAGGCGAGATCGTCAAGCAAAAGGAATACAAGGGAGAGCATTTCACCGGCGAGCCGCCCGACAAGGCGCACGACTGGGTATTGCACGTGTCGCGCGAAGGCCGCAAGGAAGGAATGCTGAAATCCTACAAGTTCGACTCGCGGCCGGTGCCGGTGCAGGAGGTCGAGCAAAACCCGGCGAAGGTACCGTTTGAAATCGCGGAGCCGGCAGGCGATGAAATTTCGCTATCCAAAGCGGCGTCTTTCGCCCTGAAGATAAAACGCGAGACCCGAGCAACCCGGTCCCCGCTAGTGGAATGGACGGCCGAGGTGGTGGCGGATGGCGAGGGTTATCGGGTGGCGGGCGTGGGGACGAAGGGCACGCTCCAGATTCCGCGCACCGTTGCAAACAAACTACCCGGAGTCGTCAGTTTGCGCATGTCGCTTCTCAACGCGAACGGGAAGGCCTACATCGTCGATCGGGCCTACAGACTGGTTCCGTGAGCGTGCGCCTGCTGGCTCTGGATACGACCGGCGAGTTCGGAAGCATTGCGTTGGTGGATGAGCGTGGCATCGCGGAGGAGGTGACGCTGCACTCCCCCGAAGGCTTCGCGCACATACTCTTCGGTCAGATTGGTCAAATGCTGGGCAGACACGGGCTCTCGCTGAGCAACGTGGACATATTCGCATCCGCTTCCGGACCAGGATCTTTCACGGGCGTGCGCGTAGGCCTGGCGGCCGTCAAGGGCTTGGCCGAAGCGGCGGGGTGCAGAGTCGTGGCGGTCTCCAATTTGCGGGCTCTGGCTTGGTTTGGAACGCGCGCCCTGCGGGCCACGGTGATGGATGCGCGCCGCGGCCAGGTGTACGGCGCGGTGTACGATGCGGAACTCGAGCCAGTATGTGAGGAAGTCGTCATGAGTTTTCCACAATGGCTCAAGACCGTTCCCGAGGGTGATGTCGAGTTCATCACCCATGGATTCCCAATGACGGGCGTAGACGCGCCGGTGATCGAAGCGCCGCGCGCGCTGGCCGGGGCGATTGGGCGGATCGCGATCATTCGATTCGAGCTAGGGCTGGCGCAGGATCCGGCGGAGGTGGACGCGAATTACGTTAGGCGATCGGATGCGGAATTGCTTTGGAAGGAGCCGGCCGGGCGCTGATCTCTTTTTCCCGCCGTTTACGCGTAACAATCGGAAAGATTCCTCCGTTTTGGGAACGTCGATGCTGGTGATTCTTGAAGCTGTCTCTGGCCCAGTGGCCGGACGGCGGATTGAGGTGCGCGAAGGAACTAGTTTGCGTATTGGCCGCTCGAGCAAGTCGGACTACGCGATCGGCGAGGATTCCTATCTTTCAGGCCAGCATTTTGCGGTCGAATGCGACGGGGCCCAGTGCCGGGTCCGCGATCTTGGGTCGAGCAACGGGACGTTCCTCAACGGGGACCGCATCGTCGAGAGGATCGTCCAGGAGGGAGATTCACTGGCCGCCGGCCGCAGCATGTTCACGGTTCGCATCCAGGCATCCGTTCGTCAGCGTATAGCCGTCGCCGAGGTAAACTCGGCGCCAACGCTCGAGTATGCCGGCGGGCCGGCTAGTTTGCGCGATGGTCCTTCCAGGGATGGTTTTTCACCGGCTCAATCGATACTGCTGGACGCGCTGTACCGCGACGGGGAGCCGGTCTACGCTGTACTCGATGCGTTGAAGGATGCGCGCATTCCGGTATTTCTGGACGCCTCGGGCGAGCGGCACGCGCGTGTTGACGATACCAACCCTCTTGCTCCTTACCTGGTCGTGGTGCCGCCGCAGAGCCGACTGTTGGATGTTCTGGTCAAAGACGGATGGAACCAAGGCTGGGGTTTCTATTTTACGGCCCGTATCGGATTCGAGGATGTACTTTATCACTGGCGTAGTTTCCTCACGCTCCGCAATCAGAATGGGCAAGCCATGAGTTTTCGTTTCTGGGATCCGCGTGTGCTGCGCGCCATCCTACCCGCCATGGAGACGGAGGAGGCCGGCGCTTTTTTTGGTCTGCTGTCGCGTTTTATCGTTGAAGGCGAAAGCCCAGGGACAGCCGTCGAATTCTCGCTCGGACCCCGCGGCGCGCGGCGGCAATCGTTTGTGCTGGTGTAGAGGGCGGTCTTAGCGATCGAGGTAAATGATCCCGCGCCGAATGGCGAGGGTTACCGCGTGGGTGCGGTCGGACGCGCCCAATTTGCAGAGGATGTTCTGCAAGTGCATCTTGACAGTCCCCGCGGCGGTGCCAAGCTGAGCGCCGATTTCCTTGTTCCCTAAACCCTGCGCGACGAAGGTCAGCACCTCGACTTCTCTCGGTGTGAGGGTGACTTGCGGGAAATGCTCGCTGAGCCGTTCGGCTACCTCGGCTGGCATCAGACGCTTGCCGGAATGGACCACGCGAATGGCGCGCACGATTTCGGTGTGGACCATCTCTTTAAGAATGTACCCGCGGACACCGGCCTCGAGCGACCGGTAGATCTCCTGATCGCCGTCATAACTGGTCAGGGCGATGATTCGGGCTTCGGGATCCTCTTCTCGAATGAGCCTGGTGGCTTCGATGCCGTCCATTTGCGGCATGCGAAGATCCATGAGCGTGACGTCGGGGCGATGCAGGCGAAAAGCTTGCACTGCTTCGCGGCCATCGCCCGCTTCCCCTACTAACTGCAGGTCCGCTTCGTTTGCAAGAATCGACGCGATGCCTTTGCGAACCAGAGGATGGTCGTCGACACACAGCACGCGAATGGTGGATGGGGCGGAGTTCATCGGCTTGCCTCTTGACTTTCTTGCGATGACGCGATGTACGCCTCCTGGGTTACAGGAACCTGCACTGAAATTTTTGTTCCCCGGCCGGGTGCGCTGACCAACTCGAAATCGGCCCCGATCTGGCTGGCGCGCTCCTTCATTCCGACGAGTCCGTAGTGGCCGGCGTGGCCACCGGCATGCGCGTCGCGAGAGATGCCGCGGCCGTCATCACGGACCGACAACCGCAGATTCCGACCCGAGCAGCTCAGGCCGATTTCGATCATGTGGGCACCGGAATGTTTTACGGAATTGGCTATGGCCTCTTGCGCGATGCAGAGCAGGTTGTACTTGACCTCCGCGGGCAGTTCGGGTTGTTTTTCGTCCAGATTCAGCTTGAGCCGGATGTTTCGTTCCTGCGTAATCTGCCGCGCGGCATCCGCAATGGCTACGGCCAGCGCGGGGTTGGCGCCCGCAGAGGCTCGAAGACCAGCGACGGACCGGCGTGTCTCCCGCAAGCATTCCCCGGCGTCCCGGATAATTTCGATGAGCGAGAGTTTCTCCTCCGGCGAGCGCACCCGCCCGGCCAGGGCCTGCATCTGCATGGTGATGCCTGAGAATCCCTGAATCAGCGTGTCGTGAAGCTCCCGCGCAATCCGGCTGCGTTCAGCCAGAACGAGGCCAAATTGCTCTCGCAACTGGCGAATGCGGAATTGGTACGCCAGCCATCCGAGCATGGCGAGAAGGACCGCGCATAACGGAAGAAACCACACCCGCTGGTAGAAGTTCGGAAGCAACTCGAAGGCGACTGCAGCGCCAGCTTCATTGCAGGGGACGAAGGGACTACAGGCCGTCACGCGAAACTTGAATTTGCCCGGCGGCAAATTGGTATAGGACGCCTCGCGGCGCGTGCCCGCTTCGATCCAGTTGCGGTCGTAGCCTTCGAGGATGTAGCGGAAGGTGGTGCGGTCGGGCGTGAGAAAGGTGGGGGCCGTATAGTCGAACTCCAGGTTCTTCTGGCCAGGCGCCAGGTTATGGATGCGGCTGAGAGAAAGCGCTTCACCGTTGACGCTGACTTCTTCAATGACCACAGGGGGCGGGGGAACGTCACGGATGATCCCCCAACGCGGTCCGAAGGCCAGCACCCCATAAGTGGTCGAAAACCACAACTGCCCATCCGGGGTTGCGGCTCCCACCGGCTGAGCACCCTGCGTGCCTTCGATGGTTCGAAGTCCGTCCAGCGGGCTATAGGGTAAGCTGGTGACTTTCGCAATTTTCCCCGCCGCAAAGTCGAGGAGTTCCGACTTGCTGACCCTGAAAAAGCCCTTACTGCAGGACATCCACAAGCGACCCTGATTGTCGGGAAGCAAGCCGTAGATCTCACCGTCAAATAGTCCGTCCGCCACCTGAAAACGGGAGATCTTGCCGTCCCGCCACATCTTGAAGCCGCTGGCGGTAGCCCCCATCCAAACCAGGCCTTGCGGGTCGGTGTAGAAGACGTCGACGTCGCGAACCGGCGTGTCTCCGTCCATCATCTCCCGCACACTTCCATTCGAGAGGATATACACGCTATCGTGCTCAGCAGCGAACAGCATTTGGCCATCGCGCGTTTCACCCATGGCGATGATGGGAAGGCGGCGGGTCCTCCCGAGGCCGGGTACCTGCACGAACCGGCCATGATTGAACTTCGCCGGGCCCCTCTCCGTGCCGGCCCACAAAGCCCCGGAGCGGTCGCGGAACAACGAGCGGATCCGGTTGGAAGGCAAGCCCTGTTCGATGGTATAAGTCACGCGGGTCTGTAGGTCTTCCAGACGGATCAATCCCTGGTCGGTACCGGCCCACAAAGCGCCGTCAGTAGTTTCCGCAAGAGCGGTGACACGGTTGTTTGAAAAGTGCGTGATCGGGATGAAATGCACCCCGTCAAAACGCGCGAGTCCCCCATCCAGAGTCCCCGCCCACAATCTTCCCCGATGGTCCACGAGGAGGGGACCGACGTTGTCGCTGGGGAGTCCTTCGTTTTTCGTAAAACGCGCCGCGGCGCCATCCAAGAACTGGTTGAGCCCATGTTTGGTGGCGACCCAAAGGCTGCCTTCCCGATCCTCGAAGAGCGAAAACACCGTGCTTTGCGAGAGCCCCTCGCGGTAACCGTAGGTGTCAAACACGCCGTCGTGGAAGCGGCTTAAACCATCGCTGGTTCCAATCCACAAATTGCCGCCGCGACCCTCGACCAGAGAATTGATCGCGTTATCCGCGAGACCAGACAGGAAGGTATAGAGATGCTCCTCTCCACCTTTCAAGTGAACCAAACCGTTGCGGGTTCCAACCCACAGGCTCCCGTCGTTGGCGCAAAGCAGCGTCCGCATCTGGGTATCGGCTGGGACGGAACGTAACTGATGCGTGGCGTAAGCCGAACCATCCCAGGATGTGATGGCGGAGCCTCCCACCATCCATACGGTATTGTCAGACGCCTGGCAAGCGGCGATCTGGCGGCTCTTGAACTGCCCGCCGTTTTGGTAGACCTGCCATTGGCCCTCCTGAAATCGCGCCAGGCCGCCCGGGGTGCAGACCCAAATCTCACCGCGGCGTCCTGGGGCCACGCACGAAGCTTCTTTGAAGGGCTGGCTGTCGTCTCCGGAAAAAATTTTGACCCCGTCGTCACCAACGCGGATCAGCTTGAAGTCGTTATTGGAGACCAGCCAGACGCGCCGGGCCGAGTCCTCGACGATACTTCGAGCCCAAAAATCCCCGAGGGATGCTTCTACTAAAGCAGGCACGGGGGCGAAGCGCGCGCCATCGAATCGCACCACTCCGCTGGGCGTCCCGAGCCACAGGTAGCCGTCGCTGGTCTGTGTGACCACATTGATCGTCGATTGCAGCAGACCGGGCTGGTTTTGCCAAATACGATGGACGGACTGCGCGATGTTGTGGGTGGGGTCCAGGGCGGACGCCCAGGGCAATAGCAATGCCCAGGCATACACCACTCCCAGACGGAAGCTAAATGCACGCAACATGGCTGTTACCATTGTCGCTCAGGGCCGTGAACGGCGGGGGCTGCGGACGGCGGGGGTCACGGGACGGGGGTCACCGGATGAACAGGGCGGTAGCAGCGGTGGCCAAGCCACCGGCGGCGCTTAACATCGATATGTACCAGATGTCCTTGCGCTTGGTGAGAATGGCAAGTGACGCCAGGACGATCCCGATTTCCAAAAACACTTCGCCAAAATGGACCCGCAACGCCTGGCCGCCGCGAACGTGGCTCTCGGCCTCGAGCTTCTGCGCCTCGCCCTGAATCTCGTTGGCTTCTTTTTCGTACCGCGTGAGATTGGCGGCGTATTTTTGCACTCCGCTCTGGCCTGCGGACAAGGCCGCGAGAACGTCGCGCGCGATATCGGATTCGTACCGCCGGATGGCTTTGGCTTGATAGTAGGCCCACTGATCGGAAGCCTTCTGCTGAGCCAGCAGCTCATCAGTTGTAAGAATATGTCCGGCGACGGAGACGATCGCCAGTAGAGCGGCGATGGAGGCCATGGACACGGCCACCTTTCTGTCGAAAGGCTCCTTGGCGTGCTCGATTCGCTCTTCCAATTCCTCGTTAACAGACATAGCTGCCCTTAGTATCGCTCAGCGTCAGTTGTGGGCGCCAGGGGACTGGCAGGAAAACGTTGGCCGTCGATGGTCGCGCCCCCGTAACCGAACGCGCCGGAGTTCCGCACAAAATCGTAAGGGAAGTTGAGCTTGGGCCGCGAGACTTCCTCCAGGGCCGCTACGTGCTCAGGCGCTAGCTTCACCTCGAGTGCGCCCACGTTGTCGTCGAGCTGTTCCACCGTCCGCGCTCCGACTATAGTTGACGTAACGCCGGGCTGCTGCTGCACCCAGGCCAAGGCGGCGCGAGCAGGGGTAGTCGCCGCTTTCCGCGCTACATCGAGGAGCACATCGATCACCCGGAAGGTTTGCTCGGTGAAATTGCGCGAGGTCCATTCGCCGCGCCCCGGCTTGGCTTGTTGAGCGTTCTCGCGAGTGTATTTGCCGCTGAGCACTCCGGATTTGAGCGGCGACCAGGGTGTGACGCCGAGGCCGAGCTCGAGCGCAGCCGGGATCAGCTCTCCTTCGACGGTCCGCTCGAGCAGGGAATACTCAAGTTGGAGCGCGATGAGCGGCGTCCAGCCCTTCAACTGGGCCGTTACCTGAGCTTGCGTGACCTTCCATGCGGGAGTATCGGAGAAGCCTATGTAGCGGACTTTGCCGGCGGCCACCAGGTCATCGAGCGCGCGCATGGTTTCGTCGATAGGCGTGAAGCGGTCCCAACAATGCAGCCAGTAAAGATCGATGTAACTGGTTTGTAGCCGGCGTAGCGAGTGCTCGCACGCTTCCGCGATCGATTTGCGGCTTGCTCCTCCGCCATTGGGATCGCCGGGGTACATGCTGCCGAAAAACTTGGTTGCGATCACCACGCGATCGCGCCTGGAAGGGTGGCGGCCAAGGTGGTCGCCGATGATTTTTTCCGAATGACCCTTGGTGTAGACGTTGGCAGTGTCGATGAAGTTGCCACCGAGCGCGAGATAGCGGTCGAGCACGTGCTTAGATTCCTCCACGCTCGATCCCCAACCCCAGTCCGGTCCAAACGTCATCGTGCCGAGACAAAATGGACTCACGCGAAGTCCGGATTTTCCGAGAGAGACAAACTGGTTGAGTGGCATTGTTTTTTCCCTAAGAGCTGCCGATCAGTATACCGGTTAAGAAAACGAGCGCCCCGCCAACCATCACCTGCACGGTAGCGCGCAACCATGGAGTATCCATGTAGCGATGGCGGATGGCGCTGATGACCGCCAGTTCCACCACCACGACGACCATCGCGACCACCATGGCGAGATGGAAATCGGGAATCAAGAAAGGCAGTGTGTGTCCGATACCGCCCGCCGCCGTCATCAATCCGCAAATCGGTCCGCGAATCCAGGGCTTCCCGCGGCCGGTAAGGGAGCCATCGTCAGAAAGCGATTCGGCGAAGCCCATCGAGATTCCTGCGCCAATCGAAGCAGCCAAACCCACCAGAAACGCGTCCCAACTGTTCTTGGTGGCAAACGCGGCCGCAAATACCGGCGCAAGCGTGGACACTGATCCGTCCATCAAGCCGGCCAGCCCCGGCTGAATGACCTGGAGCACGAACAGGCGGCGCTGGACCTGCTCCTCCTGCTCGCCCTCTTTGCCGGCGACGAGTTGTTCTTCGAGCGATTCGGCGATGTCCGAATGACGCCGCTCCTCCTGCGCCAGATCGCCCAGCAGCTTGCGGATGGAGGCGTCCGACGCTTTCTGCACGGCTCGGTCGTAGAAGCGGCGGGTTTCGAGCTCCATGATTTCGACCTGTTTCCGCACGGTATGAACGCCGAGCGGACGGGTCAGCCACACCGGGCGGCGCGTCACGAATCCGGAGACATCCTGCCGGCGAATGAGCGGAATGTGCTCACCAAAGCGCTGGCGGTAGAGTTCGATCAGGCGGGTGCGGTGCCCGGACTCCTCTCCGATCATGTCCTCGAAGAGTTTCGCGGTGGCGGGGTACTCACCGCGCAATCCTTCGGCAAAGTCGCCATAGATGCGAGCGTCTTCCTCTTCGAGCGAAATCGCCAGCGCCAGAATCTCGCGCTCCGTCAGATCTTTGAATTGTTTGGGCATAATGATGCAAACGCAGTCTGCTACTGACTAAGATGAATCACTTAGGCGTCGCCGGCAAATTTTATTTTCAACATCGCTAGCGGTACAATAGACGTTGGGTTTTTACGGAGTCCCTTACACCTTCATGGAGGCAGTTTGAGAGCTACAAATACGGACGACCCTAACTATTTTCACAAGGTCGTCGATTGTCAGTGGGCGTGTCCCGCGCACACCAATGTTCCCGAATACATCCGGCTGATCGCACAGGGCCGCTACACCGACGCGTACATGTTGAACCGGGAATCCAACATATTCCCGGCGATTCTCGGGCGCACGTGCGACCGGCCTTGCGAACCGGCCTGCAGGCGCGGCCGTCTGGACGGAAAGCCGGTGGCCATCTGCCGCCTGAAGCGCGTGGCCGCGGATCTGAAGGGCGAAATCGGCGATCTTCTGCCGCCGATTCCCGCGCGAAAAAACGGAAAGCGAGTGGCCTGTGTGGGCGCGGGTCCTGCATCGCTGGCGGTGGCGAACGATCTGATGCCGCTGGGCTATGAAGTCGTGATGTTCGAAAAACTCGAGAGGCCCGGCGGACTGATGCGGACCAATATCCCATCCTTCCGTCTGCCCGCGAGCGTGCTGGATGAAGAGATCGACACCATCCTCGACATGGGCGTGGATATCCGATACGGCTCCCCAGTAAACAGCATGAAGGATCTACTCGCCCAGGACTTCGACGCCATCTTCGTGGGGAGCGGGGCTCCGCGCGGTAAGAATCTGGAGATTCCTGGACGCCACGATACGGACCGAATCCACCTGGGCATCGATTGGCTCGAGTCGATCACTTTCGGTCACATCGATTCGATCGGCGAAAAGGTGCTGATTATCGGAGTCGGCAACACGGCGATGGACTGCTGCCGCTCGTCGCGACGACTCGGCGGCAAAGACATCAAAGTGATGGCGCGCCGGCCCCGCGGCTACTTCAAGGCATCATCCTGGGAGCTGGAAGATGCCGAAGAAGAGGGCGTCGAGATCGTGATCAATCACGCCCCCAAGCGTTTCGTGGTTGAGAATGGCGTGCTCAAGGGCATGGAGTTCGAGCGCCTCGAATGGGACGCGGCGGCGAAGACATCCAAGGTTGCCGAAACCGTGTTCTTCCCAGCCGACGATGTGATTCTGGCCATCGGCCAGGAGAACGCATTCCCATGGATCGAACGCGACATCGGCATTGAATTCGATAAATGGGAGATGCCGGTGGTGAATGAACGCACCATGCAATGCTCCCTACCGGGCGTTTTCTTCGGCGGCGACGCGGCCTGGGGCCCGAAAAACATCATCTGGGCGGTGGCGCACGCGCATGAAGCGGCGATCTCGATACACAACCACTGCCAGCGGCTTCCGGTGACGGACCGGCCTCCGCAGGGCGCGAACCTGATCAGCCAGAAGATGGGGATCAGCGAGTGGAGCTATCACAACGACTACAATCCTGCGGCCCGTCAGAAGATGCAGCACGTCGAGCTGACCCGGCGTTTCGAGAAGCTGAACATTGAAGTCGAGCTCGGATTTTCAGCCGAGCAAACGGCGCGTGAGGTCCAGCGCTGTCTAAACTGCGATGTCCAGACTGTATTCGCGCCGGCGCGCTGCATTGAGTGCGACGCCTGCATCGACATCTGTCCGCTGCTATGCCTCACCATCGCCCCAGATGGGGAGGAATCGGAGCTGCGCCAGCGCTTATCGGCTCCGGCGGAGAACCCGGATCAGGCCCTGTATGCCTCCGCGCCACTGCCCCAGACGGGGCGGCTGATGCTCAAGGACGAGGATCTGTGCGTCCATTGCGGCTTATGCGCGGAACGCTGTCCCACCGCGGCCTGGGACATGCAGAAATTCGAACTCCTCATTTCATACGCAGGGAGAGAAGCGTGCACCAGCTCCTACGCACCCGCGTGAACGATTTCGCCTTGAAACTGGCGAACGTGAACGGAACGGGTTCAGCCAGCGCTAACGGCCTGCTCATGCAGGCGATCTTCCGGATGGGCATTCCGGTGTCCGGTAAGAATCTGTTTCCATCCAACATTCAGGGCCTGCCTACCTGGTACGAGATTCGCGTCAATAAGGACGGCCACACGGCCCGCGCACTGGACTACGACCTGATGGTGGCCATGAACTCGCAGACCTACTCGCGCGATGTGGCGGAGGTGCGCGAGGGCGGCTACTTGCTTTACGATTCCAGTTGGCCGCTGGACCGGAGTTTGGCTCGCGAGGACATTACATTCCTCGGCGTCCCTCTTTCGAAGATGTGCAACGAGAGCTTCAAGGATCCTCGCGAGCGGATTCTGATGAAGAACATCGCCTACGCCGGATCGCTGGTGGCTTTATTGAACGTGGACATGGCCATCGTCGAGCTGCTTCTCAATGAAAAATTCGCAGCTAAGAAAGCGCTGCACGAGTCCAATCATCGCGCTTTGCGGCTGGGCTACGACTACGCGCAGAAACATTTCGAGTGCCCGCTTCCGTTCTGTCTGGAAAAGATGGATGCGAATTCCGACAAGATCCTGATCGATGGCAACACGGCCGCGGCTTTGGGCTGCCTATACGCAGGGGCGACCGTTGCGGCTTGGTATCCGATCACGCCATCCACGTCGGTCATGGATGCCTTCAAGGAATTTTGCGACAAGTACCGCAAGGATCCCGAGACCGGCGAGAATAATTTTCTGATCCTGCAGGCCGAAGACGAGCTGGCGGCTATCGGCATGGTCATCGGCGCCTCATGGACGGGTGCGCGCGCGTTCACATCTACATCCGGCCCTGGAATTTCGCTAATGGGCGAGCTGCTGGGACTGGCGTATTACGCCGAGATTCCAGCCGTCATTATCGACGTTCAGCGTGTGGGACCGTCCACCGGGATGCCCACCAGGACGCAGCAGGGCGACCTGCTCAAGGCCGCCTACGCCTCGCACGGCGACACCAAACACATTCTGATTTTCCCCGCCAATCCGGCTGAATCTTTCGAATTCGCGCCCAAGGCGTTCGATCTGGCGGAGCGCTTCCAGACCCCGGTATTCATGATGCAAGATCTGGATATCGGCATGAACGATTGGGTCGTGCCGCGATTGAAGTGGAACCAAAGCTACCGCCCGGACCGCGGCCGTGTATTGACCGCCGACCAGCTTGAGAAGATTGCCAAATTTTTCCGCTATTCGCCCGAGGATGAGAATTATGTCGCCGCCCGCACGCTGCCAGGCGTGCACGCCAAGGGCGCTTTCTTCACGCGCGGTTCCGGCCATAACAAGCTGGGCGGATACACGGAGATCCCCGATGAATATCAAGAGGTGATCGATCGCTTGTTGCGAAAGCACAAGGCGGCGGCGCGGTTTGTTCCGGAGCCGATTATTGAGCGGCGCGCGGGAGCTCAGATCGGCATCGTTACCGTGGGCGGCTGTGACCTGGCGGTGCGCGAGGCGGTGGAGATCCTTGCAGCACGAGACGTCGAAGCCGACTTCATGCGAATCCGCGGCTTCCCGTTTGACGAGACCGTAGAGAATTTCATCATGGAGCACGAGGTGTGCTACATCGTCGAGCAGAACCGGGACGCGCAGCTTCGCTCGCTGCTGCTGCTTGAAACCGATGTGACCAAGGACAAGCTGCGATCCGTGCTGGTGTATGGCGGGTTCCCGCTCAGCGCCCGTCCGGTGGTGGATGAAATCATGAGTCAAATAGACGACACCGCGCACGGCGTTACCGTAGGCGTCGATCGTACACCGCACCCTGTGGTGCGCGAAGGAGTTGAGGAATAGACCATGCCGTCGATTGCCAAACCGGTTGCTATTCATCCCAGCCTGCGGCGCAATGAACTGGGGCTGAACCTGCGCGATTACGAGGGTGCCATGTCCACCCTCTGCGCCGGCTGCGGCCACGATTCGATCACAGCCGCGCTGGTTCGCGCTCTATGGGAGCTTTCGGTCGAGCCGCACATGATCGCCAAACTGAGCGGCATCGGCTGTTCCTCGAAGACACCTACCTATTTCGTCAGCGGAGCGCACGGCTTCAACTCGGCGCATGGCCGTATGGCCGCGATCGCCACCGGCGCCAATGCCGCCAACCGCGAGCTTACTTATATCGGGATCTCAGGCGATGGCGATTCGCTCTCGATCGGCCTGGGCCACATGTGCCACGCCATTCGCCGCAACGTGAGGATGCTCTACGTGATCGAGAATAACGGCGTATACGGCCTCACCAAAGGCCAGTTCTCCGCATCCGCCGACGTGGGCTCGAAGAGCAAGCGGGGCGAGCCCAACCGCATGGCGCCGATCGACCCGGTGAGCTTGGGTTTGAGCATCGGAGCGACCTTCATCGCGCGCAGCTTCTCAGGAGACAAAGAGCAGTTGGTGCCGATTCTCAAGGCCGCCATCGCGCATCGCGGGTTCGCGCTGGTGGATGTGATTTCGCCGTGCGTCACGTTCAATGATCATTCCGGCTCGACCAAGAGCTACCTGTACACGCGCAAGCACCTCCAGAGGGCGACCGAATCAGACTTCATTCCGCCGGCGCCGGAGATCCTGGCCACTATTGGGCAGAACGGCACCACCAATGTGACCATGCACGACGGCAGTATCGTGCACTTCACCGCCGTTCCCCACGACTACGATCCGACCGACCGGCAAAAAGTATCCGACTACTTGCATGAGCATCATGGCGAGATCGCGACCGGGCTCCTGTTTATCGATGAGACCGTGGCGGATTTGCACGAGATGAATCAGACCGCTCGCACGGCGCTCTCGCGGATGCCGTTCGAGAAGCTGTGCCCCGGCGCGGCGGCGCTCGAAGAGCTGCAGGAAGATTTTCGGTAGGAGGAAAGCGTACCTTTGGGTATTTCGGTTGGTGTTTTGAAAGAGACGTTTCCCGGCGAACGCCGTGTCGCAATCACTCCCAAGGCGATGGATGCCTTAACGAAGGCTGGCGCGGAAGTCTGGATTGAAACGGGCGCGGGAAACGAGGCCGGTTTTCCGGATGAGGAATACGCAGCGCGCGGCGCCAAGATCGCCGTGGATGCCGATGAAGTCCGTGAGAAGGCGCAGATCCTGTTGACTGTGCGGGCGCCGGAGCCCGCGGGTCTGCGCAAGGGCCAGATCGTCGTCGGTCTGTGCGATCCATTGAGTGAACCGGAGTTGGCTTTGCGCTACGCCCAAGCGGGCGCGACGTTGTTTTCGATGGAACTGGTCCCGCGCATCACGCGCGCCCAGAGCATGGACGTTCTTTCTTCGATGGCGTCCATCGCCGGATATAAAGCGGTGCTGCTGGCCGCGACCACGCTGCCGCGGCTATTCCCCATGATGACCACGGCGGCGGGCACCGTGCCTCCCGCGCGGGTGTTAGTCATCGGCGCCGGTGTCGCGGGCTTGCAGGCCATCGCGACGGCGCGTAGGCTGGGCGCCGTTGTCAGCGGATATGACGTTCGCGCGGCGGTCAAGGAGCAGATCGAGAGCCTGGGCGCGAAGTTCGTCAGTATCACGATCGGAGCGAGCGGTGAAGGGCAGGGCGGCTACGCTCGCGCGCTTACCGAGGAAGAAATTCGCAGCCAGCGCGAGCAGATGGCGGCGGTCCTCAAGGAACAGGATGTCGTGATTACCACCGCCGCGGTGCCCGGCAGGAAGGCGCCCATCCTGGTCACGCGCGAAATGGTGCACGGGATGAGCTGCGGCTCCGTCATCGTGGATCTAGCCGCTGAGCGCGGCGGGAATTGCGAAGTCACACAGCCGGGAGCAACCGTGATCGAGCGCGGCGTAACGGTCATGGGCCCGCTCAACCTTCCGGCTTCAGTGCCCACTCACGCGAGCCAGTTGTACGGACGGAACATCGTCACCTTCCTTAAGAACATGCTGACCAAGGAAGGCTCGCTGAACATCGATCTCAGCGATGAGATCACGCGCGAAACGCTGTTGACGCGGGATGGCGAAGTGGTGAATCCGCGGGTGCAAGCGCTGCTGGGCGTGGCCGCGGAAGCGAAATCCTGAAAGAGATCCCAGAGAAAAAAGATGACCACTGAGATTGAAGTAAGCCTATATGTGCTCGTTTTGGCCGTTCCGCTCGGCCTGGAATTGGTGCGCAAGGTGTCGCCGCTGCTGCACACTCCTCTGATGTCGCTAACCAACGCCATTTCGGCTATCTCGGTGGTGGGCGCGATTCTGGTTGCGGGCACAGGTAATTCGCCGGGCTTGAGCAAGGTTCTTGCCACCATCGCCGTGATGTTTGCCACCATCAACATCGTCGCCGGGTTTCTGATCACCGACCGCATGCTCAAGATGTTCCGCAAGAAAGACGGCGGCGGAAAATGAACGACTCATTTTGGCAAGCGTCGTATATTGTTGCGGCGCTGTCCGTCGTCCTTTCTATTAAATGGTTGAGTTCGCCTGCGACCGCGCGCCGGGGAGTGCGCTCGGGCGAAATTGGAATGCTGTTCGCTGTGATCGGCACGCTGCTGCGGCACGAGGTGGTCAGCTATCAATGGATCGCGATCGCGTTTGCGGGCGGCGCGGTGATCGGCGCTCCTCTGGCCTTCTTGATGCCGATGACCTCGGTGCCGCAGTTGACGGCGCTTTCACACGCTTTTGGCGCCTTGGCGGCGGCGCTGGTCGGCACGGCCGAGTATTACAAGGACGTCGCTACGGGCAATCCGACTACAGGGTTCAAGATGGTCGCGCTAGTGATCGAGAGCCTGCTCGGCTATCTCACCACCACCGCCAGCGTGATGGCGTTCGGCAAGTTGCAGGAGATCGTGCCCACCCGGCCGATGACCTACAAGGGCCAGAATGTCGTGAACTTGATTTTGTTTGCGATCGCCATGGCTCTGGGTGTATGGATGATTGTCGAGCCGACGCCGATATGGGTGTTCCCGGCGTTCACGAGTTTGTCGCTGCTCTTCGGAATTCTGCTCATTCTGCCTATTGGCGGCGGCGACATGCCGACCGTGATCGCGCTCCTGAACTCCTATGCCGGAGCGGCGTGCGCAGCTATGGGATTCGCGCTCGAGAATCGCCTGCTGATTATCGCCGGCGCGCTCAATGCGTCGTCTGGGTTCATTTTGTCGGTGATCATGTGCAACGCAATGAACCGTTCCTTTACCAACGTACTGTTCGGCGCGTTCGGGCAGGCGCAAACGGGCGCCGCCGCGCAGGTCTCGGCCAAACCGGTGCACTCGGCGACGCCGGAGGACGCCGCATCCATCCTCGCCAGCGCGCGCAAAGTGATCGTCGTTCCGGGATACGGCATGGCGGTGGCGCAGGCGCAACACAAGCTCCGCGAGTTGACTGACATCCTGAGCAAGCGTGGGATCCAGGTCGATTTCGCGATTCATCCGGTGGCCGGACGCATGCCGGGCCACATGAACGTGCTGCTGGCCGAGGCCGACATCCCCTATGATCGTCTGCACGAAATGGAAGATATCAACCCCGATTTCGCCGAGGCCGATGTTGCTCTCGTGATCGGCGCAAACGACGTGGTGAATCCGGCCGCTCGCCACGACAAAACCAGCCCGATTTACGGCATGCCGATTCTGGACGTGGATAAAGCCCAGACCGTCATGGTGATCAAGCGCAGCATGAACCCGGGCTTCGCCGGCATCGACAATGAGCTTTATTACATGGACCGTACGCTGATGCTGTTCGGCGACGCCAAGGGCTTCGTCGGCGAAATCGTCAAAGAGCTGGCCGCGAATAAATAGCGGCAATCACGCGCCGGCTTGCCGCCGCGGGTCGAGCAATTCGCGCAACCGCTCTTCGCTAAGCCCGCTTTTTTCGCGCGCGACCTCGCGCACCGTCCGCCCGCTCGCGTACGCTTCTTTGGCGATCCCGGCGGCGTTCTCATAGCCGATTTCCGGCACGAGCGCTGTGCACATGGCGAGCGACTGCTCGACGAAACTCTCCGCTCGCGCGCGATCGGCCTGCAGGCCGCGAATGCATTTCTCGCCGAAGTTGCGCGTGACCGCGACCAGCAACTCGATCGATTCCAGCAAATCGTACGCCATCACCGGCATCATCACGTTCAATTCGAAATTGCCGGCCGCGCAGCACCACCCGATGGTCGTATCGTGTCCGATCACCTGCGCGCAGGCCATCAGAACGCTTTCGGCGATCACCGGATTCACCTTCCCCGGCATGATGCTCGATCCGGGCTGGGTGGCGGGAACCGCAAGCTCACCGATTCCGCATCGCGGTCCAGCGCCCAGCCACCGAATATCATTGGCAATCTTGGTCAACGCCACCGCATAATTGCGCAGCGCGGCACTCAAAAAACAGACGGCGTCCTTGGAACCCTGCGCTTCAAAATGATTGCCTGCTTCGCGGAACGGGAGCGCTGTCCGCCGCCCCAGTTCTTTGATCACCTGCGCCGCGAAACCCGGAACCGCATTGAGTCCCGTGCCCACGGCCGTTCCGCCCAGAGGCAGCTCGTAAAGGCCGGAGACAGCGGCGTCCACTCGTTCCATCGCCAGCTCCACTTGGCGCGCATAGCCGCCGAACTCCTGGCCCAGCCGCATGGGCACGGCGTCCTGCAAATGCGTCCGTCCGATCTTAATGATGTCGTGAAACTCTTTCGCTTTTACAGCCAGCGCCTTCTGCAACTCGCGCATCGCCGGCAGGAGCTCTTCCGTTACTAAGAGCGCCGCCGAGACGTGAATCGTGGCTGGAATGACGTCGTTGCTCGATTGCCCACGGTTCACTTGATCGTTCGGATGAGCCTTGGCGAGCCGGCCAATCACTTCGTTGGCGTTCATGTTGGTCGAAGTGCCGCTGCCGGTTTGAAAGACGTCCACCACAAAATCGGCGTCATGCTTTCCCTCGGCTACTTCGTCCGCTGCGCGCGCAATCGCGCGAGCTAGATCGGCGGGCAACTCGTCCAGGCGGCCGTTTACCACTGCCGCGCTGCTTTTGATCAGCCCCAGCGCTCGGAGGAAAATGCGCGGGAACCGCAGCCGGCTGATGGGAAAATTTTCCACCGCCCGTTGTGTTTGCGCTCCGTACAACGCGTCAGAAGGGACGCGCATCTCACCCATGGTGTCGCGTTCGATTCGATATTCCACGCCTCGATCCTAGCGCACGCGAAGGTTAGTGGCCGCGATCGTCGGGCGGTGGTAGGACAGGCCCATGGCCTGTCAGCGGCTGGTGCAGCTTCTTGGCCGCGTCGACGTATGGCTTGGCGGCCGCGTACTCTTCGTTCCACTTAGGCGGCGTCAGCGTGGACGCCATCTGCAACACCGCGACACCCACCACCTGATCCACCTTCGCCATATTGTCGTAGTCGAGCTTCTGCCATTCGTCTCCGACGGCGTGGTAGTCGGGGAACTCATAGGCTACGCACAGCGTATGCGCCGGAACCCCGGCCCGGGCCAGGGAAGCGTTGTCGCTGCGCGTAAAGTACGGGTCGCTGGTCTGGTCGTTCTTGTAAACCTTCACTCCCACTCGCTCGCCGGCGTCGATGAGGAATTTGGTCACGCCGGACATGTCAAAGCCAGTCAACGAAGCCGTGCCGATCTGGGGACCATCGAGCGCGTCGGTGCGTCCAAGCTGCTCCAGATTCAAATCGGCTACCGTATTTTCGAGCGGCACGAGCGGATGCTGGGTGTAATACCGCGAACCCCGAAGGCCCTTCTCTTCGCCAAAAAACAACACGAAGATGACGCTGCGCTTGGGCCGGGGGTGAAGCGCAGCCAACCCGCTGGCGACTTCCATCACCGACGCTGTGCCGCTGGCATCGTCGTTTGCCCCATTGAAAATGCGATCATCGCCCGACGGCGCGACACCGAGGTGATCGTAATGCGAGGTCAGCATTACGTACGTGTCCTTGAGATTGGGCTCGGAGCCGCGCAGAATGCCGGCCACATTGCGCACTTTCGGAGAATCCGGATCGTTGGGGTTGGAGAGGGCCGTCTGAAAATATCCGTCGTCACCCGCCGGCTCCAGGCCGATTCCGCGAAACTGCGCGGCGATGTATTCGGCTGCGATATCAAGCCCGCGCGACGGCGTGTCGCGCCCTTCCAGCAAGTCCGAAGCAAGAAATGAAATGTGCCCGCGCAGTGAGCCGGCCGAGATGTGGTCGGCCACAATGCGCATGTCCGGGGTAACACCTACTGGTTCGGCGGCAAACGCCCAGCCGCACAACGCGAGGGCGACGGCGACGAACGGCGCTGGCCTCATCGGTTATCCTTGTACTCGTCGAGCCACGCCATCTGAATCGCCTCGAGTTTGGCTTCGTTCGATTTTTTGGGATCGTCGCCGAATTCATCGAGTTCGGTGATCCATTTGTGGAGGTCGGTGAAGCGAATGTAGGCCGGGTCCTGATCGGGGTACTTTTCGCTGAGCGCTAGCGCGATATCTTCAAGATCGTTCCAGGTTAGTTTAGGCATCGATTTTCGTCCCCTTCAGCGCGCCCCGCACGGCGGTGTTCATCATGTTCTCCGCCAGCGAGAGGGTCGCCTCATTCAACTGATCGATTTTGGCGCGGATCAACAAATAATCCTGGCTATGATACACCACCAGCAGCTCGTTGACAGCCTTGTCGACCGCCGCGCGTTCTGACTCGGATAGCGCGAAGAAGGCATCGTCCCTGCGCGCTTTTTCGATGGCGGCCAGCATAGCATCGGCTTCAACGCGCGCCTCGCGCACCTGCCGCTCCTTCAGATCATCCTGGGCCTTATCGAACGATTCGAGAATCATGGCCTCCACCTGATCGTCACTCAGGCCGTAGGATGGCTTTACGTCGATGCTTTGCTCCTTGCCGGTGCGCACATCGCGCGCAGTCACGTTCAGAATGCCGTTGGCGTCGATGAGAAACCGCACCTCGATTCGCGCCAGGCCGGCCAGCATGGGCGCGATGTCCTTGAGGTCGAAGCGGGCCAGGCTCCGGCAGTCCTTTACCATCTCACGTTCGCCCTGGACGACGTGGATCAGGACGTTCCGCTGCCCGTCCACGGCCGTGGTGAACTGCTCGGTGGCCGAAGCCGGGATAGTGGAGTTGCGATGAATCAGCTTTGAAACCAGCCCGCCCATGGTCTCGATGCCCAGCGAGAGCGGAGTTACGTCGAGCAATAGTTGGTCCTCGATATCGCCAGAAAGAATTCCGGCTTGCACCGCTGCGCCCAACGCGACTACTTCATCGGGATTGAGTTCGGTGTGCGGGCGGGCGCGAAACAGCTTCTCGACCCCCGACCGCACCAGCGGAATCCGTGTCGACCCGCCGACCAGCACCACTTCATCAATGTCCTCGACTCGGACACCCGCGTCCGCGATGCATGCCCGGCAGGGGCCAAGCGTCCGTTCGATAATCGGCTCAATCAGCTTGTCGAACACATCCACGGTGATTTCCCGCTGATAATGCCGGCCGCCAAATTCGAAATCGATCATCGAAGACGGTACGAACGACAGCTTCTCCTTGGCCTCGATCACCGCCCGCCGCAGAATCTGCACGCCTGTAGTTTGAGTCGAAATATCCTCGCCCCATTCCGATTGAATATCCTCGAATGCGATCCTCAGCAGCAGGTTGTCGATATCATCGCCGCCCAAGTGGGTATCTCCGTTGGTCGCGAGAACTTCGAAAATGCCTTCATGCAGGCGCAAGATCGAGATATCGAACGTTCCTCCGCCGAAATCATACACGGCGATAATTCCTTGCTTGCGTTTGTCGAGCCCGTAGGCCAACGCGGCGGCGGTCGGCTCATTGACCAGGCGCAGGACCTCCAGTCCGGCAATGCGTCCGGCATCCTTGGTGGCCTGGCGCTGCCCGTCGTTGAAATACGCCGGAACCGTGATCACGGCTTGCGTGATGGGCACGCCCAGGGCCGCCTCGGCATCGAGTTTGAGCTTGTTCAAAACGTGCGCCGAGACTTCCGGAGGCGTCATCACCCGCTCGCCAAGCTGAAGCTTCAAGATGGAATCGGAGGACGGAGCGAGGCGGAAGGGAAAAAGCTCGAGTTCCTCCTCGACATCAGCCGGGCCGCGGCCCATCAGCCGTTTCACCGAATAAATGGTGCGCTCGGGATGGGTCAGTAGCATCTCGCGCGCCTCGGCGCCGGCGATCACTTCGCCCGAAGGTGTGACCGACACCACGCTCGGCACGATTCCTGAGAGAATTCGTGGTCCGGTCAGCTCCATCACAGCGACCAGGCTGTTGGTGGTGCCCAGATCGATCCCCACAATCTTCGATTCCCTATTGCCGAAATCAATTTGGAAGGGGGACATTCAGTTCCTTCCCGGCGACGCGGAGGTAATTGGAGAGGTATCGGCGGACATTCAGAAGGTCACCTGCTGTCGCGATCAATGTCGGACGCATCTCCTCGTTACGATCGTATAATTCGAACAGCCCAGCCAGTGCCGTGTCGGTCGTCTGTCGCATTTCGAGAATTCGTTCGTACGCAGTGGCTACCTGCGGCCGAACCGATTCATCACCGCCCCGGAGCTCCTCGAGTTCCATATTCAGCTCAAAGAACTCTTTCAATACGTCCGGCGGCGCTTCCTTGGGAAGATCGATCCCACTTTCTTTAAAAAAGTACGAAGCGCGGGCGAACGGATCGCGCAACGTACGGAAAGCGTCGTTCAAAACGGCCGTCATTTCCAGCGCCTTTTCCTGTTCCTCTGGACTCGCGCGGCTGAACCGATCCGGGTGCCATTGACGGCTGCGTTCGTAGAACCGCCGCTTCAGATCATCGAGGTCCAAGGCGAGCTTCGGCTCAAGATCCAGAGCTTCATAGAACCGCATCAGGCGGAGAAGGAGGTGCCGCAGCCACAGCTTTTCTTGGCGTGCGGATTGTCGAACACGAAGCCGGAGTGGATCAGCGAATCCTTCCAATCGAGCGTCATCCCGTCCAGGAACACCATGCTCTTGGGATCGATGTACACCTGGACATCGTCGTAATTCAGCACGCGGTCAGTCGCCCTGGGCTTGGGATCGAACTTGAACTGATAGCTCAGCCCCGAGCAGCCTCCGCCCAGCACGCCCAGACGCAGTCCGCCCTTCACGCCCTCGCGTTGAAACGCCGCGCGGATCTTCTCGACCGCTTTGGGAGTGACGTTCACCATCGCCGAACCCTACGCGTTTACGCTCTGCGCTCCTGCAGTCGCGCTCACCTTTTTCTTGTAATCGCCGATGGCGGCTTTGATCGCGTCCTCGGCCAGCACGGAGCAGTGAATCTTAACCGGCGGCAAACTCAGCTCATTGACGATGTCGGTGTTCTTGATCGCCAGCGCTTCGTCGACCGTTCGCCCGCGCAGCCATTCCGTGGCGAGCGAGGAGCTGGCAATGGCGCTGCCGCAGCCAAACGTCTTGAACTTCGCGTCTTCGATGACACCCGTTTCCGGATTCACCTTTACTTGAAGCTTCATCACGTCGCCGCACTCGGGCGCGCCTACCATGCCCGTTCCGACATTCGGATCGGACTTGTCGAACGAGCCCACGTTGCGGGGGTGATTGTAATGATCGAGCACCTTGTCTGAATACGCCATAGTGTTTTCCTTAATGAGCGGCCCACTGGACCTTACTCATATCGATTCCTTCCTTGAACATTTCGTAGAGCGGCGAAAGCTCGCGTAACTTCTTCACCACGTCGACCACCTTCTCGGCGACGTAATCCACTTCCTCTTCGGTGTTGAAGCGGCCCAGACCGAAGCGGATGGAGGAATGCGCCAGATCATCGCCCGCGCCCAACGCCTTCAGCACGTAACTGGGCTCAAGCGTAGCCGAAGTGCACGCCGACCCGCTCGATACCGCAACATCGTTAATGCCCATCAGCAGCGACTCGCCTTCCACATACGCGAAGCTGATGTTCAGATTGTTGGGCAGCCGGTGCTCCTGCGTGCCGTTGATGTAGACTTCATCGAGAGACGCCAGCAGCCGGTCCTTAAGCTTGTCCCGCAGATACGCCATGCGCTTCGATTCTTCCGGCATCTCCGCTTTCGCGATCGCGCACGCTTCGCCCAGCCCGACGATGCCCGGCACATTCAGCGTTCCCGACCGCATGCCGCGCTCATGCCCGCCGCCGTCCATCTGCGCCGTTAACTGCACTCGCGGATTCCGGCGCCGCACGTATAGCGCGCCGACGCCCTTCGGTCCGTACATTTTGTGAGCGCTGATCGACATCAGGTCGATGTTATCCTGAATGACGTTCACTGGAATCTTGCCGGCCGCCTGGGTGCCGTCGGTGTGAAATAACACGCCGCGCTCCTTGGCGATTTTTCCGATTTCCGCCACCGGTTGCAGCACGCCGATTTCATTGTTGGCGTACATGATGCTGATCAGGATCGTCTTGCCGGTGATCGCCGCCCGGAGCTGATCCAGATCGATCAGGCCGTTGGTCTGCACCGGCAGATACGTCACGCGCAGACCCTCTTTTTCGAGGCGCTTGCAGGTGTCCAGAATCGCCTTGTGTTCGGTGGCGGCCGTGATGATGTGGTTGCCTTTCTCGGCATACATCTCGGCCACGCCTTTGAGCGCCAGGTTGTCCGATTCGGTCGCGCCGCTCGTGAACACGATCTCTTTGCTGGTGGCCCCGATCAGATCGGCCACCTGCTTGCGCGCTTTCTCGGTCGCTTCCTCGGCCTCCCAACCAAAACTGTGGTTCCGGCTGGCGGAGTTTCCGAAGATACTCGTCAGGTAGGGGTGCATCGCCTTAAGCACGCGTGGATCGATCTGCGTGGTGGCGTGATTGTCCATGTAGATGGGAAGTTTCATCACGATGTGGAAAGCCTCGTCAATTGAATATTCGAAAGAACCTGGTGACCCGGCACCTGCATGTCGTCATGCGACAGATCCGAGATTGTGATGTTCTGAAGCAGCCTCAGGATTCCTTCATGCACCTTTCTAAGGGGCTCCCGCACGGGGCACAGCTCGGTTTGATTGCATCCGGGGTGGTCCGTAAAGCACTGCGTCAGGATAATCGGCCCGTCCATTACGCGAATCACTTCCAGTGCGGAGATGCTCTGGGCGTCTCTGGCGAGCTTGTAACCGCCATGGTTCCCTTGTTCAGAGATCAGCAGTCCGGCACGGGCCAGTTTCTGCAAGACCTTAGACAGCAGCGGGAGGGGAATTCGATAAGCATCGGCAATATCCTTTGCCGACGCACTCTTTCGCCCATTGCCGTTTACGGCCAGGTGCCGCAGGGCAATCAGTCCATAGTCCGCCTTCTTGGTCAGCTTCAACATTCCGTGTTTGTATTATATCAGACCGTAACGGTCGTACAAGACCAATTCGGTCGTAGATCTGTAACAGACTGATTATAAGCTGCTTATTGTGTGGCTATTTCTTTTGATCCGGCGGGACCACGTGAACCTTGTAGAGTGTGTAGTCGCCGTCGTAAACGGTAGCCTCGATGGTGTCGCCCGCCTTGACGTTCTTGAAAACGTCGGCGTTGTCGATTTTGTACTTCATCGTCATCCCGTCCATCCAGCCTTCCACTTTTCCATGGTTGACGGTGAGGCTCTTGGCCGTCGCATCGACGCCTTCCACTTTCCCGCGCAGGGTGTGGCTCTTCTTGGCGTCTTGCGACTGGCCCACGGCCAGCGCCGCGAACAGCAGGAATGTCATCACGCCGGTGATGAGTCGCAGGGAAGCCCGGCGAGCGGTGATGTTAATCATTAGAAACCCTCCCTGAAATTCATTGTCACACAGCCTAATCCGCGCCCGATGAGGCAGTATGCGCACTTGCGGCATGGTTTGCGGCCTGGCGTTGATCCTGGCCTTACCAAGTTGGTCCCAAGACCCGGCATCCCCTTTAAAGCAGGACCTTAGTTCACTCACTCTCGAGCAGTTGCTGGACATCAAGGTCGAGGGGGCCGCGCTCCATCCGCAGAGCCTGGAGGACGCTCCTGCCAGCGTCACCATAATCACCACCCAGGACATTCTGAAGTACGGCTATCGAACGCTGGCAGAGGCGCTCGCTTCGGCCCGGGGCTTCTATCTCAGCAACAACCGGACATACACCACCGTGGGCGTGCGAGGCTTCAATTTGCCAGGCGATTACGCCAGCCGCTTTCTGGTGATGGTGAACGGCCATAACATGGCCGACAATGTTTTGGATTTCATGCTCTTTTTTGGTGAAGATTTTCCGATCGACATCAGCCTGGTCCAACGGATCGAGATCATTCGCGGTCCTTCCTCGGCGTTATACGGCAGCAATGGAATTTTCGCGACCATCAACGTTATCAGCAAGTCTCCGGACGAGGCCGGTCCGCCCACTCTGATCGCGGATGTTGGCAGTTTCGGTGAAAAGAAGACCCAGGTAATGGCCACCACGCAACTCGGTAAGAATGCCAAGGTGCTCCTTTCGGGCTCGGTGTTCAACAACAGCGGGGAGAGTCCGCTGTTTTTCCCCCAGTTCAATGCGCCGGAAACCAACTACGGCCAGGCGGTCCACATGAACGGCCAGAAAGGCTATCACTTCTTCTCCAACCTGTCGTGGGGCAAATGGAACATCACGGCCGCCTTCGCGGATCGCAAGGAGATCCAACCGATTTCCTGGGGCCCGACCATCTTCAATGACCGTGGAACGACCATAAAT
>Ga0210384_10001322_pt1 | contig 34161 bp, 19 predicted proteins | sample IncBWH2MmetaG_FD_160574 | JGI IMG/M metagenome (GOLD analysis project Ga0210384, IMG submission 160574) | Forest soil microbial communities from Barre Woods Harvard Forest LTER site, Petersham, Massachusetts, United States - Inc-BW-H-2-M | ecosystem: Environmental > Terrestrial > Soil >...
ACCAGCAGCAGTAAATCACCTGCCCGATGGCCACCTTGTTAATATCCCGCGTGATCACGCGATTCACGAATTTCGTCGCGTCTCTCCCGCTGATGCGGTACTTGAATAGCGGTGTCACGTCAATCAGCGCCGCAGCATTGCGAATCGCGTTGTACTCATGCTCGTGGTGCGTCTCATACACGCTCACCGCGTAGTAGCCCGACCACTCGCGATAATTCAGGCTCTCGCACAACTTCAGAGTCTGCTGGTGAACCGCTGTTCCAATCGGCACTATCGCTCCTCTTCGATGCGTCGCAAGAATCGGCCCGCGGATTATAGTGCTCGCATCGTCCCTCCCGCAAGGCGAACCACCGCCACCAGTTGCTAGATTTAGTAGTTCGCGTTTTCATCTCGCGCGAACCGGAAGAATGCAGTGGAGCTACAGGAAGCCTTGCGCAATCGAGCAGAGACTTGCGCTCGCCATCTTGACGAAGTAGCATTTCGCTATGGCCTTGGAATTTACGACCTCGTATTTGTCCGACTCCCTTTCCCTGTTTCGCTATTACAAAAAATTAGGCGAGCGGGCCATGGCGCAGGTTCCCGATGACCAGTTGTTCTACTCCCAGGATGTGGACTGCAACTCCATCGCCATCATCGTGAAGCATCTCGCGGGGAACATGCTCTCCCGCTGGACCGACTTGCTCACTTCAGATGGCGAGAAACCCAATCGCAATCGCGACACCGAGTTTGAGAATCCCCCAAAAGACCGCGAGGAATTGATGCGCGCCTGGGAGCAAGGGTGGACATGCCTGCTGAATGCGCTTGAGTCGCTGAAGGACTCTGATCTGAACCAGCGAATTTTTATCCGTGGAGAAGCCCACTCCGTGATGCAGGCAATTAATCGTCAGCTATGCCACTACTCCTATCACGTAGGCCAAATCGTATTTGCAGCGAAACAGAGACGAACCGGCGACTGGAATTCATTGACCGTGCCTCGTGGCAAGTCCGCCGACTACAATCGGCGTGTGACAGCCAAGGAAGCAAGTCAGCGTTAGCCTCGCCGCTGTAGTCGCCACGCATAATTGGATCGCCCCGCCACCCAAAAATTCCCGCAATGCCCGCTTCGTTCTTGTGACTCTCCGCGCAGACTTGTAGAATGCTTCGGCTCGCGCTCATCGGGCGCAATCTGCAGAGCAATCGCAGAAAATCTTCATGGCAAAACGTTACGACGTCATTGTCATCGGCGGCGGCCACAACGGCCTCGTGAATGCCGCCTATCTCGCGCGCGCGGGCAAGAAAGTTCTGGTCCTCGAGCGCCGCTACGTTCTCGGCGGCGCTGCTGTCACCGAAGAAATCATTCCCGGCTTCAAGTTTTCCGTTTTTTCCTACGTCGTCTCGCTTCTTCGTCCGGAAATCATTCGCGATCTCGACCTCCCGCGCCATGGCCTGGAAATCCTTCCGCTCGACGGCACCATGACGCCCATGCCCAATGGCGACCACCTCTGGCGCGTCAACGACCACTCCAAGACGCGCCGCGAGCTCGAGCGTCACTCGAAACTCGACGCGGAAGCTTACGAAGAGTTCGGCAAATCCATGGTCGCCATGTGCCGCTTCGTGAAGCCCATTCTCGCCATGATTCCGCCCGATCCCACTTCGCTCGATCCGCGCGACTTGAAAAAACTCGCCTTTCTCGGCAAACGTTTTCAAACTCTTGCCGCCGAGGACAAATACAACCTCGTCCAGCTCATGACCATGAGCGCCGCCGATTTTCTCGACCAATGGTTCGAGACGGACGTGCTCAAAGCCACCATGTCCGCCTCCGGCATCATCGGTACTTTTCTCGGTATTCGGTCACCGGGGACCGCCTACGTGCTCCTCCATCACTACATGGGAGAAATTGACGGCGCGTTCCGCTCCTGGGGATTCAGCCGCGGCGGCACCGGCGCAATCTCAAACGCCATTGGCGATGCCGCACGCGAAGCCGGCGTCGAGATTCGCACGGAAGCTGCTGTCACTCGCATCCTGACAAAAAACGGCGCGGCGCATGGAGTCGTCCTCGAATCCGGCGAGGAAATTCACGCAGACATTGTTTCTTCGAGCGTGGACCCGAATCTCACATTCCTGAAATTCATCGAGTCGCGCGAGCTTCCCGGCGATTTTCTCGAAGAAGTCCGCCGATTCAAATATCGCGGCTCCTCGGGAAAAGTAAATCTTGCGCTCGATGCGCTCCCGGATTTCACATGCCTCCCTGGTCCCGGCCGCCACCTGCGCGGCGCAATTTCTATTTCCCCTTCGATGGAGTACATGGAGCGCGCCTACGATCAGGCCAAGTACGGCGAATTTTCCCGCCGTCCCTACATTGATATGGTTATCCCCACGCTCACCGATCCCTCCGTCGCGCCTCCGGGAAAACATATCCTCTCCTGCTTCGTGCAATATGCCCCGTACAAGCTGAGCCACGGCACGTGGGACGAGCAGCGCGAAGCCTTCGGCAACACCGTAATCGATACCATTTCCGAGCATGCGCCAGACCTGAAAAAAATTATCATCGGCAAGCAGGTGATCACGCCGCTCGATATCGAACGACAGACTGGCCTGACCGAGGGCAACATTTTTCAGGGTGAACTCTCCCTCGAACAGCTTTTCTTTTTGCGTCCGGTCGCCGGCTGGGCGCGTTATCGCACCCCGATCCGGAAACTTTACATGTGCGGCGCGGCCACTCATCCCGGCGGTGGAATCATGGGCGCCTCCGGGCATCTCGCCGCGCTCGAAATCCTGAAGGATACCGGGAAGGGAAAAACTGATCGTGGCGGCCACTCGCGAAATCGTGATTATTGGAGGCGGCCACAACGCGCTGGTCGCCGCGTTTTACCTCGCGAAAAAGGGCCTGAAACCACTGCTGCTCGAACGCCGCCCAATTGTCGGCGGCGCGGCCGTCACCGAGGAATTTCATCCTGGCTTCCACTGCTCCACCGTTGCTCACGCCGGTGGCCCGCCGCTCCCTTCAATCCTCAGCGACATGCACCTAAGCCGTTTCGGCCTCGAACGTTTGGAATCTCCCATACGCTTGTTAGCCCCATCGCCCGATGGCCGCGCACTCACGCTGTACACGGATCCCGCCTCCTCCGCGCGACAAATTGAAAACTTTTCCAAGAAGGACGCTGTCCAATATGTCGAGCTCTGCAAGGGGCTCGGCCGTCTCGCACCGATTCTCGCGGAACTGCTGACTCTCACGCCCCCCGAGATCGAAAAGCCGTCGAAAGAAGATCTGTGGAAGCTTTTGAAGGTCGGCCGCAAAGTCCGCGGGCTCGGCAAGAAGGAAATGATGCGGCTGCTGCGTTGGGGACCGATGGCGGTCGCCGATTTCGTCGCTGAATTTTTTGAAACGGATTTGCTGCGCGCCGCTGTGGCCGCGCGCGGAATCTTCGGCGCCAGCATGGGCCCGTGGTCCGCAGGCTCAACCGCCTTGCTGCTTCTGCGTGCTGCCTCAGACCCGCATCCCGTTGGAAATTCCGCCTACCCGCGCGGCGGCATGGGCGCGCTCACCGCTGCTATGGCGGCATCGGCAAAGCAGGCCGGCGCCGAAATCCGCACCGCCGCGGAAGTGGAACAAATCCTGGTAAAGAACGGCGCTGTCACCGGCGTTCACCTCACAGGCGGCGAAGAAATTAATGCCAAGTGCGTCGTCTCCGGCGCCGATCCCCGTCGCACACTTCTCAGCCTGCTCGACCCAGTCCATCTGCCACCCAGTTTCGTCGTGAAGATGCAGCACTACCGCTCGCAAGGAGTCGCCGCGAAGCTGAATCTCGCGCTGGACGCGCTCCCGAATTTCACCGCTCTGAAAAATTCCTCCGACGCGAAAACGGCGCTGGCGGGCCGGATCCATATCGGCCCGGGGATTGACTATCTCGAGCACGCCTTCGACGATTCCAAGTACGGCGAATTTTCCCGCGCGCCCTATCTCGACATCTCTATCCCCTCGATCCTGGATTCTTCGCTCGCCCCCGCTGGCAAACACGTGATGTCCATTTACATGCAATTCGCGCCATACCGTTTGAAGCAAGGTGATTGGTCGCAGCAGCGTGATGCGTTAGCCGATACGATCGTCAAAACACTTTCTGCTTATGCCCCCGACTTGCCCGGCAAAATCCTGGCGAGAAATATCCTCACGCCGAAGGATCTTGAGGAGACCTACGGCCTCACCGGCGGGCACCCGTTCCACGGTGAAGTCGCGCTCGACCAGATTTTTACCATGCGCCCGCTGCTCGGATGGGCGCGATACCGCATGCCGGTAAAAGGCCTCTATCTGTGCGGCGCCGGCACGCATCCCGGCAATGGCGTCACCGGCGCATCCGGCGCTAATGCCGCGCGCGAAATCCTCAAGGACTTACGCTAGGTGCTGGAACTGTGATTTCATCGAGGCAAGAAGTATGAGTTCGCCGGTCCAAGGTAAACAAGAATCAACTGACCGCGCCCGCCTTCGCGCGCTCATGGCCCGCGAAGAGCAGAAATTCCTCGCTGACCACCCGAAGTCCGCCGCGCTCTACGAACGCGCGCAACGGTCCCTGCTCGGTGGCGTTCCCATGAACTGGATGAAAAAGTGGGCGGGAAAATGTCCGGTGTTCGTGGCCGAAGCGCACGGCGCGCATTTCACCGACGTCGACGGCCGCGATTATGTTGATCTATGCCTCGGCGACACCGGCGCCATGACCGGCCATTCCCCCGCCGCTGCTGCCGAAGTCATCGCGCGCCAGGCGCAAAAGGGAATCACCATCATGTTGCCCTCGGAAGATGCGCTTTGGGTGGGCGAAGAACTCGCGCGTCGTTTTGGTCTCCCGTACTGGCAGTTCACACTCACGGCGACCGACGCCAACCGCTTCTCCATCCGCATCGCTCGCGAAATTACCGGCCGCCAAAAAATTCTCGTTTACAACTACTGCTACCACGGCACCGTGGACGAATCCTTCATCTCGCTCCGCGACGGCCTCGCTGTCCCGCGCCGCGGCAATATCGGCCCGCCCATAAATCCTGCGGAAACCACGCGCGTCGTCGAGTTCAATGATCTCGAAGCGCTCGACGCCGCCCTTGCCCATCGCGATGTCGCCTGCATTCTCGCCGAGCCGGTAATGACCAATGTCGGCATCGTCCATCCTGACCCCGGCTACTGGGCCGCCGCCGCCGATCTCGCTCGCCGCCACGGCACGCTCCTCCTTTTCGACGAGACTCACACAATCTGCTGTGGCCCCGGCGGCTACACCCGCGAGCATTCGCTCAAGCCCGATCTCTTCGTCATCGGCAAACCCATCGCCAGCGGCCTGCCCGCCGGAACATACGGTTGCGGCGCAGACGTGGCCGAGCAAATCACGCGTCGCATCCAGCTCGAAGATTGCGACACCGGCGGAATCGGCGGCACGCTTGCCGCCAACGCGCTTTCACTTGCCGCCATGCGCGCCACGCTCGAGCACGTGCTCACGCCTGCCGCCTTCGAACACATGATTCAGCTTGCCAAACGCTTCACCGATGGCGTTGCCGCTGCCATCACCACTGCCGGTCTTCCCTGGCACGTCACGCGTCTTGGCTGCCGCGCCGAATATCTCTTCCATCCTCAACCGCCGCGCAACGGTGGGGAAGGCGCAGCCGCCGCCGATTTCGAACTCGAACGCTTCATGCACCTCTACGCTTTGAATCGAGGCATCTTGCTCACTCCCTTCCACAACATGGCTCTGATGTCTCCTGCCACCACGCCCGAAGACGTCGATCGGCACACGCAAATATTCACCGGCGCGGTCCGCGAACTCACTTCGTCCTAAAGCGGCTCGGCAGTATGTTGATAAATTCAATTTGCGTTGATTTATTCAGCGCTTGAACAATCACTATCGGCAAGCTTTCTGCAGCTATTGTCTGGCAATCCCCGCGACAACAAATGCTTTCCCGCCCACGCGGCGGAAAGCATGGAAATCGGCATTCGACTTGCATGTAAGGTGTGCAGCATGCCCCACATGGGGGATTTCAACGGAGGCGAGCATCCATGGCAACCAAGAAGAACCTGAAAAAGGCAAAGAAAATCGGATCCAAGAAGTCATTGCGGATGTTGCGGTAACATCAGGCCCAGGGCTTCCAGGCCAAATCAATGTCCCAAGGGGCTGTCGTATCATTTACGACAGCCCCTTGCTTCGGCTTGCCGTTTGCTTAATAAGCCGTGCCGCGCTTGTTCGGGGCCCTTAAGCTTGATAAGTCTCTGCGGCGCGGTGGATTCGCTCAGCTCATCTGAACCACGCCGGTTGCGCTCCCGCCTTGCGTCCTTCCTCTTGCAACTGGTCCATCTGCTTGTCCAGGTCCGACCTCTGCTTCTGCAGGCGTGTTAGTTGGCTCTGCCGGTCGTCCACGTAAATTACATTCTTGCCCAGTCCCGTCGAAGGATCGAACCCGCCATTTCCATACTTCTTGATTTCCTCTCTCACCTTATCGATTTGCTGTTCCACTGCCGCCATCTGGCTCAGCAGGCCTCGCGCCCTCGACCGCCAGTAAGCCTCTTCGCGGTTCCTCGATTGATCCCGGCTGTCCGGCACGTATTTATCCCCCGCGCCGCTGCCTCCCCGCGCATTTCCCTCTCCTACCACTGATACACCATGGCTTGAGAGTTTCGACATCTCCTCCTCCGTGTACACCTTCGGAGGGTCCTGCTTGGCTTTCTTCTCTCTCGCCTTCCGCGCCGCTTCAGCCAGAGAATCGGAAGGCGCTGCCGTCTGGGAATCAGCCTGGCTGGGTGCCTGAGATCCTGCCTGCGCTTCTTTCGAGGCTTGCGCCTGTATGTCACCCTTCGACTGCGCCTGCTCCTGCGCCTGACCGCGCATTGGTCCGGCGATAACCAGCGACATCACAATTACCAGCGTCCGGAAGGCGGACATTAATTCTTCGTTTCTCATGGGTGCTCCCACTTGCAAGGGTAGTAAGAAAACGCTACGCCCCGTGCCCATCCCAGTCAATTTCAATCCCGCCGCGCGTACCCAATCCACCACCACGCCACTCCCTATGCTATCTCGCCGCCAATTCAGCAAGTCCCTGATTGCACACACACCAGTTGGCCGCGCTCTAGACATCCATTCATTTTCGCTACAATCGTAGTAGTTATTCTAAGCTCCACTTGGGCCCACACTTTTGATTTCAATCGCCTGGAGGCGTTTATGACCAAACCAATTCTGGCAGGCATCGCTGTCGTCGCTCTGGGTGCAGGTGTTGGGAGTTACGCCCTTACTGCGGGCGCGCCTGCAGCTCCCAAAGGTGGCTGCCCAGCGCTGGTTGCCGCGGCTCCCTATGCGGCCAATTTCGTCGCCTATGGCGACTTATCCACCCTACGCAATTCATCTCTTGCCCATCAACTTAGCTCCGGGACCCGTGTTGGCCCGGGCTCCAATTCGGCGCTCCCCAGGGAGTATCAGGAATTTCTCAACGCCACCGATTTCCACGTCGAACGCGATCTCGACCACGTCCTGCTCGAAGGCTCCATCGAGTCCGCAGCAGGCGGCCTGATTCTCGAAGGCCATTTCGACCAGCCCAAGATTTCCGCCTACGTTGAAAAACTGGGCAGCAAGACCCACTACGAGTCCGGCGACGTCTTCCTTTTTCCGACCCACACTTCCACCGGAACTGTCGCGCTCATGTTTATCGGCCCCAACCGCCTTGCCATCACCATGGGCAAGTCCGCGGAGACTCAGGCATTGATCCTCGCCGACGCCACCCGCAAGTCCGACCCCTCTTCCCACGAAGAAATGTGTGAGCGAGCCGAGCGCGTTTCCGGTGCGCCCTTCTTTATGGTGGGGGATATTCCCAAGACCGGAGCGCTGGCCATGGCAGCAATGGCCGCGAGCAATCATGGCGGCGCCGCGGATCTGATCCAGAGCCTCGATGGTTGGGATTTCGCCACCTGGACCGATCACGACAATTTGAGAATGGAGTTCGAAGGCGAGTACGCCAGCCGCATCGACGCCATCAAAGCGCGCATTGCATTTGAAAAAGTTCGCAGCGAAATCCAGAAAGCCAGCGCGGAAACGAAATCAGTTGCCGCGGCGAATCCCGCCGTAGGCCCCGCGATGGATTCTCTGGTCAAGAATTTCGGCGTTGCGCTCGATGGCCGCTACCTCCGCCTGAGCACTTCGCTCTCGCAGTCTGACCTCGAAGGTCTGCAGCGCGCCGCTGCATCCATGGCCGCGCCCACTCAATCCATGCCCCGGCGCTGAAGCCGCTTCGCCACGCACAATCCGCGGGCTGATCTCGACCCTTGCCTTGACATCCCCGCGCGCCTGCCCTATGGTCTTGCTCAAGCAAGATACCGAAGGCCCGGCCCACGGACGATTCGCAGCAATTTCTGCTTGGGAGGTGCCCGATGCCGCTCGATCTCACCAGGATGACCGTAGTTGACCGCCCGGTTACACTCGACGAAGGCTTGAAAATCCTCGAACGCGACCAGCACCGCTGCCGCTACTGTGGACTCGACGGGCGCGCCAGCTTCGAAAACGCGCTGGTCATGTCCGTTGATTTCGTTGTTCCCCGCGCGCGCAAAGGCAAGAAGGACCCCGCAAATCTGGTGGCCTGCTGCCGTCCATGCAACATGATCAAAGGCACGCGCGTCTACGGCAGTTTCGACGAAGCCAGGAAACACGTCCTCGAGCAAAGAGAAATCCTGCGCAAAGCCTGGGAATCGAGGGCCAAGCGCTAGCACCGGCGCCCAAGAATTATCATCGCCCGCGCTACGCATTCATCTCAATTCCGAACTCGCGCATCGTCTCGGGCGTGCCACAAGGTATAATCCGTCGCGTTCATGACGCTCACGACCGGCACCAAGGCTGGCCCCTATGAAATACTTTCTCCGCTGGGCGCAGGCGGGATGGGCGAAGTCTATCGCGCCCGCGACACGCGTCTCGGACGCGATGTCGCCCTGAAAGTCCTCCCCGAATCCTTCGCTCGCGATAATGACCGCCTGCGTCGTTTCGAACAGGAAGCCCGCGCGGTTGCCGCCCTCAACCATCCCAATATTCTCGCTATCTTCGACATCGGCGAGCTCCTCGGCTCTCCCTTCCTGGTTTCAGAGCTTCTCGAAGGGGAAAGCCTGCGCGCCGTACTTGACCGCGGTCCTTTGCCGCAGCGGAAAACAATTGAATATGGCGTCCAAATCGCCCAGGCACTGGCCGCCGCTCACGAAAAGGGAATCGTTCACCGCGACCTGAAACCTGAAAATATTTTCGTCTCCCGCGACGGCCGCATCAAGATTCTCGATTTCGGATTGGCCAAGCTGGCGCAGACCGCCGCTGCCACGGAAGTTGAACCCGACAGCATCACCCGCACCAGTTCCCATACCGCCGCTGGAGAAGTTTTGGGAACTGCAAGTTACATGGCCCCGGAACAGGTCCGTGGCCAGCCTGCGGATCCTCGTACCGACATCTTCGCCTTCGGTGCGGTCTTGTACGAAATGCTCTCAGGCCGCCGGGCCTTCCGCCGCGACACTCCCGCCGAAACCATGACCGCAGTGCTGAGAGAAGACCCGCAGGAATTGACCGGCGCCGCTCAGTCTGTCTCACCGGCTCTGGATCGCATCATCCGCCGCTGCCTCGAAAAAAATCCCGAGCAGCGCTTCCAATCCGCTAGAGATCTTTCCTTCGCTCTCAGCGCGCTCTCGGGCACGGACGCCAGCGGCGCCGCTCGCGTCCTGGAGCCTCCTCGCAAGTCGTCGCTCCGCGTATGGCTTGCTGCCGCTGCTGTTCTCGTCGCCGCCTGCGCGCTCACTTGGTTTGTCGCCAGGCGACCTGCACCAGCCACTCGCATGCAGTTCGCCCTTCCCGTCCCCGGGGAAGTCAGCCACATGGTGCTCTCAAGCGATGGCTCCATGCTGGCTTTTGTCTCCCCTGAAGAAAACTCCGGAATTCCCATGCTCTATGTGCAGCGCATCGGTTCGCCAAGCCCCATCTTGTTGGCGGGAACCGAAGGCGCCAGCTATCCCTTCTGGTCGCCCGACGCCGCCTACTTGGGATTTTTCGCCAACGACCGTTTGCTGAAGGTCGCCGTTTCCGGCGGACCCGCTCAAGTCTTGGCCAGTGCATTCGCACCCCGCGGCGGAAGTTGGGGAACTCGCGGCGTGATTCTCTATTCGCCCAATGTCGGGATCGCGATTTGGCGCATCAACGCCGACGGCACGGGCGCTGCACCCCTGACGGATGCCATCTTTTCCAAGGAGGACCAGACCCATCGCTGGCCCGTTTTTCTCCCCGATGGAAACCACTTCTTGTTCTGGGCCGGCAACTTCGCCAATTCTCCCGATGATCATTCCAGCGGCATTTATGTCAGCTCCTTGGATAAAGAGAAAAAAGAAAAGCGCCTGGTTACTCTCGCTCGCTCCAGCTTCCAATACGACTCAGCTCACTTGTACTTTGCGGATAGCCAACGGCAACTTCTCAGCGTTCCCTTCGACCCTTCCAAGGCTGCTGTTTCCGGCAGTTCAACCATTGTCGTCAGCGCTGTGGGCTTCCAGCCGTCCACCTATTGGACTGCCTTCTCCGTCGCTCAAAATGGCACTCTCGTTTACAACACCAGCACCGGCGCTGTTCTTTCCCTGCTTACCTGGATGGACCGCTCAGGCAAGGATCTTGGACACATCGGAGATTCAGCGGTCATAGCCAATCCCACGCTCTCGCCGGACGGCCGCCGGGTTGCCGTTGACATCAGCGATCCAAAGGTCAACAGCGTCAATCTCTGGCTCTTAGGTGTATCCGAGGCAGGAAGCTCCCGATTCACTTTTAACCCCACCGAAGAAGTTGTGGGTGTTTGGTCGAGGGATGGCAACACCCTCGTCTACCGCGGCATTCCCCCCAGCGGATTAGCTTTGTTCATGAAGCGGGCTTCCGGACTCGAGCGCGAAAAAATCATTCTCGAGATGGGTGGCGCGGACGACTTGCTTCCCAATTCCTGGTCCGCCGATGGCAAGCAGATTCTTTGCTCCCTCATTAATGCCTCCGGATCCCACCTCGAGCTTGCCTCCGTATCCGGCGGAAGCTTGGCTCCCTTCCTCGCTTCCAGGTCCAATCAGAGTAACGGAATGATTTCTCCGGATGGCAAATGGGCTGCCTACGCCTCCGATGAATCGGGGAATTTTGAAATTTACGTCACCACATTTCCGGGCGCGGCGGGACGCTGGCAGGTTTCTCGCGGCGGCGGCACTGAACCTCGCTGGCGCGCCGACAACAAGGAAATCTTCTACATTGGCCCGAAAGCCATGTTGACCGCCGTCCCCGTCACCGCCACCGCCGACTCTTTCTCCACCGGCAATCCCACCCCTCTTTTCCAAATCCACGGCCGCGCACCCATCTCCTCCACTGACATCTTTACTTACGACGTCGCCAAAGACGGCCAGCGCTTCCTCGTCAATCGCTACGTCAAGCCGGACCATCTCGCGCCCTTAACCGTGGTCCTCCATGCCACTGCTGCTGAGCCATAGAACCGGGCGCGTCGCTTTGCGGCGCATATGCCCTGCGCCGGAATCGTTTGTGAGGGAATAGATTCTGCCGGCGCGAATTAGTTCAACCCTGTCTCCGCCGGTAGGTTGTAAAGAAAAGTTATGCGCAATCGAATCTCTTTTCCTCTGAACTCCCGAGGAAACGGGCTGAAAGGTGTGGTTAAGCGAATTGCAGAGATGGCGGCCTCATCTAACGGCCCAACCCTAGAACTCAACTCCACCTTCGGGCTGCCAGTCAGTTGCCCGTCCCTTTTGATCCCGAAGACTAGAATTACCTTTCCTTTTGTCCCCTGGAGTGCGCTATCTGGCATGTGGGCATACCAATTGCGCTTGACCGCATTCCAAGCCGCAAGAATGTACGGCTGAAATGCGATCCCGTTTGTGGGCGTCAGCATCAGTACTTGTGGGATAGATTGCAATTGAACATTCGGAGCGAAAGCAGGCGCGGCTACTTCTGGCTTGTTGATCGTGGACGGAGTGGAAACTCCTGTGACTGAGCCGCTCAATTTACCAGCACTGGAAGCATCTTCTCCTCCTGCAACACGCATTAGATGTTGAAGCCCCTCGAATACTTGGGTTCGAAACTCGGTGTACTGCGCGATCTGATCGCTTGGAACTTCCGCGCCACGGATATTCAATTCCAAATCAGCGGAAAGAGTCTGCATATCCAGCGATCCATTCGCACTAAATTCCGCAAAGTCCCGCACGATATGCACGGGCTTAAAGCTCGTGATGGACGGCTTGCCCGGCAAAATAAATTTTATCTTCAAGCCAAATCGCTCCGGTCCCGAAAGGGACAGCGATGTCTTGGAAGCTGGTGCCTCGGGAAGAACTTTGGACAAGATCTCTTGTACATCCGTTGCTGAAAGCTTTGGTTTTGAGGACGTCGTATTCGTCGACGCTTTGTCGGGGAGCGTCATGGTCATGTGAAGCTCCACGCGGTATGGCTTTGTCGTGTCGAAGGGATCGCCTGCTTTGAACTCCGAGATCTCTAGGTCGCTCTTCGGGTTGGCCTGCTTCGCGCCCAGGGACATTAATTTAGCAAACTGGGATGGGGGCATAGCAACCATGCCCGCTCTCAGCACCGCTTCGAGATCCCCCCGCGTTTCGAATGCCAGTTGCAAAGCTAGTTTTTTTTCTGTGATGCCGCCATTAACTTCTAGCATGTAATATTTTTCGATCTGAATCCTTTCGGGAGTTTTTTTCAATTCCGCAGGCCGGTGTGGGAATACGATCAAAGCCTGCCTCCCCCGGAGTTGAGGAAGCAGGTATTCAAATGGCGCTACCTGAGCGGTAGAATCCAGCCAGATATCCTCACCGCCGACCGAGACAAAGGTAATGGCGTGATCGAATTGCGAAGGGGTGGGCACCTCAGGGTCGATTAGGTAACTGCTGTTAATCAACGCCGTGGCGCTATGAATCCCTTCCGCTTCTAATAGGGCCTCGAGCAATGTCGCTTTGTCTTTGCAGTCGCCATAACGGTTCTCAAGGACTTCCGCGGCTGAGTGCGGTTGGTACCGGCCCACACCGAATGACAGGCTGACGTAGCGAATATTTCGTGTGACGTACTCATACAATACTTGAACCTTGGCGACGTCGGTCTTCGCATCCTTTGTAATCTCGTCGGCGTGGGACTTTAGATCTGCAGTCGGCTCTCGACGGTCCCGTTCCAGGTTCGAATACCATTTGCCGACCTGTTGCCAGTTTTCAAAAGAGGTAAAAGAAATGAAGTGCGAGGGAGCAGCCTGAGCGCCCCTGAGCAGCGATGCCACGTCGAACTGCTTGGCATTTAGCATTGGCGGAAGAGGAGTTTCCGAGGCGCGTTCATTCGTGGTCTTCCACGTGTAGATTTTGCGGTCACCCACGATGCGACTCGTGGGAGTCACATCCGGCGGGTTCTTTATTTTGATCTCTCGATTGGACGGAACACTCAATTCGACTTGTTCGTCGAGGCAGCGTGCGTCGTTGATAAACTTCCAGGACGACCAGAACTGTCCGGGTGTGAGCGGCTTCACCGTGGTATTCACGCTGGTGTATTCCAGAATGTCGCCGGCTGCGAGCCCTGACACTGTGACGTGCTTCTGCCGCGCATCGCTATAGATTGGCGCTTGCATCGCGATCGGAGCGCTCAGGTCCTGTATGGAGTCCGGCCCGGTAATGACCCTCTTCCCGTCGGGCTTAATCACTTGAACGTTCTCGATGTTCAGGCGTTCGTTCGCGCCGTTGTAGTCGAAAATCAGTTGCCCTAGTTTTTCGACGCCAAGGAGGGACTGAATTCGAATGCGAGCCCTAGTTTCGCGGGTTCCGGTGCCGTCATTTTCAAAGCGCAGTGTTCCGCGCACTGTTTCGTAAACGTAAGGTTCCTGCGAGACGTCGAAGGGTTTTGTTCCCTGCTGGATGTTTGTCTTGGGTTCCGGCCCGACCGGGGCAGGTGAACCTTGAGGCGACTCCGGGTGGTCCGAGGCAGAATCAGCCGAATTTTCACCTAGTGTGAAAATAACGGAGACAGTGGTATCCACCTCAACTGCCTCGCCGTTCAGCAGAATTGGCTTATAGGTCCACTGTCGGACCGCATCCATGGCGGCCTTCATCAACAGCGGCGGCCCGGATATGTATTCAAGTGCCTGTACCGATCCGTCTTTGCCGATGAGGCAGTGGAGCACGACAGTGCCGCTGACATGCGCTTGCTTGGCCACTGCGGGATAGACAGGCATTACCTTATGCGTTAGGCTCGCTGCAGCCACATTTCCGCCGATACGAATCCTGAGAGGTTTCTCTGCAGCCGCTTGCGATGATGACTCTTGAAGTGGCTCAGGCCGCGTTGAGTTGGCCGTCGGAGTCAGTGCCCCTCCGGAACCGTGAGCTCGGCCGATGGCAGTCGCGATCATGACGACCGCGAATGCTCCAGTGGTTTTCCTCCACCACGTCATTTGTCGCTCCCGGGATGCTGCACGAACACGCCCAAGTATATTAATTGGTTTATATCACTGAAACCCGGCTTAATCCCAAGCCGAAATCATCAAGTTCCCATTTGGCGCGACAATCGAAACCAATCAACTACCCAGGTACTATAACCTGTCCCCATTTCCTCAAAAACTGTACTCGCGTCCAGTAGAATTTTGCCCCCCGATTTGACATGCTAAACATGGAGATTTCTCAGATGACACGCACGACAGATCCTGCGGGGTGCTGGCCAGAGGATTCACTCACCACTATTCACCCGCCTGTCATGTGCTGGCCCAATGGGTCACTTAAAACTGAAATTCTAATCGGTAATGACTTACGAATAGAAATCGTTCCAACTTATAGAAAACAAACGAGAGCGGCCAGTTCTAATCGGTAATTTTTCCGGGGGTGCAGGAAGCATGAATAGATTGCTGATCGCGGTTCAGTCAACTCAAAGGAGAAAACCGTCCTCTGAACCTTCGGGAAATCCTGCCTGTGCGCGCAAGGGGAAGAAAGTGCCGTCGCCTTCCAGGAGTCTAATCGCAACACTCACGGAATTAGGAATCCGCACAACTTGCTCTAATACAAGGCCTTGCCAATTTCTAATCGCAACTAAAAACACCCTTTCGGAATTATCCATTCGTCCGTGCTGTCATACCCAGAATCGATGCAAAAGGCCTGGCCCATCCGCTTCCTCCCGCTTGTACCCGCCACACCGCGGCGCTAGAATGTTTCACTCAATCATCCAGCGAAACGCAATTCCGGGAGGCGCCATCCAATGACATCGCCAGCTACAACTCTCCACCGCGGGGAATTTCAGAACGAGCCGTTCACCGACTTCACCAAGCCGGAAAACCGCGCCGCCATGGAAGCAGCGCTGAAAAAAGTCAAAAGTGAATTCGGCCGTGAGTACCCTCTGGCGATCGGCGGCGAAAAAATCACCACGGCGGAAAAAATCAAATCGCACAATCCTTCTCACCCCGAAGACGTCATCGGAATTTTTCAGAAGGCCACCGTCGAGATGGCCAACCAGGCCGTCGAAGCCGCCAGCAAGGCTTTCAACCGCTGGAAGCGTGTCCCCGCCGAAGAACGCGTCGCCTGCGCTTATCGCGCCGCAGACATCCTGCGCAAGCGCCGCTACGAACTCAACGCCTGGCTCTGCTACGAAATCGGAAAGACCTGGCCGGAGGCCGACGCCGATATCGCCGAGTTGATTGACTTCTGCGAATACTACGGGCGCGAAGCTTTGCGCCTGGCCACTCCGCAGAAACTGACGCCCATGCGGGGCGAAAAAAATTACCTGAAATATATTCCGCTCGGCGTGGGCGTGGTCATTCCGCCCTGGAATTTCGCGGCCGCCATCATGGGCGGCATGACGCTCGCCGCCATCGTCACCGGCAACACCGCCATCGTAAAACCTTCGAGCGATTCGCCCACCATCGCGGCTCTCTTCATCGACATTCTTTTCGAGGCAGGGGTTCCGCGCGACGTGGTCAGCTTCTTCACCGGACCGGGCGGCACTGCCGGCGAAGCGCTGGTCAATCATCCGAAGACGCGCTTCATTGCTTTCACTGGCTCGAAAGAAGCAGGCCTGCGCATCAGCGAGCAAGCCTCCAAAAAAGCGCCCGGGCAGGTCTGGATCAAGCGCACCGTCCTCGAGATGGGAGGCAAAGACGCCATCGTCGTGGACGAGGAAGCCGATCTCGAAGCCGCTGTCGAAGGCGTCGCGCTTTCGGCGTTCGGATACCAGGGCCAGAAATGTTCAGCGTGCTCGCGCGCCATCGTCGCCGAAAAAATCTACGACAAGTTCCTCGAAAAACTGGTCGAGCGCGTGAAAAAAATGAAAGTCGGCAATATCGAAGATCCCGCGAATTTCATGGGTCCGGTGATCAACAAATCCGCCATGAATTCCATCCTCGATTACATCGAAGTCGGCAAGAAAGAAGGCCGCCTGCTCACCGGCGGAAAACAAGCCGGCACCGACGGCTATTTCGTCGAGCCTACCGTGATCGCGGACATCAGCCCCAAGGCGCGGATTTTCCAGGAAGAAATTTTCGGACCTGTTCTCGCCGTCACGAAAGCAAAAGATTTCGACGAAGCTCTGCACATGGCCAACGACACGGAATTTGGCCTCACCGGCGCCGTCTATTCGCAGAACCCGAAAAAAATCGAGCGCGCTGCCGAGGAATTTCATGTTGGCAATCTCTACATGAACCGGAAATGCACCGGCGCCATGGTCGGCGCGCATCCGTTCGGAGGGTTCAACATGTCCGGCACCGATTCAAAATCCGGCGGCCAGGATTATTTGCTGCTGTTCCTGCAGGCAAAAACCATTGCCGAGAAAATCGGTGCAACAAAATAAACCGCCGCGCCCGCGCACTCCGATCTACGCGCCGGCAGGCGGCTGAATTTTCGCTGCGGGCTTGTAACCGAATCCCCAGCGAAAAATCGCGTAAGCGATGGGGCCCGAAGCCAGCAGCCACGGCGCGTATTTGAAAACGTAGTCCTCGCTCTGCAGCACTTTTACCGCGCACAAAATCGCGGGAAAAATTAAAATGTAGGCCATGCCGAAAGCGCCGCCGGGAATGCGAAAACTTCGCGGCGCGTCCGGAAGTTTCCGCCGCATCTGCCCCGCCGCCAGCACCGTCAGCAGCGTGGTCGCGATGCGTGTCCAGATGTAGATGTTCACCAGGTCTTCCACGTTGAATCGCGCCAGCACGCAGTAAACAATTGCCGACAGCGTGATGGCATGCGCCGGTGTACGAAAGCGCGGATGGATTTTTCCGAGCCAAGCAGGCAGGTAGCCGTCTTCGGCCATGGTCGCGGGGATTCGCGTGGTGTAAAGAATTGTGCTGTTCGAGAGAGAAAGCGTGCCGATCATCGCAGCGATCAGCATGGCCGCGCCCAACCATTCGCCGCCGATCAGCCGCGATGCGGTGACGATGTAATTCGTTTGCCATTCCTGCCAGTTTCCGAGGACTGCGAGCGCCAGCGTGGTCGGCAGAATGTAGGTGAGAACGTTCATCGGCGTGTTCCAGGCGAGCAGGCGCACGAAAGTCTGCTGCGGATTTTTCATCTCGCCGGTCATGCTCGACAGTTGTTCGTACCCCGCGTAATTCCACATCGCCAGCGCCAGACCTTTTCCAAAGACGCTGCCGAGCGGCTCAGTGGGAGGAACGAACGGAAGAAATGGATTGTGATGCCAGTGGAAAACGGCGACGATGCAAAGCCAGGCGACCGGTATCAGCACCGCGACAAGCAGCGCCACGGAAAGCCATCCGGCAATCTGAATGCCACGAGCATTCAAGTACGCGAGGAAACAGAGTGCCACACAGGCGCCTGCCCACTTCACGTTTCCAGTGAGCCACGGAAAATAAATGCTCAGATAATCCATCAGCAGCACGCCGTAAAGACTGTTCAACAAAAATGTGCCAGCCCAATTCCACCAACCGCATTGAAATCCCCAGAAGTCGCCAAACGCCGCGCGGCTCCAGCGGTAAAATCCGCCTTGAACGGGAAGCAGACTATTCAACTCCGCGGCTGCCAGGGAAATGGGAATACTCCAAAACAAGGGCACGACCGCAAGAAAAAGAATCGCCATCCCGGGGCCGGAGTCGTGGAAAATTCCTTCATAACCAAACGGACCACCGGCGGTGTATCCATAAAAGAGAGCCAGCAGCGGGATGAAACCAATCTGGCGGAGCTTCACGGCGCCGGTTTTATTTTCTCGTTCGTTTTCTTCGGAAGGTGTGGGCATCGAGCCGGTGTGCAATGGCCGGCATGATATGAGAGCAGTCCGGCGTTTTCAATGACAAAGAAAATATTAGCTTGACGCCGCAGGGACGCCGGTTAGAGAATCCCGCTCGTTTCCCCCGCACTGCACGACTGCCCCTGTTCAGGAGTTTTCAGTGCGCCGAATATTCGCGATTCGATAGCAAGTCGCGGTGGCGGCGAATTCACTTTGCCGCCGGAGAATTATGCGTGAGGGGGCAAATAGGTGCCTTTGGGTTTCCAGTTGCATTAACCAAAGTGCGATCTTGGGTTCGCAATCACAATTTGACGTGCGTTCTGCTCTTAAGTCCAATCTGGACATGACGATAACTTGCGCGGAGGGGTGTGACCATCCCTTGCGGAAGCTGATTGGATGGCCGGAATGCGCAAACTTTTTCTCTTTTGAGGGCACCATAGCCGAATCCGCTGAACTTGGTTTCGGTGCGTAACTCCGACCAGCGGCCCCTGGCGACCGATCTGCCGCTGAATTAGGCGATAACAAATGAGAGGTTTCATCATGCGACGGACTGCCATTCTTGCAACCTTGATTCTATCGAGCGCTTTTGTGACGCAGGCCCAGGCGCCGAACGCGATTGCGAAACCCGAAGCGGGCGAGACAAAGCCAAGCATTTCGCCGAAGGCTGTCGGCATTCCACTTTTCTTCGAGGCCAACCAGGGCCAGACCGATTCGCGCGTCAAATTTCTCACGCGCGGCAACGGCTACACGCTTTTCATGACGCCGACGGAGACAGTGCTTGCGGAATCCGGCACTCGCGTGATCGGAAACAAGGAAGGTTTCGGCGCGGCGCCGGAATTCAAGTCCGTACCCGCGGGCGCATTGAGGATGCAACTTATCGGTGCGAATCGCGCGCCAGCGATGCGGGGGAGTGAGGAATTACCCGGCAAACTGAATTACTTGATGGGCAATGATCCGGCGCAATGGCACACCGGAGTGCCGTTGTTTTCGAGAGTGCAGACAAACCAAGTGTACCCGGGCGTGGATTTGGTATTTCACGGAAATGAGAGAGCGCTGGAATACGATTTCGTTGTTGCGCCGGGCGCGGACCCGAATCAAGTGGCATTCCGCATCCGCGGAGCGAAGCGAATCGAGATTGATTCTCGCGGAGATCTAGTCCTGCACACCGCTGCTTCGGAATTCAGGATGCACAAGCCGGTGATTTATCAGGCCGACGGCGCTTCGCGGAAACCGATTGACGGCGGATTTATTCTCAGCGCAAAAAATGAAGTTCGATTTCAACTTGGGGCATATGACCGCACGCAAGAGCTGGTGATTGATCCCGCTATTGGTTTCTCGTCATTCTTGGGAGGCGCGGGATTTGATATTGGGAATGGGTTTGTTGTGGACGACAGTACCCCAGGCAGTCCCAAACTGTATGTTTCGGGCGAGACTTCGGACTCCGCAAGTTTCACCGAGCCAAAGACGATAATCGGTTCCGGCACATCGACTACAGCGCCCATAGTGACCGAAGTGGGATTTGTCGCCAAGATCGATCCGACGGTAACAGGAGCCGCATCGCTCATTTATCTTACATTCATCGGGGGCAAGACGCCGTTCCAAGCCGCGGACGGCAGCTGTTTTAGCGGTGTTATTTGGCTGGCGCTGGACAAGACTCAAGGCGCCGCGAATGTGCAGCCTGTTCTGGGCGCGCAGACGACCTGCAGCGACTACCCCACAACGACGACGATCAACCCGGTGACAGCTCCCTCGCAGAGTGACATTGCAGTTGTGGCCACACGGCTCACCACTAGCGGTGGGGCGGTGGATAAATCCGCAATGATCGGTGGTAACGGTCAAGTTTCAGGATCATTTGTATCGGTGGGAATAGGAGGAGAGGTTTTAATCGCCGGCGCTACCTCAGCCACCAATTTGCCTGTAAAAAACGCGTATGTGAGTACGATCAATAACGGCAACGCTGGGTTTGCCGACTGCTTCGTGGCCAAGCTCGAACGCTCAGACTTAGCAGCGACCTATCTGACGTACACGAATACCGGGGGAGGAAGCACGCAACGTAAGTCGTCAGGCTGCGGAGCCTTTGACGATGCGTCCGGAAACATTCTGGCCGGCGGGAACACGGTATCCGCAACGGCCTTCAATTTAGGGCCGGGCGGCGCGAGCCTGGCGAACGGCTTTGAGCCGACGTTTCCGGCAAATGCTACAGAAGCCACCTGGGCCATGAAGCTGAACCCGAATTTGAGCGGCACCAGTCAGTTGTTGTTTGCCACGTATTTCGCCGGCGGAGGAAAGACGGCAGCGACAAATGGGGCCTTCGATCTCGGCAATGGCATTGTGGCCATCGTGGGCAGGACAAACTCGAACACCGCCATCGGCGACATTCCGCTGAAGAACGCGTTTCAAACGCAAAATAAAGGCGCTGGAACTACCAATGGGCAGACTGGCTATCTTGTCGTCGGTGATACAACCAAAACGGGCGCGGCCAGCCTGGTATGCTCCACATACTTTGGAGGGTCCTCGGGAAACGACATCATTGGCGGAGTTGGATATGACGCGGGGGATCCCACGAATTTCCGGATTCTGCTTAGCGGACAAGCGGTTTCAACCGATTTTCCAGTAATGAATGAAATTCAGCCCTACGTGGGAGCATCCGGGAGCCCAGACGGATTTGTTTCCGTGCTCAGCGTGCCGCTTCCCGGCCAGGCATTCGCCGCCAGTCTGGTTTTTTCGACCTTCATCGGTGGAAGTAATCCGCCTGCCCAAATCAATACGGTCCCGCCCACAATCCTAGAAGACGACAGAATCACCGGCGTTGGCGTGGATTCAAGTCACACGATTTATGCGGTGGGAAGCACAAACTCGCCGCAGGGATTTTTCGCCAATACGAATCCGGCCACAGCGGTTAATGGTTTCCAGACGTCTTGCGCCAGTTGCGGCGGAGCGACTGCGTTGGATGATGTGGTGATTTTTTCGATTAAGACCGGCGGCTCGGCTACCTTGAATTCGATTGCAGTCACGCCCACGTCCGCTTCAATTCCCGCAGGCCAAACGCAGCAATTTCATGCCGTGGGAAATTACAGCGACGGAACCGAGCAGGATCTTACGAATACGGTGGCTTGGAGCACGGTACCCGGTGGCATTGCAACGATGAGCACGGTCACCCCGGGACTTGCCATGGGAGTCGCTCCCGGCGTAACGGCCGTCACGCCAACTCTGGGCTCGACGCCGGTCTTGAACACTGGAAGTCTGACAGTGACCGGTGGCGCGGTGGCCACGCACTTCTCCGTTGCGGCGCCATCGACAGCGACAGCCGGGACGGCAATCAACATTACAGTGACGGCGCTGGACGCTTCGAATCACACAGTAACCGGATACGCCGGCACAGTGCACTTCACAAGCACGGACGGCGCAGCAACTTTGCCTGCCAACGCGACGCTGACGAGCGGCGCGGGAAATTTCCAAGCGACGTTAAAGACAATTGGACCGCAGACAATCACTGCGACTGATACGGTGAGCGCTTCCATCACCGGGACAAGTGGCTCGATCACGGTAAGTGCAGGGGCGGCCACGCACTTCCTGGTATCCGCGCCAGCGACTGCAACGGCTGGAACTCCGATCAACTTCACGGTGACAGCAAAGGATGCGGCGAACAACACGGTAACAACCTACGCCGGCACGGTGAACTTCAGCAGCAGCGACGCGGCGGCAACATTGCCGTCGAGCGACGTGGGGTTGACAAATGGAGTAGGGAATTTCCAGGCAACGTTGAGGACGGCAGGACCGCAGACAATGACTGCGACGGACACGGTGACGACCTCGATCACGGGGAGTTCCGGCACCATTACCGTAAGCGCAGCCGCGCTCGTTTCGATTGCAGTGACACCGGCGAATCCGTCAATTGCAAAGGGCAGGAAGCAGCAGTTCACGGCGACGGGCACATTCAGCGATAACTCGATGCAGAACATCACGAACTCAGTGACGTGGGCTTCAGCCACCACATCGGTTGCGACGATCAGCAACACGGTCGGAAGTCAGGGCCTGGCGACGTCCATAGGGACGGGGACATCGACGATATCGGCGACTATGAGCGGCATCAACGGCTCGACAGTACTGACGGTCGGGCCGGCGGTTCTCGCCTCGCTCAACGTTACGCCCAAGAATCAACAGATTGTGGTGGGCAGCACGCTGCAGTTCACGGCCACCGGCACTCTTACCGATGGAACCATACAGGACTTCACCAAGACGGTGACTTGGAGTTCGCTGAAGCCGACAGTGGCAACGATTAGCAACACCGATCCCACTCAGGGCTTGGCGACAGCAGTAAGCACGGTGAACAGCCCGACGGTGATCACTGCAACTCAAGGCAACATCAGCGACTTGACGCAATTGGGCGTGATTGCTGCTCCGACTTTCGTTTTGACTATTACCGAGGCTGGCAGTGGCGCCGGGACGGTGATCAGCAGCCCGGCGGGGATTAACTGTCCTGCGCAGTGCACGGCGAGCTATGCCTCCGGAACACCAGTGACGTTGATTGCCACACCGGCCACGGGCTCGAGCTTTGCGGGTTGGAGCGGGGCGTGCACGAACACGACGGGTACATGCGCCGTGACGATGACCCAGGCGCAAAACGTCACGGCCACATTCACTGGTGCAGTGCTGCAGTTCACGCTAACAGTGACAGATGCGGGCACGGGTGCTGGTACAGTGACAAGTCAGGCAGGATTGGCACCGACGATTAGCTGCACCACCGGTTCGGCGACTGGCTGTTCAGGCAGCTACAACTCGGGCACGGCGGTGACGCTAGCCGCGGCGTCGGCGACCGGATCTACGTTTGCAGGATGGAGCGCGCCGTGTGCCGGGAGCACGACCGCAACGTGCTCATTCACGATGCCAGCCTCAGCGCAGAACGTGACGGCTACGTTCAGTCTCAGTACCGGCCCGACGCTGGTGTCGATTGATATATCGCCGACGAACCCCACGGTTGGGCCGGGGCAAGTGCTGCAATTGACCGCGCAAGGGAACTTCAGCGATGGTTCGACGCAAAACCTGACGACCTCAACCACGTGGGCGACCAGCAGTCAGACAGTGGCAACGATCAGCAATGCAGCCGGGACGCAAGGGCAACTGACGGGCGTCGCGGGAGGCACGGCCACAATCACAGCTACGTCCGCGGGAGTGACCGGGCAAGCATTTACGACCGTCAGTTCAACTCCGTTTATGGCTCCCTCGCAACTGTTCTTCACGGAAGCGACGCTGGGAATGAAGAGTCCATCGCAGACGACCACGTTTACTAATCCAGGACCCGGCGCAGTTCAAGTCTCGGGCGTCAGCGCAACAGGGAGATTCCCGAACGATTTCAGCCACAACGCCGATTGCGGCACGGTAGCCGGTCCGGGAACTTGCCCAATTAGTACGGCATTTACGCCGAGCACCGCCGGGCCGGAAACGGCTGATCTCCTGGTGGCCTCGAATTCTGCTGCCAGCCCAACCGTTGCACACTTGACTGGAAACGGCAGCATTCGGCAGCTTGCGGGATTCACGTCGAATGTGCTTCCACCGAACGATGACAGTTCGACCGGCTCAGTTACTCTGCCGTTCACGATTAATTTCTTTGGGACGAATTTCAGCTCTCTGTTTGTAAATAACAACGGAAACGTTACCTTCGGGCAACCTCTGTCGACATTCACTCCGTCTGGTCTGAATTCCAACAACGGTGGGATTCCAATCATTGCGCCGTACTGGGCGGATGTGGACACCTCGGGCGTGGGCTCGAATGTGGTGACTTACGGAAACGACACAGTGAACGGCCACGCTGCGTTTGGTGTGGATTACCAAAATGTGGGCTACTTCTCCTCACATGCCGACTTGCTGAACAGTTTCCAGGTGATTCTGATTGATCGCTCAGATACTGGAGCAGGCAATTTCGACATCGAATTCAATTTCGACAAAGTTCAATGGGAGGCCGGGGATGCCAGCGGTGGGACAGGCGGGCTTTGCGGCGCACTTCCTTTGACGCAATGTACTCCGGCGGCGGTCGGCTATTCGAATGGAAGCGGAAATTCGGGGACAAATTTCCAGTTGACTGGATCTTTCGTGGCCGGAGCGCTCCTTGATGGCGGGCCGGCGGCGACATCGCTAATCGCTAATGATCTGAACAACTCCACACTGGGCCGGTACCTGTTCTCCGTCCGCAACGGCACGGTGCAAACCAATAAGTTGACATTGACGCTAGCGGGCACCGGCACGGGAACTGTGAAGGACAACACCGGGCAGCTCACTTGCAGCGACACAGGCGGCGGCCAAAGGATGTGCACTGCGAACTACCCAACCGGCACGCAATTGGTTTTGACCGCGACGGCGGACACAGGCTCCACATTCACAGGTTGGGACGCACCCCCGCCGTGCTCCGGCACCGGTACTTGTTCCTTCACCATCACGCAGGACACGAACATCACTGCGACATTTACGTCTGGGAACGTGACGCTGCAATCCATCACAGTGGCGCCGGCAGCGGCATCCATTGGCGTCGGGGCCGCGCAGACGTTCACAGCGACGGGTCATTTCTCGGATGGATCTACCGGACCGGTGGCGGTGACCTGGTCGTCGGGAAACACGGCCATTGCGACGATCAATGCGAACACCGGCGTGGCAACAGGCGTGACAGCAGGTGGGCCGATCACAATCACGGCAAGTTCGACGCAGACGGTGGGGATCATGGGGACGGCGCAGTTGACGGTTACTCCACCGCAACCCACTCTGGTATCGATTGCTGTGACGCCGGCAAATGCGACGGTGGTTGTTGGACAGAGCCAGCAGTTCACCGCAACCGGAACATTCTCGGATGGCACAAAGCAAGACCTCACGGCGTCTGTGGTGTGGGCTTCGTCGAACACCGAATCGGCGACGATCACGGCGGGCGGCCTGGCCACCGGTTTGACGGGTGGGACGAACACCACCATCTCCGCCACCAAGGCACAGGGCAATGCGAATATCGTTGGAAGTACGATGCTGACCGTAACGACTGTGCCGTTTGTTCTGACCATCACACCTCCGGCAGGAGGGACTCAAGGAACGCCGTTTACGGTGTCGCCGGGTGGGAGTCTCGCAGTTGGACTGGTGCTCTCAGCAGCGTCAGGCTTCAGCGGGACCGTTACTTTCACCTGCGTGAGCAACGCTCCTCAATTCCTGACCTGCGCACCGGCTCCGAATTCTGTGACGCTCTCGGGGAACACGCCCAAGCAGGTGGCGATTGTGATGAACACTTTCTGCCAGGGCGAAACACCGATCTACGGGCCGGGGCCAGGAGGATTCGGAGGCGGGTTGGCTCTATTGCTGGCGGCGGTGATGCTCGGAAGTATTGCCTGGGCATACCGGACGCGACCGCAATGGGCGCTTTCGTTTGCGTTGTTGATGTTGATCGCGCTGGGAGGCGCAGCGTGCAGCAGCCCGGCGAGCGGACCAGCGGGCCGCACTCCAGCGGGGAATTACACTCTAAACATTACGGCTACTGCCGGAGGCTCAAGCCAAACCGTTCAAGTGCCGGTGCAGGTGACGAACTAAGGAATCAGGCGGGTTGCTCTCCGGATGAGGGCGGCCTGGGGAGTTTGTGCAAGTGAACTGAATCAAGCAGGTGTCACATCGAAGAGATGCGCTTGACCAGCCTCGCGACGCACGAAGAGTCCAATGTTGTGAAGTTCGTCGCCATTGCGCAGATAGCGGTCCTCACTGAGTTGATCGTGGAAAATATAGTTCTGCGCGGGTGATACGCGGTCGCCAAGTTTCACGCGGCCCTGCGATGCGTAGCCTGCCAGGTTCACAACGATTACCTTCCAGGTGTTTTTTAACCGCCACTCGTAAACAATCAAGTTCGATGAAGTATCGTCGGAATCGGGCGCTACTTCGAGAAGATTCCATTCTCCTGCGTGAAACACCTCTTCATTCGCAATCGCCAGCACTTTGCGGAAGAAATAAACGCTGGCGGAGTCGGGGATTTCTGCTGCAGGAATTCGCAGTGTGATGGGGAGGCGGATTTTCAGCCCTTCGAGCTCGCCCTGGTGGTAGAAGCGCATTCCAGGCAGGGTAGCCATAAGAGTTCCGACAGCCGGCAGGCGCTCGTTGCCAAAGACGGCTGCGCGCCGGGGTTCATCGTGATTCTCGAGAAAGCGCGCGAGGCGGGTTTGATAGGCCTGCTCGCCGGAGATGCGCGCGCGGACCGCGCTGATGTTGCTGTCGCGGACCGCATCATAAATTTCCTTGTCGTATGCAAACGAGAAGCCGAGATCGAGGAGGCGTGGTTCTGTGTTCCAGTAGGCTTCCGCGAGAAGAATCAGGCCGGGTACGGTTTGGTGGGCCTCCGCCCAAAATTCTTTTTCGGGAGGCTTTGCATCATGGAGGAGCCGGCCCCAGATACTTGCGAAAATATTGTTCAAATGAAGCATAGCCATGTCGCAGCGGAGGCCGTCGCAATGGTTTGCGATATTGCGTAGATCGGCGAGTTGAGCGGCACGCATGGCGGGGTTGAAATGATTCAGTTGTGCTACGTCTTTCCAGGGCGGGAAATATGGATCCCGCGCAAGCGCGAGATAGTGGGTTCCTTCCGGCGTATTGACTGGGAAAAAACTGGCCGGATTTTTTTCGAAATCCTCCGCGGTGCCGCGGACATAAAATTCGGGATGCTCGTGGGTCCAGGGGTGATCGAAAGCAGTGTGGTTGCCGACGAAATCAAGAAACAGCGCCATCCCCAGCCTGCGGAGTTTTTCCCGAACCCGATCGAGTGATTGCCAGGAGCCGATGCGCGGGTCAGGAACGTACTGTGCGACCGCGTAGGGAGAGCCGATTACATCGGTTGGTTTCCATCCTGGGAGGGCTTCGTTATACCCCGCAAAATTAGCGGTATCTTCGAGGGCGACACGCCGAGACTCCGGGCTGCGCTGCCAAATGCCCATAAGCCAGACGGCATCGAATCCCAATCGCGCGATTGCAGCCCACTCACTATCCGGCACGTCGGCAAGAGCGATGCGACGACACAGGCTTGCCGAGAGCTGTTCAAGCCATACCCAGGTATTGATTTCGTAAAGGTGCGGATGGTCGCGGAGAGGGAAGGCGGGCAGCGCAGTGCTTTCAGACGGCATAGCGCGTTTGAGACTAGCGGCCACTTTGGAAGATGTCAACGCGCACGGTGGAGAGAAGGCCGGAGTCGCCCTTTGCGACGCCGGGCCGCTGGACAAAATAGCGATTAAGTGACAGAGTACATTCCGTCCAGCCTGGGTTGCTCGGAATCGGCCCTAATTTCCGCGGTCAGGAGGAATTAGAATTATGGTGAAGCGTCTGATGATTTGCATGGGCTTGCTGTTTTTCGCGGCGGGTATCGCGTTCACAGGACAGCAGGATACCGGGAAGCAGGGAACATGGACTGGATTTATCACTGACGATATGTGTGCCGCGAAGGGCGCCAAGGCTGAGCATGCGGCATGCGCGACGAAGTGCGTGAAAGAGCACGGAGCGAAGTATGCGCTCTACAACGCTGAGGATAAGAAAGTTTACATACTGGACCCGCAAGAGAAGGCCGCCGAACATGCCGGCCACGAAGTGACTGTGGCTGGAAAAGCGGACGGCAACACGATTCACATCACGTCCATAACCATGAAAAAGGGCAGCTAGCGATTCTCTGGATCGAATCGATATACACCCATCTCCGCGAAAGTTTTTAGTGAGTGAACGGGCAGGGCCATTGGTCCTGCCCGTTTTCATTGGTGCTTGCGAACGCACGCTGGGCGTTTGCTATACTGCGCCACCACATTGAAATTAATTCCATCCCAAGGAAAAGTGCTGCCATGAATCTGCGATGGCTGATGATTGCTTCGCTTGTGCTCGCGGTATTGCCCGGCGTCGCTCGCGGGCAAAATACGTCCGTGAAAAAAAACGCGCCGCCTGCCTTTCGGAAACTCGAGGTGAACGATTACTTCCGAATTAAAGAGGTTGCGGATGCGCAGATCAGCCCGGAAGGGAAGTGGGTGGCGTACTCGGTGAAAACGCATGATCCGGTAAAGGATGCGAGCGAGCAGACAATCTGGATGGTCAGCACAAACGGTGGCGAGGCGATTCCGCTGACTGCAGAAGGAGCTTGCGCATTTCATCCGCGCTGGAGTCCGGATCAGAAATATCTGGCATATCTACGCGAGCCGGGAGCGTGCGGCAGCGACACCTATGCCGAGGGGCAAGTGTGGCTGCTGAATCGGGCGGGAGGCGAGCCGGTGCAGCTTACTCACACGGCTGAAAATGTGGACGACTTTGCATGGTCGCCATCAAGTGACCGGTTAGCGCTGGTGCTGCGAGATGCGGCGCCAGAAGAATTGGGAGGAGCGGATACGAGGTCCGACGACATTGCGAGATCGGAGGCCAAACCTCAGCCTTGGATAATCGACCGCCTGCACTTCAAGGAGGATGAACTGGGATACCTCGATCACCGACGCACGCATGTCTATGTTTTCATGCTAAACGGCGAAAAAGCTAGGCAGATTACTTCTGGTGATTACGATGACTCGGCCCCAGCGTGGTCACCAGACGGGCAATCGATCGCATTTGTAAGCAATCGCAGCGAAAACCCGGACAGCAATTACAACACGAATATCTGGGTGGTGGCGGCGGACAATACGGACCGCGGGAAGAATCTGCGGCGTGTGGCGGCAAACGCTGGGACGGATGATTTTCCCGCATGGTCGCCCGACGGCAAATGGATCATTTTTGCCAGCCAGATTGTGCCCAGCCTGCTGGAGCGCGCAACGTTTCACCTGGCGATTGCACCGGCGACGGGCGGGGAAGCAAAACTCTTGACCCAGGCGCTGGATCGCAATGTGACCGCGCCGCATTTTTCCCCAGATGGAAAGTGGATTTATTTTCTTGCGGAAGATGATGGGACGCAGAACCTGCTTCGCATGGCCATCGAGGGTGGTGAAATCACGCGGCCAATCGGCGGACGGAGGAAGGTGGATTCGTTTTCCATGTGTGATGACGGATCGATAGCCGCCACGATCAGCGAGCTGGGGTTGCCAGATGAGGTGAATGTCCTGCCAGTGAAAGGCGAGCTCCGGCGTTTAACAACGACGAATGATGCATTGATGTCGCAAATTCGACTAGGGGATGCGGAGTACGTCCGTTTTAAGGGCAAGGACGGCACGCCCGTGGCGGGCTACCTATACAAGCCGCCGGAGTACATTCCGGGGAAAAAATATCCTGCAATCTTGTGGGTGCACGGCGGGCCGGTGATTGAGTTTTTTGACGAATTTGATTTTCGCGCTCGACTACTCGCTGCGAACGGTTACGTCGTTGTGATGCCGAATCCGCGTGGGTCATCCGGCTACGGCCAGGCGTTTAGTGCAGCGACGAAAGCCGACTGGGGCAACAAGGATATAGAGGACGACTTGGCGGCAATGGACTATGCCGTGGCGCAAGGACTCGCCGATCCAGACCGCCTCGGGGTAGGAGGGCACTCGTATGGCGCGATCTCGACAAACTGGATCATCACAAAAACCAACCGCTTCAAGGCCGCGATATCCTATGCAGGCAATTTCCTGAACTATTCGAATTTCGGGCACGACGAATATTCGAGGGAGTGGAAAACCGAGCTGGGGCTGCCATGGGACACAGGCGCGCTGTGGGAGCGACTATCTCCCTTTTCCGGCGTCACGAAGATCAAGACGCCGACGCTAGTCATTGGCGGGGATCAGGACTGGAATTGTCCTATCGTCAATGGCGAGCAGTTATACCAGAGTCTGAAATGGTTGGGAGTCCCGACGCTTCTGGTGGTATATCCCGGGGAAACCCATGAAATCGCGCGCCCGTCGTTTATCAAAGATTATTACGAGCGGTACCTTTATTGGTTCGGGCACTACATAAAAGGCGAAGGGCCAGCCGTACCTCCAGCGAAGCGGCCCGCCGATTGAAACCCCCATCCGTGAATACTTCAGCGCTTCGTGGCATTGTCGATGAAACTCCCCACGTTGCTTTTTAGCTTCGCGAGATCATCGGAATGCAAGTACATCATGTGGCCCGCGGTGTAGTAGTCGAGATGGATGTGGCCTCTGAGCTTCTCGGGCAAGCCAAGATGATCCATGGTGTATTCGGTGGCAAAAAACGGTGTAGCCATATCGAAGTAGCCATTCTCAACCTGGACCTGCAGATGAGAATTTTCGAGCATAGCCTCGATTAAATCGCCCTCGACATTCGGCGCACCGGGAAAGAAGGATTGGTTTCCCAGAGTGCGCTTCCAATCCCAGTTGCGGCCGATCTCGCCATTGATGGTCTCGTAGTTTTTTTCCGGACTGTATTTCAGATCTTCACGAACGTAGCTATTGAATCCGGCGGTAAAGGCGCCCGCGACTGCGGAAAACGAAGGATCATATTCGAAATTTTCCGTCAGTAAATCGTAGGTGGGACCGGAAAAGCGCGAATCGTAACGTCCGATCGTGAGCCCGCGGCTGCGCTGGAGCTCGGCATTGAATTGTGAAAGTGTGACGCGCAGGTTGGCCCTGGTGAGATAGTCCTCACTCAGGCCCGTGAACCGCGCCAGCTTTTTCGCGACTTCACTTTTTTCAGTGTCGGACAGCTTCGAACCTTTCATCAATGCAGAGGCGTAGTCGCCAGCAGCATACTGGCGAGCATCGGCGAGAAAGGCTTCCAGATTGTCCGGGCGGTCCTTCAAAACTTTGTAGTACCAGGCCGAAGCGGCATAGCTGGGTAAGTAAAAAATATAGGACATATCGTCGCCGGCCAGGAAACCCAGAGTGCGCAGGTCGAGAACATTGGAAATCAGCACCATCCCATTGATGTACAGCCGGTCATGCGTTTGCAGATAATCGCCGAGGGCGACAGAGCGGAACGTTCCATAGCTTTCACCGATCAGAAATTTCGGTGAATTCCAGCGGTTGTTGCGGCTGACATAGGTGGTTATGAATTGCGCCAGGGACTTAATGTCCTGGTCAACGCCCCAAAAGTCTTTGTTCTGCGCTTTGCCTACAGGACGGCTGAAGCCCGTGCCCACCGGATCGATGAAGACAAGATCCGCCTTGTCGAGCAGGCAGTCCGTGTTGTCCACCAGCTTGTAAGGAGCGGGCGGAGTGGCGGCAGCATCGGCGGTGACCACGCGGCGTGGCCCGAATGCACCCATGTGGAGCCAGATGGAGGAAGAGCCCGGGCCACCGTTGTAGATGAAAGCGATGGGTCGCTGGGTGAGATCTTTCGCATCGGTGCGAGTGTAGGACGTTGAATAAATACTGGCGGTCGGCTCACCTTTGTCATCTTTGAGGAGAATTGTCGAGGCCGTGGCTTTGTAAGCGATCGCCTGTCCGCCCAGGTGAATAGAGTGCTCGGTTACAGAAGATTCTTCTTTCGGCGGCGTTTCTGAAGCAGGCTTGGCGTCGGCTGGTTTTCCTTCAGGGGGCTTCGCGTCCTTGGCCGGCTCCTGTGCAGCAACGTGCGCCGGAAAGCTGAGGTTCAGCACCAGCATCACCGCGCTGAGACCGAGAGCCTTTTTCAACGCATCCATGTCGAACATGATTGTCCCCCTTGTGGAACCATTCTTAGACGGATGAAAACGCCGAAGGATTCTAGGGGTTGCACGGGAAAATTGTCAAAGCCAGTCGGGGAATGCGCTAGCTCCGCGAGCGTCGCTTGCCAAGGATTAATGCCGACTTATTGCAGAGCCTTCATCTTGGACATTCGGGCGGGACAAAGACCAAAGTAATTTCCTTGGTGTCCGTGTCGGAACCAGCGACAGTTGTTGGCGGCGCATCCAGACGCGCGGGCACCGTGCATTCTTCATCCGCGCCATCCGTCCCGGAAGTACGATTGCCGCCTCGGTGCCGCAGCGGCGCATGTTGCGGGTCAAGGTCTTCCCAGGCGGTAATCGTGTATTGGGCGGCTTCGAGCAAGGTGAACTGATAAACGCCCTCTGCGATTTTTTGCGCCGCCGGATTTTCCCCCTGTTCCGCTTTGGCCATCACCGTAACCTCTCCAGGCGGGCGGCCATTAGGCCATTTGAGCTGCACGCGAAGTGGCCGCGTGGGGTAGCCATCTTTTACGTGGAGGTCCGCTTTCAGGAGTTGCTGACCATCTTTCAGCTTGATGAATCTGGCCTCATTCCTGTCGGGCGTGCCGGGATAGAACGAGCGGGGATAGGGAGAATTTGGATCCATGCGATTAAGGCGATTGAAGACCAGGATGTATTCGCCGGGGCCGATGTGATCAAACTCGAAAACACCTTTCAAACCCTGGAAACCCCATAAACCTGGCTCGGAATCTTTGTAGCGGTCGGCGCGATAAAGCTCGACGGAGGCCAGTGGCAAGGGTTTCTTATCCGGGCCGAGGACGCTGCCGCGAATTTTTCCGGTCGGAAGTGCATTAACGTTGTATTCGAAGCACGCACCATTGGGAATCCGGAAAGGCGGCAGGCCCCCGCGGAGAGTCTTTTGCGTGAACTCGAAGCGCGCGGGGAGGTCGGCGGTATAAATGTATTCGCCGGCGTGAACGTTATAAAAGGTATAAACGCCGTCCGGGCCAGTGCTGGTGGCGAAGCGATCGTCCTTTGAGCGCAGTTTCAATTTGATGTGCGGGATCGGGTCGTCGGGATCATCCGACGGCGCGAGCAGCGGCGGGTCGGAGCGGCGCAGAACACCGAACACGGAGGCGACTCGTTGCCCATTACGCATGGCGCGCAATTGAGGAATCAAAGCTCGACCTTCGCTGGCAGGACGTGTGCCGCTGCAGATGGTCGCAAACAGGCGGCCGTCCTCCGATTTATTTGTGAACACGATGTACTGCTCGCCTTTCTTGAAGCGGAAAGCGCAATCACCATCATCGCCGCCAGAAAAAACATCGATCTCCGCCGTTCCGGGACCTGCAAAACGCTCATTGATCTGAAAGTGGTAGCGAACGACCACGGTAGAGCCTGCGTTGGCTCCAGCCCCGGCATCTGAGGGAGCTGCGGGCGGTGCGAGAGTTTCTGCTTCGGTGACCGTGGCGAGGAAGACGACATCATCTGCCTGGAGGCCCGGACATTTTCCCGGCGGCGCTGTGGAACAGGTGCAAGCACTTGCCGCGACCGGGACAAGGAAAAAAAGAAGAGCAAATCTTACGATTACGCGTTGGAGCATCGCGGATATCGTACCTTGCAGAGCAGGGTTAAATCGAGCGGAGATGACAAAAATTTTAGGGAAGCCTCTGAGTATGTTCCAGTGCAGGCAATGGTGTTGGACGATTGTTATCCAGGATCGCGCATGGAATACGTGCGAGCCCAGGGTCTGACCGGAACGAGGAAGCTTTCTATATGTCAGAAGTTCCCGCGTGTAAACTCCGTCCAGACCTGGGGCCCAGGTTTCTAGTGTTTATCGTTCGTGTTCGTCGTGGTCAGGATGTTCGTGGCGCCAGCTCCAGTAATGCCGCTGCTCCCTGCGATTCTGCTTGTGGTACTCACGATATTCCCTGCGCTGTTCGGCCAGATAATTCCTGTAGGCGCGGTCTTCGCGATCGTCCCAGTTGTGGTAATCACGGTGGTCACGATCGTAAACCCGAAATTGGACGCTGGCATCTTGAGGCGCGGCACCTGCAAACACGATGGCCGGCGCTACAAGCGCAGAGGCAATTACAAGTGACTGTACATATCGATGTATCTTTCGCATGAGAAAACCCTCCAGGCTCGAGATACCCGGATTTGAAATCCAGGTAGTGTTAAGTATGCGGGTTTGGATTTAACAAGACTGTCCCAGAAAGCACATGTTTGGGAGCATGAGCCTTTCTGGTACACCACGCTTCTGCTGCAAAATTCGGTGAATCAAAAGCCATAACGAGTGGTGCGGATAGTTGTGGGCAAAGGAAGCTGCATGGATTCGAATGCGCACCACTCCCGCGGTCGGGCAAGGCAACTTTGTGGTGAGATCCCTCCTCTGATGAGGCAAGCCTTGTGGGGTCGGGGAATGGGCCTTATACTTCGTCG